>Ga0070739_10004467_pt1 | contig 16506 bp, 14 predicted proteins | sample Coa_R1_7_FD_66445 | JGI IMG/M metagenome (GOLD analysis project Ga0070739, IMG submission 66445) | Surface soil microbial communities from Centralia Pennsylvania, which are recovering from an underground coalmine fire - Coalmine... | ecosystem: Environmental > Terrestrial > Soil > Unclassified ... | reverse complement strand
CCGAAGTGCGGTTTTGCGTGGTGGGAAAGGGATTGCCGCCGGGATAGGTGAGCCAGGGGTTGGCGAAGCCGCCGGCCGGGTTGATGAGCGTCACCGATGAGCCCCACAGAGGCTCGGTGGCGTAGTTGTAATAAAACAGCGTGTGGGGCATGTCGTAGAAGATTCCCCAGGAGGCGCGAATCAGGGTTTTGCCGTCGCCCTTGGGATCGAAGGCCACGCCGACGCGCGGGGCGAAATTGGGCCAGGTAGTTTTGTTGGGGCGGCTGCCGGTGTCAAATTCCGGATCGCCGGGATAGAGGGTGCCGGCGGGGGCGTTGGGAAACACCGTGGAGTGAACATTGGCGAGGAATTTCGCCATATCGAAATGGCTGACCTGGTTATTGAGGAGGCGGCCGTTCAGATAGGGCTCCCAGCGGAGGCCGTAGTTGACGGTGAGGCGGGAGTTGACCTTCCAGTTGTCCTGCGCGTAGAGGCCGATGTACTGCCACTTCTCGTTGTCGTGCGAGATGTTGATCTGCGTGAAGGAGTCCAGCGATCCGGAGATGAAGTCGGCCATGGAATTTCCGGTGAGGGCTCCGTTGAAGGTAAACAGCCCGTTGCAATAGACGCAGAAGGTGGTGGCCTGCATGGGCCGGATATAGTTGGCGCCGAACTGCATCTGGTGGGAGCCCTTGATCAGGCTGAAATCGTCGCTGAACTGGTAGGTGGTGGTGTTGATCAGACCGGGGGTGGCGAATCCGCCGGCGCTCTGGAAATCGCCGGTGATATTGATGTTGGAGTAGTTGGGGAGAGGCTCGTAAATGTTCTGCACGCCGATGCTGCTGGGGGTGATGATGGGGACCTGGAACTTGGTGATGCCGTCGCGGTCCAGCGTGGCATGGAAGGTATTGAGGGCCCCGGGGTTGACGATGTAGGTGTGGCCGAGGACCAGGGAATTGACCTCGTCATCGGTGCCCGCGTTCTGAACCGAGAGCTCGGTGCCGGTGAAGCTGGAGGGCGTCAGGCTGTGCGTGCCGTAATAGCGGGCGAAGAAGGACTGCTTGGCGCTAATCTGGTAATCGATTTTGGCGAGCCCCATGTGCTCATTCTGATTCGCGATCTGGGTATAGGTGACGTTGCCGCAGGGCTCCGGTCCGATGGGGAAATGGCTGGCCATGGCGAGCGCTTGGGGGCTAATGCTGGACTTAGGCAGAACGTTGTTCACAAACGGCGCCTTCAAGGTTTGGGGGCTGGCGAAGCACTGCGATTCGTAGGCCCGGAAATCGCCGTTCAGCATCGATGGGGTGGGCACCACGGCGGGAGTGGCGGCGGGGGCCGAACGGATCAGAGTGGCCTGATATCCCAGGAAAAAGAACAGCTTGTTTTTCCGGATCGGACCGCCCAGGGTGCCGCCGAACTGGTTGCGCTTGAGGTTGTCGTTGATGTGGTTGCCAGCGGAATCGCGGGCGAAGAAATCGCTGGCGTTGAAATAGCCGTTGCGGACGAACTCGAAGGCGTCGCCATGGATTTCGTTGCTGCCGGACTTGCTGACGACGTTGACCGCGCCGGCCGAGTGCTGGCCGTATTCTGCGGGCAGCGCGCTGGTTTCGACCTTAAATTCCTGGATGGCGTCGGGGAAGGGAAGCGGCAGGTTCAGGTTGTTGAAGACGTCGTTGTGGGTGCCGCCGTCGAGCAGGTAGGTGGTGCCGTTGAGCATGCCGCCGGCGACGCTGACCAGGGCTTCATTGGGATAGTTCTTGCTGGACACCAGGTTGCCCGAGGAGGGCGCCTGGCCGAAGCCGGACTGCACGGTATTGGAACCGCCGGCGAGCGTGATGAGCTGCGTGACCTGGCGTCCGTTAAGGGGCAGCTCCACCACCTGCTGCTGATTCACGACCTGGCCGACGCCGGTGGAGTGAGTTTCCACCATGGTGGCGGCGGCTTCCACCTGGACGGACTCGCTCAACGCGCCCACGCTCAGCACCGGGTCAACGGTGGGCGCGGTGGCCACCTGGAGAACGATGCCGGACTGAATGAAGGTCGCGAAGCCTTGCTTTTTCACTTCCATACGGTACGGGCCGACGGGCAGGCTGGGCAGCGAGTAGACTCCGTTGGCGTCGGTTTCGGCGGTGCGGGTGAGGCCGGTATCCGTTTGCGTGACGGTGACCTGCGCGCCCGGAACCGCGGCTCCGCTGGCATCTTTCACGGTTCCCGAAATCTGCGACACAGACTGAGCAAACAGGCTCGTCGCCAGACACAAGAGGGCGCAGACGAACAAAGTGATCCAAATCCGTTTCATGACTTTTCTCCCTGGATGGGCAATCGCAGACCGGTACCACCCGATCCGGTATGTCCTTCAAGATCCCCTAGCAGATTGCCTGCGCGTCGCGCGCAGCCATTGCTTTAGGGATATCGTGCCGGAAGGGTCCGTGTCAAGGCGAGGACGGGCGAAAACGGGCCTGTCACGCCGGGACCGGTCAGGAAGCGGTCCGGCGGGGGCGCGCCTTGGCCGGTGCGGCGGTGAGATGGGGTCTGCGAATTGACGCGCGGAAGTCCGCCGCGATATCCTGCCGTTACCAATGCGACCGAAATTCTTACTCTCTGGTTTTTGGGTGGGGCTGGCGGTTTCCTCGCAGGCGTCCGGGCATCATTCCTTCACCGCCGAATTCGACGGCAACAAGCCGGTCAAGGTGACGGGAGTGGTGACCAAGGTGGAGTGGCAGAATCCGCACGTGTGGTTTTACGTGGAGGTAAAAGGCGACGACGGCACGGTGACGAACTGGGGCTTTTCGGGCGGTGCGCCGGGCCAGTTGATGCGGCGTGGGATCACCAAATCCGTGATCCAGCCGGGCATGACCATCCTGGTGGAAGGCTTCCGCGCCAAGGACGGATCGAACAACGGCTCGGGCGGCCGCGTGACGTTTCCGGACGGGCGCATGGTGTTTACCGCGGGATCGGAGGATAAGACGCCGGAGGACGCGAAAGGGGGCAAGCCATGAGACGCCCACAGGCCTTGGGAACCATCCTCTGCGCGGGCGCTGCGCTGGCGGCCGCGGCTCTGTTCGCGCAGCCGAAGCCGGCGGCGATCCCGCGCACGCCCGACGGCAAGCCGGATTTCAGCGGCACTTACGAATGGCCGAAGGCGGCCAAGGGCGACGCGTCGTGCAAATGCTCGGCGACCGTGTTCGACCGGAAATACATGGCTCCGCTGAAGCCCGGGGGGGAGCCGTTTCTGGAGCCGCGCACGGGCGATCCGCGGCATGATGAGCCTCGCGATTTCTGCATGCCGGCGGGCTTTCCTTCGGGGATGCTCTCGGCCAACGCGATGCAGTTCTTCCAGAACAAAAATTACCTGACCCTCGTCCACGAGTTCCAGCGCATGACGCGGATCATTCCGCTGGACGGCCGCGCACACCGCAAAGACATCGAGCCTTCCTTCTACGGCGATCCCGTGGGGCACTGGGAAGGCGACACGCTGGTGATCGAGACGACCAATTTCAAGCGCTGGTCGCTGGACGATTACTTCTACACCGATCCGAAGGAATACCGGATGCACAGCGATGCGATGCGCACGATCGAGCGCCTTCAGTTCCAGGACGCGAGCACGCTTTCCTACGTACTGACCATCGATGATCCCAAGATTTTCACCAAGGCCTGGTCGCAGGCGTTCACGATCAAAGCGCGCCCGGATTGGGATTCGACGGGCCTGTACGAATACATCTGCGAGGAGAACAACCGGTGCCCGGGCGGCCAGTGCGGGGGCCAGTAGTCCGCGCGGGTTTCGCGCGGTTAGCGCGGGCAGGCGGCGGGCGCGCCGCCGGGCCGTACAGCGGATGGAACCAATACCTGGGCGGAGCGGATTCCCCGCAAGATTCGGCGCGGAAACAGATCCATAAGAACAACGCCCGGCAGCTCCAGGCCGCGTGGACGTATCCCACCGGCGATTCGAAACAGTACCGGTTCAATCCCGCCGTGGTCGACGGCGTGTACCGGGGCCAGCACGGGAAGCGGTACGCGGCCGTGACGGCGACGGGCACACGGGTGGTTTTTGCGCTGCCGTAGATTGCCATGTCCCACCCGAGGCTGATCCGGAGCGTCGGGTTGTTCAGCCTCACGGCGCTGGCGGTGAACAACACGGTAGGCTCGGGAATCCTCGTGCTGCCCGCGCAAGTGGCGCAACTGCTGGGGCGGTCGGCGATGTGGGGCTACGTGATCGCCGCCACCGCGATCGCGCTCACCACGCTATGCTTCGCCGAGGCCGGCTCGCTTTTCGAGCAGTCCGGCGGGCCTTATTTATACGCCCGCGCCGCGTTCGGAGAACTCGCTGGGTTCGAGGTGGGGCTGATGATCGTGCTGGCGAGGACGCTGGCGATCGCGGCGGTGAGCAACGCGTTTGCGGGATACTTGGCGGTGCTGTGGGCGCCGGCCGCGGGCGGCGCGGGGCGGGCGCTGGTGATCACGGCGTTGATCGGGGCGCTGACGGCGATCAACCTTTGGGGCGTGCGGTACGGCGCCTGGGCCAGCAATGCGCTGACGGTCTCCAAGCTCGCGCCGCTGCTTTTGTTCGTGGCGGCGGGCTTATTCGCGCTGGACCCGCAGCGCGGTCCGGTGTGGGAATTTCCGCGGGCCGCGGGCCTGAGCCAGGCCGCGCTTCTGCTGGTGTTCGCGTTCGGCGGATTCGAGATGGCGTCGATTCCGGGGGAGGAGATCATCCATCCGAAGCGCAATGTGGGAGTGGCGCTGATGGCGGCGGTGGCGATCGTGACGGCGCTGTATTTGGGAATCCAATATGTGGCGCAGGGGACGCTTCCGGGGCTGGCCACGTCGGCGACGCCGCTGGAAGCCGCCAGCCGCAATTTTCTTGGCCCGTCGGGGGCGCTGCTCCTCACCGTGGGCGCGATCTTATCCACCACCGGAACCAACAGCAGCATTCTGCTGCTGGGACCGCGGCTGATTTACGGGATGGCGGAGACGGGCTCGCTGCCCTCGGTATTTGCACGCGTGCATCCGCGATACCGGACTCCGTACATCGCGATTGGGACGGTATCCGGATTGGGCTGGATTTGCGCCTTGTATGGCGGATTCGCGGGGCTGGCCGCCGTGAGCGCCATTGCGCGAACGATCGCCTACATGGCGACGTGCGCGTCGGTGCCGGTGCTGCGGCACAAGTTTCCGGATGTGCCGCGGTTGTTGCGAATTCCCGGCGGGCCGGCGATTCCGCTGGCGGCGGTGGCGATTTTCGCCTGGGTGCTTTCAGGCAGCAGCGCGGGCCAGTTCGCGGCCAGCGCGGGAGTGCTGGCCGCGGGAGCGCTGTTCCACTTCGGCTACGGCGCCATCACCAGACGATCCCGCCCCGCGGGCCCATGATCGCCGTTATCTTCCTGGAGCCGGGGGATTGATGCGCGCTTCGTCCCAGTGTTCCTTGATGAGCCCGTTCTCGGTGCGGACGACATCGAAGTGGTTCCATTGGTACTCGCGATTCGGGTCGTCGGGATCCTTGGCAGTGCGGTCCCACATCATGAAGGCATAGGGGCCGTCCACCAGAGTAAGGGCCGGGGCGTTTACCCACTCGGGCTTGATTTCGCGAGGAGTGCGGCCGGGGATGCGGCTCATGAACTGCTTGAATCCGTCGCGTCCTTGAGGGACGTTGGGGTTGTGCTGGATATAGCCGGGGTCCATGGTCTTGTCGGCGAGCTCCAGATGGCCGTACTGAAGCATGTCCTTTAATTCTCCGGTGGCCAGGGCGAGGGTTTTTTGCTCCTCCGCGGAGAACTTGCCGGTGTTCCACTGCATGGGCGGCCGGGGGGAGACGCCGGTCTTCACGGATCCGGAGCCCTTGACCTTCTGCGCGCTGTCCCAGTGTTCCTGGACCTTGCCGTTCTGAATCCGGAGGAGGTCGAAGGAATTGTAGTGATAAGTGTTGGCGGGGTTGCGCGGGTCCTGATTTTCGTGCTCGAAGATGAGCCAGACGTAATCGCCGCGGGCGCCCATCACCACGGGCCTTTGCCCGGGGGGAAGCTCCTTGGGGATGGGATTCACCGGAGGCCGGTTCAGGGACTTGAAGAAAGCGATGAATCCGTCGCGGCCGGTGTTAGCGTTGGGGTTGTGCTGGATGTAATCGGCGGCCTGGTATTTCGGCGAAAGCTCGTAGTGGCCGGCATAGAGGACGTCGCGCCACCAGTTCAGGACCAGGCCGAGGTTTTTCTTTTCCTGGGCGGACATGGGGGCAGTCTGCGGCCTGGTAGCAGGGTTGATGGATGCGGCGGGAACGAGCGCGCAGGCCAAGATCAGAGTGGCGGGCAGGATTTTCATGCGTTTGATATTGTAGCCGCGGATGCGGAGCCGGGACAGGGGGCGGGGGGCGCGCCCCAGCGCCCTTCGCGGGCTCCCGGAGCGTGGCCCGCGGATCGCTTCAGCGCCGGGAAAACCTGTGCTATGATTCCTTCGCGCAAAACAGGGCTGATCCGCATCGCGCGTTGAGATTCGCCCGTGCGCCTGCGATTCGCGGTCAACGAGCAAAGGAGGATGCCGGTCATGGGTTCGACCAGACGCAAGATCCTGGCGGCGGGAGCCGCGGCCGCGGCGAGCGTGGCGGCGCCGAGGGTCTTCGGCCAGCCGGCCGGGGCCAAGGGAAAGGGCAAGTTCTATGAAAGAGGCGCGGTGCGCATCTATTATGAGGAAGCCGGGTCGGGTTTCCCGCTCCTGCTGCTTCCGGGCGGAGGGTTGAACTCGACCATCGGGTTCTTCACCGGCAACTCGCCGTTCAACGCGATCGAGGAGTTTAAGGGCGAATACCGGTGCATCGCGGCGGACCTGCGCAACGCCCCGGGCGGCCAGTCCACGGGTCCGGTGGAAGTCAACCGGCCGTGGGAATCCTACGCCGACGACCAGTTGGGGCTGATGGATCATCTGGGGATCGACAAATTCATGGTGATGGGCTTTTGCATCGGGGGGCCCTTCATCTGGACTCTTTTGAAGCGCGCGCCGAACCGCATCGCCGCGGCGGTTCTGGCGCAGCCGGTGGGGTGGCGTCCGGAGATGCGCGATCCCCACTATCCGGGCGCCTTCTGGAGGAGCTGGCCGGCGGCGCTGGCGGCCAAGCGGCCGGAGATCCCGCTGCAAACCGCCGAACAATTTACGGCGAGAATGTTCGAAACAAACCCGGATTTCGTTTTTACCGTTACGCGGGACTTTGTGCGGAACTGCCAGAATCCTGTGTTGATCCTGCCCGACGAGGTTCCCGCGCATCCTTACGCCGTCGCCATGGAGTGCGCGATGCTGGCGCCGATGGCCGAAGTGAGCATGTTTCCCTGGAAAGAGCCCAAGGAGCGGATTCCTCTGGCGGTGCGCCAGATTCACTCGTTCCTGAAGGCGCACCGGCCGGCTTAGCAATCCGCGGCGCGCCGCGCCGTCTCGGCCGTTTACCAGGGCCGCGCGAGGGCCGCGGCGGACTCGCGCAGTGGATTCCGGCGGAACATTCCGCTGAAATAGGAATACCAACCATGGATTCCAACAGGACGACCTTCTTCGCGGCCCCTGCCGCGCTCGCGGGGCTGTGGGCCTGGGGGCTGCTTGCCCAGATTCCGGACTCGCCGCAGCCTGCGCGCACAGGGGCCGGAGGCGAGCTGTTCGCGCGCGAGTGCGCGATGTGCCACCAGGCGGCAAACAACGACCGGGCGCCATCGCTCCAGGCGCTGCGCGGGCTCGCACCCGAAGCGATTCTGACCGCGCTGACGACTGGCCGGATGGCGGCGCAGGCGCAGCGGCTCTCTCCGGCGGATCGGGCGGCGGTGGCCGAATTTGCCGCGGGACGCGCGCTCGCGGCGGCGGCGGCTTCGAGCGGCGGCCGGTGCGGCGGGGCCACGTCCACGGCCAGCTTCGAGGACTCCTTCAATAAGCCCTCGTGGAATGGATGGGGCGGCTCGCTGGGCAGCGCCCGCTATGCCAGGGAGGGCGGCATCGCGGCGGCGGACGTGCCGCGCCTGAAGCTGGCCTGGGCGTTCGGTTTTCCGCGGGCCCTCTCGGCGCGCACGCAGCCGACCGTGATCGGCGATTGGCTGTTCACCGCCAGCGACACTGGCGACGTGTTCGCGTTGGATGCGAAGACGGGATGCACGCGCTGGAGCTTCACGGCCAAAGCCGGTGTGCGCGGCGCGCTGAGTGTCGCGGCGTTAGGCTCGGGCAAGTATGGCGTTTTCTTCGGCGACGGGCAAGCCAATGCGTACGGGCTGGACGCTCAGACCGGCCGCCAGTTGTGGACACTCAAGGTGGACGCGCATCCGAACGCCGTCATTACGGGCGCTCCGGCGGTGTATGACGGGCGGCTCTACGTGCCCACTTCGGGAGTCGGAGAGGAATCGCGGGGCCAGGATCCCAGCTACGCCTGCTGCTCCTTCCGCGGCAGCGTTTCGGCGATCGACATCCGGGACGGCGAACTTCTGTGGAAGAGCTACGCGATCCAGGCCGAGCCGCGCCCGCGCGGCAAGAGCAGCCAGGGGGTCGAGTTGCTGGGCCCGGCGGGAGCCGGCATCTGGAGTTCGCCCACCATCGACGCCGCGCGCGGGGTCCTGTACGTGGGCACGGGGAACGGCTACGCGGGTCCGGCGCAGAAAACCATGAATGCGATCATCGCCATGGATCTCAAGACCGGCGCGCACAAATGGGTGCAACAGACCGTCCCGAACGACATCTGGCTGATGCAGTGCCAGAGTCAAGCGGGAGGCAAAGCTCCCCGGCCGGCGAATCCGAATTGTCCGGATGAGGAAGGGCCGGATTTTGATTTTTCGGCCGCGCCACTCCTCACCAGGACCGCGTCCGGGCGCGAGCTGCTGGTGGTTCCGCAAAAATCCGGCATGTTGTGGGCGCTGGATCCCGATAAACAGGGAGCGGTGGTCTGGCAGTATCGCTACGGGCGCGGCAGCGGCTTGGGAGGCCAGTGGGGCGCGGCGGCCGACGGCGTGAACGCCTATATCGGCACGGGCGATGCGCTGTCTCCGCAACCGGGCGGCATGCACGCCGTGAACCTCGAGACGGGACAGCGAGCCTGGTTCGCGCCGCCGCAGCCGAAGCTGTGCAGCGCCTCTGACCGCCGCTGCTCGGCTTCCCAGAGCGCCGCGATTACGGCGATTCCCGGCGTGGTCTTTTCAGCGGGCGGCGACGGCGGCCTGCGGGCCTATTCGGCCAGGGACGGCGCGATTTTGTGGAGCTTCGATACCAACCGGCCGTTTGAGACCGTGAACGGCGTGGCGGCCAACGGAGGAACCATGGATGCCTCCGGCGCGGTCGTGGCCGGAGGGATGCTGTACGTCAACTCCGGCTATAACAGCTTCGTGGGCCGGGCGGGCAATGTGCTGCTCGCGTTTCGGGTGGAGTAGCGGGCGGCTACCGGATGCTGTAGTCGGTCCATTCGGCGATCTTGCCATCCTTCACCAGGAACACGCCGGTCAGATGATAGGCGGCGTTGCCTTCGGCGCGGGTGAAGGAATCGATGCGCTCATTCACCACCACCGGCCCTCGAACCCAGCTATCGAGGATCTTGAACTCGATGGAGGTGGAGCGCTCCACGTAGGCGCGGATACGCGCGATCGCCTCGGCGCCCTTGACCGCCGGAGCCGCGTCCGTAATGCGATAGACCACGTCCGGCGAGAGAAAGGCGGAGATTTTCTGCATGTCGCGGGTGGCGAAGCTTTCGCAGAATCGCGTGACCAGGTCCAGGTTGGCCTTTTCCGCCGGGCCTGGCTCGGCCGCGTTCACACGCAGCGGCGCCACGGCGAGCCAGCCGGTCAGGCCCCACCAGAGCAATGCGCGAATCGAAGGTGTCATATACTTGGCAAACGACAGCCTGATCCAGCATACACGCTTGGGAACTGCTTCGTGATTGGCCAGGAGACGGATTATGCATAAGACCATCGTTGCTGCTGCCGCAGTGATTCTCACCAATGCCGGGGTGTGCGTTGCGCAACCGCCCGGCATTACCCGCGAAATGATCGAACGGGCATTGCCTCTGGAAGGCGCGCCGCCCGCGGAGCCGGGCCCATACAAGGTCGTTTCCGAAAAGGCATTTGACTCGCCCGGCCATCTGGTCTTCCGGCCGGAAACGCTGGATGCATTCCCGAAGAAGGACACCCTGCCGGTGATGGTGTGGGGCAACGGCGGCTGTGCAATCGACAGCTCGCGTTTTTCGGGCTTTCTCACGACCATCGCCTCGCATGGCGTCCTGGTGATCGGCACGGCCCCTCAGGAAGGCGCGGCGCGGCGCCAGGAGACTGCGGATGACATGCGCGCGGCGATCGACTGGGCCGAGAAGGAAAATGCACGGGCCGGCTCGCCGCTTAAAGGCAAGATTGCCGTGGATCGAGTCGCGGTCATGGGTACGTCGTGCGGGGGATTTCTGGCGCTCGCGCTCGGCGCCGATCCCCGCGTCAAGACCATCGGCGTGTTCAATTCCGGCATACAGACTCCGCCGGCCGGGCAGGCCCAGGGGAAGGCCGGGCGGGGCGGGGCGTCGCCGCAACCCACCGCGGACGCGCTGGCTAAACTGCACGGGCCGGTCCTGCTCCTCAATGGCGGCGAACCGGATTTCCTGATGCCGGCGTCCGCCGCGACGTTCGACCAGATCGATCACGTCGCGGCGTTCTATGGAGCGCGGCACAACGCCGGCCACAGCGCGACGTATTTTCATCCGGGCGGCGGCGAGTTCGCCAATGTCGCTTCGGACTGGCTTCTGTGGACGTTCAAGAATGACAAGAAGGCTGCCAAGATGTTTGCCGGCAAGAGCTGCGGCCTCTGCACCAATCCGAATTGGGACGTAAAGTCGAAAGGGATCAAGTAGTGAAAGCGCGAGCCGTATTTGCTTTAGCCGCCGGATGCGCGGCGGCGGTTTGCGCGCAGAGCCCTGCGTCCTCGTTTCCCCGCGGCAGCAGCCTGCAAAGCTGGCAGAATCCCGGGCTGAAGAGCGTGCTGGCGAAGTGCAAGAATCCGCCGCCGCCCTTCTCGATTGCCGGCGCCGGGCAGGAAGCCAACTCGAAGGCCGCGCCGCCGGATCCGGTTCTCCCGCCGACTTCCGCTATTCCCGGAGTTCTCGCGGCCGGGCAGTCGTGGAAGGTCGTATGGTCCTGGGAAGGCAATAACGTCGACGGGCCCATCGCGGGCGAAAACGGCACGGTGTTATTCGCGAATAACGACGCGAGCAACGTAATGCAGCTCGATCCCGCGACCGGCCTGGCCAAGATCCTCTACGATCACACCAACACCGGGGGCGCGGTTTCGCGCAGCAAGAACGGGGCGCTGTTTGTCGCCGAACGCGGGCTGGGCACGGCGATCGAGCAACTCGAGCCGCAGCGGAGGGTGCTGGCCAATTCGTTTCAAGGCGAGCCGCTGGAATGCGTCGGCGGCGTGCTGAACGATCTGTCAGCCGATGCGCGCGGCGGCGTGTACTTCTCGGTTACCGGCGCGCGGGACAGCGGGGTGTTCTATGCCGATCCGAAGGGAGTGGTTTCGCAGTACGGCAAGAATGTTCCGCTGGCCAATGGCATCATCCTGAGCCCGGATGAAAAGACGCTCTACGTCACCAATGGCGCGGTCGTGTTCGCCTTCGAGGTGAAGCCGGACGGCTCGCTGACGAATCAGCGGGAGTTCGGGAAATTGCGCGGCGGAGAAGGCGGCGACGGTTCGGCAGTCGACCAGCAGGGCCGCCTCTATGTGGCCACCGGAAAATCGGTGGATGTCTTCGCCCCTGACGGCAAGTTCGTGGGTAGCATCCCCGGCCCGCAGGGCCTGCACGGCGCCTTCTTCGGCGGCCGCGACAAGAAGACGCTGTTCGGGATTGTGTTTTACGGCGGATGGGGAACGCCGGGCGCGCGAAACCAGATCATCGCCCTTCCCACGATCGCGCAGGGTTATACCGGGCGAGCGAAGTAAACTGGCCGGCGAGGCGCGGCCGGCCGCCGCCGGATCGCGGAAAATGGGGCGCCGGAGAGATCAAGCTAGGCTCCATCGAACTCTGTGCTGGCCGCCGCCGCTCTGGCCGCGGCTATCGCCCCCGCCGCCCGTTGCGGTGACGCAGGTTTCCGCCGCGAGCGAAACGCCGGCGGGCTAGGGCTGCCATTTCAGAACCGGCTTCCGCGCCGCGGCGACTTCGTCTACTTTGGCGGTGCGGGTCGAATGCGGAGCCTTCAACACCAGCTCCGGGTCTTGCTCGATTTCCTTGGCGATCGAAATCATCGCGTCAATGAACAGGTCCAATTCGAGCTTGCTTTCTGTCTCGGTGGGCTCGATCATCAGCGCGCCGTGGACGATCAGGGGGAAGCTCACGGTGTAGGGATGGAATCCGTAATCGATGAGGCGCTTGGCGATGGCTCCGGTGGGGACTCCGCGGGCGGCCTGACGCCGGTCGCTGAAGACACATTCGTGCATGCTGGGGGCGTGGTAGGCGATTTCGTAGTAGGGCTCCAGCCGCTTGCGAAGATAGTTCGCGTTGAGCAGCGCATCGAGCGTGGCGCGCTTGAGGCCGCTGCCGCCGTGCGCCAGGATGTAGGCCAGCGCCCGCACCAGAACACCGAAATTGCCGTAGAAGGCGCGCACACGGCCGATGGATTGGGGCAGATCGTAATTCCATCGCCACTGGCCGCCCTCGCGCTTGAGCCGGGGCTTCGGCAGGAAAGGTTCCAGGACCTTCTTTACTGCGACCGGGCCGGAGCCGGGGCCGCCTCCGCCATGCGGCGTCGAAAATGTTTTATGCAGATTCAGGTGCATCACGTCTACGCCGAAATCGCCCGGCCGCGCGATCCCGGCCAGCGCGTTCAGGTTGGCGCCGTCCATGTACAGCATCGCTCCCCGGGCGTGCAGCATTTCCGCGATCCGGCGAATCCGCTCTTCGAAGACGCCCAGGGTATTCGGGTTGGTGATCATCATCGCGGCGGTCTGTTCATTCACCAGCCGGTCCAGGGCCGCGGTGTCCACCATGCCCTGATCGTTGGAGGGCACGGGAACCACCTCATATCCGGCCATGTGCACCGACGCCGGATTCGTGCCATGCGCGGAATCCGGGATGAGCACCTGCGCGCGCTTCTCGCCGCGCGCATCGAGCAGAGCGCGGATCAGAAAGATTCCGGTGAGCTCGCCATGAGCGCCCGCCGCCGGTTGCAGCGTGACCGCGTCCATTCCGGTGATCTCGGCCAGATATGTTTCCAGGGCCGCGAAAATCTCCAGCGCGCCTTGCGACAGCGACTCCGGCTGATAGGGATGAATCCAGGCGAGGCCCTCGGTGCGCGCCACCAGCTCGTTCACGCGCGGGTTGTACTTCATCGTGCAGGAGCCCAGCGGATACAGGCCGAGATCGATGGCGTAATTCCAGGTGGAGAGGCGGGTGAAATGGCGGATGGCCTCCACCTCGCTCACCTCCGGGAAGCCGGCGATCTCGCGGCGTACGTTGGATGCGCCCAGCGCCTCCGCGGGATCGGTATCGGGCACGTCGAGTTCAGGTAGCTGGTAGCCTTTCTTGCCGGGCGAACTGAGGTCGAACAGCAGCGGCTCGTTTTGCGTGATATGGGAGCGGACTTTTTGGATCATGCGAACGCCTCGGCGACCCGGTCCATATCCTCGCGGCGGCTCATCTCCGTGCAGCAGAAAAGTAAGGCGCCTTCTAATTCCGGATAAAATCGGGCCAGCGGGAGGCCGCCGATGATCTTCTGTTTTTCCAGCGCGGCATTGACGCTTTCCGGACCATGGATCACAAATTCGTTGAAATAAGGGCCGCTAAATCGACGCTTTAATTTGCCGCCGAGATAATGGGCCTTCGAGAGATTCTGCCGGGCGAGTTCGCGCAGCCCTTCCTTGCCGTACACGGTCATGAAGACGGTCGCCATGAGAGCGACCAGCGCCTGGTTCGTGCAAATGTTGGAGGTCGCTTTTTCGCGCCGGATATGCTGCTCGCGGGTGGCGAGCGTGAGGCAGAACGCCCGGTTCCCGTTGGCGTCCTTGGTTTCGCCCACCAACCGGCCAGGCATCTGGCGAAGGAATTTCTCTTTGCAGGCCAGGATGCCGGCGAACGGGCCCCCATAACTGGGCGCGCTGGCGAAGCTTTGAAGTTCGCCCGCGACGATGTCGGCGTCGCGGGGCGGTTCGAGCAATCCCAGCGAAACGGCCTCGGCGAAGACCATGATCAGCAGGGCGCCCCTGGCATGCGCGATTCCGGCGGCCTGCCTGATGTTTTCGACAATGCCGAAAAAATTCGGGGACTGCACGATCACGGCGGCGGTCCGGTCCGTCACTCGGGCTTCGAGAGACGGGACATCGATGGCGCCGGAGTCGCGGTCATAATCGAACTCGCCGATCTCCAGGCCTCCGAAGCGCCCGTAGGTGCGAAGCGTTTCGCGATACTCCGGGTGCACGCTGCGGGCGATCAGCACCCGGTCGCGACTTGTGGCGCGCATGGCCATGAGCGCGGCTTCGGGGACGGCGGAGGAGCCGTCGTACATGGACGCGTTCGCAACGTCCATCCCGGTCAACTGGCACATCATGGTCTGAAATTCGAAGATGGCGGTCAGCGTGCCTTGGGAAATTTCGGCCTGATAGGGGGTGTAGGAGGTGAGAAATTCGCCGCGGGAAACCACCGCGTCCACCAGCGCCGGGCGGTAATGGTGATAAACCCCCGCGCCCAGGAAATTCGCGTATCCGTTGGCATTTTCCGCGCCGCGAGCGCGAAAATAATCCACAATCTCGTATTCGCTCTGGCCGGCCGGTAGGTTCAGCGGGGCATTTAGCAAAACATCTTTGGGGAGATGTGAGTACAGATCGTCAAGACTTGCAACGCCGATCGCATCCAGCATCTGGCGGCGTTCCAGATCAGACTTCGGTAGATAACGCAAGGCGGCTCCTGCTGGGGCTCCCAAACGAGCTAACGGACTTGTTTATTTTTCTTTTTCCGCCCCAATGTACGCTTGGTAGTCGGCGGCGGTGAGGAGCGTTTCGACTTCTTCGGGCGCCGACACCCTTATCTTAACAAGCCAGGCTTCGCCATGAGGATCTTCGTTCAGTTTCTCGGGCGCGTTGGCGAGAATCTCGTTGGCTTCCGTGACCTGCCCGGAAACCGGCGAGTAGATGTCGCTCACCGCCTTGACGGATTCTACGGAACCGATCGTCTTGCCCTGCTCCGCGGTCGCGCCCGGCTTGGGAAGATCGACATACACGATATCGCCGAGTTCCTTCTGGGCGTGATCCGTGATCCCGATGGTGGCGATGCCGCCTTCCAGTTTCACCCACTCATGTTCTTTGGTATAGCGATAGTTTTCCGGATACATTTGTTTACCTGGCTCGCTTGTAAAACGGAGTGGCGACCGTGACCGCGTCCACGAGCTGGCCGCGCACCAGGATGCGGAGGCGGCGGCCGGGTTGCGCGAGGCCCGCGGGCAAGTAACACAATCCGATGTTTTTGTTCAATGTCGGCGAAGGACCGCCGCTGGTCACCCAACCGGCGGGAAGGCCGTCCGCCAACACCTCATAGCCATCGCGGCCGATGCCGCGGCCTTGCATCTCGAATCCGGCCAGCTTACGGGTAATCCCGCGGTCCCGCTGCGCGAGCAGCGCGCCGCGGCCGATGAAATCGCCCTTGTGGAGATTCACGATCCAGCCGAGACCGGCTTCCCACGGCGTGACGCTCGCATGAATTTCGTGATCGTAGAGAGCCATCCCGGCTTCCAGCCGCAGCGTGTTGCGCGCACCGAGCCCGCATGGTTTGATCCCGAACCCGGCGCCCGCCGCGAGAATCTCCTCCCACAGCCGCGGCGCCTCGGAGGGGGCGATGTAAATTTCGAACCCGTCCTCGCCGGTGTAGCCGGTGCGGGCGATCCGCGCCGCCGCTCCGCTCACCTTGCCGCTGGCGAAGCGATAGTAGCCGAGGCCGGCCAGCGGCGTTGCCGTGAGCTTTTGCAAAGTGGCCAGCGCGCGCGGGCCCTGAATCGCAAGCTGAGCATAACGCGCGCCCGCGTTCTCCACCGTGGCGTGGAAACAATTTTGCGCCGCGATGTGTCCGTAATCTTTATCCTGATTGGCTGCATTTACGCACAGGAAATAATGATCGTCCGCGACCTTGTGAACCAGGATGTCATCCACGAACCCGCCGTGAGGATACAGCAGCGCCGAGTACTGCGCCTGCCCGGCCGCCAGCCTGGATGCGTCGTTGGTGGCGACGCGATTGACCAGCGCCAGCGCTTCCGGTCCGCGGATCTCGATCTCGCCCATGTGGCTGACATCAAACAGCCCCACGCGCTCGCGCACGGCGCGGTGCTCTTCGAGCACGCCGGAGTATTGCACCGGCATGTCCCAGCCGCCGAAATCGACCATCTTGGCGCCCATGCTCCGGTGGATCTGATGGAGCGGAGTGGTCCTCAGCGCTCGGACAGCCTGGTTCATGAAAGACTCAGACTAACATAGCGTTTCACAGGCGGGACTCCAGCGGAGCCGAGAGGGGGGCTCTCCGAAAAGATCCTTACCGTGGCTGCGCGGTTTGATAGACGCGCACGAAAGAGT
>Ga0070739_10004466_pt1 | contig 16507 bp, 15 predicted proteins | sample Coa_R1_7_FD_66445 | JGI IMG/M metagenome (GOLD analysis project Ga0070739, IMG submission 66445) | Surface soil microbial communities from Centralia Pennsylvania, which are recovering from an underground coalmine fire - Coalmine... | ecosystem: Environmental > Terrestrial > Soil > Unclassified ... | reverse complement strand
CTGCAGGGCTCCACCGTGACGGTGGTGTTCCCCGGTGGCGCGAAGGTTACGGGAACGGTTACTGGGCCAGGCCTGGTGGCGCTGGTGCCGCCGCTTCCGCCCCCGCCGCCTCCGCCCCCCATCGTGCTGCCGCCGGTGCCGCCGCCCCCTGTGGTTCCGGTTGCGGCGGCACCTGTCGCGGCCATCCCGCCGCCCGCGCCGAGTACCGGCGCCGGCCTGCCGCCGGTGCCCGTGATCCCGGAAGCGGATAGTCTGGCCCTGGTTGGGTTCGGCCTGCTCGGGTTGGCAGCTCTCGTGGCCAGCCGAGCCCGTCGGCAAGAGTAACCATCGAGGTCTCGGCGAAGCAGGGTGAACGACCAGCGGGGGAGGGGACCGCGTCCCCTCCCCCGCTGGCCGGTTCTGCTGCGGTCACCCGAGAGCTGGCCTGCTAACCGGGCTGTCCGGCCGGATGAAGCGTCCGCCGGACCGTTACCCGGTTGCCGTCTGGCGGTTGACCGTGGCGAACGTCGGCCAGGAGCTGCCGCCAGGACTCCCGCTCGCGCTCGGGAGCGACGAGCGGCGCGGCCCGCGCGCACTGCGCCTGGAGCGCCTCGTAGAAGGCCGGGTCGGTCTCGGCGCGCCGCAGTAGCTCGGTTAGCGCCTCGGTGTCGGCGACGGGGAAGTAGCCGGGGTACTGCTCGCCGAGCGTCCCGATCAGCCCGCTGATCCGCGTGGCGACGACGGGGGTGGGCGAGGGCTGCGCCAGCGCTTCGCCCAGCGCATTCGAGCTGCCTTCCATCAGCGACGTAATCGACAGCAGGTGGCTGCCGGCCAGCAGGCGGCGGGTCTGGCCGTGCGGCAGCGCGCCGAGCCAGCGATACCGCGGATTGGCCGCCATCTCCCACCGCGCGCGCTCGGCGAAGTCGGGGCTGAGGGCGGCGCCGACGTGGACGACCTGGATCCGCGACGACGGCGGCAGGCGGCGCGCGGCCAGCGCCGTGCGGAGCGGGTCCTTCTCGCCTCGCAGATGCCCGACGACGCAGACGCGGAACTCCGTGGTCGGGCGCGTCACGCTGGCGCGCAGGAGCGGCGTGGACTGGTAGATCACGTGCGTCCGGGCCCGGTACTCCTCGGGCAGCTCGTCCAGGCCCATCCGCTGCAGCACGACGAGCCGCGTGGCCAGGGCCAGGGAGCGCTGGGCGTCGGGATCGGTCCGGATGTCGCGGTAGAGGTCCGTGCCGGTGAGGACGACGATCAGCGGCCGTTCCGGGTGGCGAGCGGCGAAGCGAGCGATCGATGGATGGCTGCGACGGGCATGGAGCGCGACCAACCCATCCATGGACTCGCCGCTGTAGGCCGCCGCCAGCGCCACGCGGTGGCCCAGATGGCGCAGGATGCGAGCGTAGCGCCTGGCCGTCACCTCGTTTCCGGTGATGGCGTTCTCGGCGCGCGGACTGACGATCAGGATCTGCATCGCGGCTCTAATGGTCCGTTGTTCATGCTGCGCCGGGTGTTCGCCGGGGCCGACAACCGGCACGTCGGTTAGCGTCAGGCCCTAGCCTGATCGAGCGCAGCTGCGGAAGCCCGCCCAGACGTCACGCCGGTCGGGCGTGTAGAAGTTGCGCCAGGTGTTGCGAATCAGGCGCGAGCGCGTCGTCCAGCAGCCGCCGCGGAGCACCTTGTGGTTGCCGAACCAGGGCTGCGAGTATTCCTTGTAGGGGTCGACGACGAAGCCGGGGTAGGGCCCGAAGTCGCTGGCGGTCCACTCCCAGACGTTGCCGATCATCTGCCGGCAGCCGAAGTAGCTGTCCCCGGCTGGCAGGGCGTCGACCGGCAGGCAGCCCATCGCCCGCCAGTCGAGGTTGGCGCGCTCCGGCGTGGGCGGCGCATCGCCCCAGGGGAAGCGCCGCTTGCGCCAGGCGCCGCTGCTCGCCGGCTCGGCGGCAGCGGCCATCTCCCACTCCGCCTCGGTCGGCAGGCGCCGCCCGGCCCAGTTGCAGTACGCTTCGGCCTCGTACCAATTGACGTGCAGCACCGGCAGGCGCGGCGGCAGCGGGCGCAGCGCGTCGAACCAGCGCACTTGCCAGCCGCCCCCCGGCGCCCGCTGCCAGTACAGCGGCTGCTCGGCGCCGGCCGCCTCGCGCCAGCGCCACCCCGCCTCGCTCCACCAGCGGCGCTGGCGGTAGCCGCCGACGTCGACGAACGCCGCGAACTCGGCGTTGGTCACGGCCATCGGGGCGATGCGGAACGGCGCCAGATCCACCGGGTGCGCCCACTTCTCGTTGTCGAAGACGAAGGAGCCATCGGGCGTGGCACCCAGCAGGAAGCTTCCGCCCGGCACCTCGACGTCCGGGCCAGGGGGGAGCGGGCCGAGGTCGGTCGCGCCGGTCTCGGGTGAGTCGGTTGGGATCGGCAGCTTCGGCGGCGCGTAGCCGTGCGTTTGCCGCGTGTAGGCAAGCGCCTCGGCGTGCATGTCCTCGTGGTACAGGGCGAGCAGGTGAAAGTAGACCGCCTCGTCGTCGCAGGGGTCCGCCTCCAGCCGGCGCAGCACGTCGTCCAGGATGCGCTGCATCAGGGCGAGGGTATCAGGCCGCGACGGCAGCGGCAGGTCCCAGCGCGTGTCGTGCGCCACCGCCGCCGAGTCGTAGAGGGCGTCTGCGTCCGGCCGAGCGGGCGGCAGGCCGCGCAGGTGGCGGAGCGTCCACTTCTCCTGGAACCAGGCGACGTGCCCGATCTCCCACAGCGGCGGGTTCACGATCCGCAGCCGCGGTCCGAGGAGCTCCGCATCGGTCAGGTCGGCGACGAGGGCGAGCGTGATCGCCCGCGCCTCCGCCAGCATCTCGCCGAGCGCAGCGGCGGTGATCGGCGTCGCCGTGATCATGGCTGCACACCGCCGGGATGCGCCGGTCCGAGGGAAGGCCGCTCGCGGTCACCGTACATAGCAAACCCGCATAGCCAGGATACACGATGTGCATGACATTGTCTCAGGCCGTCATGGGGAAGGTTTATAACCTCGGCGACGGATCTCGCAAGATTAGGAGGCGACCCGTGGACCCGTTGCAGCCCGACCTCGCCGCCGCGCTGGCCGCCTGGCGCGACCGCGTGCACGCCAACGCCGCGCAGGTCGAGCGGTACCGCGAGGAGGCGCCGCGCGCCGACCACTTCGCGCCGCTGGTCCAGAACTTTCAGGTAGACCCGCGCCGCCAGGGCGATCCCACCCTCGAGGCCCTGCTCGCACTGGCGCGGCCCGGCGAGACCTGGCTGGACATCGGCGCCGGGGCCGGGCGCTACGCCCTGCCCCTGGCGCTACGCGTGGGCGAGGTGGTGGCGCTCGACGCCTCGCCGGCCATGCTCGACGGGCTCCGCGTCGGCATGGCCGAGCACGCCATCACGAACGTGCGTCCGCTCGCGGGCCGCTGGCCCCTGCCCGACCCGCCGCGGGCCGACGTGGCGCTGATCGTCAACGTCGGCTACGACATCGCCGACATCGGTCCCTTTCTCGACGCCATGGAGCGGGCCGCGACGCGGCTCTGCGTCGCCGTAATGTTCGCCCGCCGCCCGACCTGGGGCGCCGACGCCCTCTGGCCCGCCGTGCACGGCGAGCCGCGGGTTCCCTTGCCCGCCCTGCCGGAGCTCCTGGCGCTGCAGCTCGCCCGCCGCCGCGTGTTCGACGTCCGGATGGGCGCGGCCCAACCCCTGGCCCACGACAGCTTCGAAGCCGCGCTGCGCTTCGCCCGCATCCAGACCTGGGTGCAGCCGGGCGGCGCGAAGGACCGTCGACTGCAGGAGCTGCTCCGCGAGCGGCTAATCGAGCGTGATGGCCGCTTCGCCTTTGACTGGGACCCACCTCTGCAGGGCGTCGTCACCTGGCGCCCCGGCCAGACCATCCCGCCTGGCTGATCGCCGCCGACATCGCGTAGAAGAAGCAGGGCTGGCCGATCGGCTCCAGGGCATCGGTCGGGGAACGACTACCCGCCAACCATCGCCTAGACGAAGGACCGGCTCGGCTAGCTGACGCTCCACGACTTTGCTAGCATCCGGACAACCGCTCGTGTGGGCCGGGCTCGTAGGAAGGAATGGAGGGACGTCGATGACCGGACGCTTTCGGGTCGTGGCCTGGCCGGTGCGTGGGCTGGCCGGCCTGATCTTGCTCCTCCTGCTCGCTGGCCCCCGGCCGGCCCTGAGCGCGGACGGCCTGACCGTGCAGGAGTATCCCGTGGCGGAACGGAGCACGCCCCACGACGCGGTGCCCGACCGCTCTGGCCAGGTCTGGTACACCGGCCAGGCGAACGGCACCGTCGGCCGGCTCGATCCGGCCACGGGCGAGACCACCGTGGTCAGCCTCGGGCCGGGCTCGGCGCCGCACGGCGTTATCATCGGGCCCGACGACGGGGTCTGGGTCACCGACGGCGGCCTGAACGCCATCGTCCGCGTCGATCCTGCCACGCTGGCCGTGCAGGTCTACCCGCTCCCTGGCCCGCGGGCGAACCTGAACACCGCCACCTTCGACCACCGCGGCATCCTCTGGTTTACCGGACAGAGCGGCTACCTCGGGCGCCTGGACCCCGCCACGGGCGTGGTGCAGCAGTTCGACGCGCCGCGCGGGCCCGGCCCCTACGGGATCTCCACCGCGCCGGACGGCACGGTGTACTTCGCGTCCCTGGCCGGCAGCTACCTCGGCCGCATCGACGGGGACGACGGCGCGGTGACGGTGATCGAGCCGCCGACGCCCAGCCAGGGCGCGCGACGGGTGTGGCCGGACTCGGCCGGCCGCCTGTGGATCAGCGAGTACAACGCCGGCCAGCTCGCCCGCTACGACCCGGCCAGCGGCCAGTGGGCGGAGTGGCGGCTGCCGGGCGCGGCGCCGCGCCCCTACGCGGTGTACGTCGACCAGCAGGACAAGGTCTGGCTGAGCGACACCGCCCGCGATGTGGACGACCTGGTGCGCTTCGACCCCGCGACGGAGACCTTCACCAGCGTCGAGATCGGCCGGCCGTCCATCGTCGCCCAGCTCGGCGGGATCCCTGGCGAGGTCTGGGGCGCGGAGCGCGCCCGCGACCACCTGGTCGTCGTGCGCTACCAGTAGCCAGCTCCTAGAACGTCACCGTACGGTCGGCGGCCGTCATCAAGCCGGCGGCCTGCTTGGGGTCCACGAACTGGGCGTTGCGCTCGGCCAGGTCTGCATCCGTCACCCCACGGGCGCGGGCGCAGCCCGTTCAGACGTAGAGCGGCACGCCGGCCGCCTTCACGGCCGGCCAGATCTCGCGCAGGGGCGGTGGCCCGGCCGCCGCGATGCTCTCCAGCACGCCGCCGCGGGCCAGGTTCGTCCCCTCGCCCATCAGCAGGATCTCCGGCTGGTCGCCATTCTCGACGGCGCCGCGTGCCAGCAGGAAGGGGAAGGTGGCGCGGTTGGGGTCCTCGGTGGAGCAGGTGGCGACGAATAGGATGCGCGCCATGATCGTCTCCCGTGGTCGGGGCTAGTCGGGGCCGGAGCTAGATTGGCGTGTGCGGGCAACGGCCCGCACACGCCAACCCGCTTCGGAGCCTACGAGCTACAGCTTGCGGACCGCGGCCAGCACCTCGTCGGTGTGGCCGTCGACCTTCACCTGGGGGAAGATGTCGCGGATCTTGCCCTCCTTGTCCACGACGTAAGTGACGCGGCTAGCCATGCCCCGCTCGTTCTTGATGCCGAGCTGTTCGGCCAGCTTGCCGCCCTCGTCGGAGAGGAGGGGGAAGTTCGCGCCGCAGTTGACAGCGTGCTTCTGCTGCTCGGAGCTGGGATCGACGCTGAGACCGATGATCTGCGTATCGAGTGCGGCGAACTCGCCGGCGCGCCGACCGAAGTCGGTCGTCTCGGCCGTTCAGCCAGGCGTGTTCGCCTTGGGGAAGAAGAAGAGCACGAGGTTCTTCTTGCCGCGGAACTGGCTGAGGTCAAGGGTCCCGCCGTCGTGCTTCGGCGCGGAGAAGGCGGGGAAGGAGTCGCCGACCTGGACCGCCATCGAGCACCTCCGATCTGCTTGCGCGCTGTTGCATAGAGGGTGCCAAGGGAGTATAGCGCAAGGCCGTCTGGGCGTTGACGCTCCATCGCGCTGGCAGTATAGTGGCGCCATTCTCGGTCGCTCGGCCGTCGGGCTGGAGCCGGCCCGACGACGACGATGGGTGGGAGCGCTCGCGAGAAGTAGCCCGCTGGCGGTTGTGCGTCGCGGCGCGGTCGTGCCCCGCCAGGGGCGGCCGCCCTGGCGCGGGGGCCGCCCGGGGCCGGAGGAGTGGCAGGATGTCGCGGTGGGTTCGCTACGGGAGCCTGGTAGTCGTCGTGGCGCTGCTGCTGGGAGCCTGTCAGTCCAGCGCGCCGCCGGCGCCGCGGTCCGGCGAGCGGGCGCCCGCGGCCGCCAACCCGGCCGCGCCGGCCGCCTCGGGCGCCGCGGCGACCGCCCCGAGCAGCGGACTCTCCCGCGTCACCGTCGCCGTGACCGAGACCATCGAGTCGCAGAACCCCTACGCCGACAGCGTCTCGCTGCTCTACGGGATCTGGTGCGAGGTGCTCGGCTGCCTCGTCCACTTTGATCCGGCCAGCGGCGACTACGCCCCGTCGCTGGCCGAGAGCTGGGAGGTGGAGACGCCCACCTCGTGGATCTTCCATCTGCGCCGCGACGCGCGCTGGCAGGACGGCTCGCCGTTCACCGCGGCCGACGTGCTCCACTCCTTCGACCGCATCGCCAACGATCCCGGGACGAAACAGAAGTCGAACATCGCGCCCGTCGTCGAGCGGGTCGAGGCGATCGACGAGCACACCGTGCGGATCGTCACCAAGGGCCCCGTGGCGTCGCTGCTCGACTACTTCAAGGACCTCATCATCATGACCAGCAAGGCGCAGTACGACCAGTACGGCGACGACGTCTGGAAGCAGCCGCCGCTCGGCACCGGGCCCTACGTGTTCAAAGAGCTCGTGCCGAACCAGCGGATGGTAATCGCCAAGAACCCGCACTGGTGGGGCGGGCCGGTCGACGGGCCCGACGAGGTGGTCTACCGCGTGATGCGGGAGCCGGAGGTGCGGGTCACGGCGCTGCTCAATGGCGAGGTGCAGATCGCGCAGTTCATCCCGCCGCACTTGGCCCAGCGCGTGATCGACGCGCCCAACGCGAAGATCGCCACCGTGGACAGCCTGGAGATCATGTTCCTGGCGATGCAGCCGAAGGCCAAACCGTTCGACAACAAGCTCGTCCGCCAGGCCGTGGCCTACGCTATCGACCGCGACGCCATCATCCAGGGATTGCTGCAAGGCTACGCCACGCGGCTGGACGGCCCGACCGGCCCGGGCCAGTACGGTTACAACCCGAACTTCCAGCCGCGCTACACCTACGACCCGGAAAAGGCGAAGCAGCTCCTGGCCGAGGCCGGCTACCCCAACGGCGTCGACGTCGAGCTGGTGACGCCCGTGGGTCGCTACACGCAGGACAAGCAGGTCGCCGAGGCAATGGCCCAGATGCTGACGGCGGTTGGCATCCGCACCAAGCTGCTTACGCCCGAGTGGCCGACGATGTGGGCCGACGTGCAAGCGGGCAAGACGGCCTTCTACTACATGGGCCGCGGCTCGGTGCTCGATCCGGGCCGCCCGCTCTCGCAGTATTTCGAAACGGGCATCTCCCCGCGGGTCGGCTACTCGAATCCCCAGGTCGACGCCCTGTTCAAGAAGGAGCGCGGCACCTTCGACCCGCAGGAGCGCAAGCAGGTGCTCAACGATCTGCTCAGCCTGCTCACCGAGGAGGCGCCGGCTCACTTCCTCTGGCGCCACAAGATGCTCTGGGGCCTGGCGCGCAACATCGACCTGACGCCGCGGCCGGACGACCGCATCTTCGCCAGCGAGATCCGCGTGCGGTAAGGAGCAGCGTCAGGGCTGGCCGGCGTAGAGCTGGTCGAAGTAGCCCTCGGCCTCCAGCCGCCGCAGGATCCGCTCGTCGAGGGCCTGGTCGAGGGTGATGCGGGTGAGGTCGGGGTTGTCGCGGGCGCTGATGGCGTAGATCGCCTCCATCGCCGCCCGCCCAGGCAGCAGGTTCCGCGGAATCAGCGGTACCAGCGCGTCGAGCTCGGTCGCCGTGTCCTCGGGCGCCACGCGCAGGTAGCTGGCGGCCAGGCTGAGGATCTGCTGCCGGCGGGCCGGATCGCGCGGCATGCCCTTCATGTAGGCCACGGCTTCGGCCATGCCCTTGAGGAAACCCTCGACCGTCTGCGACTCGGCCTGGATGAAGCTCTCCGAGCTGACGAAGGCCTGGCCGATCTCGGGCACGCCCAGCTCGGCGAGGTCCCAGCTCGTGTAGCCCTGCTCCCGCAGCGGGCCGGAGATCGTGGCGCCCACCGGCGCGGCGTCGATGGCGCCGGCGACGAGCGCCCGGCCGAGAGTCGGCTCGTCGCCGATGACCAGCACGCTGATGTCGTCGCGGTCGGGATCGAGCCCGAACTTCTCGAGGGCGAGCATCCCTCGGGCCCAGACCGTGCCGCCGATCGACTGGACGCCGAGGCGCTTGCCGCGCAGGTCCTCGGGCCGCTGGATGCTGGGCTGGGCGACGAGCTGGGCGAGCGGCTTGTCGATCAGGCCGCCGAGCTGGACGACGTCGGCGCCGCCGGCTCGCGCTTGCAGCGTGCCCGGCAGCCCCGACTGGCCGATCTGGATCTCCTTGGCGATCATGGCTGCCTGCAGCGCGGGCGCCGAGCGCATCGCGACCGTCTCCACCGCCAGCCCGTGCCGCTGGAAGTAGCCGCCGTCCGCGGCGAGCCAGAGCGGCGTCACGCGCGGGTTGGTGGCAGCATAGCCAACGCGGATCTGCCGCAGCGGCGGCGCGGTGGCCGGGGCGCTCGCTGCGGGCGCGCTAGCGTTGCTGGCGGCGCCACCGGGGGCGCCGCCGGGAGCCGCGGTGCTCTGCGGCGCCGTGGCCGGCGCCTGGCAGGCGACCAGGCCGACCAGGAGTAGGAACAGGATCGTACGCCGCATAGTCTTCCTCCCCACGTAGGCGCACAATCGCACAGCGCCGGCGCCGCGTCAAGGGTTCGCGGGCGTCGTCTGCGACGAAAAATCAGTGGCTGCCTGCCGCCGCGTGGTAGGCTATAGAAGCGTCCCTCGACAGCGGGCGTGGGCTCGTGTTCACCCACCGAGTATCGTCCAGGTGTCGTAAGGGGGCGCATAGGCGTCAGCCGTCCGTCCGGGCGCGCGGCCCGCGGGCGGCATTCTTGTGTGTTGAGATAGCGCTTGTCTACTTCTGTCTCCCGGCGCGCGGCGCCCGCTCCGTCCGGCATCGTCGGCACGGGGTCGCTGCGTCGCCGTGTCCTCGGGCTAGCCTGGCCGGTGATCGGTGAGAACCTGCTCCAGACGCTGCTGGGCATCGTCGACACGCTGCTGGTCGCCCGGCTGGGCGCCGCCGCGATCGCCGGCGTCGGCTCGTCGCTGCAGGTCATGTTCCTGGTCATCGGCGTGCTGGCCGCGGTCAGCGTCGGCGGCTCGATCCTGGTCTCCCAGGCCGTCGGCGCTGGCGATCGCCAGCGCGCCGGCCTCGTCGCCCGGCAGGCGCTGGTCTGGGGCGCGCTACTGGCCGTGCCGCTCAGCGTGGCCGGCTGGGCGCTCGCCGAGCCGATCAGCCACTGGCTCGGGCTGCCCGCCGAGGTGGCGGTGATCACGGCCGACTACCTGCGCGTGACGCTGGGCGGAGCGCTGTTCCTCGTCCTGATGTACGTCGCCGGCGGCCTGCTCCGCGGCGCCGGCGACTCGCGCACGCCGATGCTCGCCTCGCTGATCGCCAACCTGCTCAACGCCGGCCTCGCCTTCCTGCTCATCTTCGGCCACCTCGACCTGCCCGCGCTCGGCACCCAGGGGAGCGCCTGGGCGGCGCTGACCGGCCGCGGCGTGGCAACGCTGCTCCTCTTCGCCGCGCTGACATGGGGCTCGCGGCGCGTCTCTATCCGCGGCGTCCGCGGCTGGCGGCCGAGCCCGACGGTCGCCGGGCGCATCCTGCGCCTGGGCGTGCCGGCGGCGATGGAGCAGGCGTTCATCACGTTGGGCTTCACCGCCTTCACGGCGCTGATGGCCTCGCAGGGCACCGCGGTGCTGGCGGCGCAGCGCATCGCCTTCAACGCCCTGTCGCTGTCCGCCCTGCCGGGGGTGGGCTTCGGCATCGCCACCACCGCGCTGGTAGGGATGAGCGTCGGCGCGCGGCGGATCGACGAGGGCGCGGCCGCGGCGGGCGTCGCCGCGCGCTGGGCCGTCATCTGGATGAGCACGGCCGGCCTGGTCTATCTCGCGCTGGCCGAGCCGGTGCTCGGCCTGTTCAGCAGCGACCCACTGGTGATCGACGAGGGGGCGCCGGTGCTGCGCATCGTCGCCCTGGCGCAGCCGGCCTGGGCGCTGCTGTTCGTCTACTCGGGCGCGCTGCGGGGCCTGGGGAACACGCGCTACCCGCTGCTCACGAACACGACGGGCGTCTGGGCGATCGTGCTGCTCGGCTACCTGCTGATGGACGGACTGGGCGCGTCGGCCGTCGTCGCCTGGGTGGGCTTTGCCGTGCTCTCGCCGCTGATGGCCGCGCTGGTCTGGTGGCGCTTCAGCCGCGCCGCTGCCGTCTGGCCGGTCGGGACCGTCGAGCCCGTGCGCGGGCCCGGCCCCGCGCCGGAGCTGGCCGATGGCTAGCCTCGTCTGGTACGTCAGCGCGCACGGCTACGGGCATGGCGTGCGCTCCGGACTGGTCCTGGCCGAACTGCGCCGCCTGGCGCCGCGGCTGCCGCTCTACGTGCGCGCCGCCGCGCCGGCCTGGCTGTTCCCCGCCGACGTCGGCTACGAGCGCGTCTGCGCCGACTTCGGGATCGTCCAGCAGGACAGTGTGACCGAGGACCTGGACGCGACGCTGGCCCGCGCCGCCGAGTTCGCGCGGGACTGGCCGCGGCTGGTAGCCCAGGAAGAGGCGTTCCTGCGCGCTGTCGACGCCGCGCTGGTGGTGGGCGACGTGCCCCCGCTGGCGTTCGTCGCCGCCCACGGCGCGGGCGTGCCGAGTGTCGGGATGACCAACTTCTCCTGGGACTGGATCTACGGCAGCTACGCCGACGAGCGGCCGGGCTTCGCCGCTCTGGCCGAGGCGGCGCGCGCGGCCTACGCCCGCGCCGCGCTGCTGCTGCGCCTGCCGTTCCACGGCGACCTCGGCGCCTTCCCGCGCATCGAGGACGTGCCGCTGGTGGCGCGTATGGCGGACCGCGACCGCGCCGACTGCCGCGCCCGCTTCGACCTGCCACCGCGGGCGACGGTCGTCCTGCTCAGCTTCGGCGGCATCGGCCTGGAGCGCTTTCCCTACGGGCGGCTCCGGGCGCTGCCGGACTACTACTTCGTGGCGACCGATCCCAGTGCGCCGCGGCTGCCGAACCTGCGCGTGCTCTCGCCGCAGCAGCGCGCCTACCATCTCCTGGTACGCGCCGCCGACGTGGTCGTGACCAAGCCCGGCTACGGCATCGTCGCCGATTGTCTGGCCGCCCAGACGCGTGTGCTGTACAGCGACCGCGGCGCCTTTCCAGAGTACCCGGTCCTGGCCGCGGGGCTGGAGGCATGCGGGCCCGCGCTGCACTTGCCGCGGGCGGCGCTGCTCGCAGGCGACCTCGGCCCCTCACTGGCGGCCCTGCTGGCGCTGGACCGGCCGTGGCGCGTACCGCGCCTGGACGGCGCCGCCGTCGCCGCCCGACGCCTGCTGGCGATGCTCGGCGATTAGGCCCCGACTAGTGGCCGCGGCCGTGCCGGCCGCCCGCGGCACTGCTGCCCGGGCCGTGGCCGTGCTGGCTGCCTGAGGCACCTCCGCCGCCCGCCTGGCGCGCCTGGCCGGCGCTCGCGCCGCCGCCCCCTTGCCCCTGGCAGTCGCGGTCGTGCGCGGCGGCGCGCACCGCCTGCCCATGCTCGGGGCCGGACTCCGCGCCCTGCGCGACGGCGGAGGCCGCGGCGCCGTGGTAGCCGCCCTGGCCTTCCTCCTCGCGCCCGGCCAGTTTGACCGGAGCGGCGGCCAGCGCCGATAACGGAGCGATAGGGGTGGAGCGAGCCGCCCGGCACGCTGCTGGCCGAGGCGGTTCCGCTAGAGCTCTCGGACGCGGGCAGGGAGTGCCGCATGGTCCACCAGAGCCGTCAGCCGCTGGTCGCGCTGGTCCTGCTGCTCGGCGTCGCCTGGGCGACCGCGTCGCCCGCGCCCGAGCGAGCGGCGGCGCCGGCCGGCGCTGTCGCTCGCCCGCGGCCCACCAGCGGTGCGGACGCCCCGGCGCCCGGGCGATCCAGCCCGACTCCGGAGCCGACGCGCGTCACGTATGGTATCGCGGCGCCGTCGTTCTCCTTCATGCCAATCCGGGTGGCTGAGCGTCGCGGCTTCTACCGGCAGCAGGGCCTGGCGGTCGAGACCGAGGTGATGACGCCGGTGACCATCGCCGCCGGCCAGTTGTCCGGGGCGGTCGATTACGGCTCGGGGTACATCCAGGCCGTTCGCGCCGGCCGCGGCCAGTTCCGGCTCGTTTCCAGCCAGGTCACCGGCCCGATCTTCGTGCTAATGGCCCGACCCGGCATTGGCTCGGTCGCCGACCTCCGCGGCCAGACGATCGGCACCGGCTCGCGGGGCGCGGCGGTGGAGCGGGAGACGACCAAGATCGTGGAGCACTTCGGCCTGGTGCCCGACCGCGATGTGACCCTCCTCCCGTTTCCAGAGATGCGCATCCTCCTCCAGGGTCTCTTGCAGGGACAGATCGACGCGGCCGCGCTGTCGCCGCCCTGGCACACGCGCGGCCGCGAGCAGGGGATGATCCGCTTGCTGAGCGCGGCGGAGATCGATCCCGAGCCCCAGAACGGCCTGGTCGTGACGTCGGCCCGGCTGCAAGCGGACCGCGACCAGGTGCGGCGGGTGGTGATGGCCGAGATCGAAGCCCTGCGCTTCATCCGCGCCCAGCGCGCCGAGACCGAGTCCGTGATGCGCGAGTGGCTGGGACTGTCGGCGGACGAGGCGCGGGAGGGCTACGACGCGGCGCTGCCCGTGATGAGCCCGGACGGACAGCTCGACCGCGCCGGCATCGCCCACCTGATCGAGAGCGAGCAGGCCGCGGGCACGGTCCCGGCCGACCTGACGGTCGACGCTGTGATCGAGCCCACGCTCGCCGCGGAAGCCCTCCGCGCTCTCGACGCCGCGCCGCCGCACTGAGGCATCGCTAGAGCCGCTTAGCGGGCCAGCTCGAAATCGGGCGCCGGCGGCACGCCGGGAGGCACGGGCAGGTGGGCCAGCTCGCCGCGGGTTCGCCAGTCCTTGCCCGGACGGCCCTGGACGATGGCCTCCATCTCCCGCCGAAACAGCCGTCGCATCAGGATGATGCCCGCGTCGGAGCGTCCGAGCCGCTCCTCGGCGCGGTCGGCGATCCGTCCCTGGCCGACCTGGGCGAGGTAGTCCTGGGCCGAGACCTCGTCCGGGGTGTCCTCCGGGCGGATCCGCTGGGCGAACAGCGCCTCCTCGTCGACGACGGGGTTGTAGTCGCGGTGCTCGGCCAGACGCGTCTCGAAGTCGCGCGCCGCCTCGCCCCGCAGCGGCGCGCAGCGCGAGCTGAACAGCGCGGAGGTCTCGTCGTCGATCGGCACGAACCAGTTGAACAGGTCCACCCAGGGATGGCGGCCGGCGAGCATCGGCGTGACGATGTGGTTGCAGTTGGGCCAGTGGATCTCGCTCACCCGCGCGTTGCCCTCCCCGCGCCGCGCCATCATGCGGATGCCCCACTCGGTCTCCTCGAACTCCAGGGTCGGGACGGCGGGCGTGACCGCCTGCCCGAAGCGCGAGGAGCTGTGCACGAAGCTGACGTGGACCCCGTCGACCGAGTTCTCGATGCGCTGGAACCAGTTGCAGGGCCAGATGCGCTGCTCGGTCCACTTCACGCCGAAGTCGCGGTCGAGCTCGGCCTTGCGCGGGAACGGTGGTGGCGCACCCTGACCCATGTAGACGAAGACGAGCCCGGCGTACTCTCGAACCGGGTAGCTGGCGATCCGCACCTTGGGCGGAAAGCTCGGGTCCTCGGCCGGCATCTCGACGCACTGGCCGCTGCCGTCGTACTTCCAGCCGTGGTAGAAGCAGCGGACACAATCGCCCTCCACCCAGCCGGTGGAGAGCTGGGTGCCGCGGTGGGCGCAGCGGAAGGCCACGACGTGGGGCGCGCCGCCCTCGCCGCGGTAGAGGGTGAGGTCCTCGTTCATCAGGCGGATGGGCAGAGCCGCTCCCGGCGCGAGGCGAGCCGCGACGGCGATCGGCTGCCAGAACTGGCGCAGCAGCCTGCCCATCGGCGTGCCCGGGCCAGCATGTACGTAATCGGTCGTGTCCATCCGCATCCTGCTCCTTGTCTGGCACTGCCCTGCCCAGCGGGCCGGCGCGCCGCTCGCCCCGATAGCCCGCCGCCGTTGTACCGCGTCGCCGGCGCCCGGGCAAGCCCGCCGCGTCAGCCGGTCTTCCTTGACACCTACCCGGTACCCCCGTAGTATTCTCGGTCGGTACCTCTGCGCGAGCCGGAGCGGCCGCGCTCGAGTCTGAGCGCCGGACGGAGGTTTGGCTAGAGTGCCTCCCCAGCGCCCCGGGCGGCCGACCGCAGCGCCGCCCGAGGCTGACCCACCCCTGGCCGCCGGGGTGGCGGACGGCTTTCCGCCCGCCGAGGCGCGCCCCACCCGCACCCCCGACGAGATGCAGCGGCTCGCTTGGCGCGTCCTGTCCGCTGCCTTCGCCGCGTGGGTGGCCGTGGCCGCGCTCGCGGTCTACGGCGGGACGCTTTGGGTCCACACGGCTACCCTATCTGCGCCGGCCAGCCTGGCCGTGGAGCAGGGCATCGTCCTCTTCCAGGACCGCGGCACCGGGCCCCCGATCAACGCTCACGACGGTATGGCGATGCAGGAGGCCGACGTCCTCGACGTCAAGGACAACTCGCTCGCCCGCCTCGAGCTGCCCGGCCGCGCGACGTTGCATCTGGGGCCGAACGCCCACCTCGTCCTGGCCGGACTGCGCGCCGGGCGCTTCAATCCGAATGCCGGTCGGGTCCTGCTCCAGCACACGGCTGGCAGCGTGCGGGTGGAGGTGCTGCCCGAGGCGCCAGGCCCGGTGGCGCTAGAGACGCCTTATGGCACCGTGGAGATGGCTCCGGGCGACTACGTGGTCGCTGTGCGCGGCCCGCGCGCCGAGGCCTACGTACGCGCCGGCACGGCGACGGTGAGCGTCTACAACGACCGCAAGGCGTTGGCGGCTGGCGAGCGCGCGCTCCTGGCCGTGGACGCGCCCGCTGAGAAGCTGGCCGGGCCGACCAACCTCGTGGCCAACGGCGACTTCTCAGCGGGCCTGGACGGCTGGCGCGTCCACGACGTCCAAGAGGCGAACCGGCCGGACCGGCCTGGCGAGCGCAGCGTGGTCCGCGAGTCGGTCGACGGTGTCGCCCATTCGGCCCTGCGCGTCGTGCGCAGCAGCCGCTTCGACACGCACAACGAGACCGGCGTGGAGCAGGACCTGCACGTGGACGTCTCCGTCTACCCGCGGGTCGTCCTCAGCGCGCTGGTGAAGGTGCAGTCGGCTAGCCTGTCCGGCGGCGGCTACCTAGGGACGGAGTACCCGATGATGCTCGGCCTGCGCTACCGCGACGCCGCGGGCAACGGCCAGACCTGGTACCGGGGCTTCTACTACCAGAACGCGGAAGGGCGCCCGACCAACCGCGGCGAGCTCGTGCCTCAGGGCGTGTGGACGCGCGTCCAGTTCGACCTCTCGGAGCTGCCCGACCGGCCGGCCTTCCTCTACTCGCTGGAGGTTCTCGGCGCCGGCCACGACTTCGACGCTCTCATCACCGACGTGCGCCTGGTCGCCGAGTAAAGGCCCGTCGCGGTCAGGGGCCCTGCTTCGTCGCCTCGATGAACAGCGAGTCTCGCGGCCGATCGTCGAGCTCCACGATCTCGGGATAGCGGCTGGCCGTTTGCTTCAGCTCGCAGCGCGTCACGCTCTGGAACCCCGCCCGAAGCAGCAGCTCCCGCGCGAACTCGTAGGTGAACATGCAGCGCGACGAGCCGTACCACGTCATCTGAACGATCAGCTTGCCCGAGAGCGTCGTGACTTCGTCGTCCTTGACATAGAAGTACGCTGGATTCTTGTGCACGTAGGCATCGATTGCTCGGTCCAGGTCGGGCAGGCTGAGCCGCAGCACGCCACCTGGCTCCAGCACGCGAAGCAGCTCGCGCAGCGCCGGCACGACATCCAGATAGGGAAGGTCCTGCAGCGCGTGGATGCTGACGATGTATTGGATGCTATCGTCTTCTAACGGCAGGCCGTCGCGTATGTCCCGGCTGATCTGGATGCCCGGCCCCGCGAGCTTGTCGGAGTTCATCCAGTTGGGCGGCGGGTTGGGACCACAGCCCCAGTTGAGTCTCCGAATCGACGCGTCCATCGTCGTTGCACCTGTCGGGACAGATCCACGGTCCGTTGGTGGGAGCAGTCACTAACCCCTAGCGCGAGGAAGGAAGCTGGTCGCGGGC
>Ga0070739_10004465_pt1 | contig 16507 bp, 21 predicted proteins | sample Coa_R1_7_FD_66445 | JGI IMG/M metagenome (GOLD analysis project Ga0070739, IMG submission 66445) | Surface soil microbial communities from Centralia Pennsylvania, which are recovering from an underground coalmine fire - Coalmine... | ecosystem: Environmental > Terrestrial > Soil > Unclassified ... | reverse complement strand
TATCTTCCCTAACCGAGGGGAAGGCCCTGGAACGCGCGGAAGCAACGCAAGCATGAGCGACGCGCAACGACTGGCTAAGGCACTGAACGCCCTCACCAAGAATCCGCAGTTCTCTTATGTCAAAGCACGCGGCGCCGCGCGTCAGGAGCCGGCCGTCGATTGGGATGCGACCAAACGGCTCAACGCGGATTTCAATCCCGACGTCGACGGGTGCGAATCGTTCGCGATGCGCGACGGAAGCGTCTGCGAATGGCAGTCCGGACAGTACCGCTATGCAGCTCGCTGACGGATACGTCGATCTTCCGCCCGGCAAACTCGCAAACGTGGTGACCTGTTTGGAAATGCGTTCAAGGCCGCCCGCGCGACCCGCGCCCGATTTGCCGGACGTATCGATCGAGCGCTTGCGCGAACCCGAGGGGCCGCGATACCGCGCGCTCGTGCGCAAAGTCGGCGAGTCGTCGCTTTGGCAATCCCCGCTGCTCATAACCGACGAACAGCTGGCGAAACTGGTTTGTGACCCGAACGTCGAGTGCTACGTGCTTCGCGCAAGACGAAGCGACGAGGGCATTTTAGTGTTGGATTTTCGGGAGAGCGGCGATTGCGAAGTCTGGCTCTTCGGCGTTTCCGAGTCGCTTCGCGGTACCGGCGCGGCCCGCAAACTCATGAACTTCGGCATCGATCGCGCGTGGTCGCGCCCGATTCGGCGCGTCTGGCTGCATACGTGCACGCTCGATCATCCCAACGCGCTGGACTTCTACATGCGATCCGGTTTCGTGCCTTACAAACGCCAAATCGAAATTCACGACGATCCGCGCGTGGTTGGCCTCTATCCGCGGACCGCCGCGCCGCACGTTCCAATCATCTAAGTCCTCATATTTTCAGTAGAGGTGCACGACATGGCAGACTCGGACAAGAAAACGGATTGTGACATCATGGAGGAGTACGAGAAGATGCGCGCGCAAGGCAAACGCGTGCCGCCGCAAGCGCCCCATCCGGGCAGCAGCTCGGGGCAAACGTGGGAGCCGGATGCAGAAACGCGCGCCCGGCTCGGCGATGCGCTATCTATCATCAAAGAAATCATCGAAGAGCCCTAGCGTCGCTCGACGAGCTCGGCCCTTCGACGAGCTCGGGTGACGAGGTTGTGTGTGCAATGAAGCCCGGCGGCGCCGGGCTTCATTCGTACTTCGGAGAGGGAGAGATTCGAACTCTCGAGACGCTCATCACGTCTGCCCGCTTTCGAGGCGGGTGCCTTCAACCACTCGACCACCTCTCCACGCTTGCGGTTGACAAAGGAGCGCTGATTCGCGCGGCTGGGCAAAACTCTTGCTAGAAAGGGGAGCCTAGCGGCGTGTCCGGAAGAACGCTTGCAACTGCGCCGCAGTTTCGTCGGCGAGTACGCCGGCGGTGACTTCCATGCGATGATTCAGCGCCGGATGGCGCACGACGTCCAGCACGCTGCCCGCGGCACCGCCTTTCGGATCGGCGCAACCGTACACGAGCCGCTTTACGCGCGCCGCGACGAGCGCGCCGGCGCACATCACGCACGGTTCCTTGGTGACGTACACCGTCGCGCCCGCAAGGCGCCAAGCATGAAGCGTTGCAGCGGCGCGCTGCAGCACGAGCATCTCCGCGTGAGCCGTTGCATCCGGCCGGCTTTCCTTTTCATTCTTCGCTTCGACGATCGCGTCGCCGCACACCAGCACCGCGCCGATCGGCACGTCGCCCGCTGCTTCGGCCTGCGCCGCAAGCTCCATCGCGCGGCGAACGTAATACGCGTCATCCATTCCCGCAAGGAGCTTCACGCGCTCGAAAGGACTTGAACCTTCAGCCTTCGCCTTCGGAGGGCGACGCTCTATCCGATTGAGCTACGAGCGCACGCGCCTTAACGCTGGCCCTCGGTATTGCCGGCGCTAGGAATGTGTTTGAAAAGGTCGAGTTTGTGGTCGATCAGTCCGCGATAGAACTTCCGCACGCAGTCGGGATGACCGAAGAAGTACGTCCGGGCGTACGCCAGGTCGTCACCGGAGCTGTCGGGCACGTAATGGGAGATTTCAATTTCCTCCATCTGATTACGGTCGACCGGATGGGGACAGAAATCGCACGGAATGGTTGACATAGTTGCAGGCCTGCCTCAATCCTACCGGACCCCAAGGATTCCCTTCAGGTTGCGAATACACGCCGTTTGATGATCTATCGGCACAAGAAGAGTCCGGAACGCAAATTCCGGACTCGAAACGCTTGACTCGGGTAGGATTTGAACCTACGACCTAGGGCTTATGAGTCCCCCGCTCTACCGCTGAGCTACCGAGCCGAGGCGAAGTTGGCGCGGTCGGAGGGACTCGAACCCCCAACCTACAAGTTCGTAGCCTGTTGCTCTATCCAATTGAGCTACGACCGCACAGCCGCGATTGGTACGTCGCGGTTTTTATTTTCCCCTCTGCCGTGAAAACCGTGGCGGAGAGGGAGGGATTCGAACCCTCGGACGGTTTTTGACCGTCGGTCATTTAGCAAACGACTGGTTTCAGCCACTCACCCACCTCTCCGTGGGACCGCACCACTATACCACACGTCCGCGAGACGAGCCTGCGCCGCGCGATCGCTATGCAGGCGGCGTGCGCGGCGGCGGTTCTTCGACGACTTCCGGAATGACGACGTCTTTACGCACGACCACGCGCCGTCCGAGCAGGGCGTCAATGCCCGCGAGACGTCCCGCCGGTACGGCCAGCATCATGAACGAAAGCATGAACGCCGCCGCGTCCAGGCTGCCGATCGTCGACCATTTCGAGAATTCTCCGCTTACCGCCATATAGTTCAGCGCTAAAAAACACCCGACCAGACCGCCAAAGCGCGTGAACACGCCGAGCACGAGACTGCACCCGACGAGCACTTCGCCCAGACGCACCAATTCCGCGAACAGCGTGATGTTCGGGGTGACGACGTTCAAGAGAAAGTCGTGATAGAAGCCGCTCTGCGACATGACGGCCTTTTGAACGATTTGCGGCATGAATCCCGATGGCGGCATGAACGCCGCGGAATCGAGAAACTTGGGAATGCCGTGTACCAGCCAAAACACCCCCGCGTAGAGGCGCAGTACCGTGAACCAGCCGGCGTAGGTCCAATGCGATGCAAGCCTCATGCGATCTCCTCTCCCTGCGCGCGCCCGGCGGCAAGAGCGCGGATGGCCGAAGCAATCTCCGCCGCTGCGTGCGGCTTGCCGAGATGCGCCATCGCGGCGCGCATCTGCTCGCGCTTTTCCGGCGAGAGCAGGAGCGATTCGACGGTGCGCGTCAAATCCGCGATGCCTTTCGCGCGCAATGCGGCGCGGCGTGCCACCAAATACCGCGTATTGCGTTCTTCTTGTCCCGGCAGCGGCTTGAACAGCACCAGCGGCACTTGCGCCACCAGCGCTTCCGCCGAGGTAAGACCGCCGGGCTTGGTCACGAGCACGTCGCACGCCTGCATGTACTCGTGCACGTTATTCACGAAGCGCACGACGCGCACCGGATAGCCCACTTTGTGCGCGTATTCGAGAACGCGCTGCTCGCTGCGCGGGCTGCGTCCCACAATCGCGACGGCGCAGAGCGGCGCGCGCACGCGATCGAGTGCGTGCATGATCGCTTCGAGCGGCCCGATGCCCAGGCCGCCGCCCATGATGAGCACGGCGCTGCGATCCAGGGGCAAGCCGAGCCGTTCGCGCAGCGCGTTCGCGCTCAGTGCGCGCAAGCCGAACTCGGAACGCACCGGGATTCCCGAAACCAGGATCCGATCGCGCGGAACCCCGCGGCCAATCAGCGTCGAACGCATTTCCGGGGTGGCGACGGCATACGCTTCGATGTTGTTGTGAATCCAAAATGCGTGAACGACGAAGTCGGTCACCACGCCCATGACCGGGGGAGCATCTGCGAATTGCTTCTTGTATTCCGCCATGACGCCGCACGGGAATGCGTGCGTGCAAATGACTACGTCGGGCCTGCTCTGTTGAAGCAACGGGCGCAGATTCGTCGCGGTGAATTGGTGAACCCAAGCGCGAAACGGTCCTACCTCGGTCGCGCGTTCGGCGCGATTGTATAGAAAGCGGTACATCTGCGGAATCGTTTTGACCATGCGCAGATACCCTTGCGAAACCACGCGCGAAACGACCGACGCGGCGTATTTGTACGAATCGACGACCGCGGCTTCGCAAGGCGGCTCGCCGTCGGCCAGTGCGGCGCGAAGCGCGTTTGCGGCCGACGTGTGACCCACGCCGACGTTCGCCGAAAGAAACAGCGCGCGAATTACTGCTCCGCTCCTTCGCCGGCGGATTCTTCGGCCAACACGAAAAAGTCGTCCAGGATTTCCTGAGCCAGGTCGTCGTCTTCGAGCAGCGTGCCCTTTTCGTCGGTGACGACGAACTCGTCTTCCTGCTCGCAGTAGAGCACCGCGTAGGTTTGATTCTCCTCGTCTTCCACCAAGCCGACGACTTCGAATTCCAGCTGCTTCTCGTCTGTCGTCTGAATGACCAGCACGTCTCGCAATTCCAAAACCTGCGGTTTGCCGGAGTCGCCGTTGGTTGACATGAGAATCTCCTACTTCAAATACTTTGCGACGTTCGCGCTCTGCTCTGCAAGCGTACGTGCGAACGCGTGGTGGCCGTTCCCTTTGTAGACGTAATACAGATACGGCGAGGGTCGAGGATGGAAGGCGGCCTGCAGCGACGCTTCACCGGGGTTGGCAATCGGCGTGGGCGGCAATCCGTCGTGACGGTAGGTATTGTACGGCGAATCGAGCTTGAGGTCCTCATACGTGATGACGTCGTGATGCTGCGCCAGCGCGTATTCTATCGTGGCATCGACTTCGAGGGGCATGCCTAACCGCAAGCGGTTATAGTACACGCCCGCCATCAACGCGCGTTCGTCGTCGGCCTTGGCTTCCCGCTCGATGAGCGATGCGAGCGTGACCACTTGCGGGACCGTCAGGTGGTGCGCGCGTGCGGAACGCGCGGCATCGGGCGGCAGTTCCTTTCGAAACTGCGCGGTCAAAATGTGCTCGACGGTTTTGGGCGTGGCGCCGTTCGGAATCAAGTAAGTGCTCGGAAAGAGGTAGCCTTCCAAATTTTTGGTGCGCGTACCGTCGATCACGATCGAATCGTGCAAAAAGGCGGCGGCATAGGCTTGTGCGCTTCCGAAGCCTTCGTCTTGCAAGCGCTGCGCGATCTGCTTGGCGGTGAATCCCTCCGGAATCGTAACCCACTTTGCAACTTGCGCGCCGCCGCTCTGCAGTTGCGCGAGAATGTCCGCGGCCGTTTGATGCGCCTGAAAGCGGTATGCGCCTGCATGAGCGGTGGTGTCCGCGCGCGTGAGTTTTGCGTAGATGCGCAGCGCCGTGGGGTTCGTGACGATATCCGCGCGTGCGAGCTGCGCGGCAATGTCGTGGAACGTCGCGCCGCGCGGCACGATGATTTGCGCCGCGCTCTGCGGACGCGAGCGGTCGCCCCAAATCGCGTAAGCAAACCACGCCGCCCCTACGAGCACGAGAGCGAGCAGAATCGCAAATACGCTTGTGAGGATTCGCCTCATGCGGATGCGCCGCTCCGGCGGCGAGCCAAGAAGCTCTCGAGAATCAGCGCGGCGGCCATCTTGTCGATCACGGCTTTGCGTTTGCTGCGGCTCACGTCCGCCGCGATGAGGCTCTTCGTCGCCTGCGCGGTGGTAAGCCGCTCGTCAACCCGATGGATGCGGCCGTGGAAGACGCGAGCCAGCTGCTCGATGAAGCGGTCCGTTTTTTCCGCCGCGGGTCCTCGCTCGCCGGTGAGCCGCACGGGATAGCCGATGACCATCTCGTCGACGCTATACTCACGCACCAGTCCGCAGATACGCTCGAGGTCCGCCTTTAACGTGGTTCGCTCGAGGACCGTGAGCGGAAGGGCGAAGCTGCCCGTGGGGTCGGCCACGGCGACGCCGATGCGTTTCGCGCCGAGGTCCAGGGCCAGCACAGCCATTATGCGCCCCTTACGAACTCCAGCGCGTGCACTCCCGCCTTCGGCCGGCGGCCCAAATGGTGGTTGATCAAGGCCTCGATTGCTTGCGCGGCGCGACCGGACGCATGCAGCGTGGCCGAGGCATCCCGTCCGCGTGGTGCGGCTACGGCTCGGATGTTGCGCATGTCGTCCGCCTCGAGCACCAGCACCTCGCGCCATGCGGGCCGGCACCGCGCGCACGCGAATCCGCCTTGCTCCGGATCGAGCCAGGAACCGGCCCCATCGAAAGCCGTGCCGCAATGGATGCACGCGTCGAGCGGGGGCGCCAGTCCGAGCGCGTCGAGCAGCCGCATCGAAAATCGCGGCAGCACCGCCAGCGGTTCATCGCTTCGTCCGATCGTCCGCAGCGCGCCGGTAAGCAGCATGTAAATGTCGGGCTGCGCCAAATCGGGTTCGCAAAACGCGTCGACCAGTTCGATGACGATGCTCGCCGCGGCGAAGCTTTCGGGCTGGACGAGCCGCTGCCAGTGCGCCTCTTCCGTGTCGGCGGTTACGATGACGTCGAGGTTTCTGCCGCGGTGCATCCCCAGCTGCACTTGGTTGCCGAACTCCAAGCGGCCCGCCAGGTGGCTCTTCGTTCGGCGCGCGCCTTTTGCGATCGCGTCGATTTTCCCGCGCTCGCTGGTGAACAGCGTCAGGATCCGGTCCGCTTCGCCGTACACGCGGCCGCGCAGGACTACGGCAGACGTTTTGTACGAACGTCCGGGAGGGCTCACGACAAGTCTTCCGGATCGAATGCGTCGGGAAGCAATCGATCGAGCGTCGTGGCGACGACGCGGTCGCGCTCAGTGTAGATGACGGTCATGCGCGGATTGAATTCGTGCAGAAACTGCCGGCAGGCGCCGCACGGCGCAGCCACGCTTTGCTCGGGCCCGGCGACCGCAATGGCGCGAAAATCCCGGTGCCCCGCGGCGACCGCCGCGACGACCGCGCTGCGCTCCGCGCAGATCGAAAGCCCGTAACTGGCGTTTTCGACGTTGGCGCCGCCGAAAATCGAACCGTCGCGCGCCTGCAGCGCGGCGCCTACCGAGAAGCCGGAATACGGCGCATACGCGCGTTCGCGCATCCTGCGCGCCGGCGCAAGCAATTCGGCATCGGACTCGAGCGCTTCAGACTTCATGACCTTCGGCCGCGGCCGCGCCGCTTTGCGCGCCCATCGTGCCGTTCGTGACGATTCGGACGGCCATGATGCGCCGTCCGCGCATGCGGTCCACCTTCAACCGCGTTTGATCGTCGGCTTCGATTTCTTCGCCTTCGCTGGGAAGGCGCCCGAACAGCCCCATCGTGTAGCCGCCGATCGTTTCGAATTCTTCGTGCGGCAGGCGCGTGCCGAGTTTGGCGTTCACGTCCTCGATGTTGACGCCCGAATCGACGACTGCCTCTTTCTCGTTCAGGATGCGTACCGGCTCTTCTTCACCCTCGTCGTGCTCGTCGCGGATCTCGCCGACGATCTCTTCCAGCAAGTCTTCCATCGTGACCAGACCGGCGGTGCCGCCGTACTCGTCGACGACGATCGCCATCGAGAATTTGTCGCGCTGCATCTCGCGCAGCAGTTCGGCGATCTTTTTATTTTCCGGCACGTGCGTGATCGGCCGCATCAGCGCCCGCATCGGCGTCGAACTGAGCGACCCGTCCGCCAGCGCGATCAGCAGCTCGCGATCGTGCACGACGCCGACGATGTCGTCCTTGGTTTCCTGATACACGGGGAGTTTGGAGTAGCCTTCCGCGATCACGACGTCCAGCGCTTTGCGCGGCGAATCGTCCACGGAAACGGCCACGATGTTCGGACGAGGCGTCATCACTTCACGCACGATCGTGTCGCCGAACTCGATGACGGAGTGGATCATCTCGCGCTCCTGCTCCTCGAGGACTTTCTGCTCCGCGCCGACGTTGACGATGGCGCGAATGTCTTCTTCCGTCACGAAGATCGGATGCGCGTGCTTGATCCCGAACGGCCGCAGAACCCACTCGGTCAGGTATTGAAAGAGATAAACCAGCGGCGTGAGAATCCACGCGGCGCGCTGCATCGTCGGCGCGAGCCGCAGCGCCCATCGTTCGTTATCCGAGACCGCCACGGTCTTGGGCACGATTTCGCCGAAAAGCAGCAAGACGAAACTCATCACCACCGTTGAAATCACGGCGGCCTGCGGAATGCCCGCTCTTATGAAGACGTACGTCGCGAGCGAATCGGCGACAAGCAGCACGATCGTGTTGCCGATGAGAATCGAGGTGAGAAAGCGGTTGCGATCTTCGACCAGTTTGACGACGGCGCCGGCGCGCCGCACGCCGCGTTCCTGAATGGCCCGGGCACGCAAACGCGAGACGCCGACAAGCGCCGCCTCCGAGGCTGCGAAAAAGGCCGCGAGCAAGATGAGCAGGACGAGGGCGGCGATCTCGTACCAGGCGAACCCGTGGGCCGGAGGGCTACTTAGCGGTTCCAATTGCAAGCCGGATTATAACACAAGGTGCGGGCGCACCAAGAGGAACACGGCGAGGGCGACCAGCATGCCCAAAATCGCGCCCCAGGTCACCTCGAAGGTCGTATGGATTCGCGCCTCGACGCGGCTTTGCGCCACCAAAGCGGCGACGAAGTACGCCAGCACCGCGACGAGCGGCCGCTGAATGAAGAGCGCCAAGCCCGTAGCCGCGGCAAATGCGAGTGCCGTATGCCCCGATACCGCCCCGCCCTGAAAGGGTGAACCGCGGCCGATCCATGCCTTGGCAAAAATCGTGGCGATCGCCACGAGCGCGAGCACGATCAGAATCACGTTCGCCGGAACTTGTGCGACCGCGTCGTACACGCGCGTTCCGCCTTGTTGAATGCCCTGATAAAAGACCAAATAGCCGACGATGACCGCTCCGACCGCGGCCACGAAAACCGCGCCCGCAGCCGCGTCCTTCGCCGTTTTCGCCAGTGGATGGTGCGCGACCGTGAGCAGATCCACGACGGATTCGATCGCGGTGTTCATCAATTCGAGCGCCAGGACGACGACGATGGTAAGCACCACGGCGATGAGGTACAACCGATCCAGACGCAGCAAAAGCGTTGCGAGCAGCACCAGCGCCGCGATGAACATGTGCACGCGCATGTTCGGCTGTGTGCGCATGGTGTAGAGAATTCCCGCGAACGCGTAGTGAAACGAACTCCAAAACTTCGTTTCGGTGATGCGAACGTACTCGTGTTCCGCGTGGTGCTCGCGCGGCTTGTGTTCGTGCAGATGATGCATGCTACTCGTAAGGCCACGGCATGCGGATCGCCGCAGCCAGACGGCGTTCTTCGGCTTCCATGGCCCGCCGCTCTTCCGCCCGTTCGTGGTCGTGGCCCAGTACGTGCAGCACGCCGTGAATCAACAGGCGGTAGATTTCGTTCTGCAGCGGCGCGCCGTAATCGGCGGCTTGGCGCCGCGCGGTATCGACGCTGATCACGACGTCCCCCAGCAAGTGCTCCGGCGCGCATGCGGGTTTTGCCTCAGCGCGCCGCGGCTCCGCGGGCTCGCACAGCGGGAAGCTGAGCACGTCGGTGGGCTTGTCCTTCCCGCGATGCTGCAGGTTCAGCGCCCGCATTCGCGCGTCGTCTACCAGGGTAATCGAAAGTCCCGATTCGTCCTCGTGCACCTCGCGCAAGAGCGCGCGCGCAACGGTTTTGAGCCGGCGCGCGTCGACGCCGCTGCGCGGGACTTCGGATCGGAAATGAATCATTCGACCGGCGTTTGACGCGAGTACGCGCGAATGATTTGCGTCACGAGCGGATGCCGAACCACGTCGGTTTCGGTCAATTCGACGATGCCGATGTCGGTCATGCCGGCAAATCGCCGCGGAACCTCCAACAGCCCGCACGTCGCGCCGGGCGGAAGATCGATCTGGGTGACGTCGCCGTTCACGATCATCTTCGATCCGGATCCGAGTCTGGTCAAAAACATCTTTATCTGATCCCGGGTCGCGTTTTGCGCTTCGTCCAGGATGACGAACGCGTCCGCGAGCGTTCGCCCGCGCATGTACGCAAGCGGCGCAACCTCGATGATCTCGCGCTCCAGGTACCGCTCGACGACGGTGGTGTCCAGTAATTCGGCAAGCGAATCGTAGAGCGGACGCAAATAGGGATCGACCTTCTCTTTCAGGTCACCGGGGAGAAAGCCGAGCTTCTCGCCCGCTTCGACAGCGGGACGCGAGAGAATCACGCGCGCGACTTCACGCGCGCGCAGCGCGCGAACGGCCATGACCACCGCGAGGAACGTCTTTCCCGTGCCGGCCGGTCCGATGCCGAACGTGAGCGTGTTGCGTTCGATCGCACCGACGAAAGCGCGCTGTCCTGCGGTTTTCGGCCGAATCTCTTTGCCGCGATGCGTTCGGTACAGGGTTTCGGGCAGCGCGGTTTCGGCCCGGCCGCGCAGCACGTCGGAGGTCGCGAGCGCGACGTCGTCCGGCGTGACCTGCGCTCCGGCGAGGGCCGCGCGCAGAATGCGCTGCACGACGTCGTACGCCTGATCGACCGCGGTGCTTTCACCCTGCAGCACGAGCGCGCTGCCTTCCACGCGCAGGGCAACCGAGAGCGCGTCTTCCAGTGCGGATAAATTCTGATCGAACTTTCCGAACAGGCGGAAATGATCGCTCAGAGGACTCAGGTCGACGGTTCGTTCGGTTGTTGCGTCCAGAGATGGTTCTCCCGCTCGGCGGCCGGTGGTCCAAGGACCTCGCTCGCAACGATTGCTTTCAGCAAGGTATTCCCATCTTGGAACATCGTTTGCAAAGCTCCGCTTTTGCGCGGCGGCTGCGGGTTTGCAGGCCGGACGCCCATTTACGGCGACTTCGCCGGCGGTGCGAGCGGAGCCGGCGCCGAACCGTTGTCCGCGGCTGCGCCGACGCTGGTTGAAATCGCGCCCCGCATGTCCGAATCCGCTTGAATATTCTTCATGCGGTAGTAATCCATCACGCCGAGGTTGCCGCTCTTGAACGCTTCGGCGATCGCTTGCGGCACGGCGGCTTCGGCTTCGACGACTTTCGCCCGCATGCGCTGCGTTTCGGCCTTCATTTCCTGCTCCGCGGCCATCGCGGCGTACTGGCGTTCCGATGCCTTGGCCTGCGCGATGCGGCGATCCGCTTCCGCTTGCGACATCTGCAATTCCGCGCCGATGTTTTTCCCGACGTCCACGTCGGCAATGTCGATGGACACGATTTCGAACGCGGTCCCGGCATCCAGTCCTTTTGCAAGCACCGTTTTCGAAATGCGATCGGGGTACTCGAGAACTTCTTTGTGATCCACCGCCGCGCCGACCGCGGAGACGACGCCTTCACCCACGCGTGCGATGATCGTCGGCTCGCCCGCGCCGCCGACGTAGCGATCGAGATTGCTGCGCACGGTAATTCTGGCTTTGACGTTCAGTTGTATGCCGTTCTGCGCGACACCCTGGAACACGGGCGTTTCGATGACTTTGGGATTGACCGAGGTCTGCAAGGCTTCCAGGACGTTGCGCCCCGCCAGATCGATGGCCGCCGCGCGCTGCCATTCCAGCGGGATCTGCGCGCGCTGCGCGGCGATCATCGCGAGCACGACGTTTTCGACGTTTCCGCCGGCCAGATAGTGCGATTGCATCTGCTCGACGGTCAGCGCCAAGCCGGCTTTGCGCGCGCGCACCAAGTTGCTGACGATGACGCCGGGGGGAATCCGGATGATGCGCATGCGCACGAGCGAACCGATCGACAGCGGCACCCCCGCCGCGACGGTTTGCACCCAAAGCCCCACCGGAATGTAGTAGAAGAACAGAATCAGGAGGATGAAAGCGACCAAGAAAATGATCGCCGCGCTTGCTGCAACCACGGTGCCTACTCCTTGTAGCTCGGGAGCGCGATCGGCTCCACGAAAATGCGCGCGCCTTCGACGCGCGTCACCCGAATCGGTGTACCCTGCGGAATGAACTCGCCTTGCGTGAGGACGTCGACGCGCTGCCCGTCGATGAGCGCAACGCCCGCGGGTCGCAAGTACGACGCCGCTACGCCGCTCTTTCCCGAAAGCGTCGTGAAGTCCGTGCTTGCAACGTAGTCCGCGCCTTGCACGCCCGCAAACGTGAGTTTCGCAAGCCACGCGTTTTCCGGAAAGATGCGCGTGGCGAAGTAGAACAGCACCAGGGTCACGACGAGCGCCGTTGCGACGGTTTGCATCGCGACGAAGATCATCGGCGTACCGAACGCGAGCAAGATCGAAAGCAGTAAAACGGCGCCGCCTACGACGCCGGGCGCGCCGTGCCCGGGCACGACGTGCAGTTCCCAGAGGATGCCGGCCAGGCCCAGGATCGCCAAAATGATGACGAGCGGACCGCTTGCGCCTGCCGCGATGTGGCTGCCGAAAAACAACCCCAGGGCGCTCAGCCCCAGTATCCCGGCAATACCGTGGAGGGTCTGCATCTCCAGCAGCAAGCCGAGCAGCCCTATCGTAAGCAGGACCGCGCTGACCGGCGCCGTGTTGAGTGCGTGAACCAATTCCATGCTACGAGCTACCCGCTCGCTTCTGGAATGTTGCGAAGCGCGCCTGTTCTTTCAGGCCCTCAGTTCTTCAGTTCGTCGCTGACGATCTGCCGCACGACGTTGCCGTCGGCGACGTCCTTGAGCTGCGCCATGGCGGCTTTCATGACGGAGCCTTGGTTGCGATTGCCCTGCGGCAGCTCGGCGATGATCGCTTTGACCGCGGAGCGGACTTCTTCCGGCGACTTCTGTGCGGGCAGGTACGCGAGCAAGATCTCGCGCTCGCGCCGCTCTTTTTCCGCCAGTTCTCGGCGGCCGGCTTTTTCGAACTCGGCGGCGGAATCCGCGCGCTGCTTGACCTGCTTGCGAACCACGTCTTGCTCGTCTTTTTCGGTGAGATCCACGCCCGCTTCGGTGCGCTTGTACGTAAAACCGGAAAGGGCCGACCGCAACGTGTCGGCCCGGAGTTGATCGCGTGCCTTCATCGCCTCCCGCAGGTCGGCGGCGATGCGGTCTTTCAGCGTTGCCATGCCGTCAGGCGCGGCGCTTGCGAGCGGCCGCAGACTTCTTCTTGCGGCGAACGCTCGGTTTCTCGTAATGCTCGTGCTTGCGCGCTTCCGCCAAGACCCCGGCTTTCTGGGTGGCTTTCTTGAAACGGCGCAGCGCGCTCTCGATGGACTCCCCGGGAGCAACGCGTACTTCCAATTCTTACAACCCCCCTTTACGCCGGCGCCCGAGGGCGCACGAAAATTCCGGGGCCCGGGCGGACCCCAATTGCTGACACTAGCACAGGCGACCGCACCCCGTCAAACCAGACGCGATTAGCCCGGGGGCCAGTGCATCGCGCGTCCCGCGAGGACGTGAATGTGCAAGTGATCGACGGTTTGCCCCGACTGCGCGCCGGTGTTGATGACGGTGCGAAAACTTCCGCCGGCTTGTTCGAGACCGAGCTGCGCCGCGGTGCGGAAGAGCTTGGCCACGAGCGCGTCCCGCTGCGATGCGCAAAATTGCGGGTAGTTCGGCACGTGCTCGATCGGCATGACCAGCAAGTGCTTGGGCGCCTGCGGATTGACGTCTTCGATTGCTACGACCTCGCCGTCGCGATGGACGATGTTGCCCGCAATCTCGCCCGCGATGACTCTGCAAAAGATGCACGTCGGATCCGTCACGGATCACCTCCGAATAAAGAAAGTCCAGCTCTTCGTGGCGGTGTTTCCCGCGGCGTCCGACACCCGCACGAGTACGCGCACGGGCCCCGCGGCGTAATCGATGCCGGGCGTGTAGTAAATGAATCGCGTGGTGCGCACGCAGCTCGACGTGACGTCGCGCCCGTTGATTTCGAGGCCCTCGCTGGATGCATTCACGTCGACTGTTCCCGAAGCGAACGTGGCATAGACGCTGGGGCGCGAATCGTTTACGGACACGCCTTCGTCCGGTGCAAAATCGATGATGCCGGGAGGCTGTGTAGATACCGATACCGTCGCTTGCGACACGGCTTGCAGCGCGTCGGAACCGCGAACGTTCAGCCGCCCCAGAATCGGCGCGTCCGCAAAATTCTCGCCGCGCGGAATCGTATACGAATCGACGTACACGCCCGGTTGGCGTTCCGCGAGCGCGCGATTGGTGACGTAGGGCCCGATGTCGTAGCCTGCAAGGCCGCCCGGCGTGCCGTAGAGCGTAACGGTAAGCGTGTCGCCCGCGCGCAGCGGCCGGTGAGGGGTAACCGCGATGCGTGAAATCGAAACGGCGGCTGCCGGCGGAGGCGTCCCGGAAGATTTGCGCGTTGCAAGCACGGTGAGCGGCTCGGAGCTGTCGATGTTGTAGCGCACCATGAGTTCGTCGCCGACGGCCAGCGAGTCGACGGTGGCGTTCGAACCGTTGAGCGTAATCGTCGTCGCGCGCGTGGGGACGATGACGTGTCCGTCCGCAAGCACGATCTGACCCGATGCGATCGCGGCGATGCGCCCGGTTCGCGAGCCGAAAGCATCGACGATGAGTTTTGCCAGGCCGCGATGATTGAGATACACGTGCGCGTAGTCGCCCGCGCGCAGCTGCGAGAGGTCGCCCGGATTGCTGGTTCCGGCGACCACGTCCTGCACGATGACGGAGACGTCGGGTGTAACGGAAACCGTGCGCACCGATGCATTGTGCGTAATCGTCACGCTGGGCGGATCGGCGTCCAAATCGACGTCGGTGACCGTGCCGAGCAACTGCAGCTCGCCGTTGACGTTGTTCACGATTCCGTTTCCGGAGCGGCCGACCAGCGTCGAGATGATCTCCACGCTGTTGGTCTGCCGGTTGTACACCGCCTGGGCGTCGAGCGCTTGCGTGAAAAAGCGCAGCGGCGCGTAGAGCACGTTCTTGATCTCAACGGGCGCTGCGTCCAGTTCGACGGGCTCGTTGTCGACTTGCGCAACCGTGCTTCCGATGAGCAGTTGAATCGTTTTCGCGCCCGCGGAGGTGCGCACGTACCTGCCGTCCTTTTCGAAATTCAACCCGAGCGCACTGAGAATGCGCCGCACCGGCACGAGCAGATGGTCCTGGTAAAAAACCGGCGACGGATTCACCGAGAGCCTCGTACCGTTGAGCACGAGCGCGATCGGAAGCACGCGTTTTCCGACGTGGTGCATCGGTTTGCGCGCCGGTTTGTGCGCGGCGCCCAAAACCAACGTCGCGGCGAGCAGCATCGCGAGGACGCGTTTCATCGTGCCGCGCGCTCCCGCAACACCTCGCGATAAATCTCCGCCGTTCGTTCCGCGCATCGGTCCCACGTTAGCATGCGGGCACGCCGCCGCCCTTCCTCGATCAGACCCGCACGCAGCGCCGCGTCATCCAACACGCGGCGGATGAGCGCGCCCGCGGCGACGTCGTCGCGCGCCGGAAAGGTCAGCGCCGCCTCCGCGAGCGCGGACGGAAGCGATTCGCGCGTTGCGATGACCGGGCATCCGGCCGCCATCGCCTCGAGCAGCGGCAAGCCGAATCCCTCCAGGAGCGCGGGATGCACGAGCGCCGCGGCACCGGCGTAATATGCGGGCAGCTGTTCGGCGGGCACCTCGCCGAGCGCGATCGCCCGGCGCGTAGCCGTCGAATTCGCTTGCAGCGCGCCGCCGAAATCATCCGGGCCGGTAATGTAGAGATCGACTTCATACGACTGCGGCAGCCAGGCCCACGCGGCAATCAGCGTCTTCAAATCTTTGTGCTCGCGATGATTGCCGGCATACAAGAGGTATGGCCGCGCCGCGCGAAGTGGCTGCGCCGCCTGCAAAAACCGTTCGTCGACGCCGAGCGGGACGACGCGCACGCGCGCCGGATCGACGTGCAAGAAGCGCCGGAGATCGCCGATCGTTCGTTCGTCGTCGGTGATGACGCGTTCGGCGCGCGCGCACAGCGAGCGCACCGCGGTCCGATAATACAGCGATACTTTGCGCTTGAAGTACTGCGGAAAGTGCAGATGGATGAGGTCGTGAATCGTGACGACGTACGGGCGCGGCGCGAACAGCGGCGCGTACAGCGAGAAAAAGTGCGCCAGCCGCGCGCCGCTGCGCCGAATCCGGCGCGGCAGTGCAACCTGCTCCTCCCAGCCGAAGTTTTCGCCTTGCGTGAACTGCACGAACTGTAAATCCGGCGCGACGATCGGCAAGCGCGCCGCAAGTTCACGCGCGTACGCCTTCATGCCCACCGACATCTGACGCGTCTGCCGCGCGTCGAGCGCTACGCGCGCAGCGCCTTCCACTGTACGACCGCAGGATACAAGGCCGAATACCACGCGACGGTCCATCCGGCGGGACCGTCGAGAAGCGCACCGCGCCGCAGCAGCGAGTTCAGCAGCCGCACCGGCACGAGCGCGCTTTGCAGCATCGCCATGGCGATGCCGGTGCGCATCGCCGCAGCTTCCATGCTCGTGTACGCTTCGTACTTCACGCGGTACGATGCGGCATCGGGATAGGAGTAGTGCTCCAGCGTTCCCTCGAGATCGCCGACGCGGCCGTCGCAGATCCAGCGTTCGTGCAACTGCGCGGCCCCGCCCGCAACTGC
>Ga0070739_10004464_pt1 | contig 16508 bp, 12 predicted proteins | sample Coa_R1_7_FD_66445 | JGI IMG/M metagenome (GOLD analysis project Ga0070739, IMG submission 66445) | Surface soil microbial communities from Centralia Pennsylvania, which are recovering from an underground coalmine fire - Coalmine... | ecosystem: Environmental > Terrestrial > Soil > Unclassified ... | reverse complement strand
ATCCCTGTTCGGTGCGCCGGTGGCCGTGCTCGAGATGAAGATTCTGGGAGGGCACGCAGCCGGCGAAGTCAAAGGATACGGGTACGGCATTCCGCTAAGGGTGGATTTTCGCGTGGACGGTGAATGCCGCACCGCGGTACTGCACACCATGCCACCCGCGCAGTTCGGCCACGAGCACATGGCGGATCGCGCGCAGGAACTGCTGTGGGAGCACCGCGCGTTCAACAAGCTTCCCCGGCACGTGCGCTCGCTGGACGTGTGCGGATTCGGGAAAGAGGGCGGGCTGGTCTCGCTGGGAGATGTGGAGGAGTTCGGACTCCTGACCGAGTACATCGAGGGCCAAAGCTACTCTCACGACCTGGAACGCATTCGCGACACGGGCTGCATCTCGGCCTCCGACCTGGCCCGCGCGGACGCGCTGTGCGATTATCTGGCTGAAATTCACGCGGCGCCGGGCGGAGACCCGGGCCTGTACAAGCGCCGTATTCGCGAACTAGTGGGACACGGCGAGTGCATCATGGGCATCGTGGATTCCTACCCGGAGCATCCGGCGGCGCCGCCGGAGGTCCTTCGGAGGATCGAGCATTTGTGCGTGGACTGGAGATGGCGCCTCCGGTGGCGCACGCACCGGCTGCGCCAGGTTCACGGCGACTTCCACCCCTGGAACATTCTTTTCCGCCAGGGCGAGGATTTTTCGGTGCTGGACCGGTCCCGCGGCGAGTTCGGCGAGCCGGCGGATGATGTGACCTCGCTCACGCTGAACTACGTGTTCTTCTCGCTGCAACGCGGCGGGCGTCTGGAGGCCGGTTTCGACGCCCTGTTCCGGCGGTTTTGGGATCGCTATCTGGCCCGCACCGGCGACACGGAGATCCTGGAGGTATCAGCGCCGTTTTTTGCGTTTCGCGCGCTGGTGATGGCGAGCCCGGTGTGGTATCCCGCGCTCGCCGATGACGTGCGCCGGAAGATTTTGAGGTTCGCCGTGCGCGCGCTCGAAGAGGATCGCTTCAATCCAGGTATCGTCAACCAATACTGTGCAGACTAAACCGGCGTTCGCGATCTGGCTGACGGGTCTTCCGGCCTCCGGAAAATCGACCGTGGCGGCGGAACTGAAAAAGCAGCTCGGCTGGCGGGGGGTGGATGCCGCGGTGCTGGAGTCCGACGCGCTGCGCCAAGTCCTCACGCCGCAGCCGCGCTACGACGAGGCTGAGCGGGAGATCTTTTACCGCCAGATGGTTTTCATCGGAGCCCTGCTCAGCCGCCATGGCGTGCCGGTGATCTTCGACGCCACAGCCAACCGGCGAGCGTACCGGGACGCGGCGCGCCGGGAGATTCCGAATTTTCTCGAAGTCTACGTGGAGTGCCCGCTGGAGTTGTGCATGGCCCGGGACCCGAAGCGGATTTACCGGCAGGGCCGGGAGGGCTCGGCCGCGACCGTTCCGGGATTACAGGCGGTGTATGAGCCGCCGGAAGCCCCCGACGTGCGGGTCCGGGGGGATCGCGAGGCGCCGGAGGAGGCCACCCGGCGAATCCTGGAGAAGCTACTCGAAAAAGGATTTCTATAGATCGCGGCCGGGCTGGGGGGAGATTGCGCGAAGGTGCGTCTGGCAGCAGCGCGGAAGCTCGACGCGGAGCAACTCGATAGCGGAGGCGAGTTTATCCAGGAATCCCGCCTGCGCGCTGACGGTCAAGAAGCGCGGGTGGCCCTGCCAGGCGCGCGCGATGCGCCGGTCGATGGAGCGGGCCTGGGCCACGCTCTCCCGGCGGATCGGGTTGCGCTCATAGCCCCAGGCCAGCGCTGGAACCTCCACGTGAACGACCGCGGAGTAGCGCGCTAGCTCCTCTTCGAAGCCGATGCCGAATTCCTTCAGGAAGCTCTGGCGCGAGCCCGGCCAATACGCGAGCCCGTCGAGCGTACCCCGGTCGCACAGCACCACCGCGGTTTGCCGGCTTTCGAGCGCGACCGCTTCCAGCGACCGCTGGACATGAAAAATCGCCCGCTGCGCGGCGCGCCGTCCATTGGGCGTGGCGGATCGGGGGAAGCCGCCGCCAAAAACGATGCTGGCGGCCTCCGGGGCGATGGCGACGTGCTGGCAGAAGTACCGCCGGGCCATCTCGAGCACGGCGGTCTTGCCGCCGCCGGGTCCGCCCGTGAGCACCACGAGTTTGGGGCGATGCCGGGATTGGTTGCACCGGCAAGGATGCGAGCCCACCGGCAGACTGGTTCTTACGGGGTTCAAGCTTCCCATGTAAACACAGGTGGGAATCTGCAAAACCGAGCCGCCCGCGGCCTGTCCGGGCGCGTACGTTCCCCGAGCCGGGCTCTTAACGGGCGGCGTCAGCACTCGCCCGTGGCGCCGGCTTGCAGGTGCGCGCCGGCTGTGACGGCGGATCGTTTGCGGGCGGCGCGGTACCGGCCCGGAGGCTGTCCGAACTCGCGCTTGAATGCGCGATTGAAGGCTGCCTGGGATTCATAGCCAACGTCGGCGGCGATTTCCGCCACGCCCCGCGAAGTGTGTTCGAGCGACCGCGCGGCCAGTTGCAGCCTCCAGCGGGTGAGGTACGTCATCGGCGGCTCGGAAAGATAGCGCGTGAAGCGCTCAACTAGGGCGGACCGCGAAATGCCGACCTCCTCGGCGAGGCCGGCGATGGTCCAAGGGTGAGCGATTCGGGTGTGGAACAGACCCAGGCTCTTGCCTACGATGGGGTCGCGCATGCCGGCGAGCCAGCCGGTTTGTTGCTCCGGCAAGCCGGCGATGTATCTTCGCAGCGTCTCCACGAACAGGGCCTCGGAGAGCTTGGCGAGCATGGCTTCGCTGCCCACGCGGCCGGAGGCGGCTTCGTCCACCAGATGGAGGATCGAGTGTTCCAGCCAGCGGCCGGAGGAATCGGTGCGGATGTTCACCTTGAACACCGCAGGCAAGGGGCTCAAGATGGGGCGGCAGAGATAGGGATCGCAGGTCATATAGCCGCAGACGAAGCGCGAAACCTCGCCGCCGCCGCCGGCGCGCAGCGGACTCAAATCGCGCGCCTTGACCTTCGCGGAAATTCCGTAGTTGGGGAAGGGCTGCGTGGCGCCCTTTCCGCTGCAAATCAGGTGTGGGTTCCCGTGGGGAAGCACGACCACGTCGCCCGAATGAAGGTTGACGGACTCGCCATCCGCCAGCTCAACCAGGGCGCCGCCCTCGATCACGAAATGATAGAGCACCAGGTGCGCGGGCTGGAGGGACAGCATGTCGGCCACGCCGTTGGCGCCAGGCGAAGCGACGCCCCAGGGAGCCGAGAATTCGGCGCTGAAGAACAGGGCTCCGTTCAACTTGACGCCGCTCAGGATTGCAGAAAAGGCATCCACGGTTTCCGGACTCCCGGCAAAGCCGCGCGGCCGCGCAGCAAAGGAAATTCCTTGGAGAAGCCGCCCGAACAAATTATAGCGACTCCCGGGCATGGCGGCCCCCCGCGGTTCCGCGCACAATGTTGACCGTGGAGCTTCGCACGCTCCCCGGCGTGGAACTCAACAACACAAAAGCAGTAGGAGATGGGATGAATCCGAATAAAGCATTGTGGGAAAGAGGGGACTTCACGAAAATCGCGGCGTTCATGCGGGAATCCGGTGCAGAGTTGGCCCGCTCGCTGGCGGTGAAACCGTCCATGAAGGCGCTGGACTTAGGCTGCGGCGACGGGACCACCGCTCTGCCGCTGGCTCAGTGCGGCGCGGATGTCACGGGAATCGATATCGCCCGGAACATGGTGGAGGCAGGCAAGCGGCGAGCCGCGGAAGCGGGGATCTCGCGCCTGAACTTTCAGGAAGGCGATGCGTGCCACCTGGAGGGCGTGAAGGACCATTCCTTCGACTTGACGCTATCGGTTTTCGGCGCGATGTTCGCGCCCAAGCCATTCGACGCCGCCAAAGAAATGGTCCGCGTCACGAAGCCCGGGGGACGCATCGTGATGGGCAACTGGATTCCCGACGACCCGACGTTCGTTTCCGAGCTGCTGCGGATCAGCTCGGCGTTCACGCCGCCGCCTCCCGAGGGCTTTATCAGCCCGATGAAATGGGGCGTGGAGAGCGAGATCATCGAACGGTTCGGCCGGGCGGGCGTGCCCCAGGAAAACATCTCGATGGTCAAGGATACGTACCACTTCCTCTCGGACGAGAAGTCCCCTGAGGAGTTTATCGGACTCTTCCGCCGCTACTACGGCCCGACCATGAACGCCTTCGAGGCCGCTGAGAAGAGCGGAAACGGGGATAAGCTTCTGGAGCAGCTTGTGGAACTGGCGAACACGCACAACCGCAGCAAGAGCGGAACGAACATTGCTGCGGCGTTTCTGCGCGTGACCGTTCGCGTCTGAGGAGGATTGCCATGCCAGGACAAACCATGACTCACAGCGGGACCGCGCCGCAACTCGGGGCGGACAACGAAGCGAGGCGGCGCGGGTCGAGTCCGGCGCGGCGGCGCTGGCCGCGTTGGCGGCTTCGCTTTCCGATCTGGAATAGCAGATGCACCTGCCGAAGGACGGAAGAAAGATCGGCGTGGTGCACCATGTCGCCAGCGTCTATCTGATCGAGATCCATCTCGCGAGCCTGCTGGCCGGAGGCAGGCCGGTCACGGGGCTGAACTGCCGCGACGTGGATGCCCTGAATGCGGATCACGCGGCGTAGCAGGACGGCGTCACGAAGGAAGCCGCGCTCGCCCTGCTGGCCGGCAATAGCGCGGCGGCAGCCGCGGCGATTCGCAAGCTGTCCGCCGCGCAACTGGACCGCGCCGCGCCGAATTCTCTATATGGCGGCGATCCCCTGACGTGCCAGTTCATGCTGGAGGATCACGCGGTCCGCCACAGCTATCATCACCTGGCGCGGATCAGGGCCGCTCTGGGGCGCTAGCGGGAGCGAGATCGCGCTAAGAAATCCGTTGGGAAGTGATCGTGTAGCGGAAGTTCTCCGGATCCAGGCTGTCCAGGCGCTCGCCGCCGGTTTCCGCTTGCGGATACATCAGGAAAGCGGCGGGCGCGCGATCCGAGCCGGGCAGGGCGACATCGTGGGCGAAGTTGTACGCGATCCAGTTCATCTCCCAGGACCCGAACAGGCGAATGCGCGCCGCTTTCACCATCGGGTCGCTTAACGGGCGGTGGCCGGGCGGCTCTTCGAGCACCACCTTTCGAACGTCGGCCGGATCGACCGGAACCCATCCAAGATCCTGAATGTAAACCTCGGCGCGGCAATGCTGGGCGCGGGTGATATCCGGCGAAGACGCGCCGAGGCTCTTATAACCCAGACCGGAGGGAGCGACACGAATGCCGTAGACGTCGCGGGCGGGCAGCCCGGACGCGCGGGCCAGCCCGACATAGAGGGCGTTCAGGTCCGCGCATTTGCCGCCCAGGTCCCGGGATTCCAACATGAAACGGATGTTTCCGATGCCGCAGCCTCGCGTCTGGGGATCGCGGAAAGTGTTTTCCACGATCCATTCGTAGATGGCGCGGGCTTTGTGCAGGTCCGTCCGGGCGCCTTTGGTGATTTCGGCGGCGGTGTCTTTAACGATTCCATCCGTGGGCAACAGCCTGGTGGGGCGTGTGTAATGTTGCCTCTCCGCGTGAGACAGCCCGGCGGCCTTGTGCGGCCCGGCGAGATCCACCGAGTAATCCCGCGTGGCGACCCGGCTGATGACGGTAAGTACTGGTCTTACTCCGGCGGCAAATTCCGCCGCCACGATGCCGAGCCCGTCCGCGGGCGATTTCACCAGTCTCGCGGCGCCGCCTGCGGCTTGAAACGTATTGGACAGCGTTTTCTGGTAAGGCGTCTCCACAAGCAGCGCCGCGGGCGCCCACACCCGGCTGGCTTTCGCGTGCTTCAGAACTTCGATCTGCGTCCGGACTTCGAATGTGCGCCATCCGGCCCGGCCCGCATCTGCCCGGAGCAGGCTCGTCAGGCTCGGGACCATCAAGCTGGTGGATGCGGCGCCGGCGCGCGCCAGGAAATCGCGGCGGTTCATAGGGGAATCGATCGGCATCAGCCTGGATTCACCAAACAGTTTAGACCACGCTCGCTGGGGGACATCGAGGGATCGCACATCCGTCGCGCAATTACGAATGGAGCAGGCGGACGAAATCCGGCACGCGCTTCACGGATTCGAAGGAGTGAATCTGGGCGAGAATCTCCTCGGTCTGTTTCGCCGGCAGGCTCGCATTTGGAATCAGGGCGCGATATTTCGCGTCCACGTCGCTCCACTCGATGCCGCGCGGTCCCGAGCCTCGCGGGGCATCGACGGTGCTGGTGAATCGCGCACCGGATTTGCCGATGATGGTGACAGTTCCTCCCCAATTCCAGTCGTATTGCACCTGGGGCGGATGAGGATCGGCCTCGATAAGAGCGATCAGCCGGGCGATGACCGGGCGATGAATCTTCTCGTCGGTGGTGTGGACCCACGAAAAATCCTTATCGGCGACCGCGGAAGCGACGAAATACGGCAGGCTGTGGATCGCCTCGATCATGTCTTTGGGGGCGCGATGGCTCACTGATCCACGCACCTGCGGTCCGGAGATGAGAATCTTCGCGATATCGTCGAGGGCGAGGTTCGCCTGCCTGGCGGCATTCACCGCGGCCTCCGCCGTCGCCTGATTGTAATGCGCGCCCGGCACCAGCTTGATGGCCAGATATTTTTCGATATCCAGGTCCTTGCCGGCTTCCCGAGTCAACCGCTGCCGATCGATTTTGCCCCCGAAAACCTGCAAGAACCCGCCGCGCGCCTCCAGAATATCGGGGTTGACGGTGTAACCGCGGCGGGCCGCCTGCACGGCATTCACCGCGCACAGGGTTGCGTTGCCGGCGTGATATTCGCGAGCCCAGCTATTCGTCCCGATGCTGAGCCCGCCCATGGTGGTCGCGGTGATCCCGATGGCCTGCGCCATCTGTTCGTCGGTGAGCTTGAGCAGCTTCGCGGCCGCTACGGTGCCTCCGAACGCCACCACCACCGACGCGTGGAAGCCCGACCGCTCTCCGATCAGAGCCTCGCCGATTCGTCCGGCGGCTTCGTATCCGGCCACCATGGCGGTCAGCAATTCCGGCCCCGTGGCTCCTGCCTGCTCGCCGAGCGCGAGGCCGACGGCGGCCAGTGAAGTGCCCGTGTGCGCGACGTTGCGCAGATCGCTATCGTCGGAGGCGGCGGCGTCGCTGAACATGGCGTTGACGCGGGCGGCTTCGGTCACCGGGAGCTGAGCGCCGTCGAACCACAGGCTGGCCTCGGGCCGGCCCGCGCGTTCTTTGGCGAGGTCCCGCACGATCTGCGCGGAAGCAATCCGGGAGCCGGGCGCGGCGCTGGCCAGCGTGCTGGCGAGAATGATCTTGGCGTGCTTGAGGGCCACCGGCGGGAGGGCCTCAAACGTGATGCGGTTCAATGAGCGGGCGAGCGCCAGCGAGAAGGGCGCAGGCGGCGTCTCCGCGAAGATCTTTAACGCGGCCAACGCGCCGCTTCCTGCCATCGCCCGCCCGAGCAGCGCCCGCCGGCTGAGGGAAGCCCGAGTCGTTTCCATTCTTCCTCCAGTTCGGCATTCAGTATACAAGCGAGGCCGCCCCGATGGGGTCTTTGAGCATGATAAGGTGCTTGGAGATTGCGCGGCGCCGCAACACAGCGCCGCCGGAGGCCTTATGAATCGCCGCACCTTCCTTCGCTATTCTGCATGCGCCGGCTTGGCCGCGCCGGCCTGGGCGCAGCGGGCGGCCCAGAATAATCGCGCCAATGCGAGACCCTCGCTCAGCCGCCAGTTCGCCCGGTGGGTGGCGGGGCTGAAATATGGGGACCTGCCGCTGGACGTGGTGGACCGGGCGAAGGGAGTCACGCTCCAGGCGCTGTCGTCGGCGCTGCTGGGGTCGCAGACGGCGGCGGGCCAAGAGGCGATCGCGGTGATCACGGAAGAGGAGGCGGGAGTGCGCAACGGCGCGACCATCCTGGTGGCCGGAACCAAGGCGACCCGCAGCGGAGCCGCGTATGCCAACGCGGAAATGGCCCTGGCGGGCGGCAAGTGGGATACCTTCCGCATGCTGACGCACCCGGGGACGTGCATTGTTCCGGCCGCTCTGGCGGCGGCCGAGGAGCGCGGCGCGTCCGGGCGCGAGCTCATCACGGCTCTGGCGGCCGGCTACGAAGTGATGGAGCGCATGGCCGGGGACTGGATTCCCACCGTGATGGCGCGCGGCTTCCATGCCGGTCCGGTGTTCGCGATCTTCGGCGGCGCGGTGGCCGCGGCCAAGATCCTCGGCTTGAACGAGGATCAGGTGAATGCTGCGATCGGGCTGTGCACGAATATGGCGGGCGGGAATCTCGAAAGCGGCGGTATGCGCGAGGGCGGCTCGGCCCGGAACGCGATGCTGGCCGTGGCGCTGGCGAAGGCCGGGCACCGGGGAGGCGAGACCGCTCTGGAGGGTCCGGCCGGATTCTACGAGGCGTATGCGGGAAACAACGAAGGCCACCTGACCTACAGTTTCACTGGCCAGCGGGAGACCTCGCTCGCCAAAATCACGGCGAATCTGGGCAGGCAATGGATGTTCCTCGAGACGCTGTATCGCATTTATTCGGTCACCGGATACAACATCGCGCACATCGACGTCACCGCGAAGCTGTGCGAGGAGCACAACATCCAATACGCCGACGTGGATCGCGTGGAGGCCGTGGTGAACTGGCTGGAGACGCAATATCCCAGCCCGGCCTTCCCCGTCCGGCGCGAAGATACCGGCGAGCCGCGCCCCGGCGACACTCGCTATTACGCGGCCTACGGCGTCGTCAAGCGCGGCTTTCCCATGCTGCCCTTCACCGGCGACCCGCCCGAGGTTCTGGATCTGATGAAGCGCGTGACGATCATCCCATCGCACGAGATGACGCTGTTCGGACCCCGAATCACGATTTTCACGAAAGACGGCAAGAGCTACACGAAGCAGGCGACGGGGCGCGAATTTATCTGGGACTTCAACGAAGAAGCTCGGAGGATCCGAGCCATTATTCCGGGCCTGCCGATTCCGGCGGCACAGTACGAGGAGATCATCGCGACGTGCGGCGGGCTCGACCGGGAGAGCCGCGCGGACAAGCTGGCCGCGCTGACGGTGAAGAAGAGCTGAGTCCGTTCTCTTCGGGGATCGGGATTCCTTTTTCGGCCATCCGCTTCTTGAGCAGCGCTACGGTTTCGGGCCGGGCACGTCGTGGCGCATGGCGGCATCGGCGACGGGGCTGGGCGTTCCGGCAAAAGCGGCGGCGCCGAGCATCATCGCTGCGAACCACACCCTGCTGCTGGATTGCATGCTCACGTCCGGGACCTCCGCGACACCCCCCGCACTTTACTCCCGCCAATTGGGGCTCCAAGCGCGTGTTTCCCCGGCCGGTGCACCGAGCCGATATAATTTCCCCGAGCCCATGAAACGTCACTTTACTTACCTGATTGGCGCTACCTGTGCGCTGGTTTTGTTCCTCGGGGTTCACGTCGTCGCACAACAACCCGGCCGTAACCTCGTGCCTCTCACCGAGGACAACCTCAAAAACCCCAGTCCCAACGACTGGCTCATGTACAACCGCACCTACGACGCGCAGCGCTTCTCGACGCTGCGGCAGATCAATACGTCCAACGTCGGCCAACTCAAGCTGGCCTGGTCGGTCTCTCAGGGAGCGGGTTCGCAGGAAGGCATCCCTCTGGTGCACGATGGCGTGATGTACCTGCAAGCGCCCGGAGCGGTGATAGAAGCGCGCGACGCCACCAACGGCCAGCTCATTTGGGAATACAAGCGCAAAATGCCCGACAACATCAAGCCTGGCGCGCGCGCCAAGGCCATCGCGATCGGCTTCGACATGGTGTACTGGACTTCGCCGGACAGCTACCTGGTCGCGCTGGATGCACGGACGGGCGAGCTGCGCTGGGAAGACAAGACGGCCACCCGGGGAGCCACTCAAGGCGCCGTCATGGCCGGCGACAAAGTGATCTCCGGCGGCGCGTGCGGCGGGAAACACGAAAATTGCTTTATCTCCGCGCACGACGCCAGGACCGGCAAGCTGCTCTGGAAGTTCATGACCGCAGCGGAAACCGGGCAGCCGGGCGGCGACTCCTGGGGCGGGCTCGCCGATGAGAAGCGCGTCGCCGGTCCGTGGGGCCTGCCGGGCACGTACGACCCGACCACCAACTCCATCATCTGGGGCGTCGCGAATCCCACGCCCAACTCGCGTCTCGAACGGCACGGCGATTTCAACGCGATTCCGACTCACGCTCCCGCCGATCTGTTCAGCAATTCCACGCTCTCGATCAACGCCGACACCGGCAAGCTGAACTGGTACTACCAACATCTGCCCGGCGACGATTGGGATGAGGACTGGACCAACGATCGCATACTGGTTACCACCACGCTCAATCCCACGCCGGCCACGGCGAAATGGTTCAACCGCAGGATCAAGCCCGGTGAGCGCCGCGATATCGTGCTCGCCACGGGGGAATCCGGCGGCGTCTTCGCCCTCGACCGCCACACGGGGGAATTCCTGTGGGCTAATCCCTGGCCCTACGACGTGCCCAACTTCTTCCTGAAGAATATCGATGAGAACGGGATCACGTATTTGAACGAAAGTGCGATGCTGCCCCATCCCAACATGACCAACACGGTGTGTTTCTTCAATACCCGCAGCTACTGGTCGCAAGGCTACAGCCCGATCACCAATTCGTTGTATGTGCCTTTCGTGGATGCCTGCAACCAGGAGAAGGAGGGCGAGCTTGGCTCGCGTTCCTCCCACGGCGGCGTCGTGCGCGACCCCTCCAAGCTCGACGAACTCTCGGGCGTTTCCAAGATCAATGCCGCTACCGGCAAGATCGACCATATCTTCAAGGGACCGGCACCCATCAACGGGGCCATCCTGCTCACGGCGGGCAATCTGGTGTTCTTCGGCGATCTGGCGCATCATCTTCGCGCGCTGGACCAGGAGACTGGCAAGGTTCTTTGGGATGAGATGCTGCCCGGCCCCATCGCCAATTCGACCATCACCTACGCTGTCAATGGCCGCCAGTACTTGGCCGTGTACACCGGCGATGGCCAATTGACGGCTGGCGTGGCGGCCTACAACAAGGAGATTAAATCGGCCCGCCGCGTAAATACCATTCAGGTGTTCGCGCTGCCCGAGGATGTCGCCAAGCAGACTCCGCTGCTGGCCGGCGGCCCGGCTGCCAAATCGGCGCCGAAAGCGGCGGGGAAAGGCAAATAGCGCGGACGGCGCGCTCCGGGGCCCGTCCGTGCGGGAAACGGGAACGCGGCAAATCCAACGATCCTGCTTCCGTTAAGATCGCTGCGCTACAGATCTCTGTGAGTCTCAGGGCGGCCCGCGCGCGGGCCTACTTCCGCCTCCTTTTTTCCTCCGCGCGGGCGCCTCCGAGGATTCCAGCCAGGCCGTAATTGCCTTCGTGGCAGCCGTGCTCGAAGAGCACGCTGTCGCTGGCAATCATGGGGACCTCACCCTTCCAGGGTTTGGTGAACGCCGTCGGATCATCCACCGTGAACTCGTAGAGAAGGATGCCGGGAGCGGTTCGAGTAAAACGTTCGATCAGATGAAGGTTTTCGTCCGCGCCTCGAAACTTGGTCTTGCCCGTGAAATTCGTACTGTCCACGACCAACGTGTTGCCTTCCCAGTGGCCGCGCGGATCGCCCATCCATTGGCGAACCGAATCCGGGAGGTGCGGGCGGCCATCCAGCGGAACGAAGCGCGCCTGGTGGAGAATCTCAGTGAGGATTACCACGTAACCGGGCGTCTGGACAATCTGATAGAGGGACGTGAGGGGACCGTATTGATGGTTATCGTAGAAACTGGGAAGCATGGGGGGGCCGGTCATCGGGAAGACTAGGCATCGCTCATATAACGGGCGGTCTTCCGGACCATCGGCCGGATGCTCCCTGGCGTAGGCCCGGTCCGCCTCGAGCCTCCGTTGCGCCGCGGGGGTGAGCGGCGGCACCTTTCCATCGGGCGGATCCACAATGAGGGAGGTCCGGAAGTTCGGCGCACGCTTGGAATCGGCATCCCACCAGAAATCGTTATAGGTTCCAACCTGGCCCGGGGCGAGCGGGCCTTCGCGCGAAGTCCGGCCAAAAACTTTCGCTTCGTACGCGGCGGCTTCCGCCGGGGTGAGAACTTGCTTGCCCTCCAGATCCTTGGGGCGCTCCAGGGGGATGATCGAGGCGTTGCTCCATACGCCCTGGAGATCTGGCTGACCCTCCGCGGTTCGCGGCGGAGTCCAAGGCTTGTTTCCGGGCGCCGCTTTGCTTTCTAGCGGCGCCTTTTGACCCGCGGCGCGCGCCGCGAGCGGCAGCATCGCGATCATCATGGCCAGCGCAACATTGGCAGGCGTTCGAACGGTTGTGACTCGGCGCTTCAGTATGGTTCGCATGAAGTCTCCTCAGCGCTCTTTAGGACAAGCATCGGCGATGCGCAAATTCCGGGGATCCGGCGGCATTTTGCCATCTGCCTCGGAATTATATCGCCAGGTTCACGGCCGCTTGGGGCCATGGCACACACCGGACGCCGGACGGGTAAATCCTGTTGACCCGGTGCTTCTCCGCTCTTTCCCGCACAGCGCCGGGCTGTTCCGCCGCTTTCGCAAAGAAACCGCGACGCTGGGACGCTCTCCTGGGAAAATTTTCGCGAGAAGATGCGCCTCGAACTGCAAAGGCGCGGCGGGCACGCTGTTTCGCACCGCGGTTCCGGTCCTTGCTTCAGAGGCGCAAACGCGAAGCGTTCGCGTTGCGGTCATTGCGGGGCCGAAGCGCCTTTCGGCGGCCACTCCGGCCACCGGTTCCCAGCGGTGGACTCAATCGCGATCGGCCCGGTGAGCGAGAAGCCCGGTATCACGCCCGGAGGAGCGGGCCGGGGCGGCGGCTGATGATCTGCCGCGGTCGTGCAACGCAGTTCGTTCCACCCGCCGTGACACGTCACGTGCTTATAAAACGTAGGCAACTCACCGTCGCCCCAGTCTTCATGCAGAATGTTGAACTTCAGCAGATCGCCTTGCAGCTCGAAATCGTCTAATGCGGCCATGGTATAGGGATTGTCGCAGGCGCCGCACACCATGCCGCGCAGCCTCGAGCCCACCTTGCGGATGATGAAATACTGCTTCGGCGCGCCCACGCCGAAACCCAACCATACGCCTACGACATCCTTCTCCGTCAACGGCGATTTCCAGGGGCCGGGCTGAATATAACGCGGCGCCGGCGCGCCCACGCCCTGCTGATTTACGCGCACCGCGGGCACCGGCGGCGCCTTCGGCAGACGGGAGACGATCACCGGCAACGGGTCCGGCCCCCGAGGGTCTTTGATCAGCGTCCGCTCGAATTTTCCGCCGCCCTTCGCACCGCTGGTCCCGCTCACGATCAGATTCCCGTGATTGAAGCGCGCCGCGGCATGATCCTGATACTCCGTGCTGCCATCGGTCTTGACATGGGTGACGGTGAACGTGATGCCGTTCGGGCCGAAGGCGCCATCGATAAACGCCAGCGTGGTCGCGTCGGCGCAATAAGTGCAATAAATCCCGCGCACCTTATCGCCGCGGATCGAGAACTCATAGACGTGAGCCTTCCCCTTGTCTGTCCTCCATCCGCCGCGATAGTCGTCAGCATCCTGCGCCGCCGCGGCGCTCGCCAGTCCCAGCAGCGCCAAAGTAATCCGCACGGGTATGATCACAGAGCCAGATTATACGCCTGCTTGGGCCGCGTTGCTCCGAGCCCTTGTGACGGCGCAGCCATCGCCGCTTGTGGTTTATGCCGGTATGGCCGTTCGTGGTGCAAGACGGGCCGGCCCGCGCCAGCGCCGCGCGGCCAGGAAGGATATCGCCGCGCATTTCGATGAGCGCGTCGCTATCCTTCCGTGCCTCCTGGCGGGCGGAACTCGCGCGGGGCCACTCACGATGCCAGCGTCAGCCGCGTGGTGCGACCGGAATCCGCGTCGAATCAAAGAACGGTCAGTGTCGAAGCTGAGTGCTGATCGAGCCTGTTTCATACACTTCGCAATTGGCGCGTTCGGGGATCACAGGATCGGCGTTGGCGTTGAGCCGCAGGATTCGCGTAGGCATCACCCAGGGCTCAATGAACGAATCCGGATCTTCGACGGTCATGTCGTAGCGGATTTCATTTCCCACGCGGGTGAGTTTCTCAATCGTGTGCATGTTGGCGGAATGGAAGAGCCCGCCCCGCCCCAACCACGTCGTATCGACGAACGAAGTGGAGTCGATGACCAGCGTATCGCCTTCCCATTTGCCGATGCTGTAGCCGTAGTAGGTGGCTTCGAGCGACTTCTCCTGAGTACGCGCCCGTCCGTCGGTGGGGATGTCCCGGAATTCCGTGTTTCCGCCGCCGTAATCGGCATACTGCCCGTAAAAGAAAATGATGTCTTTGTCGCTTTGGATGATCCGCCGGGGCGTGCCGTGCCGCGGGAGGCCCAGCGGCTGGCAGGTCATGACTGGATCGTACTTGTTGGTCCACTGATCGAGCTCCTGAATCTTGTCCCAAAACTCCGGTTTGTAAATGGGACGGCTTGGACCGAAGCGCGAGGGCGAGATCCACTCATAATCCACCCAGAAATTGTCTTGTCCGGTTTTGCAGCCGACCTCGGGGTTGATTCCACCACCCTTCACCTGCGTTGGACCGCACCGGCGGGTCCCACTACCGGTAATCGCGAGAGGCGGAGGGCTCCAGACTCCTGTCAGATCCGGATGCCCGTCGGGCCGCCGTGGAGTTACCGCGGAGGACGCGGTCTGCGCGGGCGGAGCGTCGGCATTCAGGGTCCAATTGGGAGGCTGATACGCCGGCTTCATCGCCGCCTTGACGCTTGCCGGAACCGGCATCACGACATACATTTGTCCCGTTTCGGTCAGCGTCGTCGTAATATCGCGGACCACCGTGCCGTTCTTCTTCTCCGTCATCTTGCCGGCATAGAACGCCTCAGCGGGGTTGAGCGGGTTATTCCAATCGCGATAGTCGCTGTAAGTGAATTCCGTGGTATCCGACCCGTGCTTGACCACCACCCGCTCCGCCATGAACTTATCGTTCAGCGTCGCGGTTGCGATGGCGCCGGGAACACCGGGAATCGGGAAGGTCACGACGGGCTTATTTCCTTCCCAGACAACGGAGGTTTTCCCGGCAGCGGAGACGTTAGCCGGTACGCGCTGCGGTCTGGGCGCCATTTCCGGTGGATCGCTGATCCCGGCCATCGCGGCCTTGAAGGCGCCCTGCGGACCCGCCCACAAGCGAATCATCCGTTCCTCTACCGTGGCGGGCATCGGTGTCGCCTTGCCTTTCCCGGGGACAAGTTCGGCGCCAGGAATATCTTCGTTCCAGGCATACGCTCCACTGAGGACCTCAATATTGGAGCACGACTGGCCATTGGGCCGGGTGCCCGTGTACTGGATGCGCTCGCCCGAAGTTTGGTAGCTGATGCTGGTTCGATACTTGGTTACATTGCAGGGCTGCCCGTCCACTTGAATGGTGCCTTTGCCTGTGTATTCAAGCGTCATAATCAGGTCACGTTCCTCGCTGCTCCGCAGCATGCCCATATACCAAGCCCAATTGAAAAGGACGGACTTCAGGTCCTTCGCACCGGGCGCCGGGGTGTAGAGCGGCGCGCCGCCGCGGCCGCCGGCCCGCCCACCGCCTCCGGGGCGCGCGCCAGGGCCACTCGCCGCCGGCGCAGCGGCGGTTCGCCCGGATTGGGCAAAGGCCGAGGACGGCCCGCCGGCCGTCAGGGCGACTGCTATCGCGATACTTGCGCCAAAGATCTTTTGTCGAACAGCCATGATGATCCTCCTTGGATTCGTCTCGAGTTGCCGGCGGAGTGTGGATCACGCGCCCATCCGGCATGATCACGGTCATGAAGAAGCCCAGCGGACTGCCGTACTGCGCCGGCAGAAAGTTCACTTGGATCTTGTCCGCGCATTCGGTCCGGCCAGGCTGATCCAGCGCAGGGCGTGCGACGGCGCGGGCCGTTCCAGCAATTTAATAAGCGGCTCATCAGGAGCGATGACACCGATCATACACCGGTGTTGACCCACGGTGCAGGACGGCTGCCCCAACTTCAGCGTAAAGGGTCCACGGCGAGTCCAAACCAGCGGGTGATGCGTGAGGATGACCCGGCCGCGATCCGGCGCGGAACTGGGCGCGGCGCCCGGCACGGACCGGCGCCGGCCCGCCTGTCGGCCGAACCGGAATTCGCGGATCTGTCGCTGTTATGTATCCGTATCTGCGCGCGGCCGTGGCTGAAGGATCGATACCCGAAAATCGACCGTATGTTATTTAAACCACACGAAAGACCACGCGGGGCTGGGGCGGCTGGTGCGATTCGAACCGGTTAAGCTTCAGAGGTTCTGCAAATAGCAATGGGTCATGCTAGACCTTTCACATTCCGTATCTGGAAGGAGGCAGACCTCAAGCCGCACCGACTCGACCGCTAGATGGCCTCCAACGATCCTCAGTTTGAGGAGAAGGCAGCCGCCATCATCGGCTTGTACTTGAATCCGCCGGA
>Ga0070739_10004463_pt1 | contig 16513 bp, 14 predicted proteins | sample Coa_R1_7_FD_66445 | JGI IMG/M metagenome (GOLD analysis project Ga0070739, IMG submission 66445) | Surface soil microbial communities from Centralia Pennsylvania, which are recovering from an underground coalmine fire - Coalmine... | ecosystem: Environmental > Terrestrial > Soil > Unclassified ... | reverse complement strand
CAGCGCGGCGTGAGCACGTCGTAATAAAGCCGCGCGCCTTCGCGCCCTCCTTCGCGGGGATTGTCCAGCCCGATGCTGGTTTCGGCATTTGCCAGCCAGGTGAAAAGCCCGCTGCGCGCCAGGCCCTGCAGATCGATGGCAATGTCGAATCGCTGCCGTCTCATGCTGCGCACGCAATCGAAAACTTCCATCCAATCCGAAGGCGCGGACCAGCTTTTGCGATGAAATGAAAAAATTCCGGCGAGGTCCGGATCATCCTGCAATAACGGGACAAGGCCCGACTCCAGCCACCAAAAAATCTCGCTCTCGGGACGATGAAGTTTGAGCAGGCGCAGCACCGGCAGGGCATGCACCACGTCGCCAAGCGAACTGGGCTTGAGAATGAGGATTTTCAGGCTAAAGGACTTTGTACACGATGGGTAAACAAATACCCAAACACCCAATTACCCAAATACCCAAGGAAACCCCAAGCACTAAAACCTAAGACTAGTCCATCGAACAACCCTGATGGTATTGGTGCTTGGGATTTTGCCATTCTTTGGGTGCTTGGGTCATTGGGTATTTTGGTGCTTTCCCACGCTCATTTGCCGTAGGCAAGCCGTTCCGCCAACCGCGGAGGCAGGCCGGCGTCGAGGATTTTTTTCTGCGCGCCGGCGATGTCATAGTCCAGCCGGCGCAACTCAATCGTCCCTTCGTCCACGTCGTACACCACATAGGCGGCTTTGGGATTGTTGTCACGCGGCTGTCCGACGCTGCCGACATTGACGAAATATTTCTTGGTCGCGGTGTCCACTTTGAACTTGGAATAGGTGCCACCCTTGACGACGAGCTGGCCGGCGGCATTCGGTTCGCGGATGAACGCCAGCGGCACATGCGTGTGGCCAAAGAAACAAACGGCCGTGTTTTGATAAGGGAAACTGGCAGCGGCATCGAGCTTGTTGAACACGTAACCCCAGCGTTGCGGACCATCCAAGGTCGCGTGCACCATCGAAAAACTGGTGACCATGCGAAAATACTTGAGGTCCCGGAGCCATTGGCGCTCGTCAGGCGTCAATTGCGCGCGCGTCCAGTTGACTGCCTCGGCGGCGTGAGGATTGAAGCCGTCCAATTCCTCCTCAATCGAGCAATATTCGTCGTGGTTGCCCTTGACGACCGGCATGCCCATGTCGCGGATTATCTTAAGGCATTCGCGAGGATTGGCGCCATAGCCAACCACATCGCCGACGCACGCGTAATGCGTGCATTTTTGTTCCTTGATGTCCGCCAGTACTACTTCCAACGCCTCAAGATTGGCGTGTATATCCGCTATGATTGCAAACTTCATTCTCTTATCTCACTATCTCAAATCCATGCAAATCGCCTTGAGGCGCAAGCCATGCCACTTCTTCCTTGCGGATGAAATGCCCCAGTTCTGATTCCCGGATGGCCTGTTGAAATGCGTTCAATTCGTCCTTCGTCCCTTCCGCCACCAATTCCACGCGTCCATCGGACAAATTGCGCACTGTGCCGGTCAGTTCAAAGCCACCTGCGAGTGACTTCACCGTATAGCGAAATCCCACGCCTTGTACTGTTCCTGCGTAAAGGACCTGCACCCGGCACCGACTCATGACGTTCTTGCCTTTCTCAAACGCAGCAATGCCGTCAGTCGGCGCAAAATGACCCGCGACAGCCCCGCCGACCAGCAGGATGAAGCCATAACCCCGGCATTGCAGGCAATGATTTTATTGCCCGGCAAGCACGCTCGTGCCCGCCGTAGCCAAGATTGCCATGGCAAATCCAGCCACCAAACTATCTCCACACTATACGCTGTTTTAGTGCGCGCCGCCATTATTCTTTGCGGCGTTGCGCCCGCCGTTTGGCATCCAACAAACGGCTTGTCGTGCTGGCAGGCTCGGTTTTGGCCTCTTCCTGTGGCTTTGCCGCCGGCTGGGCGGGTGTACCACCCCGGGCCGCACCTCCACTTGAAGACGGAATCTCGGGCGGCAAAGTGACAGTTTTTTGCGGCTGGAACAGCCTCGACTGCGCTTCCGGTTCTGCCGGAGCGGTATGGCTGGAGCGAACCTGTTCACGCCGTGACAAAAGCGCGGCCAGCGATTCTTCCGCCTCCGGTTCGCGCGGAACGCCCTGCCAGAAGAAAACCTTGCTCCGCAACCATCGCAAGGCGCGATGCATTTCATCCCGATCAAGTTGGATGCGTCGAATGCCTACATCCAACGGGAACAGCAGCACGCAGCAACGCAACAACCATTCCCACAAATCGCGCGGTTGATATGTCTTTTGCCTGTCGTGCAGGAAAGGGTTGTCCCCCGGATTGTCCCAATCCAGAAGTTTTCCTCCGCCGCTTTCAGCCAGACGGCGCAAAAGATTGTTGTTCGGTTCCGACGCCGCAAATTCAGGCGAATAATTGATGCTTGCGCCGACGACTTGCTGGGCACGGGGCTTTCCGTCCTTCATGTCGCGCAAACTCACCATGTAAGTGCCAACTTCCTTGGTCGGGAACTTCACTTCGTAATGTCCGGGACCGGTTTGTTCGAGATGATTCGTTATCGCCTGGCCTTTCGGGCTCACAATGACAGCCTCGAGGTCAAGGAAGTTGCGATAATTGCCCTGCTGGTCGAGTGCGTCCGTCGCGACGTGGCCTGCGCCGCCGTCGAGGGAAACGTCCGTCGTGAAATCGGCGTTTTCCAAATTCCGCAGGCTCCAGCGCGCAATCTGTGACCAGAATTGTTGATACTTTGCCCAACCGAGCCAGTTCTTTGCCCACTTTGCTTTCGCGTCTGAAGTGAACGCGACCGCATGGCCAAGCCCGAACAGCCAGTGCGCAAGCAACGGGTCGCCCTTATCGGTCACCAAAGGTATTTCGGCGCGTTCCTTGGGGGTGGTCGCCACATAACCGAGCAGGGTGGGATACTCGGTCGCGCCGATTCCGCGCACCAATTCGCTCGAGGCCTTTTGCTGCGGCTTGAACGGGTCTTCGTAAATCGCGGATTTCAAAATGACCGCTGCTTCCTTGATGAAAATCTGCGGCAGCTCGTTCGGCGAAGTCACATTGTAAAAGCGGCCTTTGCCGTGATCGGCGATCCAGATCATCGTGTCCGGGCCGGCATGGCCGGAAATCAACACTGTGCTTACCGTGATGCGGTCGCCGACGATCGACTGCATCAGGCCTGCCGATGGCGCGTTCGGATCGCCGTCGCTGAAGACAATCATGTGCTTGAGGTTCGCCGTGGATTTTTTCAGGCCTTCATGAGCCATGCTCATGACTCCTTCGAATCCCGGCAAATCGCCCTGGTTCATTCCGGCGATCTCTTGTTGCAGTTTCTTTTTGTCACCGACCTTCTGCATCGGAAAAAGCCAATGCTCATTGCCATCCCAAAGCACCACGCCCATTTCATCACCCGGTCCAAGGGCCGCCAACACACCTTGCGCGCAATCCCGCGCGACTTGGTTGCCATTCGCAAATTCCATCCCGTGCATCACCAATGCGACCGCCCCGCTCGGCAGCACTTTTTTGCTGTCCAGTTCCATGTTGACCGGCAGCGTTTCTTCCAACGGCGTGCCGCGATAACCGCCCGCAGCGTAAGTTTGATCGCCGCCCACGCAGACAAGTCCTACGCCAAAATCGCGCACAGCGCTCTCGAGAAGCGCTTGCAAATCCTTCCCCAAATCGCCCGCGGCCACGTTGCTCAAGAAAATTGCGTCATAATTCTGCATTTCGGCCAGCGTCGGCGGAAAACCATTCACGCCCACCGCTTTCACCTGCAACCGCGCCGATCGCAATGCTTCCACCAGCGGCTTGTCTCCTTCGGGGTCTGAAGACACGACCAAAATCTCCGGCTCGCCTTTCACGGTGGCGAATGCGCTGGCGCGATTGTTTTGAGGCACGGTGTCGCCCGGCGCTTCCACTCGTGCGTCATAAGTGTAAAAGCCCGGCTCGGAAAGCGTTTGCGGGAAGGTGAAAAGGTTTTTGCCTTCAGACAATTCCACCTTTTGCTCACCTAAATACTGGTCGTTGCGATACAGCCTCAGGACTGCGGGCGTGGCGTGATCGGACCGCAGGAAAATTTTGACTTCGAAGACCTGGCCTTTTTTCAATTTCGACGGAACGCTCAACTTCTCCATTGCCACGTCATTGCCGCGCGTGATGCCCAGCGGCAAGACGTCCATCGTCACACCCAGATCTTTTGCCGCGAGCATCGCGGTCATCGCGTCGCCGATGTTTTCATTTCCATCCGACATCAAGACGAGGCGCTTCTGGCCTGTTTCTGGAAATGCCGCCGTTCCAAGCCGGATGGCGCCGGCGATGTCCGTCCGTTCCGTTCCAACCACCGCCTGGATTTTTTCGACGTCCACGGCAGTGTTCGCGGTGGTTTCAATATTCGCTTCGCTGCCGAACACGATCACACCGCTCTTGTCCACGGATTTTTTCTCCTTCGAGCTTTTATTCACGAAGGCGCGTTCCTGGTCCTGCTGCGGCGTCGGAATGCTGTCCGAGCGGTCGAGCAAAAAGAAAATGTTCATCCCTTCCAATGGGCGGAGCCATTGCAATCCGGCCAACGCCATGATGAGCGCAACCACAATGAATGTCCTGACAACGAAAGCCATCCAACGGCGGACTCTGCTGATCTGCACGTCGCTTTTCCATGCGAGCCAGATCAGCCATGCCAGCGCGAACGGCAGCAGCAATAGATAATAGGGATGTGTGAATTGGAAATTCACAAAGAAGCCTCCTTGCGCGCCACGCAACTTTGCAATCGGCTGTATGGCATATGTGCAATCTGAGCATCCCAAATTGCCCATGGAGCTAATTTTTGCAGTCTTTCACTGCTGTCCCCCTCACCCCGGCCCTCTCCCCAAGGAGAGGGAGAACCATTTAGCCACGCTTGTTCCATCAAACTGCTCGTTCTGCTAACCAGGGCGGTGGAAAACACTCCCTCTCCCCAAGGGAGAGGGTAGGGGTGAGGGGGAACAGAGCGTCCCAAAAAGTCCGAGCACCAAAAACTCGAATGCGCTCGTCTTGCAGGGACATTAGATTGCGCCCTGCACGTTTCGCGCTCTGAATCTGCTTCCGCGATGTTGGTGCGTCTTATTAGCTTTTGCACCCGGTGATTCATCTCGTCAGCCACGTAAAGATTGCCATGCGAATCCAGCGCGATGCTGTAAGGATCGTTGAACTCGCCCGGCGCCGCGCCAGGGCGTCCGATGATTTCGATTGATTGACCATTCGTGTCGAAAACCTGGATGCGGCTGTTTTCAAATTCGCAGACATATTGCCGCCCCTCCTTGTCCACGCGTACGTCGTAGGGATAACTCATCTCTCCCACGCCGGTTCCCGGTTTGCCATAGGCGCGCAAAAACTTGCCATCCGGCGTGAAAATCTGGATGCGATGATTGCAGGAATCGGCCACGTAAATGCGCCCCGTCGAGTCAACGTCAATGCCTTCCGGGCGGTTGAATTCGCCCGGCCCAGTCCCGGCATGGCCGAAGCCTAAAACATATTTTTTGTCCTTGGCGGAAAATTCCTGCACGCGGTCCACGTCCGTGTATTCCGGCACGAGAAAATCGCCGTTCGAAGTCACCGCAACCGCGCGCGGCTGGATGAGCTGCCCGGCATTGGTCCCTTTCTGGCCCCACTGCGCGAGCAGCTTGCCCGTGGTCGAGCAAATATCAAGCCGCTGAAAATGCTGCTCGACCACGACGATGTTGCCGTCCTTGTCACACCCCAGCGCTTTCGGCCCCTCCATCATGGACTGCGGCATCTGCCACAACAAAATAAATTTCCCGTCGGGCGTAAACTTTTGCACGCGGCCCGTCACGTCAACAACGTAAACGTTGCCGTCGTGATCAAAGGTGATGCCGCGCGGCTTGTTGAATTCACCCACACCCACGCCGCGCGTGCCGATGATTTCCACGCGGCTGAAGATTTTGCTGTCCAAGCTTTTGTGGCGCGAATCATCCACCGAGCAACTTGTTAAAAAGATTGCACAAAAAATTAAGCACACGGCTGTGCTGCCCTTCTTCCAATCCGAAATGCGAAATCCGAAATCCGAAATCATCCACAACACGAGCGGCGCGATGGCGAGCGCGAGCAAGGCGAAACAAAGCGAATTCACCTGCGTGTTGTGGCCGTAGTGCAGGAGGTTGAAGACGCGCATCGCCAGCGTTTCGCCACCCGGCGGCACAATGAGCACCATGGATTCCACGTCCCAAAGGCAGAGCAGGAATATGACGTACCACGCGACGGCGAGTTGCGGTTTGATTTGCGGCCAGTGCACGTGCCGGAGCAATTGCCAGCGCGACGCTCCACTCAAGCGCGCCACGTCGGTCAGGTCGCGGTCGGTCATGCGCAGCGCCCGCGCCGCCCCGCTCCAGCCGAACCCCACATAACGCAGGCCCAATGCGAAAATCACAATCCCCGCGTGCTGATAAAACGCGGCGAACCAGGGATGGTTGAACACGGCGATCAATCCGATGCCCATCAACACGCCGGGAATAAAAAACGGGACCCACAACGCCACGCCGAGCGGCAAGCGCCAGGCAATCAACCCGATGATCACGCACAGGGTTGCTGTGATTGTCGCGAATGAAATCGAGTTGGTAATCGCCGATTGTCCAGCGGCGACGGCGCCCGGCAATTCTGTCCACGTGCGTTGCGTCGTTCCCAGTTGCAACAGCGGCAAGCCGACGGCCAAAGCCGAAATCACAATGGTCACAATCGCGCAACCGCGAAACCATCCTGCGCCGATTTGTTGCCGGAACAATTTGGGCGGCACAGGACCTTCCACGCGCGGCCAGGCGATTTCCCTGCGTCGAAACCAGACCAGTAGCAACAACGGCGCGACTACCATCGGCCAGCTCATTTCCAGCGCGGCAAGCGAGTTGAACGTCGTGTTGAAACTGACCCAAACTTCTGCCGGGAAAACTTTCACCTGTAAAATCGCCGGCACCGCGAAATTGTTCAGCGCGAGCACGAATGTGAGGACCGCTGCCGCTGTCAAGGCGCCGCGCGCCAGTGGCAATAATAATCCGCGCACGAGCGTCCAGCCTTTCAGGGCCATGTCGCTTTCCAATTGGGCGGCTTCCAGCCGTTGCCACGAACCCAGAACGGCAAGCATCGTGATCGGCCACAGCAGCAGCGCCAAAATCCAGACTGTTCCCGGCAGGGTGTAAATGTTCAACGGCAGCCAGCGATGCCACGTCCCCGAAGTTCCCAGATAATGCAGCCAGCAATTCGTCACCAAAAACGGCGGCAGCGACAGCGCGATGACCGAAACGCCAAGCCAGCGCGCGCGCCATCTCGGCGTCAAACCCGCCAGCCACAACGCTGCAGCAAGGCCGAACACCACTGACAGCAGCGTCGCCAATCCGCTCACGAGCAAACTATTTAAGAGCAAAGTCCAGTTCATGGGGATTCAACCAGCCCAGTGCACGACAAATTCCGCCAGGTCTTGGAGTGCGGCAGTCCTCTGCCGCTTTCTAAAGTTCGTACGCGGTCAAAAGCGGCAGAGGACTGCCGCGCTCCAAGACGCTTACGCGAGGTAGCCGCGTTGCTTGAAATTGTGGCTTTCATCTTAGAAAAATCGCTTTCATTTCTTCCGTGCCCTTGTCCAGGTCGCGCAGCAAGGCGTCCCAATCGACCTTCAGACCGGGCGTGGTTTTTGGATCGCCGGGAACGGCCGATTCCAATGCGTGCTTTTGCAGCAATTGGTTTTGCACTTCGGCGCTTTGCAAATATTCGAACAAGCGTTCCGCCTCGACAGGATGGGGCGCGCCGCGCAACACGCCCGCGGTGTTGTGCACGATCAAGCTTTGTGGACCCAGCGGAACGGGAGCGACAGGCAGGCCTTCGCGTTTTTCGGCTGCAGCGTCGTCAGAATCGGTGAAGCAAAGATAAGCTTCGCCGCCGCCGACCTGGCGCACGGCAATCGAATTGCCGTCCACAAGCATCGGTTTGTTCTCCACCAACGCGCGGCACCATGCCTGCCATTTTTCGTCGCCGAGATATTGGCGTAACGCCAGGAAATGCGTGGCCGTCGTGCCGAACATCGGATAAGCCAGGGCGACCTTGCCGTGCCATTGCGCATTGGTGACATCTGTGAACAGATGCGGGGCATTGGCGAGCGGAAGCAGATTTGTGTTCACGGCGATGCGGCGCGTGCGATAACCCATGAGCACCCAGCCGTTCGTCTCGCGGAAAATGTTGCGCGACGCCAGCAACCGCGTGCGCAATTCCTCGTTGTTCCAGAAGACGTCGCATTGCGGATTATCCTTTTCCGCCAGCAGCCGATTGACAAGCCCGACAGTTTTTACCGCCTCGCTGTCAAAAACAGGTTTTACGGCAATGCCGGTTTCTTTTTCGAATTGTTTGAAGATGGGGAGGGCGTATTCCTCATCTTGCGAGGTGTAGATGACGACAAAAGGCTTATGGCCGTGAAAAAAATTGAAAAATGCTGCGCTCAGCCAGCCTGTGACCGACAAGATTACAGCCAAAATGATTCCTCCATAAACTAACCAGAGTTGCGCAGTAATCTCCCATCTCCCGAAAAAGCCGGGAGGCTTTTCATAAGTCATACCACTATTCGATTTTTTCTCTGGCTCCGCGCTCATGAAATATCGTTCGAGGCCACAACCCTTTCAGGGTTGTTGAATTTTTTGGGACGGCTACCCAGGGTAGCTTCCCGCTTCGCGGGACAACCCTGGGCTGAGTGACGCAATCCCTTCGGGATTGGAAATCGCAAATCGCAAATCGCAAATCGCAAATTCCTCACACTGTCCTCCGATGGTAATACCACCATTCAAAAAGCAGCACGAGCAGGGCGACGGCAGCGATGGAACGCCAGAGTTCCATGTTCGCCCGGTGCAGGGTGGTGGCGGAGACTTTGTTGTATTTGCCGAATTGCAATTCCTCGCGCGGCTTGATGTTGCTTTCGGCGGCGTCGAGCAACGCGACGGTGAACACGGTGTCATTCGTGCCGGTTTTGAGCCGATAAACGCCCTCACGAAAGGTGTCGCCGAAAACCAATTCGTTCGCCTTGGGATCCACTTTGATCGAATGCGCTGTGCCATCGGGCAACGTGATCTGCGCGTTGTTCGTCAGCGGTTGCTGCAACGGGAGGCGGAACGGATCGCCCGCGTGGACCAGGAGCTGGGCATTGCGCTCGGTCGCGGGATTGAGCCACTCGACAGCATTTGCGACAAAAATCGGATACGAGATGCGATAGGGCCACGTGCTTTCCAATGTGTCAAAACCAATCCACAAGATGCGTTGACGTCCCAAATCACCCGCGATGATCAGCGGCGATTGCGGCGAGTCCACAAGTGAGATGCCCCAAGACGGCGTCTTTACCGACATGCTCTTGGCCACTTGCACGTTGTCGAAGCCGACGTACCGCAGCACGGGATGCGTCGCGCGCCAATCTACGATTTGCGGCCCATCCTGTTGCGAGACGCTATCGAACCAATTCGTGTTCGCCACATGGATGGCCAGGACGTTGCACTTGGGCCAGACTGTTGGAACCACATCATCCAGCGTCACGAAATCGTATTCGGAAGCATCATCGGTCGAATCGGTCACGACGTTGAGCTGAACGTTGGGAGCAGCGCGCAATGCCCGTTCCAGGAAGCGATTGCCGCGTGTGACCAGCAGTATCTTCACCGGATGCGGCAAAAGGCTGACGATGGAAGCCTCGTTGTCGGCGGCAAGATCATCCTTCGCGGTCAATCGGGCAGTGAAGACGCCGTCGTGGTCCTGTGACGCTATAAAAATCTGCGGCGAAGTCTCGCCCGCGGCGACCTTCAGCGGGCGCGTGTTCACCAATCTTCCATCGAGCAGCAATTCCAGATCGCTTTCCATCGTGTTGGTCGAAAAATTGGCGACGCTCACATAGACGGCGCGTTGCGAAGCATCTTCGGGGTTCGCCTTCACATCGAGCGCGGTGATGCCGAGGTTGTTCCCGCTCTCCCCGATGCGATGATAAATCAGCGGCAATGCTTCATTGTTGAACTCGCTCATGTCCGGCACGGCACCGTCGCTGAACAGGTGGATTTCCGGGTTGCTTTCCTTGCCGCGATCGCGAACGAGCGATTCGGCCATCTTGAGCGCGGGCGCAAGGCGCGTGGGTGAATCGATGGCCGAGCACGACATGATGGCGCGGCGCAAGGCGGCTTTTTCGCTGGTCTCGGATTGCTTGACCTCCGTGTTCGCGGCGACCTGCAACACCACCATCTTGTCCGATGGGCGCAGGCTGTCCACCCACTTCAAGGCTTCCTCCTTCGCTTTTTCAAAACGCGACGGCGCGACATCCGTGCTCTCCATCGAAGCCGACGCGTCCAGGATCAAGACGCGCAAATCGCTGCTTTTGGCCTTGGTCGCGAAGTAAGGACGCGTCAAGGCGAGCACGGCCAGGATGAGCATCAGGATTTGCAGAAGCAGCAGCCAATTGCGCCGGAGTTTTTGAAACGGCGCGCTGGCCTGCGTTTCCGCCAAAAATTTTTGCCAGAGCAATGTGCTCGAGACCAATTTGACCACGCGCTTGCGCTTAAGGAGATAAAAAACGATGACGACCGGAATCGTGAGAGCGAATAAAAATGCGAAAGGCGCGAGAAAATTCATCCCCAAACCTCGGATTGGCGGAGTTGTTTCAGCAGCAGATATTCAAGCGCGGTGTTGGAACTGGCCATGAAGAAATTGATGCCGCGGCCCTGGCAATATTCGCGCAATTTCTGGCAGAAGTTTTGCACCATCTGTTGATACGCGCTCATGCGATACCGGCCAAAGGTCACTTCCTGCATCGTGCCGGTCTCGGAATCCACCAGGCGCAAATCGCCGAAGGTAGAAGGCGACAACTCTTCCGGCGCGAGAATTTGCACCGCATTCACCTGAAAACCGCGGCCGACCAATGCCGTCAATCCAGATTCGTAACCTGCAGGGTCAAGAAAATCGCTCAATACAACCGCCACACCCGCCTGCCGCGCTTCCAGTGCGCCGCGCCGAAGCGCTTCGTTCAAATTAGCGGAGCCTTTCGCCGTCAGTTGCGTGATGTTCTGGAAAAAAGTCATCGTGGATTTTTTCCCGCGAACGGAGCGCAATGCCCCCCGAATTGCCATTTCTTCCTTGTTGTCGGGAAACGGGATCACGCTGACGCGATCGAAACCGCACAGCGCGACGTAACCGACAGCCGCTGCGATCTGCCGCGCGAAATCGAACTTGCGCGGCTCGCCGAAACTCATTGATTCGCTCGAATCCAGAAAGATGCGGACCGGCAGCTCGCGTTCTTCCTCGTAAAGCTTGAGGAACAATCTTTCGAGGCGGCCGTACAGGTTCCAGTCGAGATACCGGAAATCATCGCCGGGAACGTAGTTGCGGTGATCGGCAAACTCGACGGACTGGCCGCGCGCGCGACTGCGTCGTTCGCCGCGCGCCGAACTTTTTGCGCGCCGCGCGGCGAGCAGTTGGAATTGTTCCAACCGTCGCAAAAGTTCGGGAGTGAGCAGAGAATTAGGCATGAGCGCTACGGCTTAAAAAGAGATTTGGTCGAAGGCGACTAACAAGTCCTCCCCAAATCAGAGGAACAAGACCGGTCGTGACCGAAACCCACCGAAAGCGGATTGGCAGCAGACGTCGCTGTGAAACGATACTAAAAGCCTTGCTGGCTCGATGTCCTCCTCCGCGAAGCGGAGAAACGTGAATAGCCGTGGGTGAAACCCACGGAAAAAAAGGAATACGAAGAGAACACGGCCCTGAAGGGGCCGGACAAATGGCATCCATCAATTTATTCCAAATATTTTTCATCGTACATAACCCTGAATTTTTCCAGCAAAGTTCGCAATTCGTCCTTGAACGAAATCTTCTTGTGATGCTGCTCCTGATTCTTGATGTATTCAATCACATCATTTCGATCCGAATGACCAACGGTGAACGCGCTGTATCCATCCTGCCAGTTCGCGAACAGCGGAAATAACCCCTCCTGTTTAATCCATTTGTTGGTTCCAGTTTTGATCTCGCGAACCAAATCGGCCAGGCAAATGCCTGGAGGCAGGCTAGTCAAAATATGAATGTGATCTTCAACGCCATTGATGCGATACAAATGGCAACCTTGGTTTTTTAAAATCCCCCAGATGTAACGAAAAAGAGCATCGCGTTTGCCAACAATCAGCGCAGGGACACGGTTTTTTGTTGAAAACACGACGTGGTAATAAATCTGGGTGTACGTTGACAAGGAATGATTAGTTTTGTGCGACCCCTTCAGGGTCGTTATCGTAAAACGTGTTTCCCGTGGGTTGGCACCCACGGCTATTCATGTTCATCCGCTTCGCGGATGCGAGCCCTTTGGAAAGCAACTCGGTGAGTAGTGTCATGCGCGCTCGTAACTGGTGCCAAAATTGACTCAGGTCGTGCGGATGTCGCGTTGATCACGCATTCGCCATCGCCGCGTCCTTGGGGACGTCCTGCAAAATTTGCGCGACAATCTGGTCGGTCGTGATGCCCTCGGCTTCCGCTTCGAAATTCAAGATCAACCGATGACGCAACGTGGGCGTCGCGACGGCCTGAATGTCCTCGAAACTCACGTTGAACCGTCCCTGCGTCAGCGCGCGGACTTTGCCGGCCAGGAGCAAACATTGGCCGCCGCGCGGACTGCTGCCGAAACGCAAATATTGATTGCTGACGGCCACCGCGGTCTCCGTCTTGGGATGCGTGGCAAGAATGAGCCGCACCGCGTAATCCTTCACGTGCGTGGCGACGGGCACTTGTTTCACGAGCCGTTGCAAGTCCAGTAACGCTGCGCCGTCGAGCACTTTGTTCACGGTAGCGCGCGCGCCCTCGGTGGTCCGCGTGAGCACCTCGGTCAATTCGCCCGCACTCGGGTAGCCGACGACCAACTTGAAAAAGAACCGGTCCAATTGCGCTTCCGGCAATGGATACGTCCCTTCCTGGTCAATTGGGTTTTGCGTCGCAAGCACGAAGAACGGCTCGACCAACTTGCGGATTTCGCCGCCTGCCGTGACGCTTTTTTCCTGCATCGCTTCAAGCATCGCCGATTGTGTCTTGGGCGTGGCGCGATTGATTTCGTCGGCAAGAATCAAATGGGCGAAGATGGGGCCGCGCTGGAATTCAAATTCACGGCGGCCATCGGCAGTTTCCATGACGATGTTCGTGCCGAGAATGTCAGCAGGCATCAGGTCCGGCGTGAATTGGATGCGGTTGAAGGAAAGATCAAGCACTTCGCTGAGCGTGCGCACCAACAGCGTCTTGCCCAGACCGGGGACGCCTTCGAGCAGCACATGGCCGCCGGCGAGCACGGCAATCAACGTGCCTTCCACGATGGCATCATGTCCCACAATGACCTTGCCGATCTCCTCGCGCAACGCCGCGTAAGTCTGTTTAAACGATGCAATTTGTTCTTCGGTGTTCATATTATTCAAGAAGGAACTCAGGAACTGGGGAATTAGACAAGAAATAGTTCAAGTCTTCGGGAGAAACGCGCTTAATTGCAAGCGGCATGGTTGCGAAGTTCAGAAGCAACCCAATGCGAGTTCCCGTCGCCTTTAAATACGAGCGGGTGATTGCAAAGAATATTTTTTCCAAATTGAGGACGGCCTTTAATTCGAGAAGTACCGATTGCTCGACCAAAAAATCAAGTCGATGCTCTCCAACCTTCTTTTTACGATAAAAGACGTCCACAATTTTTTGACGCTCATATTGTATTCCTGCCAGGTCAAATTCCACAGGTAAAGCTGTTTCATAAACGGATTCAATAAATCCGGGTCCCAATTCCTTGTGAACGTTGATTGCCGCGCGGATGATTCGCCCAGTGAGTTCTTTGTCAGTTGGCATTCTTTCCTGAGTTCTTGAGTTCCTTCTTGAGAATGCTACTTCTTCATGTCGTCGAAATAATCGCGCACGGCTCCTTGATAGGCGCGGGGAACTTTTTCCTGGCTCAGGGCGCTTTGGGCATCGGCTTGCGCTGCGACCGCCGCTTCTTGATATTGCACCTTGCTTTGGCCCTTGATGCTGATGCCTTTCAACGTGATGCTCGGCATCTGGCCTCCCGGCGAGAACTGGCCCTTTACCTTGGTCGGCTTCAACGCGTCGCTCAACTCGCCGTCGCCGCGGTCGGTCAGGCCCTTCGGCTTCTGGTCCGGCCGCACCATTCCGCTGTTGTCCCAATGATCTGTCATCTGCCCGTTGTAACCCCAACCCTGGTCTTCATCCGCCCATGTGCCGACGCCGCTGCCCGGCTTGCCGCCCTTCTTGAACCCAGGCTTGTTGCACTGGCACATCGCCCAGCTTTGGCAACTGCCCACGCACATCTGCGCCTTGTTCAACGCATCCAACTCGGCCATCATCGACTGCGCGTCGCCCATCTGGTCCATCAACTTTTGCAATTCCTTGGAAGCATCTGCCAACGCCTGCGCCGAACCCGGTTTGTCGCCCTTGCCCAAACCTTCCGACGCCTTCTTCAAATACTGCGCCACGTTTCCGTACTGGCTGGCCGGGTCAATCGCCTTGGAAACTTCATCCATCATTTTCTTGAGGTCTTGCTGCGACATCTTGGATGAATTCAACTGATTGATCATCTTTTGCAGCGTGGATTGGGCGGCGTCCGGTTGGCCGTTCTTTAATTGCTCGGCGAGGTCCTTGCCCATTTTTTCCATCTGCTGTTGCATCTGCTGAAGGCTCTTGGCCATGTCGCGCATCTTTTCCAAATCCAACAATTGCTGGTCCAAATCTTTCAAAACCATGTCCGTCTGGTTGGCTGCAAGCGCCTGGATGGCCTGGTCCAAATTCGGCATTTGCATTCCCATTTGTTGCGCCTGCTTGGAAAGCGCCGCCATCGAATCGGAAAGTTTCTGTTTGTCCTCCTGGCTCATCCCACCGTTCTTGGACATCGCGGCCTTTGCGGCTTCCTGCAACTTCGCAAGGTCCTTGCTCAACTTGTCCATGTCATCGGGTGTGCCGGTCGGGTTGCCCAACTGCTTTTGCATCTGGTCAATCTGCTTCTGCAACTGCGCGGCATCCGGCGAATTTTCTCCGCCTGGCGAACGTGCCGCCTGTTGCAGCCGCTGCATCGCCGGGTCCTTGGCCATCTCCTTCATTTCGTCTTTGAGCCGGTCAGTGACGTTTGCCAGTTGCTTCAACGCCTCCGTGCGCGTCAGCGGTTTTTTCTCCAACTGAGTGCCCAAATCGTTCACCGCCTCCATCGCCTTTTGCGTCTGTTCCAATGCCGGTGGACGCTTCTGCAAACTGCGCTTTGTCAAATCCGTCAATTGTTTGCCCACGTCCTTGATCACCTTTGAATCCGCCTGCTTTTGCAAGTAAGCCTTGCTGCGAAATTCCGGCACGAAACCCAATCCCGCGGCCAACGCCAGCACCACCAAGGCCCAACGGCTCGCCTTCGGCAATCGGAATTGCACCAGCCGCTTGGGATCAATCTCCTTCACGTGCGCCGCCGCGTCCGTCACCAGCAACTCGCGCCACGATTCCTCCGCCTTCGCACCTTTCGACAACTCCAGCGCCGTGCTCAACCGCTCCTTCAAATCCGATTTCACATCCACCCAACGCGCCGTCTCATCCATGCTCGTCCGACGCCAAGCGCCGATGACCAAGCCCATCAACGCGGCAAAAATTCCCGCAGCCGCCACGCCGTATAAAACTTCAAGGGGAATCGGCGCCAACTTGTAAACCGCCAGTGTCACCAGCCAGAGCGACGCCCCAATCAGCAGCCCCTGCCAGAATCCGCGCAATGCCCGCTCCCAACGCCGACGCCTCGCAGCACGCTGGAGGGTCGCCTCGATTATTTGGAGATCGCTCATGGGTAATCCTTTGTTTCCTTCGTTGCCTAACCTTGCAACATCCCGCACCGTTTGGCGAGAGTTAAATGCGTATAAATAGATGGTTAAATTGTTGAATCGTTACATGGGAGTGAAGACCTTCAATATTTAACCATGTAACCGCTTCATTGCCGTTCATACTCCCCTTTCCCGAGCTTTTTATAAACCTTGAACCCGGCCTTTTTTGCGTCCGAGAACGACAACTTCTTGGGCGAATTGAACGATGAAATCACCTTGCGCACCGGCTTCTTGCACGCCGGGCAATTGGTCAACTCCTTCGCGCTCATGGGACGGCGCAACGTGAACTTCCCGCCGCACACCACGCAATCCCCTTCACACAATTCGTATTCGTAAAGCGGCATAACACCTCAATTTAACACCACAATCCAACTCGCGTTGCAAGCCTTGTCCGGCGCTGTTCCTGAAACCGCTGCCGGGACATTCGACATGCGAAATGAGCGGACAGGGCTGTCCGCGCTCCCTATGTTGGGCGTTCGAGGGTTCATGGCATTAGGTCGTTGGCCCTGCGATCAAATTTTTTTTCCAATATCCCGGAATATCCCGGAATATCCCGGTCAAAGTGAAACCAGGTGAAACAAGATGAAACGGAAGTGAAACGCCTCCAGAATCCGATGCTGGATGCTGGCACACGATGGTAGGGACGGACCGCTGGGCCGTCCGC
>Ga0070739_10004462_pt1 | contig 16514 bp, 15 predicted proteins | sample Coa_R1_7_FD_66445 | JGI IMG/M metagenome (GOLD analysis project Ga0070739, IMG submission 66445) | Surface soil microbial communities from Centralia Pennsylvania, which are recovering from an underground coalmine fire - Coalmine... | ecosystem: Environmental > Terrestrial > Soil > Unclassified ... | reverse complement strand
ATCAGCACGTTGCGTTCGTGCAGAATCTTGTTGTGCTTCATGTTGTGCAGCAGCGCCGCGGGCACGTTGTCGACCCGCGCGGTCATGTAGACCGCGGTGCCCGGCACCCGCGGCGGGTCGTCGGGACGCACGCTGCTGATCAGCACGTCGAGCGGCATCGCGCCGACCGCGCGCTGCGCGGCGAGGCGGCGGCGGCCCCACAGCCACGCCGCCATCATCGCGCAGCACACCGTGCCGATCGCCAGCGGAAACCAGCCGCCCTCGGTGATCTTGATCACGTTGGCGCCGAGGAACGACAGGTCGACGGTGATGAACAGGGCGAACAGCGGGACGAGCAGCCACAGCGGCCAGCGCGCGCCGAGCAGCAGATAGGTCAGCGCCAGGGTGGTGTCGACCGCCATCGTGCCGGTCACCGCGATGCCGTAGGCCGAGCCCAGCGCGTCGGACGAGCGGAATTCGAGCACGGTGATGACCACGGCGATCAGCAGAAGGTTGTTGATGCCCGGCACGAAGACCTGGCCCATCTCCTCCGCCGAGGTGTGGCGCACCTGCATGCGCGGCAGGTAGCCGAGCTGCACCGCCTGGCGCGCCAGCGAGAAGGCGCCGGAGATCACCGCCTGCGAGGCGATTACCGTGGCGGTCGAAGCGAGCGCGACGAGCGGCAACACCGCCCAGTCCGGCGCCAGCCGGTAGAACGGGTTCTCCACCGTCTCGGGATTGGCGAGCAGCAGCGCGCCCTGGCCGAAATAGTTGAGCAGCAGGGCGGGGAAGACAAAGCGCAGCCAGGCGCGGCGGATCGGGCCGCGGCCGAAATGCCCCATATCGGCGTAGAGCGCCTCGGCCCCCGTCACCGCCAGCACGACGGCGCCGAGCACCGGATAGCCGAGCGCCGGGTCGTCGAGGATCAGGCGGATGCCGTAGAGCGGGTTGATCGCATGGACGATCGTCGGGTTGCGCGCGATCTCGGCCGCGCCCAGCAGCCCGATCGTCGAGAACCAGACGATGATGATCGGTCCGAACAGTCCGCCGACCCGTCCGGTGCCGCGTCGCTGCACGACGAACAGCGCGATCAGCAGGATCAGGGTCAGCGGGATGACATAGGGTTCGAGCTCGGGCGCTTTCACCTTCAGCCCTTCGACCGCGCTCATCACCGAGATCGCCGGGGTCAGCACCCCGTCGCCGAAGAACAGCGAGCCGCCGACCAGCCCGGCAAACAGGATCCAGCGGCCGCGCCGCCCGGTCGAGGCGCGCATCGCCAGCACCGTCAGGGCAAAGATGCCGCCCTCGCCGCGGTTGTCGGCGCGCATCAGCACCAGCACGTATTTCAGCGTCACGACGATGGTCAGCGCCCAGACGATCAGCGACAGCACCCCGAACACGCGCGGCGCCGAGATCGAGCCGACCCCGTCGAAACATTGCCGGATCGTGTAGAGGGGCGAGGTGCCGATGTCGCCATAGACGACGCCGAGCGCGGCGACGGCCAGGTTCCGCTTGACCCGGCCGTCCGGCGCGGCGCTCGGCTCGGCATGTGCAGGCATCATTCCCCCAAACAAAGGGGGCATATCCGAGGTCCGCCCATCGCGTCAAATTTCGGTCTGGCCGCCCAGCTCGACGATGCGGTTGACCGGGATGCGGAAGAACTCGGTGGCGTCGAGCGCGAGGTTGCTGAGCAGGATGAACAGGTGCTTGAACGGGGCCGAAATCCCGGCGCCGCGCTTCGACACGATCTTCTCGCGGCCGACGAAGAACGAGGTCTCCATCAGGTTGAAGCGGAAGCCGCCGACCCGGCACAGCGCCAGCGCCCGCGGGATGTCGGGTTCTTCGAGAAAGCCGTAGCGGATCGTCACGGTGTGGAAGTTCTTGTCGAAATGGTGGATCTCGATGCGGTCCGCCTCCGGGACGCGCGGCACGTCCATCGTGCGCACCGTCATCAGCACGTTGCGTTCGTGCAGAATCTTGTTGTGCTTCATGTTGTGCAGCAGCGCCGCGGGCACGTTGTCGACCCGCGCGGTCATGTAGACCGCGGTGCCCGGCACCCGCCGCGGGCGCTCGGGGTCGAGCCCGGCGATCAGCATGTCGAGCGGCATCGCGCCGACCGCGCGCTGCGCGGCGAGGCGGTCGCGGCCCCACCGCCACGCCGTCATCGTCGTATAGAGCGCGATCGCGATGACCAGCGGAAACCAGCCGCCTTCGGCCAGCTTTAGCAGATTGGCGGCAAAGAACGACACGTCGACGGCGAGGAACACCCCGAACAGCGGCGCCAGCTGCCACACGCTCCAGCCCTTGCCGGCGCGCAGGTAGACAAAGGCGAGCACGGTCGTCACCGTCATCGTCCCGGTGACGGCGACGCCGTAGGCCGAGCCGAGCGCGTCGGAAGAGCGGAAGCCGAGCACCGTCGCCGCCACCGCGACCAGCAGCAGCGCGTTGATGCTGGGCACGTAAACCTGGCCGATCTCGTGCTCGGAGGTATGGCGCACCTGCAGCCGCGGCAGATAGCCGAGCTGCACCGCCTGGTGGGTCAGCGAGAAAGCGCCCGAGATCACCGCCTGCGAGGCGATCACCGTCGCCGCCGAGGCGAGCACGACGAGCGGCAGCACCGCCCACTCTGGCGCCAGCCGGTAGAACGGGTTCTGCACCGTGTCGGGATGGGCGAGGAGCAGCGCCCCCTGGCCGAAATAGTTGAGCAGCAGGGCGGGGAAGACAAAGCGCAGCCAGGTGCGGCTGATCGTCGGCCGTCCGAAATGCCCCATATCGGCATACAGCGCCTCGGCCCCGGTCACCGCCAGCACCACCCCGCCGAGCAGCACGAAGCCGCCCTTGGGGTCGGCGCGGATCAGCTCGTAGCCGAAGCGCGGGTCGAGGGCGCGGAGGATCGCCGGGTTGCGCACGATCTCGACCGCCCCGAGCAGCGCGATCGCGATAAACCAGACGATGATGATCGGTCCGAACAGCCCGCCGACCCGCCCGGTGCCGCGGCGCTGGCCGAGGAACAGCGCGATCAGCAGCACCATCGTCAGCGGCAGCACGTAGGGGGCAAGCTCGGGGGTCTTGACCTCGAGCCCCTCGACCGCGCTCAGCACCGAGATCGCCGGGGTCAGCACCCCGTCGCCGTAGAACAGCGCGGCGCCGAACAGCCCGGCCCACAGCACCCACTGCCGCGGCCGCCCGGTCGAGGCGCGCAGCGCGAGCACGGTCAGCGCCAGGATGCCGCCTTCGCCGCGGTTGTCGGCGCGCATCAGCACCAGCACGTACTTGACCGTCACCACCAGGGTCAGGGCCCAGGCGATCAGCGACAGCACGCCGTAGACCCGGGTCGGCGACACCGAGCCGATGCCGTCGAAACATTGCCGGATCGTGTAGAGCGGCGAGGTGCCGATATCGCCGTAGACGACGCCGAGCGCGGCCACCGCCAGGCGCTGCGCGGTCCGCGCGGGAGGGGCGTCGTTCGGCTCGGCCGATGCAGCCATCGCGGCGGATGATCTCCCTCCGGGGGGCGCGGAGCTTGAGCAGAGAACGCCGCCGCCGTCCAGTCCCTCTTGCGGGGCGCGGCACCGCGCCGCTGCGCCGGCCTGCCGGACGGCGCTCAGGCCGGCCCTGCCGCCGCCGCCCGAGATGGTGTATCCATGCCGGCGGCATGGCCTTCGACCCGGCGACGATCCGCGATTTCGAGCATCGCGGCTGGCAACGCGCGGCGGCGCAGTATCGCGCCACCTTCGCGCCGGCCAGCGCCGGCTTCGTCGCGGCCCTGCTCGATGCCGCCGGAATCGGCGCCGGCACCCGCGTGCTCGACCTCGCCTGCGGGCCCGGCATCGCCGCCGCCGCGGCGGCGGCGCGCGGCGCCGTCGTGCGCGGCGCCGATTTCTCGCCGGCCATGCTCGAACTGGCCCGCGCGGCGCTGCCCGATGCCGGGTTCGACGAGGCCGAGGCCGAAACCCTGCCCTATGCCGACGCCAGCTTCGACGCCGTGGTCTGTAATTTCGGCGCGCACCATTTCCCCTATCCCGAGTCGGCCCTTGCCGAGGTGCGGCGGGTGTTGCGGCCGGGCGGCCGGGTGGCGCTGACTGCCTGGGTGGCGCCGGCGGAGAATGCCGCCTGGCGCCTGCTGTTCGACGCCGTCGCCGCGCATGGCGACCCGCACGCCGCCGCGGCCCCGCCCTCCGGCGGCGGGCTGACCTCGGCGGCGGCGGTGCGGCGGCTGCTCGAAGGGGCCGGCTTCGCCGCCGTCGCGGTGTCGCGCGAGGTGCGGGAATGGCGGGTCGCCGGCGCCGCCGCGCTGGTCGAGGCGCTGCGCCGCGGCACCGTGCGCACCGCCGCGGTCATCGAGGCGCAGCGCCCGGCGGTGCTGCCGGCGATCGTCGCCGCGATCGAGCGGGCGGCGGCGCCGTTTCGCCGCGGCGGCGAACTCGTGCTGCCGACCGCGGCGCTGCTCGGGCACGCGGTCAAGTGACCGGCCTCGCCGCCGACGTGCTGGTGGTCGGCGCCGGCGGGGCCGGCATGTACGCCGCGCTCGCCGCCGCCCGCGCCGGCGCCGGGCGGGTGCTGCTGCTCGACAAAAGCCTGGTCGGCCGCGGCGGGGCGACGATCATGGCGCAGATGACGGTCGCCGCCGCGCTCGCCGAGGAATCGCCCGACGACCCCGAGCTTCACCTTGCCGACACGCTCGCTGCCGGCCGCGGGCTGTGCGACGAGGCGCTCGCCGCGCTCCTGTGCCGCGAGGCGCCGGCGCGCATCCGCGAGATGGCGGAATGGCGGGTCGGCTGGGCCCGCCGCGACGACGGCCGCATCGCCCAGGTGACCGCGCCCGGGCACGGCCGGCCGCGCTGCTGCTACGTCGATTTCCTCAATACCGGCCCTGCCGTCGCCGCGACCCTGCGGCGCCAGGTCGGGCGCGTCGCCGCGATCCGCCGGCTGAGCAACCTGGCGGTCAGCGACCTGTGCACGGTCGACGGCGAGGCGGCCGGCGCGGTCGCGCTCGATTTGGCCTCCGGCGAGCCGGTGACCATCGCCGGCGCCGCCACCGTCATCGCCACCGGCGGGCTCACCCGCCTCTACCGCCGCAACAGCGCCTCGGCCAACATGGGCGGCGACGGCTATGCTTTGGCCCTCGCCGCCGGGGCCGAGCTGGTCGATATGGAGTTCGTCCAGTTCTTCCCGATCGGCCATCTCGCGCCGCGGCTGGTCGGCATGGACCCGATCATGTGGGACCCGTTCCGCTACAAGCTCGGCGGCCGGCTGCTCGACGGCAACGGGCGCGAATTCCTCGATTCCTACGGCAGCGACGAGAGCGCCGGCTACACCACCCCGCGCGATCTCGCCACCTACGCGATCACCCGCGAGATCGCCGCTGGGCGCGGCTCGCCGCACGGCGGCGTCTACCTGTCCTTCACCCATGTGCCGCGGGCCGCGCTCGACGCCGCGTTCGGCCCGGTCGTCGAGCGGCTGGCGCGGCACGGCATCGACCTGACCCGGGCGCCGGTCGAGGTCGCGCCGATCGCCCATTACCACATGGGCGGCATCGCGGTGGATGCCGGGCTGGCGACGCGGGTGCCCGGCCTGTTTGCCGCGGGCGAGGCGGCGGGCGGCGCCAACGGCGCCAACCGGCTGTCCGGCAATGCGATCCCCGAGGCGCTGGTGTTCGGCGAGGCCGCCGGGCGCGCGGCGGCCGCCTATGCGGCGCGGCGCGGGCCGGCGAGGTGGCGCCCGGACACCGGCCGCGACGCGGCGGCGCGGCTCGCGGCGCTGCGCCGCGGCCGCAACGGCGAAATCGCCGCCGCCGCCCTGCTCGACGAGTTGCGCACGGTGATGCAGGACCTTGTCGGACCGTTCCGCGACGCCGCCGGGCTCGCCCGCGCGCTCGCCCGCATCCGCGAGATGCGCGCCGGGCTCGACCGCGTCGCCGTCGCGCCCGGCGCCGTCTTCAACCAGAGCCTTGCCGACTGGCTCGATTTGCGCCTCGGCCTCCTCGCCGCCGAGGCGGTTGCCGCCGCCGCGCTGGCCCGCCGCGAGAGCCGCGGCGCGCATCAGCGCGACGACTTCCCGGCCACCGACCCCGCCTGGACCCGGCGCCAGCGCCTGGCGATGGATGCCGACGGCGCGATATCGGTGACATGAAAACCGCCCGCCTGGTCATCCGCCGCGCCGCCGGCTTCGCCGAATTCGAGCTGCCGTTCGAGGACGGCGCCACCGTGCTCGACGGGCTGATCTGGCTGCGCACCCACCGCGATCCCTCGCTGGCGATCCGCTACAGCTGCATCAACGCCAATGTCTGCAAGGAATGCACGATCGCGATCGACGGCGAAATCGCCTACGCCTGCACGACCAGGCTGCACGACCGCGCCCCGATCGTGCTCGAGCCGCTGCCCGGCAAGGCGGTGCTGCGCGACCTGGTCAGCGAGACGCGGCCGCCGCGCGAACGGCTCGGCGACGATCCGCAAACGTGCTAACCCTCTCGCATGTAACGGCGTGCGAGGCGGCAGATGACGACCAAATCCGCGGTGGACCTGTTGCAGGAACAGATCGAGGCGGTCCGCCGCGAGGCTTTTGCCGCCGGCTACGAGGCGGCGATGGCGCTGATTCGCGAGGTGGCGTCGCGCCCGGCGCCGGACATGGCGGGGCCGGCGCCCGCTCCGGCGCCGTCCGCCGCCCCGCCCCATCGCCGCCGCCGCCGGGCCGCCGCCCCGCCGGCGCGGCCGCGCCGCGGCGCCAACGCCGAGCTGGTCGCCGGCTTTCTCCGCTCGATCGCGCCCCGCGCCGCCCGCCCCGCCGAAATCCGCAGCGGCCTGCGGCGCGAGCGCGGCGTGGTCCTCGCCTACACCTCGATCCGCCAGGCGCTGGGCCAGCTCGAAGCCCGCCGGGTGGTCGAGCAGGTCGCCGACAGCAAGACCTGGCGCCACCTCGGCTAGGGGGCCGGCCTCAGCCGCCGGCCCGCGCGGCGATGGCGGCGCGGGCGAGCGCGTCGGCGCGTTCGTTCTCGGGATGGCCGGCATGGCCGCGCACCCAGTGCCAGGTGACCCGGTGCGGTGAAGCGGCGCGGTCGAGGCGCTGCCACAGATCGAGATTCTTGACCGGCTTCTTGTCCGCGGTGCGCCAGCCGCGCGCCTTCCAGCCGGGCAACCAGCGGGTGATGCCGTCGCGCACATACTGGCTGTCGGTGTAGAGCGCCACCCGGCACGGCCGCGTCAGCGCCTCCAGCCCGGCGATCGCCGCCGTCAGCTCCATGCGGTTGTTGGTGGTCGCCGCCTCGCCGCCGGACAGTTCCTTCTCGACCCCGCGATAGCGCAGGATCGCCGCCCAGCCGCCCGGGCCGGGATTGCCGCGGCAGGCGCCGTCGGTGAAGATTTCGACCGTTTCGGCCGCGGTCATCGCCGGCCGCGGCCGGCTTGTGCGGCGGCCGCGCCTCGCCTAAAGTCGCGCCGGCCCGCAGGGGGATGCGACCGGGGATGGAACCACGGGGGCAAACGGGGAAGACGCATGGCTGATCCGATCCCGGCGCAAAAGGCGCCGTATAATGTCACCGTCGAGGCCGGCAAGCGCTATTTCTGGTGCGCCTGCGGGCGCAGCCGCAACCAGCCGTTCTGCGACGGCTCGCATGCCGGGACCGGCCTGACGCCGCTTGCCTACACCGCCGAGAAAAGCGAGGAAGTGTGGTTTTGCGGCTGCAAGGCCACCGGCGGCAAGCCGTTTTGCGACGGCACCCATAACACCCTGTGATTCGCGTGTGGGCGTCGCGGGCCGCGGCGGCGGGCAGCCTCGCCTTGCTCGCCGGGTGTAGCTGGCTGCCGTTCGGCGGGCATAAGGAGCCGCCGGTCGCCTGCCCGACCACGGCGATCCTGCGGCCGCTGGCGCAGACCGCCCTGTTCAACAAATCCGGCACCGGCCTGCGGCCGACCGACGTCAGCTTCTACGGCATCCTCAGCGAGGTCGACCCGAAATGCTCGGGCGACGCCAACACGCTGCGCGTCGCGCTCGACGTCATCATCGCCGCCGAGCGCGGCCCGGCGAGCCACGGCGACACGGTGCCGCTCACCTATTTCATCGGCCTCGTCGGCCCCGACGAGGCGATCATCGGCAAGCAGTCCTTCGGCGTCACCGTCAAAATTCCGGAGGATGCCAAGCGCGGCGGCGTCACCGACCATATCGAGGAGGCGATCCCGCTCAACGGCCGCAAGCCGACCGATCTCAGCCTGGTCTTCGGCTTCCAGCAGAGCCCCGAGGCGATCGACTTCTATCGGCACTTCCGCGGCCGCTGAGCGTCGCGCGGTAAACCGACGGCCGCCGCGCCTTCGGGGGGCGCGGCAAAACATACGCGATTGCCGAAACCCGCGAATGGGGCGATCCTCCGCCGGTTACCCCGAACCCGGGGCATCCAAAAAAAGCAAACGACTTGAACGGCAGGCTTCACAACTGGGAGGTCAACATGACGCATTTGACCCGCCGCAGGATTCTTGCGGCCGCGCCGGTCGCGTTCGCCCTGGCCGGTCCGCTGGCGGCCCCTTCGCCCGCCCGCGCGGCCAGGAAATACGGGCCCGGCGCCTCCGACAGCGAAATCAGGATCGGCAATACCGGCCCGTATAGCGGGCCGCTCTCGAACGCCAGCCCGATCCCGATCTCGATGAGCGCGTATTTCAAGATGATCAACGACCAGGGCGGCATCAACGGGCGCAAGATCACCTGGATTTCCTACGATGACGCCTACTCGCCGCCGAAGACGGTCGAGATGACGCGCAAGCTGGTGGAGCAGGACGAGGTGCTGTTTATCGCCGGCGCGGTGGGCACCCCGACCAACAGCGCGGTCTGGCACTACATGAACCAGAAAAAGGTGCCGCAACTGTTCGTCAGCACCGGCGCCACCAAGTGGAACGACCCCAAGGGCCACCCGTGGACCATGGGCTTTTTCGTCAGCTACCAGGCCGAGGGGCGCATCTACGCGGCCTATATCCTGAAGAACAAGCCCGATGCCAAGGTGGGCGTGCTGTACCAGAACGACGATTTCGGCAAGGACTACCTGAAAGGGCTGGTCGACGGGCTCGGCGACAAGGCGGCCTCGCTGATCAAGGTCAAGACTTCCTACGAGACCACCGACACCACCGTCGATTCGCAGATCGTCGAGATGAAGGCGGCGGGCTGCGACGTCCTCGTCACCATCGCCATTCCCAAATTCGGCGCCCAGGCGGTCAGAAAGGTCGCCGAGATCGGCTGGAAGCCGCTGCACATCCTGAACGGCATCGCCTCCTCGGTCGGCGCGACCCTGAAGCCGGCGGGCCTCGAAAACGCCAAGGGGATCATCAGCGACAATTCCTTCAAAGACCCCACCGACCCGCAATGGCGCAACGATGCCGGCTACCAGAGCTGGCTCGCGTTCATGGACAAGTACTACCCCAGCGGCGACAAGACCGATCAGCAGACCGTCTACGGTCATTCGATCGCCGCCACGACGGTGCAGATGCTGAAGCAGTGCGGCGACGATCTGAGCCGCGAGAACGTGATGAAGCAGGCGGCCAGCCTGCACAATCTCGAACTGCCGATGCTGCTGCCCGGCATCGCGATCAACACCAGCCCGACCAATTTCGCGCCGATCAAGCAGGCCCAGATGCGGCGTTTCGACGGCGAGCGCTACGTCCCGTTCGGGCCCGTCCTGACCGGCGAGATCGGCTGATCCGGCCCGGCGGCCGCAATCCCCTTGCGGCCGCCGATTGCCGCGACGCCGGGGCGGTGCTAAACAGGCGGGGCCGTATGCACGCCCGCAGGAGAGGTCGCGCCGACAGGCGCGGCGCCGAAGGAGCAACCGCCCCGGAAACTCTCAGGCAAAAGGACTGCGGGGGTAAGGGCACTCTGGAAAGCGGCGGGCCGGGCGATACGGGCCGCTCACCGACGGAGTAAGCCGCTTCCGGCCTGCCGGCGGCGGTGAATCTCTCAGGGGCCAGGACAGAGGGGGCATCTCCCGGACGCATGTCGTCCGCCCGTTCGGAGGTGCGCCCGTGAGCCTTACCGACAGCACGGCGCCGCTCAGGCAGACCCCGCTGCATGCGCTGCATGTCGCGCGCGGCGCGCGCATGGTCCCGTTCGCCGGCTACGAAATGCCGGTGCAGTACCCGACCGGCATCGTCGCCGAGCACCTCCACACCCGCGCCAAGGCCGGGCTGTTCGACGTCTCGCATATGGGCCAGATCCGCCTCGTCGGCGCCGCCGCCGACCGCGCCCTCGAAGCCCTGGTGCCCGGCGATCTCCAGTCCCTGGCGCCGGGGCGGATGCGCTACACCCTGCTGCTCAACGAGGCGGGCGGCATCATCGACGACCTGATGGTGACCAGGGTCGAGGACGGCCTTGTCCTCGTCGTCAACGCCGCCTGCAAGGAGGGCGACCTCGCCCATCTGCAGCGCCGTCTCGATCTTGCCGTCGAACCGCTTTTCGACCGCGCCCTGCTCGCCCTGCAAGGGCCGCTTGCCGCCGCGGTGCTCGCCCGCTTCGCGCCGGCGGTCGCCGGCATCCCGTTCATGAGCGCGGTCGCGGCGGAGATCGCCGGCAAATCCTGCTGGGTCAGCCGGTCCGGCTATACCGGCGAGGACGGGTTCGAGATCGCGCTGGCCGGCGCCGATGCCGCCGCCGTCGCCGAGGCGCTGCTCGCCGAGCCCGAGGTGCTGCCGATCGGCCTCGGCGCCCGCGACACCCTGCGGCTCGAAGCCGGGCTGTGCCTGTACGGCCACGACATCGACGCCACCACCAACCCGGTCGAGGCCGGGCTCGCCTGGACCATCGGCCGGCGCCGCCGCGCCGAAGGCGGCTTTCCCGGGGCCGCGGCGATCCTCGCCGCGCTGGCCGAGGGGCCGCGCCGCCGCCGCGTCGGCATTCGCCCCGACGGCCGCGCCCCGGCGCGCGAGGGCACCGCGATCCTCGACGCTGCGGGCAACCCGGCCGGCACGGTGACCAGCGGCGGCTTCGGCCCGACGCTCGGCGGCCCGCTGGCGATGGGCTACGTCGCCGCCGCGCTCGCCGCGCCCGGCACCCGGCTGGCCCTCGTCGTGCGCGACGTGCCGCGCCCCGCCGCCGTGGTGCCGCTGCCTTTCGTTCCCGCCCGCTACTACCGGAGCCCCGCATGACCGTCCGCTTCACCCGCGATCACGAGTGGATCCGCACCGAGGGCGACATCGCCGTGGTCGGCATCACCGACTATGCCCAGTCGCAACTGGGCGACGTCGTCTATGTCGAACTGCCCGAGCCGGGCCGGAAGGTCGAGCGCGGCGGCGAGGCGGCGGTCGTGGAATCGGCCAAGGCGGCGAGCGAGGTCTACGCCCCGGCGACGGGCGAGGTGGTCGCGGTCAACGAGGCGATCGTCGCCGACCCGGCCAAGGTCAACGCCGATCCGATGGGCGAGGGCTGGTTCGTCAAATTGCGCCTCGCCGACCCGGCCGAGCTCGACGGGCTGATGGACGAGGCGGCCTACGCCAGGTTCGTCGCGGAGCTCGGCTGATGCGCTACCTGCCGCTGACCGAGGCCGACCGCCGCGCGATGCTGGCGGCGATCGGGGTCGGCTCGATCGACGAGCTGTTCGCCGACGTGCCGGCGTCGGCCCGGCGCCGGGGCCTGGTCGACCTGCCCCTGGCCCAGGGCGAGCTTCAGGTCGAGCGGGCGATCGCCGCGATGGCGGCCCGCAACCTGCCGGCCGGGTCGGGGCCGTGCTTTCTCGGCGCCGGCGCCTATCGCCACCACGTCCCCGCCGCGGTCGATCACCTCATTCAGCGCGGCGAGTTCCTGACCTCCTACACCCCCTATCAGCCCGAGATCGCCCAGGGCACCTTGCAGGCGCTGTTCGAATTCCAGACCCAGGTCGCGCTGCTGACCGGGATGGAGGTGGCCAACGCCTCGCTCTACGACGGCGCCACCGCCTGCGCCGAGGCGGTGGCGATGGCCGGGCGGGTGACGCGGCGGCCGAAAGCGATCCTTTCCGGCGGGCTGCATCCGCATTACCGCGAGGTCTGCGCCACCTATGCCCGGTTCAACGGTGCGCAGCTCGATCTGCGCGCGCCGCAGCCGGGCGCGGACGAGGACCTCGCCGCGCTGGTCGATCGCGACACCGCCTGCGTCGTCGTGCAGAACCCCGACCTGTTCGGCGAATTGCGCGACTATGCCGGCCTGGCCGAGGCCTGCCATGCCGCCGGCGCGCTGCTGGTCGTCGCCGTCGCCGAGGTGGTCTCGCTCGGCGCGGTGCGCCCGCCGGGGGAAATGGGCGCCGACATCGTCGCCGCCGAGGGCCAGTCGCTCGGCAATGCGCTCGGCTTCGGCGGGCCCTATCTCGGCCTGTTCGCCACCCGCGAGGCGCTGGTGCGGCAGATGCCGGGGCGGCTCGCCGGCGAGACCGTCGATGCCGAGGGACGGCGCGGCTGGGTGCTGACCCTGGCGACGCGCGAGCAGCACATCCGCCGCGAGCGGGCGACCAGCAACGTCTGCACCAATTCCGGGCTGTGCGCGCTCGCCTTCACGATCCATCTCGCACTCCTCGGCGAGGCCGGGCTGCGCCGCCTCGCCCTGCTCAACCACGAGGCCGCCATCGCCACCGCCGAACGTCTTGCCGCGATCCCCGGCGTCGCCCCGGTCGGCCGGCATTTCTTCAACGAGTTCGCTGTGCGCCTGCCGAAGCCGGCGGCGCCGGCGGTCGACCGCCTCGCCGAGCGCGGCGTCCTCGCCGGGGTGCCGCTCAGCCGCTTCTATCCCGAATTCCCCGACCTCCTGCTGGTCGCCGCGACCGAGACGGTGACGCCGGACGATATCGACCGGCTGGAGTGCGGGCTGCGCGAGGTGCTGGCATGACGGTCACCGGCAATCGCGGGCTGCAGCTCGAGGAGAAGCTGCTGTTCGAGCAGGATTCGCCCGGCCATTGCGGCGTCGATCTGCCCGCGCCGGCGGGGTTGCCGAACCGGCTCGGCGGGCTCGAACGCACCCGCCCGATCGGCCTGCCCGGGCTCAGCGAGCCGCAGGTGGTGCGGCACTACACGCGGCTGTCGCAAAAGAACTACGCGATCGACAGCGGCCTTTATCCGCTCGGCTCGTGCACGATGAAGCACAACCCGCGGCTCAACGAAAAGCTGGCGCGGCTGCCCGGCTTCGCCGACCTTCATCCGCTGCAGCCGGTATCGACGGTCCAGGGCGCGCTCGAACTGATCGACACGCTGGCGCATTGGCTGAAGGCGCTGACCGGACTGCCGGCGGTGGCGCTGTCGCCGGCGGCGGGGGCGCACGGCGAATTGTGCGGCATGATGACGATCCGCGCCGCGCTCTCCGCGCGCGGCGATGCCCGGCGCCGCATCCTGGTGCCGGAATCGGCGCACGGCACCAATCCGGCGACCGCCGCCGCCTGCGGCTATGCCATCGACAACATCCCCAACAATCCGCGCGGCCGGGTCGATCTCGCCGCGCTCAAGGCGCGGCTCGACGGCGACGTTGCCGCGCTGATGCTGACCAACCCCAATACCTGCGGCCTGTTCGAGGACGAGATTCTCGAGATCGCCGCGGCGGTGCACGGCGCCGGCGCCTTCTTCTATTGCGACGGCGCCAATTTCAACGCGATCGTCGGGCGGGTGCGGCCGGCCGATCTCGGCATCGACGCGCTGCACCTCAACCTGCACAAGACCTTCTCGACCCCGCACGGCGGCGGCGGCCCGGGCAGCGGGCCGGTGGCGCTCGCCGCCGAGCTGGCGCCGTTCGCGCCGTTGCCGTGGATCGTGCACGGCGCCGCCGGCCGCGATCTCGTCGAGCGGCCCGAGGGGCCCGCCGCCGCGTCGATCGGCCGGCTGAAGGCGTTTCACGGCCAGATGGGCATGTTCGTGCGCGCCCTCGCCTACATGATGAGCCACGGCGCCGACGGGCTGCGCCAGGTCGCCGAAGACGCCGTGCTCAACGCCAACTATCTGCGCGCCCGCCTCGCCGGCACGCTGAGCCAGGCCTATCCCGGCACCTGCATGCACGAGGTCCTGTTCGACGACCGCTTTCTGAAGGACACCGGGGTCACCACCCTCGATCTCGCCAAGGCGCTGATCGACGAGGGGTTCCACCCGATGACGATGTACTTCCCGCTGGTCGTCCACGGCGCCCTTCTGATCGAGCCGACCGAGACCGAAAGCAAGGCCTCGCTCGACCAGTTCGCCGACGCGCTGCTGGCGCTTGCCGCCCGCGCCCGCGGCGGCGACGCCGAAAGCCTGCGCGCCGCGCCGAGGCTGGCGCCGCGCCGCCGCCTCGACGAGACCGCGGCGGCGCGCAAGCCGGTGCTGCGCTGGCGCCCGCCGGCAGCGTAGCGATCGCCGGCGGAGGAGCCGATCCGATACCGGAGGATATAACATAATTTTCCGGTTATTGATTTTCGATTGACGGCTTATCGCCGCAAAATATGCTTGCGGCCATTCCGGCTTGTGCCGGCCGCGGGCCCACGCCATGTTTTGTGCGGGTCGCAGCAGGCCCCCGACTCATCGCCTGCCATAACGGGAGAGGAATCATGTCGCTGCGCATCAACGACGAGGCACCGAACTTCACGGCCGAGACGACCCAGGGGAAGATCGACTTTCATCAGTGGATCGGCGACGGCTGGGCGATCCTGTTCTCGCATCCCAAGGATTTCACTCCGGTCTGCACCACCGAGCTCGGCTACATGGCGGGCTTGAAGCCGGAATTCGACCGGCGCGGCTGCAAGATCATCGGCCTCAGCGTCGATCCGGTCGAAGACCATCAGCGCTGGCAGAAGGACATCGAGGAGACCCAGGGGCACAGGGTCACCTATCCGCTGATCGGCGACAGCGAGCTCAAGGTCGCCAAGCTCTACGACATGTTGCCGGCCGATGCGGGCGACACCTCGCAGGGCCGCACCCCGGCCACCAACGCCACGGTGCGCTCGGTCTTCGTCATCGGCCCGGACAAGAAGATCAAGGCGATGCTGACCTATCCGATGAGCACCGGGCGCAATTTCGACGAGGTCCTGCGCGTCCTCGATTCGTGCCAGCTCACCGCCAGGCACCCGCTGGCGACGCCGGTCAACTGGAAGCAGGGCGACCCGGTCATCGTCTCGGCGGCGCTGTCCGACGACGACGCCAAGGCCAAGTATCCCGCCGGATTCCGGGCGGTGAAGCCGTATCTGCGCTACGTCGACCAGCCCCGGTAAGAGCGTAAGACCGGCTATTTCGGCGGCGCCGGCGCTCCCGGCGTCGCCGGCATCGGCGCGGGCGGCATCGTCATCGGCAGACCGCGCCGTCCCGGCGGTGGCAACCCCGGCAGGTAGCCGGGCGCCGGCGCGGCGCCGCCGCCGGGCGGCGCGTTCAGCTTCATCAGCGCTTCGCTGACCAGTTGCGGGCTGCGGCTGCCGTGCGCCTCGGCCGGCTTCAGCAACGCGTCGAGCTGTTTGGCGCTGAGCTTGACGCGATAGAACTTGTCGTAGAATTCCGCCGTCGCCGACCGCAGATCCTGCTCCAGCTCCTCGGGATAGAACAGGCTGGCGAGCCAGTAGAGCCCGATCATCCGGTTGATCCCGGGCGGCTCGTCGATCCAGCCGAACGGGTTGGACGGTTCGAGATAGACGCGGCGGCCGCGCACCGCGGCGAGATCGCGCCAGCCGGGATCGTGCAGCAGGCTCTCGTAGAAGGCGCGGTCGGCGGCAATGACGATCTCCGGGTTCCAGCCGACGATCTGTTCGCGGGTGACGACCACCCGCTCGCCGCGGCCGAGCCCGGCGGCGACGTTGATCACCCCCGCCTCGTCGAGCGCGTCGGCCGCCGGCGAGCCGGGCAGCGCGGTCTCCAGCCCGTCGCTGCGGCGGCCGTAATAGACCCGCTTGCGGCGGTCGGCCGGCTCGATCAACAGGCGCCCGCGCATCGCCCGGATCGCCACCTCGGCATAGCCGGCGAGGTCCTCGGCGCGCTCGGCGACGCCGAGCAGGGCGCCGAGATGGCGCAGCATCGACGGTGTGCGCGAGATGCTGTCGTCGACCAGGACATAGGGGATGCCGGTCTGCTGCTGCACCTGGTCGGCAAAGGCGGCGCGCGCCGGCGTCACCATGCCGGCGTCGAGGATCAGGTCGGGGTGCAGCCGCGTCGCCGCCTCGGGCAGCGGTCCGGCGACCGGCAGGCGGGCGTACCGCGGCGGCAGATAGGCGCCGGGCCGGGCCCGGCTCCAGCCGGCGAGCCGGTCCGGCGCCAGCGCGAAGACGAGCACGTCGGCGGCGGGCCCTGCCGGCAGGATGCGGCCGATCCGGTCGGGCAGGACGAGGCGGCGCCCGGCGGCGTCGGTGAACTCGGCGGCACGGGCGAGGCCGGCCGCCGCGAGCAGCAGCGCGGCGCAGGCGACGGTCAGGCGAAACGGCATGGGCGCTCTCGATCTGGCGACGGCGGATCATAGCCAACCCCGAATCCTTCGTCGATAATCGGCGCCCCCGGGGCAGCAGGTCAGGAAGCGGCGATGAAGATCGACAGCGTCGAGGCGATCCCGATCGAGATTCCGCTCAACAAGGTGTTCAGCGGCAGCGGCTACCGGGTGGCCAG
>Ga0070739_10004460_pt1 | contig 16519 bp, 19 predicted proteins | sample Coa_R1_7_FD_66445 | JGI IMG/M metagenome (GOLD analysis project Ga0070739, IMG submission 66445) | Surface soil microbial communities from Centralia Pennsylvania, which are recovering from an underground coalmine fire - Coalmine... | ecosystem: Environmental > Terrestrial > Soil > Unclassified ... | reverse complement strand
GCCTGGTGGCACATGGCCGGCGTGGTCGTGATCGTGTTCGTCCTCGCGATCGTCCCGCAGCACCACCAGTCGGCGAGCTTCGTCTTCACGAAGACGCTCAACTCCTCGGGCTTCAGCGGCACCGGCTTCTCGAGCGCGACCTTCTGGTTCGTGTTCGGGATCGGCCTCCTGATGGCGCAGTACACGTACACGGGCTACGACGCGTCGGCGCACATGAGCGAGGAGACGCGCAAGGCGTCGCGCGCGGCCGCGTGGGGTGTCGTGATGTCGGTCGTCATGTCCGTGATCTTCGGCTTCATCCTCCTCGTCGCGGTCACCTTCGCGGTGCCCGACGTGCAGGGAACGCTCAACGCCGGCGCCTTCGACGTCACCTACATCTGGAACACCGCCCTCGGCACGCGCTGGGCGGAGTTCCTGCTCTTCATCGTCTGCTGCGCGCAGTTTTACTGCGGCACCGCGTCGGTCACGGCCGCGTCGCGGATGATGTTCGCCTTCTCCCGCGACGGCGCGGTGCCGGGCGGCCGCAGCCTGTGGAGGAAGGTCTCGGTGCGGCATCGCGTGCCCGTGAACGCGGTGATGGCGATCTCGGTCCTCTCGTGGGCGCTGATGCTGCCGACGCTCGCGAACGGCGCCATCGGCTACCTCGTCGGGACGTCGATCGCCGTGATCGGCCTCTACATCGCCTATGCGGTGCCGGTCTTCCTGCGCTGGCGGGCCGGCGACGCGTTCGTCCCCGGCGCGTGGTCGCTCGGGAGGCACTACAAGTGGATCAACCCGCTCGCGTTCTGCTGGGTCGTCCTGATCGTGATCCTGTTCCTGATGCCGACCGTGCCGACGGGCATCCCCTGGCACAGCGGCTTCGACTGGAACGTCGTCAACTACGCGCCGATCACGGTCGGCGGCGTGATCCTCCTGACGGGGATCTGGTGGATCGTCTCGGCCCGCAAGTGGTTCAAGGGCCCGGTCGTCGAGGGCACCGACGAGGAGCTCGCGCGGATCGAGGCGGGCTACGCGTCGCCGGGGACGCCGGCTGGCGCGCCCGCGGGCCAGTCCTAGACGGAGTGCCGAAGGGCGGGCGCGCCTCCGGGCGCGTCCGCCTCAGTGCCCGTTGCTGGAGAAGTGCATGTAGTCCTTGGTGCTCCCGTACCAGGAACCGCCCCAGCCCCAGCCGATCGACTCGAACGCCTGCAGCACGGCCGGCGTGACCATGCCCGGCCGGTGCCAGCTCCGCTTCAGGTACGAGAGCGCCGTCTTGTCGCGCGTCATCCCGCACCCGACGTACGGGTTCTCGCGCGGATCGAGGTCGACCGCCTCGCCGTAGGCGTGCATCGACCAGTGCGTCCCCTTGGCGTTGCCGTTGCACGGTGACGGGACGGCGTCGCGGCACTCGAAGGAGGCGGTCTCGTCGTCCGGCTGCACGCCCCCGCCGTACTGGTGCCAGAAGCTCATGTCCCGGATCGGGAACTTCATCCGGTAGAGCTTCCTGAAGACCGTGCCGAGCGGCGCCGCGACGTGCGCGTTGACGACGAGCTGGCCGTAGTGCGTCCTGTGGTCGAAGCCGTAGTACGGAACGGTGAGGACGCGCAGGCCCGAGAGGGCGACCGGGCAGCCGCGGTGGTACTCGTGCGCCTTGATCACGGCCTGCTTCTGGAGCGGCGTGAGCGGCGCGATGTGGACGGACGAGGTGTGCGCCGCGACCGTCGAGGCGGCCGCGGTGAAGACGAGTGCGAGCAGCTGGCGCATCGCGGCCATGGTTGCAGACATCTCAGGAAGTGGCGTCGAGCGGGCGGATGTCCGCCACGGGCAGCGCCGTCAGGTTCCGCACGCTCGCCGGAAGGAGCGCGAGCAGGACGACGGCGACCGACCCCGCGGCCACGATCCAGAGCGTCCTGTTCTCCCCCAGCGCGACCGCCAGCGGGCCGGCGACGAGCAGGCCGAGCGGCTGGAAGGCGAGCGAGCCGAACCAGTCGTACGCGCTGACGCGCGAGAGCGCGGCGCTCGGGACGTGCCGCTGCAGCGACGTCTCCCAGAGGGCGTTGAAGAGCATGTTGTTGCAGCCGGAGACGATCGCGCCCGCGGCGATCACCGGCACGGGTGCGCGCAGCGCGAGCAGCACGACCGGCAGGCCGATGAAGACGAGCAGCGACGTCCCGAGGAAGAGCGGGCGCCGCGGCCGCACTCGCAGCGTAAGCGAGCCTCCGATCAGCGCTCCGATCGCCAGCCCGACGAGGATCTCCGTGTACGCGGAGGCGCCGCCGAGGTCCCGCTTCGCGATCACCGCGAGCAGGACGGAGAAGATCGAGTTCAGCGCGTTCGTGACCGAGGCGGCGAGCACGATCACCCAGACCCACGTCCGCGAGACGAACTCGCGCCAGCCCTCCCGCAGGTCGGCGAGGAACGACTGCGGCGGCAGCGGGATGTGCGCCGGCAGCCGCAGCCGTGCGAGGAAGAACACGCTCGCGAGGAAGCTCGCGGCGTCGACTGCGAGCGCCCAGCCCGGCCCGACGAGGGCGACGACGCTGCCGCCCGCGGCCAGCCCGACGAGGCCGGTCGCGGACATCGAGATGCCGCGCAGCGCGTTGGCGTCCTGCAGGCTCTCCGCCGAGACGACGATCGGCGTCAGGCCCGTCGACGCCGGGTTGAAGAACGCGGTCGCCGTCCCGGAGAGGGCCTGCAGGGCGGCGAGCTCCGCCACCGTCGCGCTGTGCGCGAGGACGAGCGCCGCGGTCGCGCCGTAGGTGCCCATGCGCACGACGTCGGCCGCGAGCATCACCTTGCGGCGCGAGAGCCGGTCGGCGATCACGCCGCCGGCGAGCAGGAAGCCGACGAGCGGGATCGTCCGCGCCGCGAGCACGATGCCGAGATCGGTCGCGGCGCTCGACGTCGAGTGCGTGAGGTCGAGGACGGCGAAGGCGAGCGCGACGGTCGAGAACGAGTCGCCGAGCAGCGAGATCAGCTGCCCGGTGAAGAGCAGCCGGAACTCGCGCTCTCGCAGGACGCCGAGCGATTCCGCGAGGGACGCCACGGGCCGCAGGGTACGCGAGCGGGTTTCCGTTCACAGCCGGTTCACAGCCGCGCGTGCCACTGTTCCCGGGTGAGCGCCGCGAAGATCCTGGTCGTCGACGACGAGCCGTCGATCGTCGACGCCGTCGCGACCGCCCTCCGCTACGAGGGCTTCGAGGTCCGCGAGGCCTCGACCGGCCGCGAGGCGCTGACGGCCGTCGCCGAGTTCGAGCCCGAGCTGGCCGTGCTCGACTGGATGCTCCCCGACGTCGAGGGGATCGAGGTCGGTCGCCGGATCCGCGAGCGCGGCTTCAAGACGGCGATCCTCTTCCTGACGGCGAAGGACGCGGTGGAGAACAAGGTCGAGGCGCTGCGCGCCGGCGGCGACGACTACGTGACGAAGCCGTTCAGCCTCGCCGAGGTCGTCGCGCGCGTGCAGGCGATCCTCCGGCGCACCGGCGGCGACCTGCCGGGAGACGTCCTCCGTCACGGCGACCTCGTGCTCGACGAGGCGCGCCACGAGGTGTCCCGCGGCGACCGCCAGATCGACCTGACGGCGACCGAGTTCGCGCTGCTCCGCTTCTTCCTGCTCAACCCGCGGCGCGTGCTCTCGAAGGGGCAGATCCTCCAGAACGTCTGGCGCTACGACTTCGGCGGCAACTCGAACGTCGTCGAGACGTACGTCAGCTACCTGCGGAAGAAGCTCGACGACGAGGGCGAGCCGTCGCTGATCCGCACCGTGCGGCAGGCGGGGTACATGCTCGACGCCGGCGACGGCTGATGCTCTCGCGGCTCTCGCTGCGCGCGCGGCTGCTGCTCGGCGTCGTCGTCCTCGCGGCCGCCGGCCTCGTCGCCGCCGACGCCGTGATGTACACGTCGCTCCACTCGTTCCTGCTCGGGCGGGTGGACGCGGGGCTCGAGGCCGGCCACGTCGGCGTGGAAGCGCTGGCCTTCCCCCACGAGCACGACCACGGCGACCACGGCCCGCCGCCGGCTGGCGGGAACCGCGGCCCCTCCCCGGCGGGGATCGACTGGTACGAGCTGCGGACGCTGCGCGGGCGCATCGTGGGCAAGCCGCAGGCGTTCGTGGATCTCTCCTCGCCGCCGCAGGTGCCGGCGGCGTTGCCCCTGCCGCCGCCGTCGACGGGGGACGACGATCGCGCGCTCTACCTCACGGTGCCCTCGCGCGACCACGAGGAGACGTATCGCGTCCGCGCCTCGATCGAGCAGGGCCACGAGAACCGCATCCTCTTCGTCGCGACCTCGCTCGGCGGTGTGCAGGGAACGATGCACCGCCTGCTGCTGATCGAGATCGTCGCGACGGCTGCGGTGCTCGCGGCTCTGGCCGCGCTCGGGGCCTGGGTCGTGCGGCTCGGGCTGCGTCCCCTCCGCGAGATCGAGCTGACCGCCGCCGCGATCACCGCAGGCGACCTCTCCCACCGAGTCGACCATCCCGACGCGCGCACGGAGGTGGGACGCGTCGGCAGCGCGCTGAACGAGATGCTCGACCGGATCGAGGCGTCGGACCGCCGCCTGCGCCGCTTCGTCGCGGACGCGTCGCACGAGCTCCGGACGCCGCTCGCCGCGGTGCGCGCGTATGCCGAGCTGTTCGGCCGCGGCGCGGCGTCCCGTCCCGGCGACCTCGAGCGCTCGCTGTCCGGGATCTCGCGCGAGGCGGAGCGGATGAGCCTGCTCGTCGAGGATCTTCTCCTGCTGGCGCGGCTCGACGAGGGGCGGCCGCTCGCGCGCGACGAGGTCTCGCTCGACCGCGTCGTCGAGGAGGCGGCCGACGCCGCGCGCGTCCTCGACCCGAAGCGGCCGCTCGAGCTCGAGGTCGAGCCGGCGACCGTGGTCGGCGACGCCGACCGTCTGCGCCAGGTCGTCGACAACCTGCTCTCGAACGTCCGCTCGCACACGCCTCCCGAGGCACCGGTGCGCGTCTCGCTCGAGCGGCGGGACGGCCGAGCCGTGCTGAGCGTCGCCGACTCCGGCCCCGGCATGAGCGAGGAGCAGGCGGCGCGCGTCTTCGAGCGCTTCTGGCGCTCCGACGAGTCGCGCTCGCGCGCGAGCGGAGGAGTGGGGCTCGGCCTGTCGATCGTCGCCGCCGTCGCCGCGGCGCACGGGGGGAGGGCGTCGGCACGCTCCGCCCCCGGCGAAGGCGCCACGTTCGTCGTGGAGCTGCCGCTCGCGAACGGCTCGGAGCCTCACAGAACTCTCTCAGGCGCCTGACAGGGCCGTTTCAGGCCCGGCGGGAATCCTGGAAGGGTCAGCAAAGGCAAGGAGCTTCCTCAGATGACCATGACCCTCGTGATCGCCCTCAACGCAATTCTCGACCTCGGGATCGTCCTCGGCCTCTTCGCCACGATGGGCATCCCCTTCCGGCTCGACCGTCGCCGCGCCGTCACGACCGCGCAGGTGCATCCCCTCCCCGAGCCCGCACCGCTCTTCGACGTCGATCTCGCCGCCTGACGCCCGGCACCACCCCCGACCTGTAGAACAAGGAGCCGTGAGGCTCCTTGTTCTCGGCGGGACGGTGTTCCTCGGCCGGCACGTCGTCGCCCTCGCGCTCGAGCAGGGGGACGAGGTGACGATGTTCACGCGCGGGAAGACGAACCCCGACCTCTTCCCCGAGGCCGAGCATCTGCGCGGCGACCGCGACGGCGACCTCGGTGCGCTCGCCGGCCGGGAGTGGGACGCGGTCGTCGATCCCTCGGGCTACGTGCCGCGCGTCGTCCGGCAGTCGGCGGAGCTGCTGCGGGACGCCGTCGGACGCTACGTGTTCGTCTCGTCGGTGAGCGTCTACGCCGACCAGAGCGAAGGGCCGACCGAGTCCTCGGCGACGGCGGAGCTCGAGGATCCGGCCTCCGAGGACGTCCCGAAGGACTACGGCGCGCTGAAGGCGGCGTGCGAGCGGACGCTGGACGAGGTCTTCGGCCCGCGGGTCGCGCACGTGCGCGCGGGGCTGATCGTCGGCCCCCACGACCCGACGGAGCGCTTCACCTACTGGCCGCGCCGGCTCGCCGAGGGCGGCGACGTCCTCTGCCCCGCGCCGCAGGATGCGGCCGTCCAGTTCGTCGACGTCCGCGACCTGGCGGCGTTCGCTCTCCGGCTCGCAGCGAGCGACCTCTCGGGGCCGGTCAACGCGACGGGGCCGGCGGAGCGGCTGACGCTCGGCGAGGCGATCCCGCGCATGGCGGCCGCGCTCGGCGCCGACTGCCGGCTGCACTGGATCGACGGCCGGACGCTCGTGGACGAGGGCGTCGACCCGTGGATGGAGCTGCCGCTCTGGCTCGGCGGGGATCCCGACTTCGCGGGAATGCTCGAGGCGGACGTCTCGCGCGCGCTCGCGAACGGGCTCGAGCTCCGTCCGCTGGAGGAGACGACCCGCGACACGCTCGCCTGGGCCGAGACGGTCGAGCCCCCGCGCGAGACCCTGTCCCGCGCGTGCGAGCGCGAGCTGCTCGCGAAGCACGCCGGCCTGCAGCTCTGAGCGGGAGCGGACTCGGCGCCGTACCCGAGCAGGCTCGACCCTCGTTCCCACCGCACCAGGGATCCCGGTCGATGAAAGAGCTGCTGGAGGCACAGACCCGCTGGTTCGCGGCCGAATCGCCCGTCGGCGTCTGGTGGCTCGCGCACTGCCACGGTTTCCGCGTCGAGCCGCCGCCGCACTACGGGCCGTCCGGAGTCGTCGAGGAGGTGCTCCGGATCTCGGCCGACGGCCGGGCGGGACTGCTCCTCGTCCGCATCGGCCGCGGCCGGCACAAGGTGGTGCGCCCGATCGCCGTCTCGGACGTGTTCGCGGTCGATCCCGAGCATCGCGTCGTGCGCGTCCAGATGAGCCTGCGCCGAGCAATCCGCAGAGCGAAGCGCGAGGCGCGTACCCTGGGGTGGAGTCGAGAGCCCCGCCTGGCGCGCTAGGCACGGCTCGCCGGGGTCCGTTTCATGCCATGCCGATCAATCCTCGCATTCGTTGAGGCTGCCGCTCGCGTCCGGCGCCGACCTCGCCGTAGACCTCGGGACGGCGAACACCGTCGTCTTCCGGCGCGGGGACGGCATCGTCCTCTTCGAGCCGTCGGTGGTGGCGATGGACGAGAGCACGCGCCAGGTCTACGCCGTCGGCGAGAAGGCGCGCCAGATGCTGGGACGGACGCCGGCCACGATCGTCGCCACCCGCCCGCTCCGCCACGGCGTGATCACCGACTTCGAGGTGACGGAGCAGATGCTCGCGCAGTTCATCCGCCTCGTCGGCGGCGGCCGGTTGCGGCGCGCGGTGATCGTCTGCGTCCCCAGCGGCCTCACCCAGGTTGAGCGGAACGCCGTCGTCGAGGCGACGCTCTCGGCCGGCGTGCGCGAGGCACACCTGATCGAGGAGGCGATGGCGGGCGCGATCGGCGCGGGCCTGCCGGTCGAGGACGCGGTCGCCTCCCTCGTCCTGGACGTCGGCGGCGGGACGAGCGAGATGGCCGTGATCGCGCTGGGCGGGATCGTCGTCTCGTCGTCGCTGCCGGTCGGCGGCTACGACCTCGACGAGGCGATCGTGCGGTTCGTGCAGCAGGAGCACCGGCTGCTCGTCGGCCAGGAGCAGGCCGAGCGGGTGAAGCTTGAGATCGGCAGCGCGCTCGAGGGGCATGCGGCCGCGCCAGAGGCTGACATCGCGGGCCGCGAGATGGCGACAGGCCTCCTGAGCCGGATCTCCGTCGGCTCGGACGAGGTCCGGCGCGCGCTCGAGCGGCCGCTCGGGCGGATCGTCGCCGCGCTGAAGGAGCTGCTCGAGCAGACGCCCGCCGAGCTCGCGGGGGACATCGCCGGCCGCGGCGTCACCCTCGTCGGCGGCGGCACGCTGCTCCCCGGCTTCGCCGAGCTCGTCGCCGCGGAGACCGGCCTCCCGGTCGGCAGCGACCCCGATCCGCTGACGGCGGTCGCGCGCGGCGCCGGGGCGGCGCTCGCGGAGCTGGACACGATCCGCCGCGGCTCGCGCAGCCGCGGGCGCTCGCCGCGCCGCCGCTAGCGGGATGCTCGTGCGCACGTGGAACCTGTTCCACGGGAACGCGAGCCCGCCCGAGCGCCGCGCCTTCCTGCACCGGATGGTCGAGCTGGTCACGGAGGACCGCCCGGACGTCGTCTGCCTGCAGGAGCTGCCGGTCTGGTCGCTGCCGCACCTCGAGCGCTGGAGCGGGATGCACGCGGCGAGCGCCGTCGCGCGGCGCCCGGTGCTGCCGCTCGGCGCGCAGGTTGTCGGCCGGCTGCATCCGACCTTGCGCCGCCACCGCCTGACCGGGGAAGCGGACGCCATCCTCACCGCTCTGCCCGCTCGCCCGCTCGGAGCCCACGTCGTGAGCGACGGCGGCCTGCGCCGGATCGCGCACTGCGTCGACCTCCACGGCGTCACGGTCGTCAACTTCCACATCGACGGCGATCGCCGGCAGTTCGACCGCGTCCTCGCCCTGGCGGCCGAGCGTTCGATCGTCGCGGGCGACTGCAACCTCCGCGCTCCGCGGGCCGACGCGTTCTCTCCGCCGCTCGCGGACAGCGCCGACCAGATCCTCGTTCGCGGGCTGGAGCTGGAGCAGGGCCCGGCCGCCTGGCCGCCGGAGCGGCGCACGATCGAACGCCGCCTACTGTCCGATCACGCCCCGATAGAAGCGCGGCTCGCGTTTCCCGTCTGAGGCGACGGAGATCGGCTAAGCGTGTCCATCTTCTCGCGCAGCCACCTCGAGCAGGAGGCCCCGCAGCTCGTCGGCCTGGTGGCGCTCGCCGCGGCGCTCGACCTGGGGGCGGCCGCGGGCATGGCCTACATCGCCGGGTTCTCCGCGATCTGGCACACGTTCCAGCATCCGCAGTGGGAATGGCTCGTCGTCTCGGGCGGCGCCGTCGCACTCTCGTTCGTCGGCTACTACTTCGGCTACCGGGGCGTGGGACAGGTCGAGGACGGCCCGGACGACCTCGAGACGAGCGAGCGCCTCGCGGCGGTGGCGGCGGGCTTCGGCGGCTTCCTCGCCCACGGCGGCTCGGCCATCGACCGGTTCGTCATGCGCCTGGCCGGAGCGTCCAAGCGGGAGACGAAGGTCCGCGTGGGCCTGCTCGGCGGCTTCGAGCACGCGGTGCTCACCATCCCCGGGACGATCGCCGCGATCGTCCTCCTCGTCGAGGGCCGCAAGCTGCCGCACCTCGACTTCCTCATCCCCTGGGCGGTCGGCCCGGCGCTCGGGTTCGCGATCGCCATCTGGGCCGCCGAGCGCTACCGCGAGAGCCTGCGCGGCCGCGGCGGCTGGCGCGAGCGGCTCTCGATCTTGCTCGACACGACCCACCTCGTCGGCCAGCTCGGCCGGCACCCGATCAGGTACGCCGACGCGCTCGGGGGCATGCTCGTGTTCTGGCTCGCGGACATCCTCTCGCTGTGGGCCGCGATGGCCGCGTTCGGGTACCACATGAACGTGGCGGCGACGGTGATCGGGTTCGGCACCGCGATGATCGTCACCCGCCGCACGGGGCCGCTCGGAGGTGCGGGAATCCTGATGGCTGCCCTCCCGCCGACGCTCTGGCAGTGCGGCGCGCCGTGGGTGCCCGCGGTGCTCGGAACCTTCGTCTACCGCTTCTACACGCTCTGGCTGCCGATGCCCGTCTCCTTCGCCGCGATCCCCAAGCTGCGCGAGCTCGGGCGCGAGTCCGGCGAGCTCCCGGACGAGGAGACGCAGGCCGAACAGGAAGAGCCGGCCATCAGCCGCTAGTCACCCGTGCCGCTCGGCGCTCGCCGCCGCCGTGAGAGGATGGTGGCGTCCGACACGACCAGGAGGCGAAGATGGCTGTAGGGATGTTGCTCGCCGGCGAAGGCGTGACCGAAGAGAGCTACAGGCAGTTGACCGAGGCGATGTTCGGGAGTTTCCCGATGCCCGAGGATCAAGCGCCCTATGGGTGCCTGGTTCACACGGCCGGCCAGGGCGACCAGGGTTGGTACATCTATGACATCTGGGAGTCGAAGGAGCACTTCCAGCGGTTCGTCGAGGAGAAGCTCGGGCCGGCGATGGAGTCGACAGGCGCGGCAGCAGGCGGTGGCGCACGACCCCAGCCTCAGTTCTTCCCGATCTCGAGCCTGGTCAAGGGTTCGATCTGAACGCAGCTCTCCCCGGGAGCGGCAGTCATCGATTCCGCTGACCGGCGGCTACGAGATCGAGGCGGCGACGGCGGATCTGATCGCCGCGCTCGCGGGGTTCAACCACGACCTGAATGGGTCGGTGCCGTCTGAGCGGATCGCTAAGCGCAGCGACAGCGTTCCGCGCACCGTCGCTTACGCGGTTGCCGAGTCGATACGGATGCTTCGGGAGGCTGGTGCTGTTGAGCGCGCCGAGGACGCCGAGTCAGCATGGCTCGCCGTCCTGTCCGGAGACATCGACGACGTGACCGAGCACGTCGCCTTAGAGCGACGCTCGCGCTCGGGCAGCTAGTTCGTCGGCTGCGCGAGCGTTCAGGAATGTTCCCTGAGCTGTGCCTAGAGTTCGGGGTCCCACGTTCGGGCCACGTCGGCATCCTTGACATGCTCGAACTCGTTGCTGGGTCCGAGGGTCGGACTCTTCAGACGGCTCTGGCCGCTTGCGCGGCTGCCACGCTGCCAGCCCTCTCCTCGATTCAACCCGCGCACGATGACGATCCAGATACCGACGATGATGAGCACCAGACCTGCGAGCGCGATCAGGAACACATCCGAAGTGTAGGCACCAAAGGTGCGGTCGCTTGGGCAAGCGTCCTCCCACCTGGCGCGGTCGACCATTTTGATCGATACGCATGCCGGCACGGGTCCGAAAAACAATGGCTCAGTAGAGCCGATAGTGGAGGCGGCGGGAATCGAACCCGCGTCCGCAGCCGCACCGGCTGAGCGTCTACAAGCGTAGGCTGCCCTTTCGATTCGCCCGCCGGCCGGGGTGCAGCCGCCCTACCGACGGACTAGCCGATCCTTCGGTGTCGCGCTTCGGGCGATCAGCTCTCCCTCCGCGCCGAGCCCGTTTGTTGGCGCCGCCTCCGGGCCACGGGCCCAACCCGGGGCGGCGTCGCCAGCTAGGTCTCCCTAGGCGGCGAGTGCGAGATCGTTCTTCGCACTTGCGTTTTGCCGGTGGATTTACGAGGCCAACCGGCGACCTCGGCTTGCAGCTCGGTCCGGATGGATCGACCACGTCGAAACCAGGTCGCCCCCGTATGTCGTGAAAGAATTGTAGCCGTGCCCATGTTCCACGTCGTCCTGCGCCAGGCCGGCCCCGAGTTCGACCCGGCGCTCCCGCTCGAGGAGCAGACGCTCTGGAGGGAGCACGCGGCGTACATGGACCAGCTCGTCGCGAGCGGGCGGATCGTCCTCGGCGGCCCGCTCCCGAACGGCCGCGTCGCGCACGCGATGGAGGCCGAGTCGGAAGACGAGATCGAGGCGATCTGGGCGCTCGACCCGTGGGCCTACTCCCACCTGCTGCTCGAGAGCGTCGAGCCGTGGGAGATCCGGCTCCGGAGCGCGGGTTGAAGGGCGGACCCGACAGCCCGCGCATCCTGGGGACGCTCCGCGTGGCGGACGGCGTCGGGGTCGTGCGCATCGAGGATCGGCTCGACGCCGGGATCGACGAGGTCTGGTCCGCGCTTACCGATCCGAGGCGGCTGGCCCAGTGGTACGGCGACGTCGAGGGAGACCTGCGCGCCGGCGGCGAGTTCCGCGCCCACGTCCATGCCAGCGGGTGGGAAGGCACGGGGCGCATCGTCGAGTGCGAGCCTCCGCACCGTTTTGCGACCGTCTCGCAGGAGCCCGGAAGGGACGAGAGCAGGCACACGGTCACGCTGACCCCGCACGGCGAGCAGACGGTCATCGTCTACGAGAACCTGACCGTCCCCGTCGACCTGCTCTGGGCGTACGGCGTCGGCGAGCAGATCCACGTCGAGGATCTCGGCGCCCACCTCGGCGGCCGCGAGCGCAATCCCGAGTCGCGCTGGGGCGAGCTCGAGCCCGCCTACCGGGCGGCCGCAGCGAAGCTCGGCTAGCGGCGCAGGCTCTTGAGCTCGCGCTCGATCTGGCGCTGGGCGTCGCGCGTCGCGATGTCCCGGCGCCGGTCGCGCTGCTCCTTGCCGCGCGCGAGCGCGAGCTCGCACTTCACGCGCCCGTCCTTGAAGTAGAGGCGCGTCGGGACGAGCGTGAAGCCGCGCTCCGCCACGCGCGAGCCGAGCCGCTCGATCTCCTTGCGATGCAGGAGGAGCTTCCGCGGCCGGTCGGGATCGTGGTTGGCGCGGTTCCCCTCCGTGTACTCCGGCACGTGCAGGCCGACGAGCCAGGCCTCGCCGTCGCGCACCTCCGCGTACGCCTGCTGCAGCGTCGCCTGGCCCGTGCGCAGCGACTTCACCTCGGTGCCCGTGAGCACGACGCCGGCCTCGACACGGTCGCCGAGCTCGTAGTCGTGCCGGGCGCGCCGGTTGTCGACGATCAGCTTCTCTCCCGCCTGCTTCGCCATGGGCGGACAAGTGTACGAATGGGCGCGCGCGGTATCCCTGGCTCAGACCCCGAGGAAGGGAGACTCGCATGAACGTCCGGTTCATCCCCACGAAAGTCCACGGCATGATCGACCACGCCGTGGCGCCGACGCTGATCGCGGCGCCGGCGATCTTCGGCCTGCGCGATGGCAGCCCGGAGGGCCTCGTCGCCCGCGTCGTCGGCGGCGTGGAGGCCGTCTACTCGAACATGACCGACTACGAGATGAGCATGAAGAACGTCGTGCCGATGCCGGTGCACCTCGCGCTCGACGGGCTCGGCGGCGCCGCGCTCATCCTCGTCCCGCAGCTCACCGGCGCGCGCAAGCGCGGCGTCAAGCACTGGCTGCCGCACCTCGGGTTCGGGGTCCTCGAGATCGCGATGGCGGTCTGCACGAAGCCCGAGCCGCCGAAGCCGGCGCAGCGGAAGGCGACGGGGATCAAGAGGCTCGTGGACACGGCCGTGAAGGCGAAGGTCGTCAAGGATCTCGTCCACGCGATCACCTAGCCCGGGCAGGCGCCTGTAGGGTCGGCCGGTGGAGCTGACCCTGGCGCAGCTGCAGGAGCTGGGCTCGTACGGCTTTCCCGGTCTCCTCGGCATCGACTTCCACGAGGCGGGCGAGGGATACGTCCTCGCCCGCCTCGAGCTCTCCGACAAGCACATGGCGCCGAACGGCTACCTGCACGCCGGTTCGGTCGTCGGCTTCGCCGACTCCGCATGCGGCTACGGCTGCATCCTCAACCTGCCGGAAGGCGCGAGCGGCTTCACCACCGTGGAGCTGAAGACGAACTTCCTCCGCAGCGCCCGGAGCGGGACGATCGCCTGCGAGGCGCGCCTCGTCCACGGCGGGCGGACGACACAGCTCTGGGACGCGACCGTGGCCGATCCGGACGGACGCACGATGGCGCTCTTCCGCTGCACGCAGCTCGTGCTGCGCTAGCGGCGGCCCGCGCGGGCGCGGTAGCCGCGCGCCATGAAGCAGCGGTCGCAGAGCGAGGCCCACGGCGCCGTCCGCGCGCCGCAGACGCGGCAGCGGCCGATCGTCGGGTCGTCGATCTCGGCGCGCAGGGCGCGGACGACCCGCTCCGCGGCCGCCTCCTCGAGCGCCGCCGCCCGCTCGATCGTCACGCCCGCGACGCCGGGATACTGGAGCGCGAACCAGCGCAGGATCGACGCCTCGCGCGCCGCCTGCTCCGCCTCCTCGAGGCTCGCCGCGCGGAGCCGCTGCGGGTCGAGGATCCAGCCGAGCACCGTCGCCTGCGGCGTGTCGCCCGCGAGCGCAGCGGCGAGCGTGCCGAGCAGCGGCAGCCCGTCCTCGTCGATCGGAGCCTGCATCAGCTTCCAGACGTCGTCGAGCTCGAGCCGCCGCCGCGCGTGGCGCAGCGCGTCGCGCACGGTGTCGAGCCGCGCGAGCAGCGGCTGGATCGACTCCACCGTCAGCCAGCCGTCGACGCTCCAGAAGCGCAGCGCCGCATGACGCCAGGCATGGAGCGCCGGCTCCAGCTCGTCCACGCTCGACACGTTCAGATCGGACAGCTGCGGGCGCAGGCGGCCGCTGTCGACGATGCGATAGCCGAGATGGCCGTCCTCGATCGGCACGTGCGGGACGAGCGCCGAGCGGACGAGGTCGGGGTCGGGATCCGCCCACGGCACGCCGGTGAGGACGCCCACGTGGCCGCGCTCGTGGAAGCCGAAGCGCCCGGCGCGGCCGGCGATCTGCGCGATCTCCCACGGCTCGAGCTCGCGGCGCTCCTTGCCGTCGAACTTCGTCGTCTCGGCGAAGAGCAGCGTCTCGCACGGCAGGTTGACGCCGTGGCCGAGAACGTCTGTCGCGGCGCAGACCGTCGCGCGGCCGTCGACGAAGCGGTCGATCTCCTCCCGCCGCGACGCGAGCGGCATCGCGCCGTAGAGACAGGCGACGCCGCCGGGATGGAGCTGGTTCAGCTCGCCGGCGAGGCCGATCACCGCGCGGCGGCTGAACGCGACGACGACCGTGCCCGGCCCGAGCCCTCCGATTCCCTTCCGGCCGAGCCAGTCGAGCGGCGCCTTGCGCTCGAAGAAGCGGACGTCCGCCTGCGGGAACGCGTGGCGCACGAGCGGCAGCGCCTCGACCGCGCCGAGCAGGAGGATGTGCCGGTACTCGCCGCCGAGCAGCAGGCGCGTCCACGCCGAGCCGCGCTCCTCGTCCTCCGCCCACTGCACCTCGTCGAGCACGAGCGTCTCGCCCGCGAGCGGCGCCATCTCCGCCGTGCAGCAGACGATCGGCGCGCCCTCGTTGACGCGCTCCTCGCCGGTGACGAGGCCGACAGCGTCCGCGCCGAGCTCGGCCTGCAGCCGGCGGTGCGCCTCCTGCGCCAGCATGCGCAGCGGCGCCGCGTAGACGCCGCGGCCGGACTCGACGAGGAACCGGAGCGCGTCGTGCGTCTTGCCGGAGTTCGTCGGCCCGAGGTGCGCGATCACCGTCTCCGGCTCGACCCGCCGCTCGGGCAGCCTGACGGTCAGCTCGGAGACGGGCTTCCGCCGCGGCTGCCGCCGCTGGTGGCGCTCGCTCCGGCTGGGGCGCTTCTGCCGCCCCCGGGCCACTAGACCTGCAGGAAGCGGCGCATGGTCAGGCCCGAGCCGGCTGCGCCGAGCACGAGCCCCGCGACGACGAGCAGGAGCGCGTTGAGCGAGAACGCGATCGCGTGGACGTCGGAGCCGCCGCCGATGTGCGGCAGGATCGCGGGCAGCGCGATCGTCTTGCCGAGCACGAGCAGGATCACCGCGAGGATCGAGCCTGCGAGCCCGCAGACGAGGCCCTCCAGCATGAACGGCCCGCGGACGAACCAGTTCGACGCGCCGACGAGCTTCATGACCTCGATCTCCCGCCGCCGCGCGAAGATCGAGAGGCGGATCGTGTTCGCGATCAGCAGCGTCGACGCGACCACGAGCAGGACGGCTGCGATCAGGAAGACGATCGAGATCACCTCCGCGATCGTCAGCACGCGCTTCGTGACGGTGCTCCCCCAGCGGACGGTCTCGACGCCGGCCCAGTTCCCGTTCCGCACCGTCTTGCCGATCAGCGGCGTGTCCTTGCCCGCGACCGGTGTGACGACGTACGAGTCGGGCAGCGGGTTCGACGGCAGCTTCGTCTTGTACAGGTCCGGGAAGCGCTGCTCCATCTGCTTCTGCGCCTCGGCCTTCGAGACGAACACGACCTTCTTCACGTACTGGTCGTGGTCGAGCTTGCGGCCGACGGCCAGCTCCTGCGAGCGCGTCGCGCCGCTCGCGAAGTAGACGTTGACCTGCAGCTCTTTCTGGATGTGGTTGCTCCACGAGAGCACCCACGTGCCGAGCGCGATGAAGAGGCCGAGCAGGCACATGCCGATCAGGACGGTCATCGTCGCGGCGACCGTCGTCGACAGGTTCATCCGGATCGACGACCAGGCCTCGCTGAGCAGCAGCCGCGTCCGGCTCACTCGGCGTAGCCCCCGCGCCGCTCGTCGCGGGCGAGCCGGCCGCCGTCGAGCGCGATCACGCGCTTGCGCATCTTGTCCACCATCTCGCGGTCGTGCGTGACCATGAGGATGGTCGTGCCGGAGCGGTTGATCCGGTACAGGAGCTGCATGATCCCGACGCTCGTGTCGGGGTCGAGGTTCCCGGTCGGCTCGTCGCAGACGAGCAGCGGCGGGTGGTTGACGACGGCGCGCGCGATCGAGACGCGCTGCTGCTCGCCGCCCGAGAGCTCGTCGGGGAAGGAGTTCATCTTGTGCGCGAGGCCGACCATGTTCATCACCTCGGGCACCTTGCGCCGGATCGAGCTCCGGCTCTCGCCCTGCACCTTGAGCGCGTACGCGACGTTGTCCGCCGCGGTGCGGCTCGGCAGGAGCTTGAAGTCCTGGAAGACGCACCCGATGTTGCGCCGCAGCAGCGGCACCTTCGAGTGCTTGAGCCGGCCGAGGTCTCGCCCGCCGACGATGATCCGCCCGTTCGTCGGCTCGAGCTCCTTCAGCAGCAGCCGCACCAGCGTCGACTTGCCCGAGCCGG
>Ga0070739_10004459_pt1 | contig 16522 bp, 12 predicted proteins | sample Coa_R1_7_FD_66445 | JGI IMG/M metagenome (GOLD analysis project Ga0070739, IMG submission 66445) | Surface soil microbial communities from Centralia Pennsylvania, which are recovering from an underground coalmine fire - Coalmine... | ecosystem: Environmental > Terrestrial > Soil > Unclassified ... | reverse complement strand
CGCGTACCTTCGCATCAAAGGCTGAAGGTAGTTCGGCCTGTAGTCCACCGGGGCAAATATAGCTGGTCATCATGCGCACTCCGGAGACGTACTCGAAGATGTCCAGCACTACCTCACGCTCACGGAAGCAGTAAAGGAAGACACTCATTGCACCCAGGTCTAGCGCATGCGTTCCTAACCAGACCAGGTGACTGGCGATGCGCTGGAGTTCTGCCAGGATGACGCGCACGTACTTGATTTTGTCATTGATCTCATCTTCGATACCCAGCAGCTTTTCGACTGTTAGTGCATAGCCGAGATTGTTGCATAGCGGAGCCAGGTAGTCCATGCGGTCGGTCAGCACTAACGCCTGATGATACGTTTTGGCTTCGGCCGTCTTCTCTATGCCTGTATGCAAAAAGCCAATATCAGGGACAGCCTTAACGACCTTTTCTCCCTCAATAGTCAAGATGAGCCGCAGCACACCATGTGTGCTCGGATGCTGCGGCCCCATATTGATCGTCATCGTATCGACGTGTTGGCCATCCTCTAGTTCCTGGCTGTCTTCAATAGTATAGGTGTTTTCTATCTTTTGTTGCTGCATAGGTTCCCCTCATACTTATTTCATCGTCCCTGGTTCCTGGTTGGGATTTATTTTGCTACGGCTCTCATTGAGTTCACGACTTTGCGGGGTACGAAGTGTTTGACTGCCAACACCAGGGTCGGTGCCATAGGGAACTTGTCCACCCCAGTGTGGTTCGGGCAAATCGAAACCGGTGAGAGGATAATCCTTACGCAATGGGTGTGTTGTCCAGTCATTGGGCATCAAAATACGGCGCAGATCGGGGTGCCCTGTAAAGGTGATACCGAAGAGATCATAGACCTCGCGCTCATACCAGTTCGCCGCAAGCCAGACGCCAGTAACGGTTGGCACTGCCGGATGCTCCTCACGACGCTGTCCGACGCGCACTTTTAAGCGCACAAAGCACTGGTTGGAAATAGAGAGCAGTTGATAGACCACATCGTAGCGTGGCGTGCGTTCAAGCCACCAATCTACCGCTGTAATAGCCTCCAGGAATGTGTACTGCAGATTCTTTTTCAGGTAGTTGCACACAGCTACCAGGTGTTCCGGTTTGACGACGATGGCTTGCTCGTCCCGAAAGTCGGTCGTCTCAACCACTGCCTGCGGGAACTTTTCGCGTATCGTGTCTACTGTTGACGCTGCTGTGATCACCATACGACATATTCCTTAATTAATATAATAATTCATTTATTCAGCTTGCCTGATTTCACTCGCGGAATCAAACATACCTGAATAGGCACATAAGCATGTTTCTCCTGTTCATCCCAATTCCTCGCCGACAGGACCCACTAACTTGAGGCCGCTGGCCTTCAGAGGGTCGGGCGGGTTAGGAATGCCTTCGCGAATCTTCCTCTGGAGTTCGTTGAAGCCGAAGAGCAGCATATCCGGTGTCGGTGGGCAGCCAGGGACGAACACATCAACTGGAACGATTTTATCCACCCCCTGCACAATGGCATAGTTATTGAAGACGCCACCACAGGAGGCACAAGCCCCCATTGAGATAACCCACTTGGGTTCGGGCATCTGATCATAAATCTGTCGCAGTACCGGAGCCATTTTGATCGAGCAGCGCCCGGCAACAATCATCAAGTCGGCCTGGCGTGGCGAGGCGCGAAAAACTTCGGCACCGAAACGTGCGAGATCGAAGCGGTCAGCAGTGGTTGACATCATTTCGATGGCACAACAGGCCAGACCAAATGTTGCTGGCCAGAGCGAGGCACTACGCCCCCAACCGATCAGCTTGTTTACCTGGGTTGTCAAAATACCAAACTGACCATCCTTCTGGTGTACTGCGAGCTCACGCCTTGGGGTCTGTGTATTTGAATAGGTCTGTACTGGCTCCCAGGGGTTCTTGACTAATCCCATGAAAACGCTCCCTTCCGCCAAACATACACATAGCCCACCATCAGGATCAGCAAAAAGACGAGCAACTCAATCAGCCCGAAGACCTTCAGCTGGTGGAGCAAGATGGCAAGAGGATAAAAAGAGACAATTTCGATGTCGAATGCAATAAAGAGCATACCCGTCAAAAGATACTTGACAGGAAAACGACGTTTCGGCGCTTCAATCTCTTGAATGCCACACTCGTACGGGGCTAGCTTCTCCGGCGTCGGTTTTCTAGGTCCGATGATGGCAGTCAGCCCCATCACAAGCAAACCGAAGAGGATAGCCAATGTTACCAGGATGAAAATGGGGAGTATGTTGCCCATAGTCGGGATTCCTTCGTTTCTCTGTTTCTGTCCGTCATGTATGTGTGCATTGCGGCGTTGCATGCACGTGTGGGCTGCGTTGCTAGTGTACTTTGGACACTTCTTCTTTATGTATCGTAGCATAGGGGAGGCGGGAGTGTCAAATTGTAAAGAATATAACAGCGCAACGGGCAAGTCCAAGAAACGTTTGTGAACCGGTCCTGGAGTTACACTTTCTTCTAATGAGAGGCCATATATGAAGAGTTTAAGAAGAGCGAAAGAGAAAAACATGTATACCAATTATGATCCGAATCAGAACTATAATCCCTATGCTATAGCACATACAGCAGTGGGCAGGGCGGCGTCGCTTCGTATAACTTAAGCAGCACGGATGTGGTCTTCTCACATGCAAAGGTGTGGGTGCTGTAGAGAGCACGACAAGACAATGAGAAGCAGGACCTGTGTGAGATCCCGCTTCTCATTGTCTCGTCATGCTCTCTTTAACTGTTGTTACTCAGGTCACCCGAAAGCACTGGGATGGTGAGCACCTCTCCAGCGCGTATCAGGTTAGGATCATCCCCGATCACATCTTTGTTTGCCTTGTATATCTTGTGCCAGTAATGCTCCGCCGAGTTACCATAGGCACGAAGCGCAATGCTAGAGAGGGTATCGCCTGACTGTACGGTGTAGGTTGTCCCCGGCTTAATCTGGACCGAGGGACCAGCCGTGATAGCTGGAATGTAGAGCACTTGCCCAGCACGTATCAGGTTAGGATTGCTCCCGATTATGTTCTTATTCGCGTTATAGATCACCATGTAGGCGGTTTGCGAACTGTCATTGTAAGCACTCTGTGCTATGCTGGAGAGGGTATCGCCTGGTTGCACGGTGTACGTTGTACCTGCTTGAATGCGACCGGTCATGGAATTTGCCTTTCTTTTTGTGTTCAAACATACGTGGTTAACTTGAATACTCAACTCAGCACATCGCACGGAGGTCGCCCTATGTACGCCCCCCTGCTTGAGAAAGGAACTACTCGTTCAAGTAGTGCCAAATGGTAAACGATGCTTCATTGCGTTATTAGTATATCAGTTTAGTGATATGAAAGCCAGAGCAGTAGGGCCTACAAATACCCTCTTTTCTGAGCCAGTGTTGCAGTTTCAGACAAATACGACCCGATTTCTCACGTCCCGCCTCCAGTCCCCTACGCCAAACTTGCTAGAAAGTTATTACTCCACGCGCCTGTCCGTTTTTGTCAGTGGAGAAGCACAAAACATGCTCACGGCAAAGAAGGATTTGTAAGATGATACAGTTATTTGATCATCAGAAAAGGAGTTTGGCTCATTCTCGTCGCCTCATTGCTTGTGGAACTGCATTCCTGGTAGTGCTGATGATGGCAAGTGCAGGGATTACTCTCATGCATCTGAGCAAAGGAAAAGCTGCTGAGGCGGCTGGCAGCAGTAAAAAGCCTATTGCTGCGTCGCATGTGACGGTCACGTCCTCTTCCTCTCCTACTGCAACCAGCACACCGTCCCCAGCAGTTGTTCCAGTTAGCAAAGCCTGGTATTTTCCTGAAGGCAAGGTGGGACAGGGGTTTACCGAGTACCTCACGATAGAGAATCCTGATGCGACAAATGACTGTAATGTCACGCTCTACTACATCGGGAGTAGCGGTACCCCTGTTACGAAGTCGGTGACGGTCCCCCATGCCAGTCGTTTCACGGAATCGGTGAATGCTGATCTCAACACACCAGCAAGCTCAACCAGCTATCAGACGGTCTCGGCAGTCGTGACGGTCAATACCACCATATCGCCCAACTGCGCTGGCGTTGTGGCTGAACGTCCCATATACTTTACGAACTTCCTGGGTATCAGCAGTGGGACCGATGTGTTAGGCGCGACTCATCTAGCGACAACCTTCTACTTTGCCGATGTGCCGATTGGCGGCAGCTATGTTTCTTATGTCACAATCTTGAATCCTGCTAGCACAACGGCAACAGCAACAGCTGTGTTCTCAGCCGGGGGCAAGACGGTTGCGAAACAGACCATCCAGATTCCTGCAACGACACGCGCAACGGTCGTATCTAAAAATAGTGGCGCATTGCAACATGCAGCCTTGTTCGTCACAACCAATTCCCCCGTGGCAGTAGAGCGCCCAACCTACTTTAACCAGGTCAGTGCAGGTAATGCTCAGACCGTCTCAGGTGCCGCCTCGGTCGTGGGAGCCTCCGCACTGCAAACCGATTGGCTCTTTGCTGAAGGCTACACTGGGCCAGGCTTCCAGGAATATCTCGTGTTAGCCAACTTCAGTTCCAACGCGCCCGTAAAGGCAAATGTGATCCTGGAGTTCAACAACGGCCACACTGAGACGATCCCATCCATCATCGCTCCTCAGAGCCAGGCGTTTCTCGATGTCAATGCTGCTCTCACTAAGGGTCTGGGGACATGCGACACCACGCCTTGTCAGCCGACGCCGGAGGTCTCAGCAGAGGTCCAGGGCAATGGGAACTTTATTGCCCAGCGTCAAATGTTCTTCCATTATAATCACACTATTAATGGCATAAGTCTCACCGCAAGCGGCGGATCAGATGTGATCGGGGCTAGCACTCCTGCGGTGAGCGCCTACAGCTTTGCCGAGGGGTATACCAATCAGGGCTACAATGAGTGGCTGACCATGCAAAACCCGACGGCGAATCCGGAAACGATCACCTGGACGGTAATCAATGAAGAGGGACGTGCCTTCACTCAGACGGTCTCCCTGGTTGCCCATAGCCGCTTTACCATTGATGTGACCGCGCTTGTCCTGCAACACCTTATCCAGCCCAATGATACCGTTGCGGGCTATGAGGTCTCGATGACCGTGCAGTCGAGCGGTGGGTCCTTCCTGGCCGAGCGCCCGATGTACTGGAATACAGGTCCTGAGGAAACACAAGGGGGCAGTGATGTGATTGGGTATAGTCAGGGACCCATCCCCTAAAAGGGGGCGGGCTTGTGTAAACAAGCCTGACCCTGACCAGTCTCAGGCTTAGCAAAAAGCCTACGTTACGAGCGAAATTAGGTACGTCCGGGTACGCGGCCAGCTCGGACCTCTACGGCAGTAGGTTAAACATCTGTACGGGTGAAGGAAGTGCTTACTGCGTTAAACCGCTCAGTAACCTTGACGAGGCCACCTTTACCTCCGAAAGGAGAGGCTCAACATGAGCAACGTTTTCGTCCTCGATACAAACAAGCGTCCACGGAGTCCAGTCCATCCTGGGCGTGCAAGGATCTTACTCTCGACCGGGAAGGCAGCGGTCTTCAAGCGCTACCCGTTCACCATCGTGCTCAAGGAGGAAATCGAGGCCATTGAGCGGGGAGCGTTGCGCGTGAAGATCGATCCGGGCAGCAAGACGACCGGGCTGGCCGTGGTCAATGATGCGACAGGGGAGGTAGTCTTCGCGGCGGACCTCGTACATCGTGGCGAACAGGTCAAAAAAGCTCTGGAGAGGCGTCGAGCAGCACGCCGTTCGCGCAGGAGGAGGCATACCCGCTACAGAAAGCCACGCTATCACAATAGAAAGCGGCGTGCGGGCTGGCTGCCTCCCTCCTTAGAGAGCAGGATCAGCAATGTAGGCACCTGGGTCGAGCGGCTTATGCGCCTGTGTCCCATCGAGGCGATCAGCATGGAACTGGTCCGCTTTGACCTGCAGCAGATCGAGCAGCCAGAGATCCAGGGAGTCGAGTATCAGCAAGGGACCCTCTTCGGCTACGAGGTGCGAGAATATCTGCTGGAAAAGTGGGGGCGCACCTGCTCCTATTGTGGCAAGCAGAACGTTCCCCTCCAGATTGAGCATATAGTGGCTCGTGCCAACGGAGGCACGGACCGCATCAGTAATCTCTGTCTGGCCTGTCAGCCCTGCAATATACACAAGGGGACCCAGGAGCTGGCTGTCTTCCTAGCAAAGAAACCTGCTCTCCTCAAGCAGCTCATCGCCCAGGCCAAAGCCCCACTCAAAGACGCCACTGCCGTCAACTCGACCAGATGGGCCCTCTTTGAGCGATTGCAGGAGCTAGGACTGCCCATGGAGTGTGGATCGGGCGGACTGACGAAGTTCAACCGCACCTTGCAAGACTTCCCCAAGACGCATTGGTTGGACGCTGCCTGTGTCGGCAAGAGCACGCCGGAGCGTCTTGGCGTCAAAGGGGTCGTGCCATTGCTCATCACCGCTACCGGGCATGGCCGTCGCCAACTGTGTTTGATGGATGAGCATGGCTTCCCACGAACCAAGCCCAAACAGAAGCAGTTCAAGCACGGGTTTCGGACGGGCGACATGGTACGGGCTGTGGTTCCTGCTCATCTCAACAACCCTGGCATCCACGTGGGGCGTATGGCAGCCAATGCGAAGGGATCGTTCACCATTGTCACGGCAAAAGGGAAAGTCACCGATATTGGCAAAAAGTATTGTCAGGTCCTCCAAAAAGCCGATGGGTACGGCTATAGACAGAAAGCAGCGGCGGCATTTCCTCCCGTCCTCTAAAGCGAGACGGGTCCTCATGCCGCATTTTGTATGGGAACTAGACGCGATAATAAGCATGATGCCCTGCTCAGCCATATGCAGGGCATCATCAGTTGGGCATCATAAAGGATGCCCCTACAAAGGTTACATCGTGGTCCAGCCCGCAATCTGTGCATCTTCACCTGCGTTGGTGATGGCAAACTGCGTGGCTGCTCCACCGTTCAACGAGCCATAGAGCAACTTGACCGGGAGCTGAGACCCAACATAGTTGTAGCCACCTACAGCATACAGTTTGCCGTCGCGTGAGAGACTTGACCACGGCGTATGCACATTGCTCAGGAACCTCCCATCAGCTGTAAGATGTGTCAGTCCATTGCCATCCAGGTTTATTTTCCACAGACCTGGGGCCGGGTCAATGCCGAATTTCCCGCCCAGGATGAAAAGCAGCGTAGTGGAGGAGATGATGCGTGCTTGAGTGACAGCGTGGACATGGCTGGCATAGATGACGTTCAATATGCCGCCTGTCGCTGGCTGTGAACTGATCAGGCTGGGGGCAGCAGGCATATCCAACTGAGGATCATCACTACATTGGCTGAGAATGAGTTTGCTCCCATCTGTAGTGAGGTTGATATCCCAATCGTAGCCTTGTATTGAGGCAACCTGCTTCGTGTTGTTATTCTGATTTGGACCCTTGCTCAGATCAAGGATGAACACATCATGAGGAGGAGCGGCCTGATTGGTGTAGTACCCTGTCATGTAGACTTCAGTGTTATTGAGCCAGGCTCGCAACACGTAGCCAGAACGATTGGTGGGCGTGATCTCTGTCTGTACCGTTCCACTGCTCAAGTTGAGCAACTGCACAATAGGTGCGCCAGGTGCGCCACCGGGATTTGGTTCCTCGAAGACTGCTAATTGCTGATTGGGCGACCATACGAGATTAGTAGTGCTCGGCGGACCGACCTTGGAGGATCCACAGTAGAGTGTCTGCAAGCCTTGCCCATCCATGCGGATCATCTGTATCGCTGGCTGTCCAGAGACTTTCGAGAGGAACAGCACATATTGCCCGTCAGTCGAGACCTGAGCATCGCTGATGGCGACATTGGAGAGGCTCACAATGGTTGTCTTCTGTCCAGTACTCACATCGTACCGTCTCAAGATGCCTGCTGTGCTTGTATTGTAGACATACACAATATTCTGATGGGTCCCTAGCGTCAATGGAGCGGTCACAGCAGCCCGACCCTGTCCCTGTGGCGGACAACTCGTCTGTGTGGGCGGCATCGCAACAGTAACCCGACTATTCGCTCCGGTCGAAGCCTGTGATGCACTTGTTGCTAGCTGATTCGTGTTCAAGCTCGACGCCGCATGTGGGCCACATGCGGCAAACAAGACGACGAAACAACAGCCCAACAATGAAAGTAGGTAATGGCGAAAGTGGTGAGTATGCATGATTTTCCTCTCTCATTAAGAAAACTTTCCTAAACCATAGTACCGTGAACCTGGCATCTGTTATGGTAGTATTCTGTTTACTTGATATGCTTCTAATTGGGATGAACGGTGCCGATGTTGGAAAATGTGCAGAAAAAATGTGAGGTGCGTCACACTTGAGCTAGAGCTTTTGAATGCTAATTCCGGTCGCTGTATTCCCCTCCTGCCCCCGGGCATGTTTAAAGTTCAGTGATCCAAAGCTCTCTAAGAGACTTTTTCGAAGGAGATAAACTGTATAATTATGAAAGCTAAAATCATATTACTATTTTAAATTGCTAATATCTATAGTGAAAAGAGAACGAGAGAAAGAGATTTGTGAAAGGTTATTTTCGTGCATTTGACTGAGCAAAGTACTGCACACGTACAAAAATAACTCTTCAGAAACTCTAGAAGAGAGAAAGAGAATATATGCTATTGACATAACAGATATCACATGTTACATTACTATATGTAAGTAACTGCCTCAATATAAATAAGCTAAAAAGCTTGGGAGTACGAGGGGGAGTTTTCAGGCTTTTTTGACATTTGTATACAGCCATCTGTACATATTCTGATGAATAAGGCATACGTGTTCTCAAGTAACACGTGCAGGAAGGGGGGATATTCCATTCAGAAAGTGTAGAGCCTCGGCATCAGCCATCGTACAAATTCTCCGTTTGAAAAGGAAAGTACAGTTATAAAGGAGATCAGTGATGCTACGTCATCTCTTACGCTTGGTTACATTAGGGGGTGCAAGCATTCTCTTTATCCTGTTGGCTCCCTTGGGAAACACGACACCTCTTCATGCTCAATCGTTGACCCTTTCTTCAGCTAACATCTCTGTCTTCGCCACAGGCCTGGATAATCCGCGTGGACTGACCTTTGGGCCAGATGGCAACCTCTATGTGGCAGAAGGTGGGCGAGGTGGGTTAAACTCGACTGTTGGACTGTGCCCACAAGCGCCGCCTCCCGTTGGCCCCAATACCGGGGGCATGACCGCTCGCATCTCCAAGATTAGTCCTTCTGGCAGGCGTACGACCGTCGTCGATCACCTGCCTTCTAGTCAGACGAGTCCCACGTTCGGCAGCCAGGTCACCGGGGTAGCCGATGTCAGGTTCATTGACAACACCCTCTATGGATTGCTCGCCGGTGGCGGGTGCTCGAATGGAAATAAGGACAAGCCGAATGCTATCATTCGGGTCGATCCTGCCAAGCACAAGGTCGCCTACATCGCCAACCTCAGCCAGTTCTTCATGACCCATCCTGTCGCGCACCCCAATCCTGCCGACTTTGACCCCGACGGCGTCCCGTATAGCATGATTACAGTGGATAGGACGCTCTACCTGATTGAAGCCAATCATGGAGAATTGGACAAGGTCGAGCCAAATGGGGCGATCAGCCGCATCGTCGACATCTCTGCCACTCAGGGACATATTGTGCCAACAGCCCTGGCCTTCCATGAGGGCAACTTCTACGTTGGCAACATCGACGGTGAAGCTCCTGGGGCGGCCCACATCTATAAGATCACGCCAGACGGCCAGATCAGCATTCTCTTTTCTGGTTTGACCGAGGTTCTGGGCATCGCCTTTGATCCCTGTGGTCGACTCTATGCACTGGAAAGCTACACCGGCAATCAGCTGTACGCTCCAGGCACAGGGACTATCGTGCGCTGGACGACAGCAGGGAATATGGAAACCGTTGCCTCCGGCTTGACGGCCGCAACAGACATGGCCTTTGGTCCTGACGGGAAAATCTACGTCTCCAATAACGGCTTTAACTTCCAGCCGGGCCAGGGCCAAATCGTGCGCGTCGACACGAATGTGAACAGCTGCAATTGATCTCTTGAAGACATTTGCTCTCAATGTGGAAGCAATGATGGGGTAAATGCCCATTGCGTGAGCCTCCTGATATACTTCGTGCAACCAGGGAGGCTCACGCAATGGGCATTTACATGCCTTGAGCAAAATGCTATTTTGCTTGACACTTCACCTGTTATGGTGTATTCTTAGTGCAATAAAAACAGAGAGAGAACGCCCTGATCAGGATCAGTAGACGTTGGCGTAGTCGAGGAGCGAGCCGAGAGAGTGAAAGTCGGCGGATGGATACCACGTCGAACCCACCTGAGAGCGTCAGTAAGAAACTGACCGGAGACCTCACCGTTATTCCATGAGGAGCGGTTACACCATATCCGTAGGGATCGGATTTACTACGTCCGCCCCCGATATGATATTAACCGCATAAGAGGAGCTACGTTGGAAGACATGGCTCAAAAAAGGTGGTACCACGGGTTACAATCTCGTCCTTGTGTAGGACGAGTTTTTTTATGTTCACTTTGGTGCAAATTGCTGCAATGATAATTGGACGAAGCCTGGATGAGAAAGGGAGAACAATGATTAGCGAAGACAAGTATGTTGGAGAAATCGTCGATCAGGACGACAATTTTTCACTCTGGTATAATCAGTTGGTGCGTAAAGCTGAGCTGGCTGACTATGCTCCGGTGCGTGGCTGCATGATTATTCGGCCTTACGGCTATGCCATCTGGGAGAATATCCAGCATCTGCTAGACGCACGGTTTAAGGAAACAGGCGTACTCAATGCCTACTTTCCTCTGCTCATTCCCCGTAGCTTCCTGGAACGGGAGGCCAAGCACGTTGAAGGGTTTGCCCCAGAGGTGGCATGGGTGACACGTGGTGGGGGCGAGGAGTTGGAGGAGCCACTGGCTATTCGCCCAACCAGCGAGACCATCATCGGGCATAGCTTTGCCAAATGGATACAAAGCTACCGTGACCTGCCCCTGCTGCTCAATCAGTGGAACAACGTGATGCGCTGGGAGAAGCGCACCATCCTGTTTTTGCGCACGGCTGAGTTCCTCTGGCAAGAGGGCCACACTGCTCACCGCACGCTTGAAGAGGCGGAAGAGCGTACCCTGATGATGCTGGAGGTCTATCGAGCTTTTGCTGAGGAAGACCTGGCTATCCCTGTGCTCGCCGGACGCAAGAGCGAGAACGAGAAATTTGCAGGCGCATTGCGTACCTACTCGATTGAGGCCATGATGGGCGATGGCAAAGCCTTGCAAGCGGGTACGAGTCATAACCTGGGGACCAACTTTGCTCAGGGCTTTGATATCCAATACCTGGACTCGGATGGGCAGCGCAAATATTGCGCAACGACGAGTTGGGGACTGAGCACACGCACCATCGGCGGTATCATCATGGTGCATGGTGACAAATCTGGGCTGATTGTCCCACCTCGTGTGGCTCCTTATCAGGTAGTGATTGTGCCGATCTGGCGCAAAGAGGCCGAGAAAGCGGCTGTTACAGAGCTCGTAGGGCGGATTGAGAAGATGCTCAAAGGCAAGGTTCGTCTGAAAGTGGACATGAGCGAGAATACACCGGGCTGGAAATTCAGCGAATGGGAGATGCGAGGTGTCCCTGTACGCATGGAGATTGGGCCACGCGACGTGCAAAACAATAGCGTAATGCTGGTACGTCGTGATAACCGTGCCAAAGAAGCAGTCCCGGTGGACGCTCTGGAAACACGACTGCCTGTGCTCCTTGAAGAAATACAGCGAGCACTGTTCCAGCGTGCGCTTGAGTTCCGTGAAAAGAACACGTACTCCACCGACAGCTACGAAGAGTTCAAGCAGATCATTGCAGAGCGCGGGTTTGTGCGCGTGAAATGGGCTGAGGACACTGCAGCGGAACTGGCGATCAAGGAAGAGACAAAAGCCACTCTGCGTGTGATCCCCTTTGACCAACCAGAAGGCGGCGTGCAGGGGAAATGCTTCTACACGGGCAAACCCGCCACCTGCGAAGCGATCTTTGCCCGTGCGTATTAAAAGGACAGATTCTGCATGCTATGCCGATGCTGCTTGTCGTCGAGATGCACTGCGTCTCGACGACAAGCAGCATCGGCATAGCATGCAGAATACATTAAAACATTTTTCCACCGAGAGGGACTTCTCTGGTAGGGCTTAGCAGAATCACATTGCCTTCGCCGTCGGGGACTCCGAGAGTGAGTACCTCAGAGAAGAAAGGCCCGATCTGTCTGGGTGGGAAATTTACCACGCCCATCACTTGCTTTCCAAGTAGCTCTTCTTTTGTGTAGTTTGTGACTTGCGCAGACGACTTTTTGAGCCCAATTGCGGGTCCAAAATCAATGGTCAGCTTGTAGGCAGGCTTGCGTGCTTGTGGAAAGTCTTCCACCTTCACAATTCTGCCGACACGAATATCAACCTTTTCAAAATCACCGTATGTAATCATAACGACTCTCTCCTACTCAATATTTGTGCGGCTATTATAACACGTAGGGACCGATACATGGCGTCCGCACACCAGGATGATAACCGGAGGTGCTATGAGAGTTTCACAATTATTCACAAAAACGTTACGCGAGGTGCCCCGAGATTCTGAGGGTGGCAACCAGGAACTGCTCGTGCGAGCAGGCTTTATTCGTCAGTTGACAGCTGGGGTGTATAGCTACTTGCCACTGGGACAGCGCGTTCTGCAGAAGATTGAGCAGATTGTACGCGAAGAGATGAACCGGGCGGGTGGACAGGAAATTACTATGCCGGTGATCCAACCGAAGGACATCTGGGAAAAACGTCCTGTCAGTGGTGGCGCAACTCGCGTTGAGGGCTATGGGCCAGTGCTTTTCAGCCTCAAAGATCGCAAGGAACGCGAAATGGTGCTCGGTCCAACGCATGAAGAGGTGGTGACGCTCTTAGCAAAGGAGTTTATCCACAGCTACCGTGACTTGCCACAATTGGTCTACCAGATACAAGTCAAGTTCCGTGATGAGCCGCGATCCCGTGGTGGGCTGCTGCGAACACGCGAGTTTCTCATGAAAGACCTGTATAGCTTTGATGCTGATCAGGAAGGGCTCGACATTAGCTATAACAAGATGGCTGTGGCGTACAACAATGTCTTCCGCAGGTGTGGGTTTAACTTCATCGTCATTCATGCCGATAGTGGTGCGATCGGCGGTAGGGCATCTCAGGAGTTTCTCGCTGTCACCGAGGCGGGCGAGGATGATGCCATGAAGTGCGACAGGTGCGGCTATGCGGCGAACCGCGAGAAGGCCGAGTTTGTCCGCACAGAACTACCCAAAGAACCAGAGGCCCCATTGGAAGAGGTCTACACGCCAGGCTGTGCGGCTATTAGTGAGCTTGCCACTTTCCTGCACATACCCAAAGCGAAAACGATGAAATGCGTCTGTTATGTGGCAAGCGGGCGGCCCATTCTTGCTCTGGTGCGCGGCGATCTGGATGTTAATGAGGTCAAACTGAGCAACACTATTACTCGTGCTGGTATTAATGTCGCCGATCTGCATTTTGCTACACCGGAAGAACTGGAGAAGTTCGGTATCATCGCTGGCTACACTTCTCCACTTGGAAAGAGTGAGCAAGTGTTGATTATCGCTGACCCATCACTCAAGATGGGAAATAACTTCGTCGCAGGAGCAAACAAAGTAGATTACCATATCAAGAACGTAAACTATCCTCGCGATTTTCGGGTGGATGTGTGGGAGGATATCGCTTCTGCCTATGACGGTGCCATCTGTGTGTACTGTGGTGGTACGTTGCATGCCATACGCGGGAGCGAATTGGGACACATCTTCAAGCTTGGCACGAAGTATAGCAGCCTTTTCGATGCGACATATCTCGATGTAGAAGGTATAGCGCGTCCCCTGTTGATGGGCAGCTACGGTATCGGTATCAGTCGCATGATGGGCCTGATGGTTGAGCAGAGTCACGACGAGAAGGGCATCATCTGGCCTTTCAGCATTGCACCCTACCATGTCGCTCTGGTCGGGCTGGACCTGGATAAGCCAGAGACAAGCCAGACAGCTGAAAAGCTCTATACTGATTTGCTTGCAGCCCATGTCGAAGTGCTCTTCGATGACCGGACCGATAGTGCTGGCGTCAAGTTCAATGATGCCGATCTGATTGGCCTACCAATCCGTGTAGTGGTCAGCAAACGTTCGCTCAAAAACGGCGGTGTCGAACTCAAATTGCGTACACAAAAGATGGGCCGCATCGCGCCGTTAGCTGATGTGGTGTCAGTGATTCAGGAAGAGATTCGTACTGGGATGGCTGTTTGAGGATGGTAGGGAACAAAGCTAGTCAAGGAACTTTCTATGAATATGTTATATGTCGTTAAACGACTATAACATATTCATAGAAAGTTCCTTGACTAGCTTTGTTTTATTCTTAATTTGATCTTGATAAAACACATCCAAAATGTTATAGTTCCTCTTATGAAGAAAGTTGTAGAGATAAAAATACAACTTTGTGGGGCCTTTATCAGGTGTGACGTCATTCGCTGGAGTTGTACTTCTCGTAGCTGTTACACACAGTTTCTCACCGAAAGAAGGTACTTTCTATGACATCGCGCACAAGACCTGTACTGCTACTTCCCCTCCTGCTATTCAGCCTCTGTACAGCGTTTTTAGTACAGCCCATGAGTGCCTCTGCCTCCACTCATCCACATCGTAAGATAAGAGCACCTGTCGCTGTCCATCCAAGCCATACAGGGAAACCGAGCTTCGCCTGGCAGAAAGGATACCATCCCTCCAAAAAAGGACGTCATAGTAACGCTGGACCTACCACTAGCAATCTGATCTATCAGGGAGGCTCGGTGATGACGGGATCGGTCCAGGTCTTTGAGATCTTCTGGGAACCAACTGGCTCAACCGTCGATCCCTCATACCACGATCTGTTAACGCGCTACTTCACCGATGTCGGGACCTCTCCGTTATATCAGAACAATACCCAGTACACCGATAGTACTGGCAATGCTCCGCAAAGTTCAGCTCTGGCAGCTACCTGGGTGGACACCACTACTCCCTATCCGGCAAATCCCATGCTTGATAGCGATATTCAGAGCGAAGTCCAGAACGCTGTGGCGATGAATGGCTGGGCACCTTCGATCGACAACATCTTCTTCGTTTACCTGGCCTCCAGTGAGGTGCTCTGCTTTGACGCTGCCCACACAGCTTGCAGTGGGCCGAATGGTCAATTTTGTGCCTATCACTCCAGCTTCACCCTTGCTGGCGGAAACGATCCTTTCATCTACTCGGCTATGCCATACGATGGTGATACCCTGAATGGGTGCTATGCTCTCAACACTAGTCCCAACAATGATCCGGCGGCCGATGCTGAAATCAGCACTACTTCGCACGAGCAGATGGAGGCTGCCACAGATCCTGTGCCTCCTAGCGGTTGGGTTGGTGTAAATGGCGTCTCGGATGAGATTGGCGATAAATGTGCCTATCAGTACTTGCAAATCAATGACGATGGTTCCAATGTGAATTGGAATGGGAATCCCTACATCGTGCAGTCTGAGTGGGATAATAACGTCACCGGCTGTGCACTTGCTGGGCCGTAATCGGTTCCTACTCCGTTCTCTATGTAAATCCCCGCGTACCCAGTGGAAATAGCCCCGACACCACTGGGTACTTTGTATGTAAGGGGAACTTTTGGTCATGCCAGCGCGTCTTGTCCTACAGAGCAAGGCTCTAGATATTCATGTATCACCGAAAGGAACCATCACATGGCAAAGCATTGTCATCTTTCATGTACATATCCTGGACTGTTCTTTGTGGGGACTATGTTGTTAACACTCCTACTTGTGGGCTGTGGCACGAGCTCGCCCGCTGGTCCGACGACAGGAGGATCGGGATCACCAATATCCTATAATACGGGGGCCGGTCATATTCTTGTACAGCTCTTCAGTTCCCCTGGTTTCATCTTTCCACCGATTAACGGTGTGCCGGACTGGACGCTCTACGGCGATGGAACGCTCATTAAGAAGTCGAATACAAGCGCGGGCACAGGTCCTCACTTGTTCGTGGCACATCTCTCGACGAGTGAGGTTCAGCATATTCTGGACGTGGTTGTAAATCAGAATGCCTTCTTTGCAAGTACTCAGAGCTCTTATGGGCGTATGGTGGCCGATATTGGTTCGCAGCTATTGACCGTCGATGCAAATGGGCAGCACAAAGAGGTGCATCTCTTCGCCGAACCTACCTCTTCGGAAGATGAGCAGACACAGCATGTCTTTGCGATCAGGCACTTCTTGCTCTCCTATAGCCCTGCTTCGACACAACCCTATGTTCCGTCCGGTGTCGTGCTGCTCGTCGCACAAGAGCGAGCGGGAAGTACAGGAGGGTGGCAGTGGACCGACAACGATATTGCCTTAGATCAGGTAGCCGCCGAGGAGTGTACCTACCTGCACTTTGGGACAAATGCCTGTTCTCCTGCAACAAACGGCAAATCAGGACTCTTCCCCGTCTATGGTGAACGCGGCGTGCAG
>Ga0070739_10004456_pt1 | contig 16533 bp, 14 predicted proteins | sample Coa_R1_7_FD_66445 | JGI IMG/M metagenome (GOLD analysis project Ga0070739, IMG submission 66445) | Surface soil microbial communities from Centralia Pennsylvania, which are recovering from an underground coalmine fire - Coalmine... | ecosystem: Environmental > Terrestrial > Soil > Unclassified ... | reverse complement strand
GCAGCGCGCTGCGGCCGGCCTTGGTGATGCGGACCCAGGTGCGCGGCCGTTTACCGTGGTAGCCGCGTTCGAGGGTCACCAGCCCGGCCTCTTCGAGCGCCTGCAGATGGCGTGAGAGGTTGCCGGCGGTCAGGTCCAGCGTGCTCTGCAGGAAGCCGAAGTCGGCGCGGTCGGCTTCGTGCACGACGGCGAGAACGCCGAGGCGGGCGCGCTGGTGGACCAGTTCGCGCAGCGCGGTTGCCGGATGTGTCATCGCGCGCGCCACGTCCGCAGTGCGAACACGGCTCCGCCGAGCAGGAGTGGAACCGCGGGCAGCAGCAGGTTGGGCAGGGGAGCGTTCTCGTAGTCCCACGGGCTGATCCAGCCGAGGCGGTAGAACAGGTTCTCGGTGTCGTAGAGGTTCGCGACCACGGCCAGCGCCAGGTAGACGGTGGCGAGCGCGGCCAGCAGGAGGCTGCGTTCGGTCCACGCGAGCACGAAGAGGCCGAGACCGATCGTGATCAACGGCAGCAGGCCGCGACCGGCCAGCTCCCCGGGCAGCACCCGCTGCAGATTGACCGGAGCCGGAACCTCCGAACCGGTCGTCAGCAGGAGCGCGAACAGCAACAGCCCGGCCACGGTGTAAGGCCAGATGCGCCCGGCGACGCCGGTGCGCCGGGCGCGCCAGCGGTAGAACAGTGCGATCGCGCCGTATCCGGCTATCAGGGCGATCAGCCAGTACCAGTCGGCCCGCGGGTCGGTGATCTCGCCGCTGATGATCGGCTCCTCGCGGCGGCCCACGAGCACGCCGCTGCTGCCTGGGGCCATGGTCGGCAGGTTGAGGCGGTAGAACGGGATCGCGCCGACGATGATCAGGCCGAGCAGGAGCAACGGGAACCACGCGCCTTGGCGAGTGCGGCGCGCGGCACGTGCCGCCGCGGCGGCCGCGCTGAGAAGTTCGCGTGGCCCGTCCTGTTCCTGTGTCTCGCTCATCGTCTTCCTCCCCGAGCCGTCGCTCTCCGACACCATCAGCTTTGCACTGCAAACTAAACGGCGCAACAAAGCCGAGGAGGCCGGGCAGATCCGGTTGGCTAGGATGAGGATGTGATCCGCTACACCAAAGGGCACGGTACGGAGAACGACTTCGTGATCCTGCCCGACCCGGACGGCGCGCTGACTCTGGAGCCCGCCTGGGTGGCGGCACTGTGCGATCGGCGCGCGGGGCTCGGCGCGGACGGCGTGCTGCGGGTCGTGGCGACCGCGAAGATGCCCGGCTACGAGGACGATGCCGCGGCGGCAGCCTGGTTCATGGACTATCGCAACGGCGACGGATCGATCGCCGAGATGTGCGGCAACGGCGTGCGGGTCTTCGCGCGGTACCTGGTCGATCAGGGCCTAGCCGAGTCCGGGAGCTTCGGCGTGGCGACGCGTGGCGGGATCAAGACCGTGCACGTGCCGTCCGGCGGCGGCGACATCACCGTCGACATGGGCGTTCCCACGTGGCCGCAGGAGACCGCGCGGATCACCTGGGACGGCCGGCAGGCCGAGTCCGTGCACGTAGACATGGGCAATCCGCACGCGGTGGTCTTCGTCGGCGATGTGTCGGAGGCGGGCGAGCTATTCCACGCGCCGACTTGGCAGCCGGCCGCGGCTTACCCGAACGGCGTGAACGTTGAATTCGTCGCTCCGGTCGGCCCTCAGCACATCGCAATGCGCGTATACGAGCGCGGCGTCGGCGAAACCCGCTCGTGCGGCACCGGCGCGTGCGCGGCGATGATCGCGGCTGCCCGCCGCGACGGAGCGGCACCGGGCACGGTGTACACGGTTGACGTACCCGGAGGCCGGTTGAGCATCGTCGAGCGCGAAGACGGCCGCGTGGAGATGACCGGCCCCGCGGTCCTGGTCGCGGACGGTGAACTCCGCGCCATCGTCGGGGGGCGCGGCTAGGCTCGTGCCGACGGGATGAGCGAGAAGCGGGAGTCGGGCGACATGACGAAACTGCGGGAACTGCTCGAGACGAAGGTCGAGCGCGGAACGCTGCCGGGCGCCGTCGCGCTGGTGGCCCGGGGCGGCACGGTCGAGGTGGAGGCCGCCGGGTTCGTCGACCTCGAGCGCAGCGCCCCGATGACGCGGGAGACGATCTTCCGGCTCGCCTCGGTCTCCAAGCCGATCACCGCGGCCGGCGTCATGCTGCTGGTCGACGACGGCCTGATCGCGCTCGACGACCCCATCGACCGCTGGCTGCCTGAACTCGCCGAGCCCAGGGTCGCGCGCACCCCGGACGGCCCGCTGGACGACACGGTCCCGGCGGACCGCCCGATCACCGTCTTCGACCTGCTCACCTTCCGCTCCGGCTGGGGCTTCACCGCGGACTGGCAGTCCCCGGTGAACCAGGCGAACTTTGCGATGGTGCGCGACGGCATGATCCCGCAGGACTACCCCCCGCCGGAGCAGTACCTCGCCCAGCTGGCCCGCATCCCGCTGCTGAGCCAGCCCGGCGAGGGCTGGCAGTACAACCTCGGCTCGGAGCTGCAATCCGTGCTGATCGCCCGGGTGTCCGGCACGCCGCTGCCCGAGTTCCTGACCGAGCGGCTGTTCGAGCCGCTCGGCATGGCGGACACCGGTTTCGCCGTCCCGGCCGCCAAGCGCGACCGTTTCACTTCGCTCTACCGCACGGACCCCGCGACCGGCGAGCTGTCCCTCGCCGACCGGCCTGACGGGAAGTGGAACACGGTCCCGGTGTTTCCATCCGGCGCGGGCGGCATGGTCTCGACCGTGGACGACTGGTACGCCTTCGGACGCATGTTGCTCAACGGGGGCGCCGCGAACGGCCGGCAGCTGTTGTCGGCCGAGTCCATTCGGCTGATGACCACGGACCACCTCACGGCGCAGCAGCGCGCAGCGAGCGAGCTGTTCCTGGAGGGTCAGGGCTGGGGCTTCGGCGGCTCGGTGGACGTGGCGGACCGGGACCCGTGGAACGTGCCCGGCCGCTACGGCTGGGTCGGCGGATCCGGCACGGCCGCGCACATCATCCCCGCCACCGGCGCCGTCACCATCCTGCTGACTCAGGCTTCGATGACGGGGCCGACCCCGCCCGCGGTCATGCGCGAGTTCTGGCGGTACGCGGCGGAAGGCGAATGAGCGCGCGGCCCGGGTGGCTCAGACCCCGGTCAGCTCGCTGAGCGAAGCCACCACGTCGACCAGCGCGCCGTTGCGGATCAGGGTCACGCCGAGCCGGCTGCCCGCGCGCAGGCTGAGCATGAGCTTCTGCAGATCCTGCGCCGTATGCACCTTCGCGCCGTTTGCCGAGATGACCACGTCACCGATGCGGATCCCGGCCCGGGCGGCAGGCGAACCGGGCACCACCTCGACTACGCGCAGCCCGGTCTCCTGGCCGAGCCGCTCGGCCAGCACCGGCGGCAGCGAGATCGTCGCGCTGCCCAGGCCCAGCCAGGCGCGGCGCACCCGGCCGTTCGTCATCAGCTCGCTGAGTATGTGCTGCGTCGTGGCGTTCATCGGCACCGCCAGCCCGAGCCCGATGCCGGCCACGGCCGTGTTGATCCCGACCACCCGCGCGGACGCGTCGGCGAGCGCGCCGCCGGAGTTGCCGGGGTTCAGCGCCGCGTCCGTCTGAATCACATCGTCGATCACGCGCATGCCGACCGGCGTCGTCGCGGGAATCGAGCGGCCCAGCGCGCTGACGATCCCGGCGGTCACCGAACCGGCCAGCCCGAGCGGATTGCCGACCGCGACCACCAGCTGCCCGACCCGCAGCCGGTCCGCGTCCCCGAGTTCGGCTGCCGCGGCGGGACGCAGCCCGGTGCTGAGCACTGCCAGATCGGAGAGCCGGTCCCGGCCGACCACCTCGAAGACCTGCTCCTGCCCGTCGAAGGTGAATACCGCGCCGCCGTTGACGCCCTCGACCACATGCGCGCTGGTCACCAGGAAACCGTCCCGCGTGAACGCCACCGCCGAGCCCGAGCCCTCGCCGCGTCCCGATCTCACGACGACGCTGAGCACCGAGGGGCGCAGCGTGTCGGCGACGGTCACCACCGTCCTCGAATAGGCGTCGAGCGCTTCGGCGCCGCCGTCTTGGTCGCTGCCCTCGCGGGCAAAGGGATTGCGGGCCATCTGTGGACCTCCGGGCGAAACAGTCAGCTGTGACGGCTAACGCCCGAACCGCCGCGCTTTGCTCCCGATCGCGTCCGCAATGCGTTCGCTGTCAGCAGACGACGACCGGGTCGCCCGCGCGCACCGTGCCTGTCCGGGTCGCCGCCCCGGCCACAGCGAGCCGCAGCGGCTGGTCCTCGCGCTGCCCGAGCATCTTGAGCATGCCGAGCGCGGGCGGCAGATCGGCCTGCTCCATGGTCGTCATCACACACCGCTCGAGTACGTGTGTGAACGCGAGCTCGACCGCGTCGTCACCGGAGCCGATGTGCACCGTGCGCCCGACCCAGCCCTCCTCCTCGAACGGCTCGCGCGTGCGCACCACCAGGTTAGGCCGGAACCGCCGCGCGTCCGTCGCGATGCCCGGCATCTGCTCCTCGACCCAGCGCAGCGTCGCGGTGCCGATGAGACTGACCGGGGTCTCGTCGAAGTGGTAGACCTCGGCCTCCCGCGCCACCGACAAGGTCGCGATCCCGGTCTGCTGCTGGAAGAACCGGTCCGCCGAGCCGTCGGAGACCGGGTACTCGCAGCCGTCGGCGTCCACGACCAGCGGCGCCTCGACGTCCTCGGGCGAGGCCGCGGGTTCGACCGGGTACCGCGAGGAGAGGCTGAGCAGGGTCGGGCCCGGGAAGCGCCGGAACCGGGTGGAGTTCTTGCCGGAGCCCAGCTTTCCGGTAGCCGAGTCGCGCACCGCCCACAGCCGGTCCCCGCGCAGGCCTCGCGTGTCCACCGCGGCCGCCGCAATCAGCTCGCCACGCAGCGACTTGACCGGATAGCGCCAGATCTGCGCTATGACGTTCTCACTGGAGGTCTCCACGCGGGCAGCCTATGCCAGCGCGAAGTATCCACGCTCGATAGCGGATCCGAGCGCTTTCGCCTCGATCGCCCACGCGCCCTCCTGCGCGGCCGACTCCACCGGAACCCCGGCCGCGTGCAACCGCCGGATCTCTTGCGCCACCGAGGCGATTGCGTCGCGCTGCTCCCGCACGAAAGCCGCGTCCACGACGGCGCCATGCCCCGGAACCACGAGCGTGCCCAGGCCGATCAAGGCCATCGCCCGATCGAGGGTGTCCGCCCACTCCAGCGGGAAACTGTCCGGCCCGAAGGCAGGCGGACCGGACTGCTCCACCAGGTCCCCGGCGAGCACGACCCGCGTCGAACCGGCGTCGACCAGGATCCACAAGTCGCCGTCGGTGTGCCCTCTCCCCAAAAACCGCAGCTCCAGTGACCGGTCGCCGAGATCGATCGAGGCCTGGTCGTGCACCAGCTCGGCAGGCGCGCGAAGTTCCAGCTCCGCCATCCGTTCCGCCCACTGCGGCCCCTCCGCCGCGAGCCTCGCGACCCATTCCCGGACCTCGGGGTCCTGCGGGTCGAGCCGCGCCGGAACCGAGGCGTGGCCCCAGATCCGCGCCGAGGGCGTCAACCGGGGCGCGACGAACTCGGCGTTGCCCCAGCAGTGGTCGAAGTGCGCGTGCGTGTTGACCACCCATCGCACCGGCGCGCTGGTCAGCCGCCCCAGCTGCGCCTTGATCTCACGCGCCTCCGCCAGCGAGCACCGGGTGTCGACGACCGCGACGCCGTCGGAGCCGAGCACCGCGGTCACCGTCACATCGCAGGGCTCGAACCGCTTGCGGAACACTCCTTCGGCGATCTCGTCCCAGTCGCGCTCAGCCATGGGTCCGATCTTCGCACGCCGGGGCGTGCCGCGAACTAGCCGCCGGTGGGGCCGTAACGCGCGACTCGGCCACCTGTCGGAACGTGCGGCGGTACGCCGAGGGTGAGGTGCCGACGCTGCGCGTGAAGTGGTGCCGGAACGTCGCGGCATCGGCGAAACCCACGGCCGCACCGACCTGCTCGACCGGGGCGTCAGTGCCCTCCAGCAGCGGGCGCGCGGCGGCGATGCGCTGAGAGACGAGCCAGCGCAGGGGAGTGGTGCCGGTCGCGCGGGCGAAGTGCCTGAGATAGCTGCGCGTCGACATGCGCGCGACGCCTGCCAGGTCCGCGATCGCGATCGGCTCGGCGAGATGCGCGAGCGCCCATTCAAGGGATCGGGCCACTGCGTCGTCCTCGCCGACCGGCCGGACCGCGGCCTCGATGAACTGCGCCTGACCGCCCTCGCGGTGCGGCGGGAGCACGAGCCGGCGCGCGACCGAGTTCGCGATCGTCGAACCGTGGTCCAGGCGCACCAGGTGCAGGCAGAGATCGAGGCCGGCCGCGCTGCCCGCGCTCGTCAGGACTCTGCCGTTGTCCACGTACAGCACGTCGGGGTTGACCCGCACCTGCGGGAAGCGCTCGGCGAGCAGGCTCGCATATTGCCAGTGCGTGGTCGCCTCGCGCCCGTCGAGCAGCCCCGCCGCTGCCAGGGCGAACACGCCGGAGCAGATCGAAACGACGCGTGCGCCGCGCTCATGCGCCGAACGCAGAGCTCTGACGAGCCCGGCGGAGACCTCGCCGCGCACATCCGCGACGGCCGGGACGATGACCGTGTCGGCGGCGACGAACTCGTCCATGCCGCACTCGGTCGCGAGCGTGAACCCGCCGACCGCGCGCAGCGGCGCCGCCGATTCGGCGCACACCTTCAGCTCGTACCACGGTACGTCCAACTCGGGCCGGGGCAGGCCGAAGACCTCCACCACGCAGCCGAGTTCGAACGGCGACATGCCGTCGAACGCGTAAACGGCCACCGTGTGGCGGTCGGCCCGCGCTTTTTGCCTCAGTCGCGGCGCTTCGAGCTCGGTCGGCAACGGCATGGCGCGATCTTAGCGGTAGTTGGCGATCGCGCCACTGGGCTGAAGCCGCGGCGGCCGGAAGGATGGAGACGACAACGAGTTGAGGGATGGGTGGGTGTGACGATGACCAGCACCGAAATCGCGAGCACCGAGCTTACGAGCGCCGTGCTTTCCGTTCCGGCAGCGGTGAACGACGCGGCGATCGCGCACTTCGCGGCGCGGCTCGCGTTCGAGACTGACGTCTCGGATGTGCACGCCGATCTGGCGAGCGGACTGCGCGGCCGGGCGTTCGTGCTCGTCGACTCGCGCTCCCGCGAGGCCTGGGACCAGGGCCACATCCCGGGCGCGGTCCATCTGCCGACGCGGGAGATCGCGCCGCGCGCCGCCGACGGGTCGATCAGCGAGCTGATTCCGGCTGGCGCCCAGTGCGTGACGTACTGCTGGGGACCCGGCTGCAACGGCGCGACGCGGGCGGCCCTGGAACTGGCCCGGCTCGGCATCCCGGTGAAGGAAATGATCGGCGGGTTCGAATACTGGGTCCGTGAGGGCTTCGGGTACGAGACGCGCTGGGGCCTTCGTGAACCCGCGACCGATCCGCTCACGGCGCCGGCCGACCGCGCGGCGTGCGGGTGCTGAGCGGGGCGGTCGGCCGATCGTTCAGTACAGCTCAGCGAGCAGGACGGCCACGTCGTCCTTCCAGAGGCCGCGGGGGCGGTTCGCGCCCAGCAGCAGATCGACGAGGATTTCGAGCTCTACATCACCGGTGTCCTTCAGGCACGCGATCGTGCGCTTAAGTCCCTCGTCGAGGTCGTTGTCTATGCTCTCCAGCAATCCGTCGGTGCACAGCACCAGCCTGGTGCCCGGCTTGTACGGCATCTGCCACACCGGGTAGGGCCCGACCGCGGGGACACCGAGCGGTACGCCCACGTCGGTGTTCGGGACGTACGCGGCGAGCCCCGGCGGGACCACGATCGGCGGTATGTGGCCGGCCCGGCTCGCGGTGATCGTGCGCGTCTCCGGATCCACCCGGGCCACCAGGCAGGTCGCGAAGATCGGGTATTCGACCTCTTCGTTGATCTCGACCACGAAGTCGTGCGCGCGCCGCAGGATCTCGTCGACCGGGTGCTTTTCCGCGGCGTACGTGCGCACGGTCGTGCGCAGCCGGTACATCATGCCGGCGGCGTGCACGTTGTGGCCTTCGACGTCCCCGATGATCAGCACGGTCGAGCCGTCGTCCAGTGGCACGGAGTCGTACCAGTCGCCGCCGACCTGGATGCCTGTCGTCGCGGCTTCGTAGCGCCACGCGCCGCGCACGCCCGGGCCGAACTTCAGCGTGTGCGGAAGCATGCCCTCCTGCAACGCGAGGGCGAAGGAGTGCTCCGTGTCGTGCAGAATCGCCCGGTAGACGGCCTGGCCGATGGCGCTGGCCGCCAATACCAGCACGCTGCGTTCCGCGTCGTCGAACACTGCCTCGCTCGCATAGCCGAGCAGGCATACGCCGCGCATCCGCGGAATGCCCGACAGCGGCAGGAACGCCCACGCCTCGTGGCCGCAGTCCTTGATCGCCGATTCGACCTGGGGGAACCGCTCGCACAGCTCTGCCGAGCTGCCGAAGAAGAGGGCTGATTCGTAGGTCACCGAGGTGCGCAGCGGACCGTTGTCGGACACCCGCAGCGTCTCGTGCCGCCCGGCGCCGGCGCCGCAGGAGAGCAGCACCTCGACCCTGGTTCCCACGTCCGCGATGATCAGCGAGTCGGCTCCGAGCGCGGGCAGCGCACCCTCCACCGCCGCGCGCACCTCGTCCAGGGTGGAGGCGGCGGCCAGCCCCGCGGTGACCGTCTGGATCCGCGTGGCGGCCCGGGCCTCGGAACGCGCCGCCTCCTCGGCGGCGCGGCGCTCGGTGATGTCCGCGATCACGCCCATCAGCCGCAGCGGGCCGCCGTCCGGACCCGGCACCACGCGCCCGCGGGTCTCCAGTGTGTGGATGACGCCGTCCGGCCAGCGCACCCGGTATTCGAAGATGTAGTCGCCGACCGAGGAAAGCAGCGGATTGAGCGTGCGCAGCAGCTCCTCGACGTCCTCCGGCGGAACCTGCGCGAGGAAGCTCTCGAACTGCGGCTCGGCATCGGGGGACAGGCCGTGCAGGCGGAAGGTCTGCTCGTCGCAGATCACCTCGCCGGTGGACAGATGCCAGTTGAAGAAGCCGGCGGAGGCGCTGAACCCGCTGGACGCGGAACCCGGGTCCTCCCAGGGCGCCAGCGCCCGGTTCGCCCCCTGATAGTCGGCGGCGGCGCGCGGCGTCGGCTCGGCGGCGGAGGGCGCTTCAGGGCGTTGCGAAGCGGCGCCGGCGGCGTCGTGCGCGGCCGCCGATTCCCGCTGCGGCTGGTTCGTCTCGTCGAAGCCGCCCGCGTCCGACGTGGCGCTCTGGTGCTGAGGCGGCGTCATCGGTTCCTCCCGCCGATCGTGCTCGCGCCCGCTCCCGGGTGATTTCGTAGCCTGACTTCTCACTTCAGGCACACGCGTACCGCTCACCATCATGCATACGGTAGTCGCGTGGTAGCAGTACGGGGTGGTGTTTCTTAAGAATCGCACAGGATGGCCGGTTTGTATCGCCTGTATGCGCCCTTACTGCGCCCTCGCGCCCTCGCTAATGTGACCGAGTGTCAGGATAACGCGACTGGGGGTAATCTTGTCGAGATCGACCGACCCTCTTCTGCGGCCAACTCGCTCAGCAGCGACGATACCCGGAACTTTGCCACTGCTCGGACATGCCGGCGCGCTTCTGCGCGATCCGCTCGGATTTCTCGAAAGGGTGTATCCGCTCGGGGACGTCGTCGCGCTACGCCTCGGTCCGAAACCCGCCTGCCTGGTCAACGGCCCGGAGCCGCTGCGGCAGGTCCTCATCTCCGACGCCGCCCGCTACGACAAGGGCTTCCAGTTCGATCAGCTCAGGGGGCTGATCGGGGACGGCGTCGGCACCTCGGGCGGCGCGAAGCACCGCCGGCAGCGACGCCTGATGCGCCCCGCGTTCGACCACGAACACGTCGAAGGGTACGTCGCCGTGATGGCGCGCTGCGCGGCGCAGATCGTGGCGGACTGGCGCCAGGCGCCGCGCATCGACGCGGGCCGGGAAATGCGTCGGCTCGCGATGACCGCGATCACGCGCGCCATGTTCGAGGCCGCAGACGACGAGCCGGGCGGGGACGGCTCCGGGTCGGCAGCGGTAGATGAGGTGCTCGCCTCGCTGCCGATCCTGCTCGGCGGGGTCGGTCGCCGCGCGCTGCTTCCGCTGGCCGTGCTGAACAAGGCGCCGACTCCCGGCAACCTGCGCTTCGACCGGGCCTGCGCCGGACTGCACGCGATGGCGGACCGCATGATCGCCGATCACCGCTCCCGGCAGGTGAGCGCGGCACACCGGACCGCCTCCGACGGGCCGAGCCTTCTCAGCACCCTGCTCGCCGCCGTCGACGACGAGGAGGGAGGCGGCATGACCGACGCGCAGGCCCACGACGAGATCATGACCGTGCTGCTGGCCGGAACCGAGACGTCGGCCGGCACCCTCGCCTGGACGCTGCACGTCCTTTCCCGCGACCTCGATCTGCAACGCGCCGTCCAGCGGGAGACCGCCGCGGTGCTCGCCGGCCGAACCCCCACGGCCGCGGATCTCAGCACCCTGCCGCTGACCCGCCGCGTCGTGTCGGAGGTCCTGCGCTATTACCCGCCCAGCTGGATCCTCGGCCGCCGCCCCATCCAGGACGTGCAGATCGCCGGCGTCCCGGTGCCCGCGGGAACACAGGTGCTGCTCAACTTCTACGGCCTGCACCACGACCCGGCCGCGTACCCGGAGCCGGACCGCTTCGACCCCGACCGCTGGCTCGATCCCGACCCGGAAGCGATACGCGGCCATTACCTCCCCTTCGGCCTCGGGCCGCACGCCTGCGTGGGAGAGGGCTTCGCCTGGAGCCTGATCCTGACCACCGTCTCGACCATCGCCTCGCACTACACGGTCAAGCCGGCGCCGGGGTCCGTGGTCAAGCCGGTAGCCCGCACGACGCTGCACCCCGGCGTCGTCCCGCTCGTGCTCGAACCGCTGACTTAAGCCGCGATGCCGAACTCGTACCGCCGGGTCTCGGCTGACCAGGCAAGATGCCCCGAGATCCAAGCCCTGATATCGCCGAGATAGCGCGCGATCCGCGGGTCCCCGTCATCCAGCAGCGGCGCCTCGAGCCGCTGGTAGTCGCGGATCCGGCGGTCGTGCAGCGCCGCGGCCTCGTGCAACGCCGCCTCGATCGGCAGCTGCCGGGTCCGGCTGAGCACCGCGGGCAGGCTGAGCACCTGCGTCGAGCGGCGCACCTCGCGCGGGTAGGAAAGGATGTCGTTGCCCCAGCAGATGATGTCCGCCGCCGCGTCGTTGACCGCGCGCAACTCGGGCGAGCTCCATATCTCGCCGGGCAGTTCGAAGCCGTTGATGACGTCGATCAGCGCCAGGCAGGGGAACACCGCGCCGCTGTGCCGCCGCATCACCGCGTATTCCGGCAGGTCAGCCAGCGTGCGCCGCTCCCGGTGCGCCGCCTCCCAGGTCAGCGCGAGCAGATAGCCGACCGTCTGCGCCGTGAACCGGTCGAACTGCTCCGGGGTCGCCATCCGCAGCAGCCGGGCGCGCAGGTCCGCCAGAGCGGCCAGGAACGGATTCGGGCTGCGCTCGGGCACCTCCCCGCGCTCGATCACCCGCAGCACCTGAGCCGCGGTCTCGATCGTGTCCGCGGGCCGCCGGCCGACATCGCACTCGTCGCAGTACGCGTCGTCGAACAGGAACAGCCAGGTCTGCCAGTCGGTGTTCAGCAGCAGGCCGGGCAGCGTCGCGTGCGGCCCCACCCGTCCGGCCAAGCGCGCGCTGCGGGTGGCCGCCAGCCTTCGGCGCACCGCCGGATCCCTGGCCAGGCCGAACCGGTCCGCCCACCCCAGCGTCGCCGACTCGGCCACGACCGTCTGCGCGTGCAGGCTCGGGGCGAAGGGGGAGCGCAGCCGTGGCAGCGCCGAAGCGGGGAAAGACGAGGTCACGGCTCGTACCCCCTTGCATTCGGCGCCACACGGCGGGACGAGGTTTCCGCCGCGCGACCGGCGCGCAATTGCAGCGTTAAGTAAGGATGCTACATCAACGTCGACGGCTCGTCAGGGGCGCTCGGCGCGCCTCGCGTAATATGGCCCGGTGATCTCCGCTTCCCAGGTCGAACTGCGCGCGGGCTCGCGCGTCCTGCTCGAGCCGGTGTCCTTCCGCGTCGGCCCCGGCGACCGCATCGGCCTGGTCGGGCGCAACGGTGCCGGCAAGACCACGCTGACCAAGACCCTGGCCGGGGAGACGCTGCCCGCCGCCGGGACGATCACCCGCTCGGGCCCGGTCGGCTACCTGCCGCAGGACCCGCGCACCGGGGACCTCGACGTGCTCGCCCGCGACCGGATCCTGTCCGCCCGCGGCCTTGACGAGGCGGTTCGCCGGATGCGCGCCGCCGAGGCGAAGATGGGCTCGGCCGACGCGGAAGAGCACGAGCGGGCCATGCGCCGCTACGCCAACGCTGAAGCGCAGTTCCTCGCCAACGGCGGATACGCCGCCGAATCCGAGGCCGCCACCATCTCCGCCAGCCTCGGGCTGCCCGACCGCGTGCTCAGCCAGCCGCTGGGCACCCTCTCCGGCGGGCAGCGGCGCCGGGTGGAACTGGCCCGGATCCTGTTCGGCGACAACGAGGTGCTGCTGCTCGACGAGCCGACCAACCACCTCGACGCGGACTCGATCGTGTGGCTGCGCGAGTACCTCAAGAGCTACAAGGGCGGCTTCATCGTCATCTCGCACGACGTCAAACTCGTCGAGTACTGCGTCAACAAGGTCTTCCACCTGGACGCCAACCGCACCACCATCGACGTCTACAACATGGACTGGAAGAACTACCTGGCGCAGCGCGAGGCCGACGAGCGGCGGCGCAAGCGCGAGCGGGCCAACGCGGAGAAGAAGGCCGGGGCGCTGCTCTCCCAGGCCGACAAGATGCGCGCCAAGGCCACCAAGACGGTGGCCGCGCAGAACATGGCCCGCCGCGCGGAGCGGATGCTCGCCGGGCTCGAGGCGGTGCGCCAGTCGGACAAGGTCGCCAAGCTGCGCTTCCCGCAGCCGGCCGCCTGCGGCAAGACCCCGCTGATGGCCTCGGGCCTGTCCAAGTCCTACGGCTCGCTGGAGATCTTCACCGACGTGGACCTGGCCGTGGACCGCGGCGCAAAGGTGGTCGTGCTCGGGCTCAACGGCGCGGGCAAGACCACGCTGCTGCGGCTGCTGGCCGGGGTCGAGGAGCCGGACACCGGCAAGATCGAGCCCGGCCACGGCCTCAAGCTCGGCTACTACGCCCAGGAGCACGAGACCCTCGACCCGGAGCGCACGGTCCTGGAGAACATGCGCTCGGCCGCCCCGGACCTCGACCTGGTCGAGGTGCGCAAGGTGCTCGGCTCCTTCCTGTTCTCCGGCGACGACGTGGACAAGCCGGTCGGCGTGCTCTCCGGCGGCGAGAAGACCCGGCTCGCGCTGGCCACGCTGGTGGTCTCCAGCGCCAACGTGCTGCTGCTGGACGAGCCGACCAACAACCTCGACCCGGCCAGCCGCGCGGAGATCCTGAACGCGCTGAACTCCTACGAGGGCGCCGTCGTGCTCGTCACCCACGACGAGGGCGCCGTCGACGCGCTGGCCCCTGAACGGCTCATCCTGCTGCCCGACGGGGTGGAGGACCTGTGGAACGAGAGCTACCGGGATCTGGTCGCGCTCGCGTGAACTGATCCGACAGGGCGTCGGAAGCGGACCGTAACAGTCCGATAACGGGAGCAGGGGCGAATGCGCATAAATCCCCTGAATAGCGGGCGAATCCTGCACCGGGGCCGGGAATAACCGGCGACTTTGTTCACCGAATCGGTGGTCAACTCGGGCGCGAGGGGTGATCATGGGTCATCAGAGCGCACTACCGCAGCACACGGTGGGCCTGCCCACCTGCGGTTCCCGGCGGAAGCGCGACGCTCCGCCGACCTAACCCATCGCAGTGAATATTGCGGGGCACGGCCCCCGCACCCCTCATAGGAGGCACGTGTGGCCGAGACTCTCAAGAAGGGCAGCCGAGTTACCGGCGCCGCGCGAGAGCAGCTCGCGACCGATCTGAAGAGCAAGTACGAGTCGGGCGAATCGATCCGCGCCCTGGCTCAGGAGACGGGCCGTTCGTACGGATTCGTGCACCGGATGCTCAGCGAGTCCGGGGTGACCCTGCGCGGGCGCGGCGGCGCGACCCGCGGCAAGGCGAAGACCGCTTAGCGGCGCCGAGCCGACTCGGCGATGCAGCCCCGGCCGCCGATGCCGCACCGGCATCGGCGGCCGGGGCTTGTTGCCGTCTCGGGACTGGGCGCGTGGTGCGGGCCGGGCGCACTCCGATAGGGTCCGTCGTATCTTCACACCTTCACCACCGGAGGGGCGGCAGGACGATGGAACCCGGGATCGACGACCTTCGCGCCGGCGCCTCTTCGCCCGCGGCACCGGCCACCGAGTCCGCGCCGCCGATGCCCGAATACGACTTCTGGCCCGCCGAACGCCAGGCCGCCGCGGCCAAGGCCGGAGTGAGCCTGACGGTCGAGGGCGAGGTGGCCACGATCGTGCTCAACCGCCCGGCCAAGCGCAACGCCATGACGCCGACGATGTGGTGGCAGCTGGCCGAGATGGGCCGCGCGCTGCCCGGTTCGGTGCGCGCCGTGCTGCTGCGCGCCGAAGGCCCGTCGTTCAGCGCGGGCCTCGACCGCTCGGTGCTGGTCGGCGAGGAGTCCCCGGACGGCGCCAGGAGCAAGACCAAGACGCTGATAGACCTGGCCGCCAGCGACCCCGCCGACGCGGAGATGACCATTGAGGCGTTTCAGGAGGCGTACACCTGGTGGCGCCGGCCAGACCTGATCAGCGTCGCGGCGGTGCAGGGCCACGCCATCGGGGCCGGCTTCCAGCTCGCCCTCGCCTGCGACCTGCGTGTCGTCGCGGACGACGCGCGCTTCGCGATGCGTGAGATCAGCCTCGGCTTGGTCCCGGACCTCGGCGGCACCAAGCCGCTGACCGAACTGGTGGGCTACGGCCGCGCACTGGAGATCTGCGCAACCGGGCGCTGGATCGACGCGCCGGAGGCCGAGCGCATCGGCCTGGCCAACCGGGTCGTCCCGGCCGCCGATCTGACTATGCAGGCCCAGATCCTGGTGCACGAGCTGCTCGCCGCCGACCGCGACGCGCTGATCGAGACCAAGGCGTTGATTCGCGGTGCGACCGAGCGCGACTATGACGCGCAGCGCGCCGCCGAGCGGGCCGCGCAGGTGCGCCGCATCCGAGCGCTCGCGCGCCGCTGACTGTTCGACCCCCGGAAGATTCGACACACACTCGTCTCAGTCCCGTAATATTCGTCGCCATGACCGGCGAACCGTCCCGCTCCCAAGCAGCGACCGCGCCCATGCTCAAGGCGCTCAACGAGCGGACCGTGTTCGAGACGATCCGCGCGGAGCACCCGATCTCCCGCGCCGAGATCTCCCGGCGGGTCGGCATCTCCAAGCCGACCGTCTCCGCCGCGCTGGCCGCGCTGCTCGACAGCGGCCTGGTGCGCGAGACCGCGCCAGGCGGTGACGGCCCGACCTACGGCGCGCTGTTCTTCGAGCCGGTGCCCGAGGCCGGTTTCGTGGTCGGCCTTGACATCGGCGGCCGCTATCTGCGCGGCGTGGTCGCCGCCCTCGACGGCGAGGAGCGGGCCCGCGAGCAGGTGGACATCGGGTCCGCCGCCGTCACCGAGGTCGTCGCGCAGGCCGCGCAGATGCGCCGCAGGCTGCTGCAGCGCGCCGCCGTGCCCGAGCAGGCCGAGCAGGTCGCGGTGGTCGCCGCGCCCGGCGTGGTGGAGCAGTCCACCGGCCGGGTCTATCAGGGATCGACGATTCCGGGCCTGGACGGCTTCGCGCTCGCCGAGGCGCTGGCCGAGGCCTTCGGGTCCACCGCGCCGGCCGGCCCGGACCGCGGCGTCGAGGTGCTGCTGGAGAACGACATCCACCTGGCCGCGCTGGGGGAGCAGTGGCGCGGCGTAGGGGCAAAGGTCGACGACTTCGCGGTGCTCTCCGTCGGCACCGGCACCGGCGCGGCCCTGGTGCTCGGCGGCCGGCTGCACCGCGGGCGCAACGGCGCGGCCGGCGAGATCGACTTCGCGTTCGAAGGCGGCGTCGACGCCAACCCCTTCGACCCGTGCGGCCCGGCCCTGGTGCGGCTGGCCGCCGACTGGGCCGAGTTCCGCGACGTGCCGACCGCCTTGCGCCCGCCGGTGACTCCGGAACAGATCTTCGAGGCCGCCCGCTCCGGCGACCGGCTGGCCGGGCTGCTGGTGGCCGAGGAGGCCCGGCGCATCGCCGTGTACCTCGCGCCGATCTGCGCGGTCGCCGACGTCGAGCTGGCGGTGCTGGCCGGCGGCATCGGCTTGAACGACGACCTGCTGCTGGAGCCGGTACGCGCCGAGCTGGCCAAGCGCATCCCATACCCTCCGCGCGTCGAGGTAAGCGCTCTCGGCGAGGCCGGCGTGCTGGTCGGCGCGGTAGCCCGCGGCACCGCGGTCGCGTTGGACCGGGTGCTTGC
>Ga0070739_10004453_pt1 | contig 16547 bp, 15 predicted proteins | sample Coa_R1_7_FD_66445 | JGI IMG/M metagenome (GOLD analysis project Ga0070739, IMG submission 66445) | Surface soil microbial communities from Centralia Pennsylvania, which are recovering from an underground coalmine fire - Coalmine... | ecosystem: Environmental > Terrestrial > Soil > Unclassified ... | reverse complement strand
GTGCAAGCCAAAGGCTTGCACCACAATCGGCGCGGGGGCGCGCCGCAGGTCACTGCATGGGGGCGGGAGGAAGCGGGCGGGGCGTGGCATCTCCTGGCTCCATGCCCATCGCCCATTTGATCGCCTCCACGTACATCGTCTGCACGTCCTTTCGGTCCCAGTTCTCAGTGACATGGCCGAGAGTACTGTAGAACACGCGTCCCTTGCCGTACATCTTCGCGTACGCGACGGCGAAGTCCTTATCCTTCCGGTGGACGCGCGGGTTGCTGAGATCGATCTTATTCGGATCGAGCCGCATCAGAACACGACACTTATCGCGCGACCAGTCCTTCAGCTGGTAAATCTCATCGTGAATGGTAAACGAGGGCGGAAACGCCTTCATGGCTGGGAAATTCGGGTCTTCGACGATTACCGGAGCATCGAAGGTCATCCAGGGATGCTCGTCGAAATACCCACCCAGCATTTCTCCGTATTCAGGCCATTTGTAGAATGTATCCGGCGCGCTGTGGATGCCTATGAATCCTTTGCCGTCATCGTGCACGAAGGAGAGCAGGTCGGCTTTCTGCGAATCGTCCATGTCGAGCTCGCCAGTGGTATAAAAAGCGACGGCGTCGAAGTCATTGAGGTTTTTCGCGTTGCCCGCGGGGACCTTCTTCTTCGTCACCAGCTGGCAATCGGTGCGAATAAACGTATCCCACAGGCCGGAATCGTAGCCCAGCTTTTCGATGGTCGCAAGCGCGTGCGATACGGAATCGTGCTGCCATCCTTTCACTTCGCCAATGGCAAGCAGTTTTTTCTTTTTCGTCTGTGGATGAACCGTGCTCAGGGCGCCGAAGGCGATCAGCAGAATGAGACAAGTGCGGAGTTTGCACATGAGGAGACTATATCGAATGCAAGGGCAGGCGAAACCGCCTGCCCCACCAACTACTGGTTTCGCAGCGTGACGGTGCGCTCGAGCAGCCCGTCGAGACCGCCAACAACGGTGATCTTCTCCACCTTGCCGGCGATCTTCTCGAGCGTTTCGAGCTCCTTCATACGCACCAGCAGAGGATTGTCCTCCATCAGGCGCGCGGTGTTGAGCAGCGACGGCGTGGCGGCCGTCTCCTCGCGGCGGCGGATCAGGTTGGCCTGCGCCTGCTTCTCCGCCGTCACCACCTGGTTGAGGATCTCGCGGATATCGCCGGGCAGGATGATGTCCTTCAGGGCGATCTCCCCGACGCGAACACCGTAAGCCTCCATCTCCCGGCGCACCTCGGCCGACACCGCTTCGTCAATATCCGCCTTCTCCGCCAGCACCTCGTCGAGCGTGCGCCTGCCCAGCGTCTGCCGCACCGCGATCTGAAGCGTGCGGTACAGATGGTCGCCGGCGTCCTTCACGCGCGAGCGGGCCTGAACAGCATCCGTCACCTCGTACACAGCCGAAACATTGACACGCACTGTGACCTTGTCCTTCGTAAGGATCTCCTGGCCTGGCGCTTCGAGCGTCTGCAGCCGCGTTTCCAGCACTTCCACACGAGCGCTGACCACCACGTTCCAGAAACCGTACGCGCCGGCAGGAATCTCGCGAACGAGGCGGCCATCGAGGTACAGCAATCCCCGCCGGCCCTCGTCGATGACGGTGAACGTGGCCAGCGACTCACGGCCCAAACGGGCCAATGGCGCCAGCAGCCGGGCCGGGACCTCCGGCTCGGAGCGCACGTCGATGACCTCCGCTGTCACGGTCATCGGTCCGCGCCAGAACAGGACGCGCGATGCCGGGCCAATGACGCGGCTCACCTTGTCGTCCAGGCGCACAACGGCGACCTGCACGTCGGTGGTGTCGACCAGCGTGAAATGCGCGGCCACGACATCGGGCCGCTCCGTGGCGATGTAGTTCGTCCATTCGCTGGTGAACGCGCCTTCGCGAACGTTGTGGTATTCCAGCTGTACTTCACCGACGAGCGTCAGGATCCAGTAAGATCCCGGTCCGAGGACAGCTTCGAACCGGCGGTTGCGAATCACTAACACGCGCTCGTTGTCGCCGACAAGAATCCGGCGCAACATAAGACATCACCTCCTTCACGAGTTGCTAAGAGATCCCCAGGCTTGCTCCACGGCGACCGCGGCGGTCTTTCGCGTGGCGCTCCGAACTCGGCGACATACTGCGTGCTTCTCGTGGCGGCGCGCTGGGGCGAAAGCACAGGGCCCGGTTACCGCTGCCGGTACGCAGACTGCGCGTCCGGCGGGAACAAAGCCTGGTTCACTCTGGTTGGTTTCGCTGTTGTCAGCAGCAGTTGGCGGAAAGCGGGAGTCGAACCCGCGCCCACAGCTCCTTAGGCTGTTGCTCTACCGTCTGAGCTATCTCCAGGTGGAGCTGCAAAAGGCTCATCGACCGCCGGCATGCGGTACTTCAGAGAAGCCGCACCAGCAAGGCATTCCGAACCTTGTCTATAGGCAGTCATGAGTGGTCTCTCCAGCCTGATCATGATAACTGCACTTACTGGTGGTGGTCAAGAAAAACTTTGTTCATGTGGGCGAGGCAGGGCGGTATGCTTTAATTCACATGCGATCACTCAGCGCGTTCGGGCTTGTAATCCTCTTCTGTGTGTTTACGCAGGCCGATGGCCCCGCGATCTTCGACCAGTCGACCGGGATCGGGCCGTCGGCCGCGAAGGGCTCCGCCGAGTACGACGCCGGCAGCAAGTCGTGGCGCATCACCGGCAGCGGGGCCAATATGTGGGCCACTGCGGACGACTTCTACATGACGTGGCGTAAGATGTCCGGCGACTTCAGCCTTACCGCGGATATCGATTGGGCGACCGCCGGCGGCAACGAGCACAAGAAGGCTGGGCCGATGGTCCGCGCCGGGCTCGATCCCGACGACATCTATGCCGACGTCGCCCAGCACGGGGTAGGGCTGATCGCGTTTCAATACCGGAAGACAAAGGGCGGCGAGACAGAGGAGATGCGAACTCCGATTACCGCGCCTGCTCACCTTCGACTGAGCCGTAAGGGGAATGTGATCTCCGCGGACGTGGCAAAGCCCGGAGAGGGATTCCAGCCGATCGGCAGCATAACAATCGATCTACCCGAAGCGGCGTATGTGGGGCTCGCCGCGTGCTCGCACGACGTCAATGACCGGCAGACGGCTGTTTTCACGAACATCGACCTGCAGACGGGGCAGAAGTGAGAACTACCGCGGGCGGGTAGCTTCCTCGAGCAGGTAAATGAACGAGCGATAAGGCCGGCCGGTAACGCGCGTCAGGCCGATTTCGCAGGTGCGGCTGCTGGAGTAGTGTGCCTCGAAATCGCCGGCCAGGACTTCCGCTGCTTCGGGCGCTGTTGCCGCGGCCGTGAGCTCCGGAAACAGGAACCCGCGGTCGCCCGCGAAGCCGCAGCACCCGGCGCTGCGTGGAATCACGGCCGTCCCACTGCACGCGCGCGCGACAGACTCGAGTTTTCCCGCAAGGTTCAGCTTGGTGAGCGAGCACACCGGGTGGAGCGCCACGGAGCGCGCCGGGCGGGTGATGGTCAGCTTCGGCAACAGCACGTCGTTGGCGAACTCGACGCTGTCGAGGATTCGGAGCTGGTCGAAGCGCTTCTGGTTTTCCGCGGTTAGATGGGTGCGGCAGGTACGCAGACCGTAGGTGCACGGGCTGGTATCGATGACGACGGGAAGCCGGCCATGATCGGACCACTCCCAGAGCCGCTCGATGGCGCGGTTCACCGCCAACTCATTGGCGGCGTCGTAGCCTTTCGATGAAAACGGCACGCCGCAGCACGCGCCGCGCGCTGCGCGCGGGATGTGGACCGGCACACCGGCTCGCTGGGCTACGGTGACGACGGTCTGCATCAGCTCACCGCCCATGACCCGCGAGACGCACGACGGGAAGTACACTGCCTGCGCGGCGGCGGCCTGTGTTTTGGGAGGGGCCGGCGCGGGGCCGGGCAGGTCGGCGGTCCAGCGGCCGCCAATGCCGAACATCCGGCCGATGCGCCCCAAACGGAGCCCGAGCCGGGCGCCACGCTCGAGCAGATTGAAATGGCGGGCGGCAAGCAGTGCGCGGCGGTGTTCGGCGGCCGTATGCCGCAGCCGGCGGAATCGCTTGGTTAGAGCGCCGGTATCGATGCTCACCGGGCACGCCGTCGCGCAGAGGCCGTCGGCGGCACAGGTGTCCAGCGCCATGTAGGGGAAGTCCGTTTCCAGCTCCGCGGCGGCTTCGCGCCGGCCGCCATTGTTGAGCCGCACGATCTCGCGGCGCACCACGATGCGCTGGCGAGGAGTCAGCGTGAGATCGCGGCTGGGGCACTTGTTTTCGCAGAACCCGCACTCCATGCATTTGTCGACCTCTTCTTCGACGGTGGGCATGGCTTTCAGGTCGCTGACGTGCGCCGCCGGGTTAGGGTTGATCAGCACGCCGGGATTCAGCAGGTTGTCGGGATCGGCCAGGGCCTTGACGCGCTTCATGATGGCGTAAGCCTCGGGGCCCCACTCCGCTTCAACGAACGGGGCCACGTTTCGCCCCGTGCCGTGCTCGCCTTTGAGCGCGCCATCGTAGCGCTCCACCACGAGCCGCACGACCTCGTCCATCAGGCGCGCGTACTGGTCGACAGCCGCCTGGGTGTTGAATGGCTGGCCGATGACGAAGTGGAGGTTGCCGTCCTTGGCGTGGCCGAAGATAATCGCGTCGTCGTACCCGGTTTTGCGGAAGATGGCGGTGAGATCGAGGGAGGCGGGGGCCAGCTGCTCCACCGGGAAAACAACGTCTTCGATGATCACACTCGATCCGCTGCGGCGCACCGCGGCGACGGAAGGGAAAAGGCCGGAGCGGATTTTCCAGAGCAGCGCCTGCTCCACGGGGTTATGGGTGAAGGCTGCGGGCTCGAGCAGTTTCAGATTCGCCGCGCCCTGACGCGCCTGGTCCTCGAGCTGGCCGCGGTCCTTCTCCTCGACGCATTGAAATTCGGTGAGCAGCGCGGCGGCGGTTTCGGGGAGTGAGCTGAACGACTCGGGAATACCGGGCTGGCCTTCGACCGAGCGCAGCGAAGCGCGATCCATGATCTCCAGCGCTTTTGCGCCGGCATCGCGCAGCGGGACGATGGCGTCGCAGGCGGCGTACAGATCGGGGAAGAGCAGCAGACCGGTGTACTTGACCGGCAGATCGGGGACGGTGCGCAGCACGCCCTCGGCGATAAACGCGAGGGTGCCCTCGGAACCGATCAGCAGATGACTGAAGATGTCGATGGGGCGCTCGAAATCGATGAAGGCGTTGAGCGAGTACCCGGTGGTGTTCTTCAGCAGGTACTTGCGGCGGATACGCTCGCGCAGTGTGGAATTCGCGAGGATTTCAGATCGAATCTGAAGCAAGCCCTCGGCCAGCACCGGTTCACGAGCGCGGAAGACCTCGTCGGCATCCGCCGTGGAGGTGTCGACGACCGTTCCCGAAGGCAGCACGAAGGTGAGCGAGTCCAGGGTGTGATAGGCGTTATTGGCCACTCCACAGCACATTCCGCTGGAGTTGTTGGACAGAATGCCGCCCATCATACAGGCGTTGATGGATGCTGGATCGGGTCCGATTTTGGCGCGATACAGGCGAAGGAACTCGTTCACTTTACCGCCAATGACGCCGGGCTGGACGCGCACTTTACGGCCGCCATCGACGGCGCTCATCCTGCGCCAGTGGCGCGCGACCTCGACCAGAATGCCGTCGGTGACGGCCTGGCCCGACAGGCTGGTGCCGCCGGCGCGAAAGGTGATCGGAACGCGCTGTTCGTGGCTGAGGCGGAACAGGGACTGGATTTCGTCGATGCCGCTGGACAGCACAACAGCGCGTGGGATGAGCCGGTAAAAGCTGGCGTCGGAGGCGAACGCGACGCGGTCGATGGGGCGAGTCAAAATGCGGGAAGGATCGACGATTCGCCCCAGCAGCTGCTCCAGGGATTGTTCCACGACGGGCGCGCGCGACCTGGCGGCGGTGGCCATGCTCACGCCCAGTTTAAACCGCGGCGGCTAAGCGGCGCGTGGCTCAGCCGTGGAACAGGAACGAAGGACCGTTCTCTTCACGATCACGATCCTCGAGGATGCGGAGGGAGTCGCGCGTGTGATGATCGGGGGTGAGGTCATTGAAGCAGTCGGGACAGCGCCAGTCGGCAGGAGAGAACTGCGTGGGGAGGGGTTGGAGAGTGGCTGTGAACATGGCCGCGATTCGATGTTACGGGATTTCGGGCGCATCGCCTAATGCCGCAGGACGGATCGGATGGGTGGTCCGATTCGGATGCGCTCGGAGGTGGCTGGCGCTGGTTCCGGTGCTGCTCCTGGGCAGACAGGCGCAGCAGCCCGCGACGGTGCTGGACTGGGCGGAGTGGCATGGCCGCAGTTATGTCTGTGTAGAGACGAGCGACCGGATTCTTATCGGGCAGAGGCGGGGCGTGCCGGGGCGCCTGAAAGGGCTGAAAGGGAAGACTGTTCCGGTGGGCCGCGACGACGCGCATCTGTGGGTGGCGGGGGTGAAGCTCGGGCAGGATTACCTCACGCGGGCGTTCTCGGCGGGCTCGCGCTGTGAGCAGGTGGTAGAGGCGGCCATCGCGCGCAGGGAGTCAACGCAGCCGAAACAGCTTCACAGGCGCTGACGGGCGCGATCAGTGGGGCTGGGTGACGGGAGCCGCAGGCGCGCCGTAAGCATCGAGCACGCGGTTTACCGAATCGTCCATGACCAGCCGGCCCGAGTCGAGCCAGATGGCGCGGTCGCACAAGCCGCGCAGCATGGCGGCCGAATGCGACACCGCCAGAATGGTCTTGCCGGCCTGACGAAAGGCGTGCACCCGGGCCATGCACTTTTGCTGGAAGGCCTGATCGCCGACCGCGAGGACCTCGTCCACAATCAGGATTTCCGGGTCCAGATTGATGGCAATGGAAAAAGCGAGGCGCAGGGACATGCCGCTGGAATAGGTGCGCAGCGGCTCCTCGATAAAGTCCTCCAGGCCGGCGAAGGCGACGATCTCGTCGAAGCGGGCGTGCGCCTCCTTCTCCGAGAATCCGAGCAGGGCGGCATTCAGCAGCAGGTTTTCACTGCCGGTGAGGTCCGGATGGAATCCGGCGCCGAGTTCGAGCAGCGCGGCAATACGGCCGTTCACGCTGACGTGGCCGGCGTCGGGCCTGGCGAGGCCGGAGATGACGGCCAGCAGCGTGCTCTTCCCGGCCCCGTTGCGGCCGACAATGCCGACGCTCTCGCCCGAGTGGATGCGAAATGAGATGTCCTGCAGGGCGTGGAAAACCGTGAGCCGGTGCGCCCTGAACATGCGGCGCGCGTGCTGGCGCAGCAACTGACGGCCGGAATGCCGGTGGAAGTTCTTCGAGACCGACTGGCAATCGATGCGGATCATCGTTACAGGTAATCGTAGAACCGCGCCTTCAGCAGACGAAACGCGAGGAGGCCAAGGCTCAGGCTGAAAAGCGCGACGAGGGTGAGCTTGAAAACCAGAGTCGGCGCGGGAGGGCGGTTTTCCAGGAGCACATTGCGCATGCCAAGCACCAGCGCGGCGACGGGATTGTACTGGTACACGTCGCGAAACCGCTGGGGAATGACGCTGAAGGGATAGAAAATGGGCACCAGCCAGAAGAGGATGGTGTTGGCGGATTCCACGACGTAGCGCATATCGCGCACATAGACGTTGAGCCCGGAGCAGAACAGCGCGAGCCCGCAGACGAACACGATCTCGAGCAGCCAGAGCAGAGGCAGCCAGAGCCAATGGACGTTGACGCGGAGGTGGGAAACCAGAACAAGGGCGATGAGCAGCAGGATCTGGATGGCGAGATGGAGGGTGTTGGAGAGGACCGCGGTAATGGGTACGACTTCGCGCGGGACCGGAACGCGCTTGATCAGACCGGCGTTGTCGTTGAGCGATGTGGTCCCGGTGACCCAGGCCAGGCTGAAGAAGTTAAAGGGGACAAGGCCGCACAGGACGAAGGCGGGGAAGTGGGGGATGCGATTGGGGAAGACGATAGTGAACAGGAACGTGAGCACGCCCATCATGATGAGCGGGTTGAGGAGAGACCAGAACACGCCCAGGGACATGTTGCGGTAGCGGATGCGGAAATCCTTGAGGATGAGGGAGCGGATGAGGAATTTGTAGTCGCCTTTCCACATGGGAATTGGCGGCATGGCCGCGCGTTCGATCTTCGGAAGTGTATTGTCGCACGGGCGCATGGAGGAGGGTGGATGCTCCGGGCTGGGCCACGTCAGAGCGGATCTCGGGTGGCCAATCTCGGGCGTACTCTTGAAAGGGGTGCAGCTCTGCCTATGACCCGAACAGCGTGGCCATTGCAGCCACCGCAGAACTGTGAAGGGCGCGGGCGCGCCCTGCAATCAGAAGTTGGAGAAGAGACGCTTAGCGGGCGTTGAATCGCCGCCTGAGAAGACCGGCGCCAACAAGGCCAAGACCGATCAGGCCGACCGAAGCAGGCTCGGGAATTGCGGTGGAGCTCAAAACGAGATTGTCAAACCCGAACATTGCCTGACCCGCGGCAGTATTGATCTTGGTGAAGCCTATGCTGGTAATATCAGCTGCCGTACTATTGAATACGACTGTTTGAACCGCGAGATTGGTCGTGCCAACCTGCACAGGGTTGATCGTCATCGTGCCGACCACGGCATTGCTCGCGTTCAGAAAATCGATGGTGGCGCCATCAAATCCGGCAGCACTCGCATTCTGCAACCCGAGCAGATCAAATGCCACGCCCTGCACTGGGGCATTCAGTGTTAAGGTATTGAGAACGCCGGCGTTTCCAGCCACGTTCACGTAGTTCGGTCCGGATGGAATAAGGATGCCGCCGCTATCGAAGTTCTGCACAACGAAGCCACAGTAGGACGATGTACACGATCCGCCCGTTGTGCTAGAAAACGTTAACCCGTCCGAAGCCAACAGCTGGTTTGTGAGATCCAGCGGTACTGCGGAAAATATGGGGCCGTCGAACGTTTTAAGTGTATCCGCCCCGGCCAGCGCTGCGGCCGCAGCGAGTAGTACGGCGCACCTGAGAGTCCTAACCATCCTTCCTCCTCCTGGCTTGCGAGCTGTCGCGATCGTTACAACTTGCCGCGATTCACTCCGTAGCGATGGTTCGACTACGAAGCGCTACAAACGGTTTCGTCATTCGCGTACTACTCGCAATGCCTTGCCATCCCTTAAGGCGAACCGGTCTAAGCCGCCGATTCTACCTTCACCTTTGTCCCGAACAGAATACCAGCGATATCCGGTTAATGCAATGGGTTACATAGTGGACCCGTCGCTTGTTTGTTAGATGTATTACATTAGCTCAGTAAGGCGTCTCACCCACTGGTACGAAGCGCCCCCCATGGCCGCACGGCACTTCAGAACACCACGTGCAGTTAAACCGGCCTCGCTCCGAAGCGTGTCCACTGCGATGCGCTCCATCTCGCCACGGAGGTCCTCAGAATCCTCAGGAATCTGGGTGGACGAATGTGTAATGCGGCAATCATCGAGGGAGACCGGAAGGGTTAGACCAGCAAACCTGCGCTGCACCGTTTCCCGGAACGCCGCATCACCGGAAACCGCGTCAATGTCGACCAAAACGTCGGCGCACGCGAGATTGTAAAGCGACGTTAGTACGTAGAAGTAGTAGAAGCAGGCAAAAGCGCGGACCGTGTCGCGCAGCATCTCGCGCAGGTAGTACTCGTATTCGGTCAGAACCGACTCGTCCCGGTGACAGGGAAGCGGGAACCGTGCCGTCAGCCGCCGAAACAGCGGATGCCGCTGGTTCTGGGCGATTGTGCAGAGGATGATCGAAGGGAAGAACTGGTTTTCAAAGCTGCGCATCGAACGCCACACGTCGGCATAGTTCCGCATTACGAACACATGCAGGGCGTGAAAATGGGCACAGAACCATCTCGATCTCAGGAGCATGCGATTGGGTTGGAAAACGGGCACGCGGCCCTGATCGTAGGCGAAGCAGCACAAATTGTAGAAATATTGCTCGAGCTCGGGATCCTCGTCGTGCTCAGAAAGGCAGTACCGTTCATGGGCGAAGCGCTTGAGGTAATACGGCACGCCGCCATTCTGCACAACCGGATACTCCTCGAAGTACGGCCGAGAAAGGTCCGGATGGCGCATATGCCGAGTCATCCCGCGGAGCAGGGCGGCGCGGTCGAGTTCGTGAGTATGACTGAGAAGATCGTGGTGCAGCGGTTCGTAATAGCAGTGAAAGGCCGGCTCGCGGCGAAAGCACTGCCACAGCCAGGTGCTGCCGGTCCGCCACATTGCATTCAGCAGTATGGCGTTCCACCGGAGGTTATTGAATGAGCGCGTGCGCCGACCCCCATTGTTTTCGCTCGCCTGGGGCGCCGGTCCGTTCGGGGCGGCGGTTCTCGTTTTGCATGACTTTATTATGGGACCAGTGATCTCGCGAGAACTCGTTGTAGCCGCATATCGTCTCTTCCTCGGCAGGGAACCGGAGAGTGAGGAGGTGATCCGCGCCACGATGAACGGTCTGCCCGATTGGCAGAGCCTCCGCCGAGCGTTCCTCCACAGCCAGGAGTTTCGGCGCATCTGCTCGCCATCGGTTCTCATGCCTGTTCACGATCTTGCGCCGCCGGTTCGGGTCGAGACGGAAACGGACCCGGCGACTCTGGCGAAAATGCTGCAGCACGTTCAGCGGGTCTGGACGGAGCTCGGTGAGCAGGAACCTTATTGGTCTGTCATCACATCCGACGAGTTCCGGAAGGCTTCGTTTTCGAAAAGCGCGGAGCAGTTCTGGAGTTCAGGCGAGGCCGACGTGGAACGATTTCTGACGTGGTTGCGGCGCAACAGAATTTCGCCGGACCGGATCACGAGTGTCCTCGAGTTTGGCTGCGGAACCGGCCGCGTTACCGCCTGGCTAGCGGGTGCATTTCCGAACGTGATCGGGTACGACATTTCAAGGCATCACCTGAACATTGCCGAACAACATCTCCGGGACGTTGGCCGGCAGGCGGATCTTCGGACGATGTCCATGGATGAGCTGGAGCGCCTGCCGCGGGTAGACGCCGTTTTCTCAGTGATTGTTCTCCAGCACAATCCGCCGCCCGTGATCCGCCACATCCTGGGGCGGCTCCTGTCCGCGCTGAATCCAGGCGGCATCGCCTGGTTTCAGGCGCCCACATATTACGAGAACTATGAATTCCGGGCGCAGAAGTATCCGCGGACGCAGGTCAACCCTGCGCCTCCGAGCCGGATGGAAATGCACATGCTCCCTCAGGACGTGATTTTCGAGCTGATCGCATCGCTCGATTGCCGGGTCGTCGAAGTGCAGCCGGATTCCATGACGGGATCGCCGGAATTCGTTTCCACAACGTTTCTGGTCAGGAAGCGCGAAGACTGAGACGGTGTCAGCAGTCGTGTTCCCACGAGTTCCGCGACCTGCTTTTCCGCGCCCCGGATCCATTCCAGCATTTCTCCGACGCCGCGCCGGGGGTCGCGGGTGGGAGCCCAGTTAAGCTCCTGCCTGGCGCGGGCACAGTTGGCGGTGAAAATCCTCTGATCGCCTGGACGCCAGTTACTCCGTGAGTACGGAATGCGCTTGTGCAGCAGATGCTCGAGCAGCGCCAGCAGTTCGAGAATCGAAAGCGAGTAGGACACGCCCCCGCCCGCGTTGTAGATCCGCCCTGCAGCAACCTGGATGTTGTCGATCGCGAGTAAATACAGATCAATCAGATCATCGATCCACAGAAGGTCGCGAGTCTGCTTGCCGTCGCCGAAGATCGTGATCGGATGTCCGAGCACTGCGGCAATGCTGAACCAGGCCACCCAGCCCTGATCTTCCATCCCATATTGGCGCGGGCCATAAACACAGGATTGCCTGAATACGACTGATTTGAGCCCGTAGATCCGGTGATAATCGCGGACATATTGCTCAGCACAACCTTTGGAGCAGCCATAAGGCGAGTGGAAGTCGAGCGGAGCGCGTTCATCGACCCCTTCGGGGATATCACGGTAACAGTACCGCTGCGCCGCCTCAGTCACCGCTGCGTGGTCCAGCGCGCCGTAGACTTTGTTCGTCGAGGCAAAGAGAAAAATGGCGTGGGGAGCTCGCAATCGGGTTGCCTCGAGCACGTTCAGCGTGCCCAGAGCATTGGCATCGAAGTCGCTGCGCGGGTCCGCAACCGACGTCGTAACCGCGACCTGGCCCGCTTCATGGATCACCACATCGACGGCGCCATCGGCGAAGGCCGCATCGACATCGGACCAGCGGCGCACATCGCAGTGGCGAAAAATAAACTGGCCCTCATCGGCGATTGCAGCAAGGTAGGCCAGATTATAGGGGCCCCCCGGGCGTGACAGATTGTCGAGACCGATAACCTGCGCGCCACGGCGCAGAAAGCGCTCGGCGGCATGACTGCCGATGAACCCGGCTACCCCGGTTACTATGACCTTCATCCGCGCATTTCACCCGCGGACGGTCCCGAGGCAAAGACGTCGACCGTGCCGGCTCACGATCTGCTAGTATAGCAGCAGCATCGGAGCAAGCCGATTCATGCAGGTCAGGGCTGCGGCGGAGGGCGAAAGCCTCAAATCGCTGCTTACGCAAAAAGTTATTTCGGCTGCGCAATGCACCCGGCAGAAATCGCAACTCGTTGCGGCCGCAAACGGTTCCGATGCCGTTGCAAGTCTGCTGCGCTCCGCTGAAAGGGCGAGCGCCGGCATTGGGCAATTCCCTGCGAGCCCCCCTGGCTTCAGAGCGAAGATTGGCGCCGTCGGGGTACGCCTCGTAAGGAGAATGTTGTTCTGGTACACACCACAGATTGTGGCGGCTCAGAACGCCATCCTGGCCGTTCTGCAGGAACAAAACGCAATACTCCGCGACCTGCACGTCAGAGTCTGCACTGGTGAGCGAACGCGGGAGGCGCTCGTCGGCGATGGCAGCAACGCCGCCACCGATGACACGGGTCAAAACAGCGGCAGCGTACGGTCAGTAACTCTCTAACAGCGACTGTGCCGCAGAACAAAGCCCGGATAAAATGAGAATCGTCGTTGCCAGCGTCCGCACTCCGTTTGTATTCGGCGGCGCCGAGTTGCACGCAAGATCGCTCATTTCGGCGCTGCAGAGCGCGGGACACGACGCTGAGCTTTTCGAAGTTCCCCTGCAATGCCACCCCGCGGAACGCATCCCCGAGCTGATGCTGGCTTGTCGGCTGATGGATGTTACTCTGCATGCCGATCTTCTCATCGGCCTCAAGTTTCCGGCGTACTACATCCGGCATCCGAATAAGGTGCTGTGGATTCTGCATCAGCACCGGCAGGCGTACGATTTATGGGATCACCCGCTCGCCGGCGACCTGATTCGATCCCAGGACGGACTGGGCATCCGCAGCGCTGTAACGGAAGCGGACCGGAGCCTTATCCCTGAGGCCCGGCACGTTTACGCAAATTCGAAAAATGTAGCGTCCCGTCTCAAACATTACTGCGGCCTCGATTCGATTCCTCTGTATCACCCGCCGCCCGGCGCCGAGTTGTTCCATTCTGCCGCGTTTGACGATTATCTGTTTTTTCCGAGCCGGCTTACGGCCATCAAGCGTCAGGAACTCGTGCTGCACGCTCTCGCCAAAACACGGCATCGTGTTCGTGTCGTTTTCGCAGGGGCGCCGGACGTACCCTCGTACGATCAGCAACTGGGGCACCTCACCACACAACTGCGGCTCGATGATCGGGTCCAGTGGTTGGGCCGGATCAGTGAGGAAAGGAAGCGTGATCTTTACGCCAATGCGCTTGGCGTCGTGTATCCTCCGCTGGACGAGGATTACGGATACGTAACGCTGGAGGCGATGCTGTCCGGCAAACCGGTGATCACCTGCGTTGATTCGGGTGAGCCGGTGGAATTTGTTACTGACGGGGAAACTGGGCTCGTAGTTCCCGCGGATCCCGGTGCTCTGGCCGCGGCTCTTGACACGCTTTGGGACGACCGAGCTGCCGCGATGCGCATGGGAGCGGCGGCGTGCGACCGCTACAAGTCGCTGGAGATCTCCTGGGAAAGCGTCGTCCGAATGCTGGCGTCATGAAGGTCAACTGGTTTTCGCCGATCCCCCCGGCTCAGACGGGCATCGCAGAATATACGATCACAATCCTGCCTTATCTTTGCGCGCAGACGCAAGTGATCGTATGGTCCGATCAGGCGAAGTATGACAAGCGAATTGAGAAGTGGGCCAAGGTTCGCAGGTACGGTCCGGGAAACCCACCGTGGCGGGAAATCAACAGTGCCGATATTTCCGTCTTTAACATGGGCAACAACGCCGCGTACCATGAAGGCCTCTGGCGGGTTGCCCGCGCGCATGGGGGCGTGGTAGTTCTGCACGACCTGCGCCTTCAGGATCTGTTCTGGAGCATGTGCCTGCGAGACCGCTCAATCGGCTACGAGGAGCTTATGGGGCATCACTACGGGGCTCGCGGAGCGAATGCCGCCGAATCCGTCATTTCAGGCAGGCTGCGGCCGGATGAACTGGCCACAACCTATCCGCTCACACAGGCGGCGCTTGAAAACGCCGCCGGCGTCGTTGTTCATACCACCGAGGGTTTCGATATTGTCCAGAAACAGACGGCTCAACCGGTGGCGTACCTCAATTATCCGTACGCCGCGGCTTCAGAAGAAACGTTTGCAGGGTGGAAGACGCTTAGGAAAGAGAACGGTCGTGAACCACTGAAGGTGGTTTTACTTGGTTATCTCAATCCGAATCGACGCATCGAATCGATTCTTCGCGCCATGGCTGGCGCTCGGCTGCGGCGGCGACTCTCTCTGCACATCTATGGACCGGTGTGGGATCAAACGCACGTGACGCAGCTGGCGTCCAGTCTGAATCTCCTGAACGATGTTCACCTGCACGGGTATATTCCGAACGGCGAAACTGACCGGTTGATCGCCGACGCGGACCTTGCCATTAATCTGCGGTTTCCGACGATGGGCGAGGCTTCGATGACACAGCTACAGTTCTGGGATCATGCGCTCCCCACGATCGTGACGCGGACGGGGTGGTACGCTAGTTTGCCGCACGATACAGCTTTATTCATTGAACAGGATCGGGAAATCGAGCTGCTCCAACAGTATCTGAGCGATTTCGCGGAAAACCCCGCCGCCTTCCGCCACCTCGGGCTGAATGGCCGGGAGCGGCTCATTGCAGTGCATCAGCCGACATCATACGCAAGCGATTTCTCCGATTTTTTGAAAATCGTTTTAGCAAACCGCCATACAGCGCAATGGATGAACGTCGCGGCCTACGCGGGCAGTCTTGTCGGCGGCTTGTGCGCCCGAGAGAGCGTGGATCGCATTCTGGCAGACGCTGCAGCCAGGGGAATTATGAGTTTCCTGGCCCCGGGAAGTCGGGCCACGCATTCAGAGTGTCCATCCACAGTCGAGAACCGCGCTTCAGCGATTTAGTGCGCATTACACGAGCACTAATTAGCAGCGGAATCAGAAACTGAGAGCAGGCGCCGGCCATCCGATATCCCTATCACTGTCCGAAACGGCTCAGATACTCCCGCGAAGTGATAAACGTAGAGACCGCCGCCGGTAAATTGGAGTCGGTGGACAGGGATCTCGTCCAACTCGCCAGCCCTGCTGCCTCAGCCGTGCGGCGCAGGAAACCGAGATACAGCAGATTGGCGTAGCATCGAGGGCGCACGGCGTCATCGAACTCCGGACTGCTGATGAATGCACCTACAACATCTCCCCTGCTCACGCCTGCCTGCAGCTGAGCCGTCCAGTACTGCAAACCAACGGAATCCGGGGGGCGGCCAAGGATGTTCTGATAAATGAGTGTGACAAACATCGTGTTGGAAACCGCCGCACCATAGTTGGCCGTGAACTCCGGCGACGAAATAAACGCATCCCGAATGCTGCCCTGTGTCATGCCCGATCGCAAAGCTGCGAACCAGCTCCACCAGCCAGCGAAATCCGGATCACGGCCGAGAATCGCAACGTAGATCTTAATAAGATAAAGACCACTCTGGCCGATACCATTTCCAGCCATGACCGATGCGCCAACCTGTGCACGAGTCATCGCGCCGCTGTCGATCTGGATAACCCAGGATGCGGCTCCCGAATCGGGTGTTTGATCGAGCAGGTCCTGATATAGTTCCGTGACGAAGCCCTGGGATGTGTTGATCGGCCACGTAAAATTCGCCGTAATCGCGCGATCGCTCGTCATCAAGGTGCAGCCACTGGAATCCGGCACATCCCCAACCCACCTGCTAAATGACCAGCCGCTCGCGGGAACTTCCGTAAGACAGACTCTGGCGCCGCCTGCGTATATACCAGTGCTGCTTACCGGGGTGACTGACACCGCGCCGCCATCGGCAGGAGAGATGGTAACGCTTAGCTTATACGTGATGCTCGCAAACGCTGCGGCAACGGTTGCGTTTGCGGTCATGGTCAGGCAGTTCGAAGCATCGAGCGTCGCGCCGGACCACGATACAAATCGCCATCCGGTTGCCGGCACTGCGGTCAGGCATACCTTCGTCCCACTCACGTACGAGCCGCCCGGCGGATTCGCAGCGACCGTCCCACCCGCTGACGGAGATGCGTTCAG
>Ga0070739_10004452_pt1 | contig 16549 bp, 16 predicted proteins | sample Coa_R1_7_FD_66445 | JGI IMG/M metagenome (GOLD analysis project Ga0070739, IMG submission 66445) | Surface soil microbial communities from Centralia Pennsylvania, which are recovering from an underground coalmine fire - Coalmine... | ecosystem: Environmental > Terrestrial > Soil > Unclassified ... | reverse complement strand
TTCCAGGTCTCGAAGAAGCTCCCCGAGGACGGCGTGGTCGGCCCCCAGACACTCGCCGCTCTGCAGCAGGCGCTGGCGGGCTAGCGCAACCGGGTCAGCTCAGCCCGTTGAGCTCCTGGGGGATGAGCAACTCGAAGCGAGCGCCGCGCGCGCGAGGGTCGTAGACGAGGTCTCCGCCGTGCGCCTGCGCGTACGCGCGGGCGATCGCGAGCCCGAGACCATGGCCGCTGTTGGTGCCGCCGCCGCGTGCGAAACGGTCGAAGATCCTTCCCTCGAGCTCGTCCGGCACCCCGGGGCCTGCATCCTCCACCACGACCCGGAGATGGCGGTCCCGCTGGTGCGCTTCGATCCGGATCGGAGGCGCGCCGTACCGGACGGCGTTGGCGACGAGGTTCGAGACGACGCGCTCGAGCACGAGCGGGTCGACGACGGCGGCGAGATCGTCCGGGACGTCGAGGTCGACCGCGTCTGACGTGGCAAGGGCGCCCCGCACGACGTCCGCCAGGGCTCTCTTCAGGACGACCGGACGCGGATCGACGCTGATGGCGCGCGCATCGAGGCGGGAGAGATCGAGCAGCTCCTCGAGCAACCGGCGGAGACGCTCGCCCTGCTCGACGCCCACCCGCAGCAGCTCCTCTCGCAGCCCCTCGTCGAGCTCCCGCCCCCTTTCGGCGAGCGTCTTGAGGACCCCGTACACGGAGGTCGCCGGCGTCCGCAGCTCGTGCGAGGCGATGGCGACGAAGTTGAGCTTGAGCTGGTCGAGCTGGATCAGCTCCTCGTGCAGCTGCGCGCGCTCGACGGCGATCGCGACCCGCTCGGCGACGATCTGGAGCAGCTCGACCTCGTCGCGCGTGAACGTCCGCGGCGTGAGTGTCCCGACGTGGAGGACACCGAGGGCGAGACCGCGGACGACGAGTGGCACGCCGACCATGGTCTTGAGCTGTTTCTGGCGCAGGATCGGGTTGAAGACCGGGTACTCGTCGACGTCGATCACCATCGGCCGCGCCTCGAGGGCGACGCGGCCGGCGAAGCCGGCGCCGAGCGGGATGCGGACACCGACCTCCTCCTCGATCCCGAGGGCTGCGCGCGCGACGAGCTCGTTCGTCTCCTCGTCGAGCAGGAGCACGGCGCAGGTGTCGGTGCGGAGGATGTCCCGGATCCTGGGTAGAAGCACCTTGAGGAGCTCGTTCACCTCGAGGTGGGCGAGCGCGGCGTCCGTCACCGCCTGCACGTGCTCGATCCGCTCGCGTGCAGCGCGCTCGGCCTCGAAGAGGCGGGCGTGCTCGATCGCGAGCGCGGCCCGGTCGGCGACGAGCTGAAGCAGCTCCACCTCGTCTTGCTGAAACGCCCGATGCACGAGCGAGCCGACGTGAAGGACGCCGCGCACCTCTCCCTCCACGACGAGGGGGACGCCGAGCATCGACTTGATCCCCTTCTCGCGCAGGAGCGGGTTGAGGACGTGCGCGTGGTCGACGTCGTCGAGGATCACCGGGCGCTTCTCGGCGGCGATCCGCCCTGCGAAGCCTCCTCCGACCGGGACGCGGACGCCTTGCTCGACCTCTTCCTCGAGACCGAGCGCGGCCCTCGCGACGAGCTCGTTCGTGTCGTCGTCGAGGAGGAGGATCGCGCACGTGTCGACTTCCAGTATCTGCCGGGTGCGCTCGAGCAGAGCTCCGAGCAGCTCGTCTAGGCGCAGATGCGCGAGGGCAGCATCCGTGACCGACTGCAGCCTGCGGACGCGCTCGGCCGTTGAGCCTTCCGGCCACACACCTGGAGGTATCCCGCCAGATGCGAAAAGCTAGTCCTGGGCGCTGCCCGATTTGCGGCGGACGAGCACCGCCGCGGCGAGTGCGAGGCCGGCCGCGACCTCCGCGAGCCAAACGTCGCGATAGCGGATCGGATCGACCGAGCCCCGGCGGGCGACCGGCTCGAGACAGAGCGCGGCAGCGGTGACGATTGCGCCGCCGATCGCGCGCCGCGTTCGCCACTGCTGGCCGAGCCAGCCGAAGAGCGGTCCCGTGAGGACGGCGCCGAGGAAAACCCTGTGCTCGCTGACGAAGAAGCCGCGCGCGTTCGCGAGCGAGTAGTGCGCACCTTCGAGCGGGCTGTCGGTGAGGAGGAAGTAGCCGAGGAGCGCCGCGGCCGTGCAGCCCAGCCCGAGCAGTGCGGCGCGCCGCGGCTCGCGCTGGGTCGAGCCGGCGACGAAGGCGAGCACGAGCCACGGTGCGGATAGCAGGCTGACGTCGGTGGGCCAGCCCGAGCCGAAGACGTGGCCGGAGCCGAGGTACTGGTCGCCGGCCCCGAACGCCGCCGCCGCGACGAGTGCGAACGCGATCCCCATCGCCGCCGAGGCTACCCGAGCACGGCGCGGAGGCGCTCGAGGCTTTCCGCCGGCCACAGCTCGTCCAGGTCATAGACGACCTCGTAGGCGGGAACCGCCTCCGGCAGCGCCACCCACGGCAGCTTCGACCGAGTGAAGATGTGGACGTCGGGCGCGACGCTCGCGGGCTCGTCGAGTGTTCCGGCCCGGACGAAGTAGATGCCGGGGTGGCTATAGCAGCTGTAGACGGCAATCTGGCAGGTCGGGCAGCGGAAGATCTGCTGCGCCGACCCGTCGTCGCGCGGGACCTCGACGAGCTGCGGCTCGCCCGTGACCAGCTCGAGGCGGTCGGCCTCGAGCAAGGCGTTGATGACGAACGCGCCGCCCGTCTGCCGCTGGCAGTTGAGGCAGTGGCAGCAGTGGACGATGAGCGGCTCGCTCGTCAGCCGGTAGCGAACCGCGCCACAGGAGCACCCGCCCTCGCGCAGCACGGAGCAGAGCCTAGCCCGAGGCCAAGGCGAGCTCTCGCGCCTCTTCTTCGCCCAGCGCGCGGCCTTCGGCCCAGATCCGGTCGAACCGCTCGCCGAGCCGCTCGCGCAGCGTCGCCGTGGCGTTCTCGAGCTCGACGTAGTCGTCGGGGTCGGGGATCGAATCGGTGTCGCGGAAGATCCGGTCGGCACAGGCGACGAGCCGGCCCGCGCGCTCGTCGTCCCCCTCGTGGAGCGCGAGGACGCCGGCGTCGAGGAAGACGTAAGGCCGCATGTAGGCGTTGTCGTTGGCGAAGATCCATCCGCTAGCAAGCGCGAAGCGGCGTCCGGCTTCGGCGCGGTTGCCGCTGTGGAGCTCGACGTAGACGAGGTTGTGGTGCTCGCCGGCGACGACGATCTCGTTGCCGAGCTGCTCGTTCAGCTCGATGCTGCGCAGGTACAGCTCGCGCGCCTCGTCGTAGCTGCCCTCCATCCGCGCAGCCGCGGCCCGCATATGGAGTGGGATCCGGACCGCTCCGGGATCGTCCACCTGCTCGGCCGCCTCGTAGCCGCGCTCGGCCCAGCGGCGCACCTCGCCGAAGTCGCCGCGACGCAGCGCGACGCGCGCCAGGTCCGCGCAGGCGGAGGCGAGGTCGGCCGAGGGGCCGGCCGGCTCGATGAGCGCGTAGCGCTCCTCGAAGGCACGCTCCGCGGCTTCGAGATCGCCCTGGCGGAACGCGATCGAGCCGAGGCCTTTCAGGACGCCGGCGTGATCCCCCTCCCCGCTCGCGGCCGCACGCTCGAGCAGCTCGCGCCCTTCGGTCATGTGGCCGCGCATCCACCAGAAGCTCCAGAGCTCGGCACAGACGTCGGCAGCGGCCACGGGGTCCGCGGCGAGCAGTCGCTCGACGAGGGCGTGCACCTCCTCGTGCCGCTCCTCGAGCCGGGCCATGTAGCCCTCGGTCTCAGGACCGGCGCGTGCCAGATGCGCCCCGGCCTCGCGCACGAGCTCGAGCAGGTCGTCCTCGGCCACGGCTATTTCCCGCTGCGGTCGATCAGCTCGATGCGGTAGCCGTCCGGATCCTGGACGAAGCAGATCAGGGAGCCGCCCTCGCGGACCCGGTACGGCTCGCGCTCCGGCTCGATGCCCTGCTCCTTCAGCTCCGCGAGAGACGCCGCGAGGTCGTCGACCCCGACGGCGATGTGCCCGTAGCCGGTGCCGAGGTCGTACGCGCGGCCGTCGTGGTTGTACGTGAGCTCGAGCACCGCGTCCTGGTCGCCGATGCCGTAGAAGTAGTTCGTCGCCTCTTTCTCGCCGTTCCGGACGATGTCCATGTCGCGCTCGAAGCGGAAGCCGAGCGCTTCGTAGAAGGCGCGGCTCCTCTCCGGATCCGTGATTCGCACCATCGTGTGGAGGAAGTCGCTCATCCCGGCATCGTAAGCTGCCACGAAATCGCGGGGTCTGTTCGGGCCGCAAGCGGCGTCCTAGACTCGCTAGGTGCGGTGATCCCGCTCAGCAGAACCTTGGGGCAGGTCCGGGCGGTTGTCGGCAACCGGAACATCCGTCACCTCGAGCTGGCCTACGCCAGCGCTACCACGAGCGAGTGGGCCTTCACGGTCGCGCTCGCGGTTTTCGCCTACCAGCGCGGCGGCGCGCGCGACGTCGGGATCCTCGGCCTCGTCCGGATGGCCCCCGCCGCACTCGCGACGCCGTTCACCGCCGCGTTCGCCGACCGGTACGAGCGCGAGCGGGCGCTGGTTGCCGTCTCGCTCCTCTCGGCCGTTGCGCTCGCCGCTTCCGCGGCCCTGTTCTACGGCGGACGGAGCGAAGCGGGGATCTTCGCCTTCGCAGCGGCACACGCGGTCGTCTCGACCCTCTGCCGGCCCACAGTCTCGGCACTGCTGCCGTCGCTCGCGACGAGCCCCGAGCAGCTCGTGGCGGCGAATGCAGTCTCGCTGGCCCTCGAAGGCCTCGGCACGCTGGTCGGCCCGCTCGTGGCCGGCCTGCTGGTCGCGACGGCGAACGTCGGCGTCGTCTTCGTCTTCGGTGCCGTCTCGTATGTCGCCTCGGCCCTCGCCTTGGCGGCGATCCACGTCGAGGGGCGTCTGCGATTTGCGCACCAGCGGGCCGATCGGAAGCTGGCCGCCGGATTCCGGCTCCTCGCGCACGAGCCTCAGCCGCGGTTGATCGTCGGACTGTTCGTGGCGCAGACGCTCGTCCGCGGCTCTCTCAACGTGCTGGTGGTGGTGATCGCGTTCCGGCTCCTGCACGCCGGGGGCGGCTGGGTCGGATTCCTCTCGGGGGCTGTCGGCGCGGGGACGCTCCTCGGCGGCTTCACCTCGGTCGCGTTCACCGGTCGGCGGCTGGCGCTGCCGTTCGGATTCGGCCTCGTGCTCTGGGGAGTGCCGATCGCGCTGATCGCCGCCGGATCGAGCAAGTTCCTGGCCCTGCTCCTGCTCGTGGTGCTGGGGATCGGCAACGCGATCGAGGACGTGACCGGAGAGACGCTGCTGCAACGGCTCGTCAGCGACGAGGTCTTGGGCCGCGTCTTCGGTGTCATGTTCGGGCTCGCGACGGCCGGATTCGGAGTCGGCGCGATCGTCGCGCCCGCGCTGATCGCCGGTCTCGGTAACAGGGGCGCGCTCGTGGCGACAGGCTTGTTCCTGCCGGCACTCGTCCTGGTGTCGCTGCCGGCGCTCCGCCGGATCGATGCCTCGGCAGGCGCGCCGACACGGGAGCTCCAGGTCCTCGACCAGGTGCCGATGTTCGCGCCACTCCCGCTCGTCGCGAAGGAGCAGCTCGCCCGGAGCCTCGTCGCGACGACGTTCGCGGCGGGAGAGCCGATCATCGAGGAGTCTCAGATCGGCGACCGCTTCTACATCCTCGTGCGGGGCCAGGTGACGGTCACGCACGGTGGTCAAGAGATCGGCGAGCTCGACCGCGGCGACTTCTTCGGGGAGATCGCTCTGCTCCGCGATATCCCGCGCACCTCGACGGTCACGGCTCGGGACGACGTGGAGACCTATGTGCTCGACCGGCGCCACTTCCTGGAGGCGGCAATCGGCCATGCCGCCGGGCGCGAGGCCGGAGAGGCCGTCGTCGCCGAGCGCCTGGCGGCGCTGACACCCGAGTAAGCCTCAGCTCCTCAGGTCCTCGGCGACGATCGCGTAGAGGACGCTGTCGACCCACTCGCCGTTCCTGCGGTACGCCTTTCGCTTCCGTCCCTCGCGGACGAAGCCGGCGCGCTCCGCATGCGCGCACGCGCGCTCGTTGAAGGCGTAGATCTCGAGCTCGAGCCGGTGGAAGCCGAGCTCCTCGAGCAGATGCCGCTGGAAGAGCCGCGCCGCCTCGTCGGCGAGCCTCCGTCCTCGGGAGCCGGGATGGATCGCCAGGCGCTCGAGCCGGGCGATCCGGTTCCGCTCGTTCGCGACGTGGAAGCCGAGCATGCCGGCGCGCTCGCCGTCGGCTTCGATGACGAAGCGGCCGAAGGTCTCCGGTTCCGCGAGCGACCGCTCGATCTCCTCGAGCACCTCTTCGCGAGTCGCGGGGCTGCGCGGCCCGAGGAACGGGCGCACGTCGTCGTCTGCGAGGAGCTCCAGCAGGAAGTCCGCGTCAGGCGGCCTGGCGCGCCTCAGCTCGACGGGCACGCAGGGAAGCTAGTCGAACGGATCCGGTGGCGAGCGCGACGCCGACGAGGACGAGGACGAGCGCCGCGAACGCGGTCAGCCCGAAGCTCTCGCCGAGGAAGGTCGCGCCGTACGCGAGCGCGATCGGCGGCACGAGGTAGGTCACGAGCGTCGCGTAGTTCGCCCCGGCGCGCTGGATGAGCGCGAAGAAGAGCAGGTACGCGAGCGCCGTCCCGACGAAGCCCAGAACGAGGATGGCCATGATCGTCTCGCCGTGCCACATGCCCGACGGCGCCTGGACGATCCCCGCGGGCAGAGCCGCGAGCGTCGAGACCGCCGTCGAGGCGAGCGCGACGACGAGCGGCGGCGTGCCGCGCAGGTGGCGTCCTGCGAGCAGGGTCCCGATCGCGTAGCAGAGGGCCATCGCCACCACGGCCAGGGCGGCGAGGAGCTTCCCCTGCGGCTGGGCGCCCACGAGCAGCGCTACCCCGACGAAGCCGATCGCGAGCCCGAGCAGCCTGAGGCCCCCCACCCGCGCCTCGCGGAAGAACCCGAACGCAAGCAGCGCGTTGAAGATCGGGACGGCGCCCTGGATGATCGAGGCGAGCCCGGAGTCGATCCGCTTCTCGCCCCACGAGAGGAGCCAGAACGGCAGAGCGGTGTTCACGAGCCCGATGACCACGAGCCAGCGCCACGCGGCGCGGAGCTCGTCGATCGTCGCGCGCGGCCCGAGCCGGACGACCGCTATCACGGCCAGGAGCAGGGCGGCCGAGCCGAGGCGGCCGAGGATCAAGGTCGCCGGAGCGAGCTGCCGGTCGGCGATCTTGATCAGCATGAACGACGCGCCCCAGATGAGCGCGAGCACGGCGAGGATGACGGCCGGGCGACGCATCTACCTACTGGAACGCAACGTAGCCCGCTCCGGTGAGATTCCGCCGCAACGCCGGTTAGACTGAATTACCTGACGGAGCTGGCCGCCCAACAGCCCCTGCACCGCGTCCTCGGTCTGACCGACTGGGAAGCGGAGCGTATCCGGGAGCTGCTCGGCCGCGACCCGAACCATTTCGAGCTTGCGGTCTTCTCGCTCCTCTGGTCGGAGCACTGCGGCTACAAGCACTCGGCGCCGCTCCTCAGACGGCTGCCGTCGGCCGGCGAGCGCGTCCTGCAGGGACCGGGCGAGAACGCGGGAGTCCTCGACATCGGTGACGGGACGGCGGTCGCGTTCAAGGTCGAGTCGCACAACCACCCGTCGGCCGTCGAGCCGTTCCAGGGCGCCGCGACGGGCATCGGCGGGATCCTGCGCGACGTGATCGCGATGGGCGCGCGGCCGGTCGCGCTGCTCGACGGGCTCTGGTTCGGCGAGCCCGGCTTCGATTTCCAGCAGGCGGTGGCCGGCATCGGCCACTACGGCAACTGCGTCGGCGTGCCCACCGTCGGCGGCCAGACCGTCTTCGACCCGGCCTACGCCTCGAACTGCCTCGTCAACGCGATGTGCGTGGGCCTCCTCGACGCCGACCGGCTTCGCTCGGCAAAGGCGAGCGGAACGGGACGGCTCGTCGTGCTCTACGGCGCGACTACGGGGCGTGACGGCATCGGCGGCGCCTCGGTGCTCGCGAGCGCCGAGCTGAGCGAGGACGACGCCGACAAGCGCCCGTCCGTTCAGGTCGGCGACCCCTTCACCGGCAAGAAGCTGATCGAGGTCTCCCTCGAGCTCGTCGAGTCGGGCCTCGTCGAGTCGCTGCAGGACTGCGGCGCCGCCGGCCTCGCATCCGCGCTCTCGGAGATGACCTCCCCGAGCGCCGGCATCGACGTGCACCTCGACCGCGTGCCGTTGCGCGAAGAGGGCATGGAGCCCTGGGAGATCATGATTTCGGAGTCTCAGGAACGGATGGTCGCGGTCGTGCGGCCGGAGATGCTCGATGCGGTGCGCGGCGTGTGCGCCCGCTGGGAGCTGCCGTGCACGGCGATCGGCGAGGTGACCGACACCGGCTCGTTGCGCGCCCTGCACGAGGATGACGTGGTGGGCGACATCCCCGCCCAGCTTCTGACCGAGGAGTGCCCGCGCTACGAGGTCGAGCAGCTGGCGGAGACCCGGCCGCCGCGGCGCGTCGCTCCGCCCGCGTTCGACGTGCGCGACGTGATCGAGCAGTACGACCACCTCGTCGGCTCGCGCACCGTCCGCCGGCCGGGACTCGACGCCGCCGTCCTCCGGCTGCGCCCCTCGCTGCGCGGGCTTGCCGTGGCGCTGCAGGGCCCGGCGCCGGGCGAGACCGACGGCTTCCGCGCGGGCATCCAGGCGACGCTCGGCGCCGCCCGCAACGTCGCTTGCGCGGGCGGCGAGCCGATCGGGCTGACCGACTGCCTGAACTTCGGCAACCCCGAGAAGCCCTCCATCGCGCACGAGCTCGCCCAGGCGATCGAGGGGATCGCGCAGGCGGCGGAGGCGCTCCGCATCCCGGTCGTCTCGGGCAACGTCTCGCTCTACAACGACGCCGACGGCACCTCGATCCCACCGACGCCGGCGGTCGGCTGCGTCGGGCTCGTGCCCGACGTGCGGCGCGTGCCGAACCGCTGGGAGAGCGGCGACGCAGTCCTCCTCGCCGCCTCGCCCGACGGCTCGCTCGCCGCCGAGGTGGCGCTGATCCGCTTCCTGTGGAAGGCGGCCCCGCACCTGAGCCTCTGCCACGACGTCGGCAGCGGCGGGATCGCGGCGGCCTTGGCCGAAGCTGCGACCTGGAGCGGCGGCCTCGAGGCCGACGTGGAGCTCCCCGCCGACTACGACTCGCGGCGCGGCGCGGCGATCCTCGCGTGCCGGCCGGATCGCGTCGGCCGTCTCGGCTCCCGCGGCTTCGTCCAGATCGGAGTCGTTGCCTGATGTGCGGCGTCTTCGGGGTCTATGCACCGGACCGCGACGTCGCGCGCCTGACCTATTTCGGCCTCTTCGCGCTCCAGCATCGAGGCCAGGAGTCGGCCGGCATCGCCGTCTCCGAGCACGGGCGGCTGACGGCGTTGCGCGACCTCGGGCTCGTCCAGCAGGTCTTCGACGAGCAGAAGCTCGGCGGCCTGCGCGGCCAGGTCGCGATCGGCCACACCCGCTACTCGACGACGGGCTCCTCGCAATGGGCGAACGCGCAGCCGCTCGTCCAGCACGGCCGCGCGCGGACCGTCGCGCTCGGCCACAACGGCAACCTGATCAACGTCGGCGAGCTGCGGGAGGAGCTGCGGGAGGCGGGCGTCCCGCTCGGGACGACCTCCGACAGCGAGTTGATCGCCGCCCTGATCGCGAACGATCCGGCGCCGCTCGAAGAGGCCGTGGCGAATGCGATGCACCGTCTCGAGGGTGCGTACTCGATCGTCGCGCTCTCGGAGGGACGGCTGATCGGGTTCCGCGACCCTCACGGCTTCCGCCCGCTCGTGATCGGCCGGCTGCATGAGGACTGGATCTTTGCCTCGGAGACGTGCGCGCTCGACCTCGTCGGCGCCGAGCTCGTTCGCGAGGTCGCCCCGGGCGAGCTCGTCGTGGCCGACGCCGACGGGCTGCACGCGACGCAGGCGCTCGAGCTGGCCGACGGCGGCGCGCTCTGCATCTTCGAGTTCTTCTACCTCGCGCGCCCCGACTCGCGGCTGGCAGGCGTCGAGGTACACGGCGCACGCGTGCGGATGGGCGAGCGGCTCGCCCAGGAAGCGCCGGCCGAGGCCGACCTCGTCCTCCCCATCCCCGACTCCGGCACTCCTGCGGCGATCGGCTTCTCGCGCGCGCTCGGGATCCCGTTCAGCGAGGGCTTGATCAAGAACCGCTACGTCGGCCGCACCTTCATCCAGCCCGATCAGGAGCTGCGGCGGCAGGGAGTGCGACTCAAGTTCAACCCGCTCGTCGACGACGTTCGTGGCAAGCGCGTGGTAGCAGTGGACGACACCATCGTCCGCGGCAACACGACGCGTGAGATCGTGCGGATGCTCTTCGACGCGGGCGCCGCCGAGGTGCACCTGCGCATCTCGGCTCCGCCGATCGTGTCCCAGTGCTACTACGGGATCGATTTCGCCGAGGAGGACGAGCTGGTCGCGGCCCACCGGACGGTCGAGGAAGTCCGCGAGCTGGTCGGCGCGACCTCCCTCGCGTTCCTCTCGCTCGAGGGCCTGCAGGAGGCGACGCGGAGGCCGGAGTCGTCGCTGTGCCGTGCTTGCCTGACGCGCGAATACCCCACCGAGGTGCCGGCGGAGGCCGCGAAGCTCAGGTTCGAACCTGCGCGTGCTTGAGCAGCTGCTCGAGGAGGCGCGGGCAGACGAGAACGTTCGAGGCGTGATCGTGCACGGGTCGCGCGGTCGAGGCCTGCACGTCCACGAGGGAAGCGACTGGGACGTGGTCGTCGTCGTCCGCGAGCTCACCGGCCGCTACGACTCGCGGGATCGCGGCGGCGAGCTGGAGGCATTCGAGGTGACGAGCCTCGCGCGGCTACCGCAATGGATGCTGCCGGCGGTGACGTGGACGACGCCCGCTTTAGACAAGACGGGAGCGGTGGCCGCGGAGCTGGCGGAGGTGACGAAGGTCGACCCGGCGTCGGCGGCGGAACCGCTCGATGCCTACGTCAACTCCTACTACCGCTCGGCGAAGAACGCGCGCTCCGGGCTCGGGCTGGCGGCGCTCCTCGACGCGCAGGAGTCGGTCCCGCACTACCTCCACTTCCTCTTCGCGGTCCACGGCCGGCTGCGTCCGTACAACAAGTGGCTCGAATGGGAGCTGCGAGAGCATCCGCTGCCGGTCGCCGTCGACCTGCCACGGCTCGAGCGGATCGCGCGGACGGGCGACATCGAAGAGCAGCAGGCGCTCTTCCGCGATACGGAGACGCTTGCCCGCGAGCGCGGCCACGGCGCGACGATCGACGGCTGGGAGCCCGACGTCGCCTGGCTGCGCGGCTGACGGGCTCTGTTCGGCACGATGGAACGCGATGCAGCTGTTCCACTACCACCTCGTCACGAGCCGCGTGCGCGAGGTCGAGGCTCGGTACATCGGCAAGCTCGCATTCGACCTCGTCGCGCGCCACGGCCGGATCGGCGAGGAGCTCACCTCCTACGAGCCGGGGGTCGCGTGGAGCGAGCTCGACTCGATGGGCTTCAGGCTCCGGCTGACCGAGCTCGAAAAAGGTGCTGTCAACGTGGTCGTGCAGCCCGGGCAGTGGCCCACGCCTCGAGTCGACCACCTCGGGTTCGTGCTCGACGAGGACGAGTTCGATTCCGCCCTCGAGCGAGCCGAGCGCAACGACCTGCGCGTGCAGGAGCACGGCGGCCGGCGCACGTTCGTGTCCACGAATGCGGGCTACCGGCTCGAGCTCCATCCGCCGCGCGAGTGGATCGACGAGCTGCTCTCCCAGGGCGACGAGCTGCGCCTCTCGGAGCTGCACCTGAAGGCCGACGATCCATCCGGCAAGGCGAAGGCGCTCGCGCAGATCCTCGACGCCGAGCGCGAGGGCGACAGCGTCGAGGTCGGAGAGACCGTCGTCCGCTTCGTCGAGGGCGGCCCGCAGGGCCGGCCGGAGCTCTTCGGCGAGCTGTTCGTCTAGGACACGTCCGGTGTCAGACACCGGACGTGCGGGTTCGGGCCGCGTCTGAGGCCGACATCGTGTCGCCGCCATAGACTCGGCCCGTGGCGGAGGAAGGAGCGACGTACGAGGCGGCGGGCGTCTCGATCGAGAAGGGCGAGGCGGTCGTCGAGCGTCTGCGAGCCGCTGTCGAGTCGACAGGAGCGATCGGCTTCGGCCACTTCGCCGGCCTCCATCCATTCGACGAGCGGCGGTTCCTGGCCGCCTCGATGGACTCGATCGGGACGAAGCCGATCGTCGCCCGCCCGCGCGGCAAGCTGCGGAACTGCGGCGCCGACATGGCTGCGCACGGCATCAACGACGTGATCACGTGCGGCGCCGAGCCGCTCTTCCTGCTCGACTACGTCGCCGCCAACCGGGTCGAGCTGGAGGACGTCGCGGAGCTCGTGGAGGGAGCCGCCGAGGTCTGCCGCGAGGCCGGCATCTCACTCGTCGGCGGGGAGACCGCGGAGCTGCCCGGCGTCTACAAGGAGAGCGAGCTCGACTTCGCCGCCACGTGCGTCGGCATCGTCGACCGGGACGAGCTGATCGACGGAGCGGGGGTCGAGCAGGGCGACACGGTGATCGGCTTCCCGTCGGCCGGCGTCCACGCGAACGGCTTCACGCTCGTCCGCAGCGTGCTCGAGCTCGAGGACTACGACGGCGGCGACCTGCTCGCGCCCACGCGCTGTTACCTCCCCGAGGCTCGGCGGCTGCGCGGCCGCGCCCGGGCGATGGCACACGTCACCCAGGGCGGCATCGCGGGGAACCTCTCCCGCATGGTGCCGGCCGGCCTTGCCGTCGAGATCGACTGGGATTCGTGGGAGCGCCCGCCCGTCTTCCACTGGCTCGCGCGCCACGTCGACGAGGAGGAGCTGCGCCGCGTGTTCAACCTCGGCATCGGCTTCTGCGCCGTCGTGCCGGAAGCCGAGCCGGGCGAGCTCGTCATCGGGCGGATCGTCTGATCGGCGTGCTCGTCAGCGGCGAGGGGACGAACCTCCAGGCGCTGCTCGACGCGGGTCTGCCCGTCGTGGCGGTGGCTTCCAACAAGCCCCGCGTCCGCGCGCTCGAGCGCGCCGAGGCGGCGGGGATCGACACCGCTGTCTTCGCGGCGGGCGACTACGCGAGCCGGGAGGAGCGGGACGTGGCCCTCGCCGAGTGGCTGCAGTCGAAGGGGGTCGACCTCGTCGTCTGCGCGGGGTACATGCACCTCTTCCGCAAGCCGTTCTTCGACTACTACGGCGGCCGCATCGTGAACACCCACTCCGCGCCGCTACCGGAGTTTCCGGGCGCGCATCCGATCGAGGACGTGCTGGCAGCCGGGGTCGCCGAGACGGCCGCGACCGTCCACTACGTCGACGAAGGCGTCGACACCGGGCCCGTAATCGCGGCCGAGCGAGTCCCCGTCCGCGCCGACGACACCGTCGAGACGCTGCGCAAGCGCGTGCAGTCGGTCGAGCACCGGCTGCTGCCCGAGGTGGTGAGGGAACTGTGCGCGCGCTGATCTCCACCTGGGACAAGTCCGGCGTCGACACGTTCGCCCGCGGCCTGGTAGCGCTGGGCTGGCGGCTCGTCGCGAGCGGGAACACCGCGGCCGCGCTCGAGGCGATCGGCCTCCCCGTGGAGCGCGTCGAGGCCGTCACCCAGTCGCCGGAGATGCTCGGCGGACGCGTCAAGACGCTCCATCCGCGCGTGCACGCCGGCATCCTCGCCCGCCGCGACGAGGCGCAGGACGTCGCCACGCTCGAGGAGCACGGGATCGAGGCGTTCGACCTCGTCTGCGTCAACCTCTACCCATTCGAGGAGGTCGCCTCCCGGCGGGGGGTGACCGAGGCCGACGCGGTGGAGATGATCGACATCGGCGGCCCGTCGATGCTGCGCGGCGCGGCGAAGAACTTCGCCCACTGCGCGCCCGTCTGCCGGCCCGAGCAGTACCACGGCGTGCTCGAGGAGCTGCGCGAGACCGGCGAGCTCTCGCTCGACACGCGCCGCGGTCTCGCGGCCGAGGCCTTTGCGCACACCGCCGCGTACGAGGCCGCGATCGCGACCTGGTTCAACGCCCGCGACGAGTTCCCCGACTCGCTCGTCGTCTCCCTCGACAAGGTGCTCGACCTCGCGTACGGCGAGAACCCGCACCAGCGCGCCGCGTACTACGCCGAGCGCGGCGTCCGGCGCCACCTCCTTTCGCGCGTAGAGCAGCTGCACGGGAAGGAGCTCTCCTTCAACAACCTCAACGACTTCTCGGCCGCCCGTTCCCTCGCGCGCGAGTTCGCGCTGCCGGCCTGCGTGATCGTCAAGCACGCGAATCCCTGCGGAGTCGCGGTCGGGACGACCGTGGAGGAGGCCTACGACAAGGCGCTCGCGTCGGATCCCACCTCGGCCTACGGCGGAGTCGTCGTCCTCAATCGCGAGATCGAGGCGTCGCTCGGGGAGAGGCTCGCCGACCAGTTCGTCGAGGTGCTGTTCGCTCCCGGCTACACCGAGGACGCGCTCTCGGCGCTGCGGCGGAAGAAGAACACCCGCATCCTGCTCGACGGCGAGCGGCGCGCCGGCGACCCCGGCGAGCGTCACTACAAGCGCGTGATCGGGGGGATGCTCGTCCAGGATCCCGACGCCGAGGTCGAGGAGCGCGACGGCTGGGAGCTCGTGACGGGCGAGCTGAGCGAGCCGCAGTGGGGCGACCTCGTCTTCGCCTGGCGCGTCTGCAAACACGTCGCCTCGAACGCGATCGTGCTCGCGAAGGACCTGCAGACGATCGGGATCGGCGCCGGCCAGATGAGCCGCGTCGACGCGGTGCGGATCGCGGTCGAGAAGGCGGCCGAGTTCGGGCACGACGCCAAGGGATCCGTCCTCGCGTCCGATGCGTTCTTCCCGTTCCCCGACGGCCCGCAGATCGCGCTCGACGCGGGCACGACCGCGATCGTCCAGCCCGGAGGCTCACGCCGCGACGAGGACGTGATCGCAGCGGTCGCCGCCGCAGGCGCCGCGATGGCGTTCACCCATCGCCGCCACTTCCGTCACTAGGCTAGAGCTCGGATGGCCGCCGCACCCGACCCACGTCGCTGGCAGGCGCTCGCGCTCGTCTGCGTCGCCTTCTTCATGACGGTGCTCGACGTCTCGATCGTCAACGTCGCGCTGCCCTCGATCGGCCGCAGCCTCCACTTCTCGCAGACCGGCCTGCAATGGGTAATCACCGCCTACGCGATCACGTTCGGTGGCTTCCTCCTGCTCGGAGGGCGCGCGGGCGACATCCTCGGCCGCAAGCGGATGTTCCTGCTGGGCCTGACGCTCTTCTCGATCGCCTCGCTCGTCTGCGGGCTATCGGGCTCGACCGGAGTGCTCGTCGCCGCGCGCGCCGTCCAGGGGCTCGGCGCGGCGATCGTGTCCCCATCGACGCTGTCGATCATCACGACGACCTTCGACGAGGGCGCCGAGCGGAACAAGGCGCTCGGGATCTGGGGCGCGATGGGCGGCAGCGGCGCGGCCGCCGGGGTCCTGTTCGGCGGGATCCTCACGAAGTACCTCGGCTGGGAGTGGATCTTCTTCGTCAACGTCCCGGTCGGCGCGCTCGTCCTCGCGCTCGCGCCGGGCATCGTGCGCGAGAGCCGGGCGCCCGACGCCGGCCGCAACTTCGACGTCGTCGGCGCCTCCTCTGTGACCGGCGGCCTCGCCCTGCTCGTCTACGCGATCTCCAAGGCTCCGGTCGACGGGTGGGCCAACGCGACCACGATCGGGCTGCTCATCGGGGCGGCGGTGCTCATCGTCTTCTTCCTCGTGTGGGAGACCCGCGTCGCGAACCCGCTGATGCCGCTCTCGATCTTCCGCATCCGCACGCTCGCGGGCGCGAACGCCGTCGGGCTGCTGCTCGGCGCGTCGATCTTCGCCGACTTCTTCCTCTTGACGCTCTACGTGCAGAACGTCCTCCACTACTCGGCGCTGAAGACCGGGATTACGTTCCTCGCCACTGCCGGCACGACGGTGCTCGTGGCCGCGCTCTCGCAGTGGCTCTGCACGAAGATCGGGCCCAAGCCGGTCATGGCGGCCGGGCTGGCGCTGAACACGGGCGGCCTGCTCTGGTACGCGCAGATTCCGGTGCACGGGACGTACGTGCACGACCTGCTCGGCGGCTACCTCATGTTCGGCTTCGGGCTCGCGCTCGCGTTCATTCCCGTCTCGATCGCGGCACTCGCCGGCGTCGGGCCGCGCGAAGCCGGGCTCGCTTCGGGACTGCTCAACACCTCCCAGCAGGTCGGCGGCGCAATCGGGGTCGCCGTCGCGACGAGCGTCGCCGTCTCGCACACGACCCACCTCCTGCAGTCCGGCCGGTCTCCGGCGGCCGCGCTCACCGGCGGCTACTCCCTGGCGTTCTGGGTCGTGGCCGGCATCTCCGCAGCCGCGGTGGTCGCCGCGCTCACCCTCGTGAAGAACGAGATCCCGGCCGAGGCCGAGCCTCTGGTCGTAGCGGGCTAGTGCTTCGGCTTCGCCTTCAGCGGCGGTAGAACCGTGATCGGCTGGGTCGTCAGGCCCGATTTGCCCTTCATCCCGGTCCGCACCTGGAG
>Ga0070739_10004451_pt1 | contig 16551 bp, 14 predicted proteins | sample Coa_R1_7_FD_66445 | JGI IMG/M metagenome (GOLD analysis project Ga0070739, IMG submission 66445) | Surface soil microbial communities from Centralia Pennsylvania, which are recovering from an underground coalmine fire - Coalmine... | ecosystem: Environmental > Terrestrial > Soil > Unclassified ... | reverse complement strand
TTCTGACTTCTGACTTCTGACTTCTGACTTCTGACTTCTGACTTCTGACTTCTGACTTCTGACTTCTGACTTCTGACTTCCGTCCTTCAACCCACACAGTTAACGGAAGCTTTACCCAACTCGTCCACTGTTCGCATGGCGGGGACCGGATCTCGCGGCGCGAGCCGCATTCGGGGGATTGCATGCGTTACATTATGACCGCCGCGGCGCTTGTCACGGCGCTGTTCGCAGCAGCAGCAGCGCACGCCGAAAAGCGCGTCTTCATCATTGCCAGCAATCCCGACGGCTACGGCGTCGACCGTTGCCTGAGCTCCGGCGGGGCGTGCGGTAAGACAGTGGCGAATTCCTATTGCCGGGCGCACCAATTCGCGGAGGCTTTGTCGTTCAGCGCGGTCGACCGCGACGATATTACTGGCGCCGTGCCGACGAGCGGCTCAGGCTCCTGCAACGGCGCCGCCTGCGACTCGTTCGTCGCCATCGAGTGCTCGCGCTGAACTTCGCCACATCGACGGACAGAGCGCGTCAGCTTTTTCGCGACACATCCGATCGACGCTGTAGCGGCCGCCGCCGGTCCCGAACAGCAGCAGCAAGCCGCCAGCGATCGCGAGATTTTTGGTGAGGAAGATATACTGAATGCCTTGTTGCGCCTGCGGATATGTCCAGTAGCGGTGTGCCGTGATCGTCGCAACAATCACGAAGAGAAGACCGAGCAAAGCGCCGTACCGCGTGGCCAAGCCAAGCACGAGCAGGGCGACGATAATGAATTCGACAGCGATCGCGAATGAACTCATGAATCCCGGCGCGATGTAGCCCAGGGAGGTCAGATAGCCGGCATTTGGAAAACCGAACCAGGCGGTCAGAAGAAATAACGCCGCAATGAGCAGGCGGCCGATCAGCACCAGCGCATCCGAAGCTTCGGTCGCAATGCCGTCAGTATACGACAGCAACGGATGCGATGAACGTTTTGCGTATGTCGCCATGATTCTCCCCCATTCGCACTGCCTCGTCCCGACGTGTTCCAAAGTTAGCATCGACACGACCTGCGCGAAGCACTTTCTCTGCTCCGTGCCGCGTTGGGATATGGCCCAAAGCCGTTGCATGCCCCCGCGAGTTCGGCCATGTTCGCGCCGTTGCGCCGCAACCGCGATCCGGCCGCCGGCGCGAAGGGGCGCCATGGCACGTGCGGCGGGACAGACAGCAAGCGGCCGGCGGATGCTTGACGACAGCGCCGCGCTAGAGGCGATCGCCGAGCCGCCCCAGGATGCTCCATTAAAGCTCGAAACCTTTCTGCCTTATCAGCTCAACGTGGTGGCGAGCCTAGTTTCTCAGGCACTGTCGCGGGTCTATTCGCGGCGCTATGGCATCGGCGTGCCGGAGTGGCGCGTTCTGGTGACGCTCGGCCAGTTCGGCGTCATGACCGGCAAAGCCATCGGCGCGCATACCCATATGCACAAGACCAAAGTGTCGCGCGCGGTCGCATCGATGGAGAAGCGCAAGCTTCTGGCTCGGCGGGCCAACCGCGCCGATATGCGCGAAGCCTTCCTGTCGCTCACGCCAGCGGGGCGCAGCATGTACGAGGAAGTGGCGCCGCATGCGCTCGATTTCGCGCAGCGGCTAATCGAAATCCTGCCGCCGGACGACCGCGAGGCCTTCAACCGCGCGCTTGCGCAACTGACGGAGCGCTCGGCCCAGCTTGCAGCCGAGGCCGCCGAGACCGCGGAAGACGGTTGAGCCAAAGGAGAATCCGTGAAGCTTTATTCGTATTTCCGTTCATCCGCCGCGTACCGCGTTCGCATCGCGCTCAATCTCAAAGGCATTGCTTACGAGATGGTTCCAGTCCATCTCGTCAAGGACGGCGGTCACAACAAGCAGCCTGAATTCCGTGCCATCAATCCGCAAATGCGGGTGCCGGTCCTGATCACGACGGAGGGCAAGCGCCTGATCCAATCGCTCGCCATCATCGAATATCTTGACGAGACCCATCCCGAGCCGCCGCTGCTGCCGAAATCCCCGGCCGCACGAGCGCATGTGCGCGGGCTGGCGGAATTGATCGCCTGTGACATTCACCCGCTCAACAATATCGGGCCGCTGCGTTATCTGAAAAATGCGATGGGGCAGGAGCAAAGCGCGATCGACGCCTGGTACCATCATTGGGTAACCGCCGGCTTTGAAGCGCTCGAGGCGATGCTCGATCCTGGACCTTACGCCTGCGGCAGCGCGGTCACTCTCGCCGACATTTGCCTGGTGCCGCAGGTGTACAACGCCCGCCGGTTGAACGTGCCGCTGCAGGCTTTCCCAAGAATCACCGCCGTCGAGGCCGCCTGCCTGGCGCTTTCCGCTTTTGACCAGGCCCGGCCGGAAAATCAGCCGGATGCGGAGTGATCGGCGCCCCACCCTACCCTTGCTTCCCGCTGCGGCCCGATTACGGCAATCCAGGCATCCACACTTTAGTCACCATTGCGGGTCTTTGATCCGCGGCGCAGCTACAGGGGGCTGGTGGGAGATTCGATGGGCATCAAGCCGCTGCGCAGCCTTTTGTCGGGCGCGCTAGGCGCGGTCGCTCTGTGGAGCGCTGCGGCCGCTCAGGGATATCCGCCTCCGACCAACTCCCAAGGTGCGCCGCCACCGGGGTATTCAACGCCGCCCGCATCGAACCCGATTTGCGTGCGCCTGGAAGCCCAGCTTGCGACCTTGAGCGGTAGCGGGGCGGAGGCGGCGCGCGCCGACCAGATCAGGCGCGCCGAAGACACGGTGTCGCGCCAGCAAGCCGATCTCGATCGCGCGCTCACCCAGGCGCATAAGCAGGGCTGCGCCGGCGAGGGCTTCTTCGCGCTGTTTTCGGGACTATCGCCGCAATGCGGGCCGATCACCTCGCAAATCCAGCAGATGCGCAGCACGTTGGACCGCTCGATGAGTGAACTCGAGCAGCTCAAGAGCGGCACCAGCGATCAAGAGAGCCAGCGGCGCGTCCTGGTCGGACAGTTGGCGCAAAATAACTGCGGGGCCCAGTACACCGCCGCCGCCAATGCCAATGGGCCGGGCGGCTTCTTCGATGCCCTGCTTGGCGGCGGGACCGTCATCAATCCGACCGGCGATGGCGCGCCCGCCGGCACCTACCACACCGTCTGTGTACGGACCTGCGACGGCTATTATTTCCCGATCTCATTCTCGACGGTCCCCAGCCGCTTTGCCGACGATGCGCGCACCTGTCAGCGCTTGTGCCCGGCGGCGGAAGTTACGCTCTACAGCTATCAGAATCCCGGGCAGACGATCGACCAGGCGATGTCGATCAATGGCGCCCCGTACACCGCGTTGCCGAACGCCTATCTGTATCGCAAGCAGGTGACGCCGGCCTGCTCCTGCCGGCGGCCGGGCCAGAGCTGGGCTGATGCGCTCAAGGGTGCCGACGATAGTTCGACATTGGAAAGCGGCGATATTGTCGTGACGGACCAGAACGCGAAGGCGCTGTCGCAAGTGCCGCAAAGCGCCAAATCCACGGCAAAACCGGCGGCACTGCCTCAGACCGTTACGGCCGCGCCGCAGCCGCAGCAGACGCCATCAAGTGAATCGGCCGAACCCGGCAAACGCACCATTCGCATCGTCGGGCCGCCTTTCCTGTCGCCAAAATAGAGCTCAGCCGCTCGATTATATCGGCGCCGAACGATCGGCAGCCGTCAGAAATCCGCGACGCCGGCTTTGGCCATTGCCGCGCCTTTGCTGACGGAGCGATCCGGCTCGGGCAACGGCTTTCCAGGGTCCTGAAAGCGATTGACGATTGGATAGCGCCGATCGCGGCCGAAATTCTTAAGCGTCACCTTCACGCCCGGGGCAGCCTGGCGGCGCTTATACTCGGCAAGCGCGAGCATGCGCTCGACCTTCATGACGGTGTCGCGATCGAACCCCGCAGCTGCGATGGCAGCAACCGGCTCCTCGCGCTCGACCAGACGCTCCAGAATCTGATCGAGAATTTCGTACGGCGGCAGCGTGTCCTGATCGGTCTGGTTCTCGCGCAGCTCGGCGCTTGGCGCGCGCGTGAGCACGTTGTCGGGAATGACCGGCCCGTCCGGACCAAGCGCCGCCTCGGGCTTCCAGCGGTTGCGCAGCCGCGCCAGCCGGTAAACTTCCATCTTGTACAGGTCCTTCACCGGATTGAAGCCGCCGTTCATGTCGCCGTACAGCGTTGCGTAGCCCACCGACATTTCCGACTTGTTGCCGGTCGTCACCACCATGGCACCGAATTTGTTGGAGATCGCCATCAGAATCGTCCCACGAGCGCGGGCTTGCAGGTTCTCTTCCGTCACGTCACGCGCGGTGTCGGAGAAGATCTCCGAGAGCGCAGCCTCGAGGCCCTGCACGGCGCGCTCGATCGGCACCACCGCATAGTTCACCCCGAGCCTTTCTGCGATGGCGGCGGCATCTTCGATGGATTGGTGTGACGTATAGCGGTACGGCAGCATGATGCAGCGCACGCGACTGGCGCCGAGCGCATCGGTCGCCATCGCCGCGCACAATGCCGAATCGATGCCCCCGGAAAGTCCGAGCACCACACTCTTGAAGCGGTTCTTATCGACGTAATCGCGCAAGCCCAGCATGCAGGCGGTGTAATCCGCCTTGTCGCCGCTCTCGGCGGCGGCGATCGACCCCCCGGAGCACCGCCACACACCGCCGCTGCGCGCCCAATGCGTTGTGACCACTGCTTCGTGAAACGCCGGCAATTGAAAGGCGATGGAATGGTCGGCATTGACCGCGAACGACGCGCCGTCGAACACAAGCTCGTCCTGCCCGCCGACTTGGTTGATATAGATGAGCGGTAGGCCGGACTCGGTGACCCGCGCCACGACGACGTTCAAACGCACGTCGCTCTTGTCGCGCCAATACGGCGAGCCGTTCGGCACAATGAGCAGTTCGGCGCCGGTCTCGGCGAGTGTCTCCACCACGTTTTCGTAATCGCCCCAATCGGTCCAGGTGTCCTCGCAAATCGGCAGGCCGAGCCGAATGCCGCGGAAATTCACTGGTCCCGGTATTGGACCGGAGGCAAAGACGCGCTTCTCATCGAAGACGCCGTAGTTGGGCAGATTGACCTTGAAGCGAATGGTCTCGATCCGGCCGCCAGCCAGCAGCGCATACGCATTGAAGAGCTTGCCGTCGTCGAGCCAGGGCGTCCCGATCAAAATCGCGGGCCCGGCATCGACGGTCTCGCGCGCCAGCGTTTCGACGGCGGCGCGGCAGGCCGCTTGGAACGCGGGTTTGAGCACCAAATCTTCCGGGGGGTAGCCGGCGATGAACAGCTCGGAAAAGGCGACGATGTCGGCGCCATCGGCGGCAGCCCGGGCCCGCGCGCTGCGCGCACGGTCGAGATTGCCGGCAACGTCGCCCATAATCGGATTGAGCTGCGCGATGGCAATGGCGAGGTGATCGGCAGGGCGCTCAGTCATAGCGAGAACGGACCAAAAGGTCTGAGGCGACGGAGTACGGGTAAGAACACCGACGGCCTAGCCATTGTGAGCCGTATCCGTCTGCCCGCCCTCATCCGCTACAGCCCTGCCACGGCGGGCAGTGGCTTCTCCTTGGCCTGCCGCTCGGACTTCAGCAGGTCGGCCAGCAAGAACGCCAGATCGAGCGACTGCTCGGCATTGAGCCGCGGGTCGCACACCGTGTGGTACCGGTCATTGAGGTCTTCCTCGCTGATCGCGCGGGCGCCACCAGTGCATTCGGTGACGTTCTGGCCGGTCATTTCCAGATGCACACCGCCCGCGATCGTCCCTTCGGCGGCATGAACTTGAAAAAACGTCCGCACTTCCTTGAGAATCTGATCGAACGGACGGGTCTTATAGCCGGTCACCGACGTGATGGTATTGCCGTGCATCGGGTCACATGACCACACCACGTTGCGGCCCTCGCGTTTGACCGCGCGGACCATCGTCGGCAGCAGTTCGGCGACTTTGTCGGCGCCAACGCGGCAGATCAACGTCAGGCGGCCAGGCTCGTTGTCCGGGTCGAGAATGTCGATCAGCCGCAAAAGCTCCTCCGGCTTTTGCGTGGGGCCAGTCTTAAGCCCAAGCGGGTTCTTGATGCCGCGGCAATACTCCACATGCGCGTGATCCGGCTGGCGCGTGCGGTCGCCGATCCAAACCATGTGGCCGGACGTGCAGTACCAGTCGCCGGTGGTCGAATCGATGCGCGTGAAGGCCTGTTCGTAGCCAAGCAGCAGTGCCTCATGACTGGTGAAGAAATCCGTCGTGCGCATTTCCGGATGCACTTCGGGATCAATGCCGCAGGCGCGCATGAAATTGAGCGCTTCGCTCAGCCGATCGGCGAGGTCCTGATAGCGCTTGGATTGCGGGCTGTCCTTGACGAAGCTCAACATCCAACGGTGCGCATTGGCGAGATTGGCATAGCCGCCGCCCGCGAAGGCGCGCAGCAAATTCAGCGTCGCGGCGGACTGCCGGTAGGCCTCGAGCTGCCGGCGCGGATCCGGCGTGCGGGCAGCGGCGGTGAAGTCGGTGCCGTTGACGATATCGCCGCGATAGACCGGAAGTTCGACGCCGCCGCGCTTCTCCGTGGGCGAGGTGCGCGGCTTCGCGAACTGCCCGGCGACGCGACCGACCTTCACAACGGGGGATGCACCCGCGTAGGTCAACACCACCGCCATCTGCAGGAACAGCCGAAAGAAATCGCGAATGTTGTTGGCGCCGTGCTCCGCAAAGCTCTCGGCGCAGTCGCCGCCTTGCAGCAGAAAGGCCTCGCCTTTGGCGACTTGCGCCAAGGCCTTCTTCAGGTTTCGCGCCTCGCCGGCAAAAACCAGCGGCGGGAAAGTCGCCAATTGGGTCTCGACCTCTGCCAGCGCCTTGGGATCGGGATAGTCCGGCACCTGCAGGATCGGCTTGCTCCGCCAGGAGTCCGGACTCCATTTCGTCGAATTTGACAGCCTTGCCATCACGCAGTTCTCCATGGCGCCGTGAACCGGACGCGCCGTCGGCCGGCGACCCGAAAGCCAAATGGCCCCCGTGCGGTTACGAATGCCAGCTCATGCCGCTTCGCGGCGCGGCCGGAAACGACTGGCGACTTATACACATCCCCCGCCGCAGGTGCATCCTGCCCGCCCTGCCTGGCGGAGCCGTCTATTCGGCGGCCTCGCGCACGTAGGTCGCTGTCTTCTGCCGCATGGTTACCAGCTCCTCGGCAATGGTGGGGTGCAACGCCATGGTGGCGTCGAAATCCGCCTTGGTGGCCGCCATTTTCACGGCAACGGCGGCCATCTGCACCATTTCGGCCGCGCCCTCGCCGACGATATGGCAACCGACTACGCGATCGCTAAGGCCATCGACGACGAGCTTGAGAAGCACGGTGGTGTCGCGGCCGGAAAGCGTCGCCTTGAGCGGCTTGAACATCGATTTGTAGACGTCGGTTTTTGGCAACTGCGCCCGCGCTTGGGCCTCGGTGAGGCCAACTGTGCCGACCTCCGGCTCCGAGAACACTGCAGTCGGAACGTTCGCGTGATCCACCTTGGTCGGTTTGTCGCCAAACACCGTATCGGCAAAGGCCTGCCCCTCACGTATGGCGACCGGCGTCAAATTGATCCGGTTCGTCACATCGCCAACTGCGTAGATATTGGGGACGCTCGAGCGCGAATAATCGTCGACCGCGACGCCGCCATTTTTCGCAATGGCTACGCCGGCCTCCTGCAAGCCGAGCTTATCGACGTTCGGCACGCGGCCGGTGGCGAACATCACGCGGTCGGCGGTAAGCGCATTGCCACCAGTGAGGTGCACCGAATAATGCGCACCCACCTGTTCGATGGCGGCGATCTTACAACCGGTGATCACCTTGATGCCACGCTTCTCCATGTCCATGCGCAAGTGTGCGCGTACATCATCGTCAAAGCCGCGTAATATGTTCTCGCCGCGATACACCAACGTCACGTGCGCGCCAAGGCCGGCAAAGATCCCGGCAAACTCGACCGCGATATAGCCGCCACCCTGAATCACAACGCGCCGCGGGAATTCCCGCAGGTGGAAAGCTTCATTCGAAGTGATGGCGTGTTCGATGCCCGGAATGGGATCGCCATAGCTCGGCGTCGCGCCGGTCGCAATCAGAACGTGGGCGGCACGAACCGTATTGCCGTTGGCGATGTGGACCGTGTGCAGATCGGTAAGCCTGGCGCGGCTCTTGACTACTTTGACGCCGGCCTTCTCCAACAGTGTGCCGTAGACCGTTTCGAGCCGCGCGATTTCCTTGTCTTTGTTGGCAATCAGCGCGGTCCAATCGAACGACGCGTGCGGAAGGGTCCAGCCGAATCCGGCGGCATCTTCGAAGTCGCCGTGGAAGCGCGATGCGTAAACCAGAAGCTTCTTTGGAATGCAGCCGCGAATCACGCAGGTCCCGCCGAGCCGGTATTCTTCGGCCAGCATGACCTGGGCGCCGTGCTGCGCCGCGACCCGCGCGGCGCGCACGCCGCCAGAGCCGCCGCCGATGACAAACAGATCGACGTCGAACTCCGCCATGTCACATGTCGTGGCCGCGCTTTTTCATTTCGGCGCGCAGCTTGGACATCACATCCACCGAAAGATCGTCGCCCCAGCTGCCGGCAAACGCCATGCTTTGGTCGAGCGCCTTCGGCTCGTCGACTAGCATCTTTTGGCCGAGCGGCGACTGGTAGAAAGCCAAAATGGTCTTCAATTCAGCTTCGGTAAAATGGCTGGCGTAGAACCGAGCAGTCGCGTCCACCAACTCATTCACGCGCGGCTCGAAATCCTTCTCGATATTGGCGGCAATCTCGTTGATGTCCTTGGCCCACATGAAGTTTGTCTGCAGCGCGGAATCCTTCGTCTTGGTCACGACGCCGCGCACCAGCGGCACGAACATGCCCTTGACGCCCTTGATTTCGACGATCTGCTTGGCAAGCGCCAATTGCGCTGGCGAAACCTGGGGAGGCTGGGCCGGGACCTGAGCGGCCGCCGGACCGGCCAAGCCAATCATCCACAGCCCAATCAAGGCGGACATGGCTTGACGCGTTGAAGTAAGGGCGATCATAGGCGCACTCCATTCGTGCTTGACGTTCAAGGCCGCTCGATCAGGCGCACCCCGTTTGGTCCGGCGAGGATAGCAGTCCGGGCGAGACCGATGAACAAGCCATGTTCCACGACGCCGGGGATTGTCGCCAGCCGAGCCGCCAAGGCGGGGGGATCGGCGATATGCCGTAGTCGGGCATCCAGCAGCCAGTGCCCGCCGTCCGTGACGAAAGCATGGCCGCTCTGATCTTGCCGTAGCGCGGCCGGGCCCGGACATCCAGCGGCGGCAACCGCAGCTTCGACGGCGTGGCGGGTCACTGTGGCTCCGAATGGCACGATTTCGATCGGGAGCGGATACCGGCCGAGCGTTGGAACGAATTTCGTCTCGTCGGCAATGATGACGACGTGGGCCGAGACCGAGGCGACGATTTTCTCGCGCAACAGGGCGCCCCCGCCACCTTTGATGAGCGTCAGGTCGGAGGCGATTTCGTCGGCGCCGTCCACGGTCAGATCGAGGCGGGATACCTCATCGAGCGTCGTCAGCTTGATCCCCAACTTGGTCGCCAGCTCCCGCGTCGCCTCCGAAGTTGGCACTGCGGTAATTCCAAGGCCGTTTCGCACGCGTTCCGCCAGCAACTCGATAAAATGCCTTGCGGTCGACCCGGTACCGAGGCCAAGTCGCATGTCGGGCCGCACAAACTCCAAGGCGCGGGTAGCGGCGGCGCGCTTTTGGGCCTCGACATCCATGTCGACGCAACATCCTCTAAAGCTGGATGAGCAGGCGATCGTATCCAGCCATCTTGCAGCTTGATCCCAGGGAAAACCGTACTCGTGCTTGCCTTGCGCGCAAGTGCCAGTTAGGCGAAACCATGCGCGCAACCATCGTCTTCGATCTCGACGGCACCCTGGTCGATACGGCTCCCGACCTGATCGACACCCTTAATGTCGTTCTGACGCAGGAAGGATTGCCGGCAGTGCCCTTCGCGATCGCGCGGCCGATGATCGGCGGCGGCGCGCGCCGCATGATCGAGCGCGCTGTGGCGGTGGAAGGACGGATTCCGCCGCCGGCGGAGATCGATCGCATGTACGGCGCTTTCATTGACTATTATGCCGCTCACATTGCGGACCGCTCGCGGCCCTTTCCGGCGCTGCAACCGACCCTCGACGACTTGGCCGCGGCTGGGCATCGGCTCGCAGTCTGCACCAACAAGCTCGAATGGCTCGCCAAGCGGCTGTTGACGATGCTCAAGCTTGCGGACCGCTTCGCGGCCATTTGCGGCCAAGATACGTTTGGCGTGCAGAAACCGGACCCCGAAATGCTCACACGGACGATCCTCCAGGCCGGCGGCGATCCAGCCTGCGCCGTCATGATTGGCGATTCAGGCACAGATGTCCGAACGGCCCGCGCCGCCTGCGTGCCCGTGATCGCCGTCGACTTCGGTTACGCCGATGTGCCCTTACCGGCCCTCAAGCCGGACCGGATCATCAGCAGCTACCTGGAATTGGCTGACGCCATCAAGGCCGTGAGCACGGCGGCGTCCCCACCGCCCACGGGTGTCCACTAGGCGGCAAAGTGCCAAGATGCCGCTTGAAGGGCCTCTTCTAACGCCTTACAGCTGCATCGGATTCAGGTATCGCCTCGCTGCACGTCTGGTGCCGGAAAGCAACACACTTCGGGCCGAAGCGGCGGGCGTACGTTCTCGGCCTTTACCACAAGGCTGAGCAAGCCTAGGGTCGGCAGGATACGGAAGGGGTCAATGTCGCGCGTTCGCCTACTCGTGGTCACGGCCGCCCTCGCGGGTCTGGGCGCCGGGATGGCCGGCTGTTCAGGAGGCTCGCTGGCGATGCCCTCCTTGCTCTCGCCCGCGCCCTCTCCACCGCCGCTGGCGACCCTGCAGTTTGAATCGCAACCGGCCGGGGCCGAAGTGCGGACCTCGCAGGGACAAACCTGCGAGACGCCCTGCTCGCTCGCCGTGCCGTCCGAAGGGCAAGCGGTAACATTCTCGAAGCCGGGCTTTTTGCCGCAGACTATCGACGTCGCGGTCGGCCCGGTGCCGGATCATTCCTTCTTCGAAAGCGCTCCCCCGCCCTCACTGACCCCGAACCCGGTCGTTGCCTCCCTGCAACCGGCCGGACCACCGCCGCGACGGCGACCCGTCAAGCCGCGGCTGCGCCGCACCACGTCGCGGGTTCCAGCTCAGCCGCCGCCGAGCTTTCCGCCGCCGCAGCAGCAGCAACCTTCGGGCGCATCGCCGTTTCCGCCGCCACCGGGGCAACAGCAGCAATAGCGCAGGGCCGCAGGCTCGGGTGATTTGCTGGACCGCTAGGGCTTTATCGGGCACAATTGCCAATTATCTAAAGCGTCAAGAAGCGACTTCCGCGCAGTATACAAGCCATTGGATGCACAGGGTGGAAACACGAGACGTTGACGCCGAGACGGGACGACCGCCGCTCATCGATCCGTTCGGACGCGCGATCAGCTACCTGCGGGTATCGGTCACCGACCGCTGCGATTTCCGCTGTGTCTATTGCATGGCGGAGAATATGACCTTTCTGCCGAAGGCCGACCTGCTCACACTTGAAGAGCTCGACCGGCTGTGTTCCGCGTTCATCGCTCGCGGCGTGCGCAAGCTGCGCCTCACCGGCGGCGAGCCACTGGTGCGGCGTGGAATCATGACGCTGTTTGCTTCGCTGTCGCGCCACCTCCGCTCGGGTGCGCTCGATGAGCTGACGCTGACCACGAATGGCTCTCAGCTCGCCAAACACGCCGACGAGCTGAAGGCCCACGGTGTCCGGCGGATCAATATCTCGCTCGATACGCTTGATGCGGAAAAATTCCGCGCGATTACCCGCTGGGGGTCGTTGGACAAGGTCCTCAGCGGCATCGATGCCGCCCAAGCGGCAGGCCTGAAGATCAAGATCAACGCGGTTGCGCTCAAGGGCGTCAACGAGGATGAATTCCCGCAGCTGATCGAATGGGCACACGGCCGCGGCATGGACTTGACGCTGATCGAAGTCATGCCGCTCGGCGAAATCGGCGAAGGCCGCCTCGATCAATACCTGCCGCTCTCGATCGTGCGCGCCCGCCTTCAAGAGCGCTATCGGCTTGAGGACATCGACTACCGCACCGGCGGGCCGGCACGCTACGTGCGCGTTGCCGAAACCGGGGGCACGCTCGGCTTCATCACTCCGCTTACCCATAACTTCTGCGAATCCTGCAACCGCGTGCGCATCACCTGCACCGGCACGCTGTACATGTGCCTCGGCCAGGAGGACGCCGCCGATCTGCGCAAGCCGTTGCGCGCATCGGAAGGCAACGACCTGTTGTATGCGGCCATGGACGAGGCCATCAGCCGCAAACCGAAAGGCCACGATTTCATCATCGATCGTCGCCATCAGCGGCCCGCATTGGCGCGCCACATGAGCGTAACGGGCGGATGACCACTCGGGTTGGCTTTCGCCGCTCCTCTGCTTGTAGCTAAGCCCGCATCCGTCACGGCCGAAGGCGTCAACGCGTATCTCTGCGCGCAAAATGATTATTTGCTTTGCAAACTCAACTCATATCGGTTCGGCGGCCGGCCGGATGATTGCTTGATCGCGCTATTAGTTCCATCAATTCCATCCAGACGATCCAAATTAGCGCTGTACAAGCAAAGCAAATCCGAAATAAGCTAATCCACAACCTTCGATCGTCATTCGATCGGGAGCCGGTTTGAGGGGGAGTCCAATGACTACAGTTGCGTTGTCGGTCGTTCGGGCGGCGTGGTCGAGCCGCGTGTTGATGAGCGGTGCGGCCGCCGCGATTTCCGCTGTTGCCCTTGGCGCCGCTGTGCAGCCCGCCAGCGCGCAACAGTTCAATCAGGTCATCGTCTTCGGTGACAGCAATGTCGACTCGGGATTTTACAGGCAACTGAGCAATCCCGGTGGCAGCGCGACCTACAACAGTCTTTGGCCGGCTGCGGTGGCCGCCGGCGCTGGCGCGCCGACCAGCCGTCCGGGGCTGATGAACTCGGAGGTATTGGCCGGATTTTTAGGTCTCACCGCGAGTCCGTCGAACACGCCCGGCGGCACGAATTACGCCACCAGCGGCGCCAAGAACGTCACCGTCAATACGTCGCAAACCGGGGGATTCCAGGCGGCAATTCCGACGGTGACGCAGATTTCCAACTACCTGGCGGCAGTCAATAACGTCGCCAACTCGCAGGCGCTGTATCTCATCCATTCCGGCGATAACGACGCCAAATACGCCGCGGGCGAAACCGGGACCGGGCCTTACCCACAAGATCCTAACGCGTACATGACCCAGGCGGCCGATCAATTGGCGACCGCCATTCAAAGCCTGCACAATGCTGGCGCGCAGTCGATCATCGTCTCAGGTCTGGCGTACGACTTTCCCAAGAGCGATCCAACTTTGACCGGGCTCAAGCTGCTCTACACCAATGAGCTCTGGAGCAAGCTGGCGAGCTTGGGCGTCCCGTTCATTAAGTCCGACGTCAACTCGCTCTATCACGCAATTTTTGCCAACTCGTCGCTCTACGGCTTCACCACCGTCAGCAATACAAGTCCGGCGTGCACGCAGCCGAGCGGCGTGACCACGGCCTGGGCGCTGCTGTGCTCGTCAAACCCGTCGGCGCCCTCGACCTGGGTCTCGGCCACCGCGCCGCAGACCAACCTATTCGCCGACGATGAGCATTTCGCCACCGCTGGCCAGAAGCTGGTGGCTAATTACCTCTATCATCTCGTCGTGCCATTGGCCGACAGCCATGACTTCGACAGCGACGGCAAGAGCGACGTGCTGTGGATGGACACGAGCGGCAACGTGGCGCTGTGGCTGATGAACGGGGCGCAGGTCGCGCAAGCCGCAAGCCTCGGCAGCGTCGGCACCGCTGCCGGATGGTCGGCCGTCGGCCAGCGCGATTTCCTCGGCGACACCAATGCCGACATTCTGTGGCGTGATACTGCCGGCGACCTCGCCATCTGGTTCATGAACGGCGCTGCGGTTTCCTCGGTCGCCAGCCTGGGCAATGTGGCGCCGAACTGGGGCGTCTATGGCACGGGCGATCTCAACGGCGACGGCAGGGGCGACATTCTATGGTGGGATAGCAGCAGCGGGACGGTTGCGGTCTGGTACATGAACGGATCCCAGGTGGCCTCGACGGCCAGCTTCGGCACGGTGTCGCCCAGCAGCTGGACGCTCATCGGCGACGGCGGCAGTCCGAGCGGCGCCGGCGTCGTGTGGCGCGATACCAATTTCGATTACGTGGTCTGGCTGATCAAGGGCGGCCAGGTGGTCAACACCTGCAGCTTCGGCCAAGTGCCGAGCAACTGGATATTTTCAGCTATCGGCGACTTCAATGGCGACGGCAACGTCGACATTATCTGGCGGGACACCAATACGGGTACGGTCGCGATCTGGCTTACCACGGGCAACTGCGCCGTCGGCTCGGTTGCCAGCTTCGGTTCGCCGGGCGGGACCTGGAAGATTGCGCAGACCGGCGACTATAACGGCGACGGGCGCAGCGACATTCTGTGGATCGACGGCAGCGGCAACGTCGCGGCCTGGTTCATGAATGGCGGAGCCGTGTCCTCCGTCGCCAGCTACGGCAGCGTCGGACCGAGCTGGTCCGTTCAGGCGTTGCACGCGGAGTAATCGCCCCTCTTTGCTTCGCTCCGAAAGCCGGGCTTGACGGCACGTGCGGGATGCTGGCTAAGCTTCCCGCACAGGCCCGGCACGGCGGGGGAAAACCTCGGGCCTGGCGCCGCGCCCGGCGCCCAAGGGGAACGGGGAAGCGTGCAAGCGCTACTGAAGCTCAGCAACCTGATCGATGCGATCAATGTGCGCATCGGGCGGTTATGCGCGTGGTTGATCGTAGCGGCGATCACGGTTTCCGCCGCAAACGCGACGATCCGCAAGATTTTTGACATTTCATCAAACTCTTGGCTCGAACTGCAATGGGTGCTGTTCAGCGCTGTCTTTCTTTTGTGTGCGCCGTGGACTTTGCGCGACAACGAGCACATTCGCATCGACATCCTGAACAATCTGATGCCGCAGTGGGCGCGCAACGCCATCGATCTTGTAGGCCACGCCTTTTTTTTGTTGCCTCTGACAATCGTCATGATTCTGACCGGCGTGCCGTTCTTCGTTAGCTCCTTTCGACAGAATGAGCAGTCGCTGAATGCCGGCGGATTGCCGCAATGGCCGTCGAAGGCCTTGATTATGATTGCGTTTGCGCTGTTGTTTTTTCAGGCGCTTTCCGAGCTGATCAAGCGGATTGCGGTGGTCCAGAAACTCATTCCGGATCCGCATCGCGGCCAGAAAAGTTCGCTCGAAACCGAAGCCGAGGAGCTGATCAGCGCCATGGATCAACGGTAGCGCACCATGGTCGGAGCCTGACGTGGAAGCGTTTTTCGTTGCCAACATGGCTCCGATCATGTTCGGGGCGTTGGTCCTGTTCCTGCTGCTGGGCTATCCGGCAGCATTTTCGTTGGGCGCTGTTGGCCTGATATTCGCTTTCATTGGAATACAGCTCGGTCAATTCCAGCCGGACTTCCTGCAAGCATTGCCCGATCGCGTCTACGGCGTCATGAGCAACGAGACGCTGCTCGCGATCCCGTTCTTCACGTTCATGGGGTTGGTGCTCGAACGGTCTGGCATGGCCGAGGACCTGCTCGACACCATCGGCCAGTTGTTCGGCACAGTCCGCGGCGGGCTGGCCTATGCGGTGATCTTCGTCGGAGCCCTGCTGGCCGCCACCACTGGAGTGGTAGCGGCCTCGGTTATCTCCATGGGCCTGATCTCGCTGCCGATCATGCTGCGATACGGTTACGACCGCCGCGTCGCGACCGGCGTGATCGCCGCTTCGGGCACGCTGGCCCAGATCATTCCACCGTCGCTCGTGTTGATCGTCATGGCCGACCAGCTCGGCCGCTCGGTCGGCGACATGTACGAAGGCGCCTTCATTCCGGGCTTGGTCCTGGCCGGCCTTTACGCGGTCTACACCTTCATCGTCTCGATCTTGTTTCCCAAGGCGACGCCCGGATTGCCGGCCGATGCCGTTGGCTTTCGCGAGGACGACAAGAGTCGCGGCCTGTGGTCGCTGCTCGTCCTGACGATCGCGAGTGGCGTGTTCGGCTGGTACATGATGCGCGCCTCCGACGCGCACGGCGCCGACTTCGTGGTGCTGTGCATGTTCTTCGGCATTCTGTTCGCCTTCGCCGTCGCCATCGTGAATTGGCTCGTAGACAGGCTGACGGGCTTTCGTTTCCTATCGCGGATGGCGCAACAAACGACTTTCGTGATGGTGCCTCCGCTGTTTCTGATTTTTCTCGTGCTCGGCACCATATTCATCGGCGTCGCCACCCCGACCGAAGGCGGCGCCATGGGCGCGGCGGGCGCGCTTATTCTGGGCGCGATCAAAAGACGGCTGTCGTGGTCGTTGATACGTCAAGCCACCGAATCGACCGCGAAGCTCGCTTCGTTCGTCGTGTTCATCCTGATCGGCGCACGCGTGTTCTCGTTGACGTTCTACGGTGTCAGCGG
>Ga0070739_10004449_pt1 | contig 16560 bp, 16 predicted proteins | sample Coa_R1_7_FD_66445 | JGI IMG/M metagenome (GOLD analysis project Ga0070739, IMG submission 66445) | Surface soil microbial communities from Centralia Pennsylvania, which are recovering from an underground coalmine fire - Coalmine... | ecosystem: Environmental > Terrestrial > Soil > Unclassified ... | reverse complement strand
GTCATCCGCCGGCCTCCGTCAGCAGCCGGCTCGTCGTGATCGCGTCGCCCTCGAGCTCGGCGACGATCCGCCCGCGTGCCATCACGAGCGCTCGGTCGGCGACCTGCACGACCTCCTCGTAGTCCGAGGTCGAGACGAGGATCCCGACTCCGTTCGACGCGAGCTCCCGCATCGACCGGTAGAGCTCCGCACGTGCGCCGACGTCGACGCCGCGCGTCGGCTCGCTCATCACGAGCAGCGGCGAGCCGCGCTCGAGCCAGCGTGCGAGCACGACCTTCTGCTGGTTGCCGCCGGAGAGCGTCGCGACCGGCTGCAGCGGGTCGTTGCGCGAACGGATCGAGAGCGCGTCGTGCCACCGCCGGTACGCGCGCGCCTCCGCACGGCGGGAGATGAGCAGTCGGAAGCGGGCGAGCAGCCGCCACGAGGAGGCGGCGACGTTCTCCGCCACGGGCCGGACGGGCAGGATCGCCTCGCGCTTGCGGTCGGCGGGGACGAAGCCGACGCCGCGTCCGATCGAGGCGGCGGGCCCGCTCGCCGCGCCCGCGTCGCCGCCGACGAGCATCGTTCCGGCGGTCAGCTTCCGCAGTCCGAAGACGGCCTCCGCGACCTCGGCCGAGCCGGCGCCGAGCTTGCCGTAGAGGGCGACGACCTCGCCCGGGAAGACGCGCAGCGTGACGTCCGCGAACGCGGGCTCGGCCGCGGCCCCGCGGAGCTCGAGCATCGGCTCCGCGCCGAGCTCCCACGCGCGCGCAGGCGGCCGGACGACGCCGGCGGCCGCGCGCCCGATCATCGCCTCGACGAGCGCCGCCCGGTCGAAGCCGCTCGTCTCGCCCTCGGTCGCGACGAAGCCGTCGCGCAGCACCTGCACGCGGTCCGAGATCGCGTGCACCTCGTCGAGCCGGTGCGTGATGTAGATGATCGCCGTCCCCTGGTCGCGTAGGCGGCGGAGGAAGTCGAACAGGCGGTCGACCTCCTGCTGCGAGAGCGCCGCCGTCGGCTCGTCGAGGATCAGCACCCGCGCCTGGTCGGAGAGCGCGCGCGCGATCTCGACCACCTGACGCTCGCCGACCCGGAGCGAGCCCACCTGCGCGTCCGGGTCGAGGTCGACGCCCATCTGCGCGAGCACCGTCTGCGCGCGCTCGCGCACCGCGCGCCAGCGGACGAGCGAGCGGCGGCTCGGCAAGCGGCCGAGCGAGATGTTCTCGGCGACGGACAGCGTCGGCGCGTCCTGGAACTCCTGGTGGATCATCCGGACGCCCGCCGCCCGCGCCGAGATCGGCGTCAGGTGCGAGTAGCGCTCGCCGCCGATCTCGATCTCGCCGGCGTCGGGGACGTAGTCGCCGGCCAGGATCTTGACGAGCGTCGACTTGCCGGCGCCGTTCTCGCCGAGGAGCGCGAGGATCGAGCCGGAGGCGGCGTCGAGGTCGACTCCGTGCAGGACCTCGACGCCGCCGAACGACTTGCGGACGCCGTGCGCGCTCAGCAGCGTGGCCACGACGCCCGGCCCGCGCTACTTGCAGGCGTTCGGGTAGATCTGCCTGATGTTCTGGGGCGTGACCACCCGGTGGTTCACGTAGACGAACTTCGGCTCCTGCTGCCCGTCGATCAGCGACAGGAGGAGCGGCACGATCGTGTCGCCGTAGCGCTCGGGGAAGTAGGCCGTGTCGTCGACCCAGTTCTTGAACGGCGTCTTGCCGCAGAGGTACGGCCACGACGTCGGGTCGGCGCCCTGGCCGCCGACGTAGATGTCCCCGAGCCGGCCGGCCGCCTGCGCCGCCTTGATCGCGCCGATCGACTGGTCGTCGTTCGTCGCGACGACGAGCAGGTGGTGCTGGCCCGGCAGGCGCTGGAGGGTGTCGGTGAACGGCTGGATCGTCGAGTCCGTCGTCGCCTTCGTCGTCACCTTGATCACCTTGACCCCCGGGCACTGCGACTTGACGCCCGAGAGCTCGCCGTTCTCGCGGTCGATGACGACCTTGCCGGCCGTCGGCGCGTTGATCGAGAGCAGCGCGTCGACCTGGCAGTTCCACTTCTGCTTCGCGAACGCCCCGAGCGCGTCTCCGTCGAGGCGGCCGGCCTGGAAGTTGTTCGCGCCGTAGAAGACGGTCTCGCACGGCGGCTGGTGGATGTCGATCGCCACGACCGGTACCTTCGGCCCGGCCGCGCAGACGCGCGGCGCGGCGGTCGCGTCGAGCTGGAAGTTCGCGATCCCCTGAACTCCCTGGGTCTTGAACTGCGCGGCGCAGTTGATCGCCTTCTGCGCGTCGAGGTTCGAGTCGCACTCGACGAGCTGGACGCCGTTCGCCTTCGCCGCCCGCTCGATGCTCTTGCGGACGAGGACGACGAACGGGAGCTGATCCGACAGGTTGATGTAGCCGATCTTGGTCTTCGCCTGCGCCGGCGCCGCCTTGCCCGGCCGTGCCGTCGCCGTGCCCGCGGCCGAGAGCGCGAGCAGGGCGAGCGCGCCGAGGAGCGCCGCCAACCCAATCCTGGTCGATCGCATCCGGTTCACCTCCGGGGGAGAGTTCGAATCCGTTGCGCCCGGATTCGATTCCAGAGTGCGGGACAATACGGCGCTCGGATCGAGCAGTCAAGCGGCGCGAAACGGTTCCGGTAAGGATTCGACTCGCGGCCGCGAACGCTCTACGATCCGACCGCATGGCCGCCGCGCTCGCTCCGTCCGCCGTCAGGGGCGTGCACCACGTCGGCATGTCCGTCGCCGACCTCGATGCGGCGCTCGGGTTCTGGCGGCGCTTCCTCGACGTCGAGCCGCGCTGGCGGACCGTGCTCGACCGGCCCTACCTCGGCCGTCACGTCGGCTACCCGGGCGTCCGGATCGAGGCCGCGTTCGTCGACCTGCCGGGCGGGATCGTGCTCGAGCTGCTGCAGTACGAGGTGGACGAGAAGGCGACGAACCCCGAGGCGACCGCGAACCCGGGCAACGTCCACCTCTGCCTCGGCGTCGACGACGCCGCCGCCGCCTGGGAGCGCGCGGTCGCGGCGGGCGCGCGGCCGCTCGTCGCGGACGGACCGGTCGAGGTCGACGCCGGGCCGAACCGCGGCGCCCGCGCCTCGTACCTGCGCATCCACGACGGCATCTCGCTCGAGCTATTCCAATCGCCGCCGGCGAGCTAGGAGGAAGGATGGCGAAGCTGCGACTCGGTGTGATCGGCGCGGGCTCGTGGGCCGTCGCGTCGCACCTGCCGAACTTCGCGAAACGCCGCGACGTGGTCGAGTTCGTCGGCGTCTGTCGCAAGGGGCCCGAGCTGCTCCGGAAGATCAAGGACGACTGGGGCTTCCGGATTGCGAGCGAGGACTACGGCGACGTGATCGACGCCGGCATGGACGTCTGCCTCGTCGCGAGCCCGCATGGCCTGCACTACGAGCACGCGAAGGCGGCGCTCGAGGCCGGCGCGCACGTGCTGTGCGAGAAGCCGTTCACGATCGAGCCCGCGCACGCGTGGGAGCTGGTCGAGCTCGCGGAGCGGAACGGGCGCCACCTGGTGCTGAGCTACGGCTGGAACTACCTGCCGTGGACGCGCGAGGCGAAGCGGCTGCTGGACGAGCGCGGAATCGGCGAGATCGAGGAGTCGGTGATCCAGATGGCGTCGGTGACGCGCGATCTGCTCGCGAATCTCGGCGCCTACCCGGACGCGGCGCCGGAGGCGGTGCCGGAACAGGCGACGTGGACCGATCCGCGGAACGGCGGCGGCTACGGCCAGGCGCAGCTGACGCACGCGCTCGGTGCGGCGCTCTGGCTGACGGGTCTGCGCGGCGAGGCCGCGTTCGCGCTGATGAAGGCCGTGCTGGACGCGCCCGTCGAGCACCACGACGCAGTCGTGATCCGCTACGACAACGGCTCGATCGGGACGATGGCCGGCGCGTCGAACCACACGGGCGCGCTCGACAACCGCCACGAGCTCGAGATCCGCGCCGTCGGCTCCGAGGGCGAGTTCGCGATCGACCTCGGCCGCGACTACCTCTGGCTCTGGCGCAACGACGGCTTCGAGGCGAAGCCCGAGCTTCCGGCGGGCGCCTTCATCTACAACTGCGACGGGCCGCCGAACACGCTCGTCGACCTCGCGCTCGGCAGGGAGGTCGAGAACTGCTCGCCGGGCGAGCTCGGCGCGCGCACCGTCGAGATCCTCGACGCCGCCTACCGCAGCGCGGCGAGCGGCCGGCTCGAGCAGGTCCGTCGCTGAGCCCGACGCCGCTCGCGCTGCTCGCGGCTGCGAGCGCGGCGATCTCGGCGCTGTTCACGAAGCGCATGGTCGGCGAGTACCCGGCGCGGCAGCTCATCGGTCCGCTGCTCGGTCTGAACTCGCTGCTCGTGGTGCCGGCGCTGCCGTTCGTGCGCCAGTTCCACTGGAGCTGGCAGATCGCGCTCCTGCACGCGGCCTCGGTGACCGCGCTCGTCGCCTCGAGCTGGTGCATCTTCGAGCTCTTCGTGCACGGCAGCGCCTCGGCGGTCGCGATCGGCCAGGCGATGGCGCCGATCCCGGCGGTGATCTTCACCGCGCTGCTCCTCGCGATCCCTGTCACCTGGGAGCAGACGCTCGCGGCGGCGATCGTCTCGCTCGCCGTGCTCGCGGTCCTCGGCGGCTCGTTCGGCGAGCTCGGGCCGGCGCGAGCGATCGCGCTCATCTTCGTTGCCGCATGTGGCAACGGACTGCTGATCGTCTTCACGAAGATGCTCACCGGTCGCGGCCTCGGCGTCCCTGAGATCTACTGCGTCCGCACGAGCATCGGCGCCGCCGTCTGGATCGCCCTCGCACCGCCGCGCGACCTGCCGCTGCGCGCGCTGCCGGAGCTGTTCGCGCGGTCGATCTTCCAGACCGGCTACTTCGTGCTCGTCATCCTCGCCGTGGAGCGCGGCAGCCCGGCGACGGTGCAGACGCTCGCGGCGACGACACCGCTGATGCTGCTGCTCGGCACGTTCCTCGTCCGCCGGCACGTGCTGCCGCTGCGCCTCGTGTTCGCCAGTTGCGCCGTCGTCTTCGGGATCGCGCTCACCGCGCGCTGAGCCCCACGGTCTCTGAGCCGTCTCTGAGACCGGCGCCGGAGCCCCGACCCCGGAAATCCCTGCTCAGGCCCGGCTTGTCTCTGAGACGCCTCTGAGACCGGCGTCGGTGCGTTGGAGCGCGCGCGCGATCTCGTCGAGCGCGCACCCGGCGTTCGGCGTCAGGGCTGCGAAGCGGACGAAGCCGTGCAGCTCGCGGTCGTAGCGGCGCAGCTCGACCTGCACGCCCGCGGCCTCGAGCCGGTGCGCGAACTCCTCTGCCTCGTGGCGGAGCGGGTCGTACTCGGCGGTGATGACGAGCGCCGGCGCGACGCCGGCGAGGTCGGTCGCGCGCAGCGGCGACGCGTCCGGGTGCGAAGCGTCGGCGCCGTTCATGTACCTCGCCCAGTACCACTCCATTTTCGCGCGGGTCAGGTTGAGGCCCGTCCCATAGGCCGTGTAGCCGGGCGAGTCGAGGTCGCAGTCGGTGACCGGATAGATGAGCACCTGATGCGCGATCGGCAGGCCGCGATCGCGCGCGCGGAGCGCGACGACGGCGGCGAGGTTGCCGCCGGCGCTGTCGCCTGCGACGACGACCCGGTCGGCGCCGAGCTCGCCCAGACGTGCCGCCGTCCACTCCGTCGCCGCCCACGAGTCCTCGAGCCCGGCGGGGAACGGATGCTCGGGCGCGAGCCTGTAGTCGACCGAGAGAACGGTCGCCGGGGTCCGCGCGGCGATCGCGCGGCAGACCGGGTCATGCGACTCGATGCTCCCGACGACCCAGCCGCCGCCGTGGAAGAAGACGACCGCAGGCCGCGCGCCGCCGCCGTCGGGGCGGTAGACGCGCACGCGTACCGAATCGGCGATCAACCGGTCTTCGACGTTCGCGACGAGGTCGGCGGCGCCGAAGAGCTCGTCCGTCTCGGCGTCGATCCCGCGGCGGAGCTCCTCCAGCGGCACCTCCCAGACCTGCGGCCCCGCGAGCACGCGCTCGACGTACGCCCGCAGCGTCGGCTCGAGCCGGAGGCTCAAGCCGGCGCCGGCCGCGGCAGCGCTCGCGATGTCGCGTCGAGGCCTCGCCGGCGTGGCCGCCCGAGGTCGTGTGGTGGAAGGGCAAGCACCGCGCCCCTCAGACCGGCACCGCCGGTGGCAGGTCGCCGACCGTCGTCCAGCCGGGGGGAGCGGCGACGACGCGGCGGATCGAGTTCGCGACGACCGCGGCGGAGCCGCGCTGGGGGTTCATGCCCGGTCTCGCTTCGAGGTGAACGCCGCCCTGCGGGCCGCGCACGTCGATCGAGTCGAGCGGCTCGAGGCCGATGGCCGACGGCGAGACATGACCCGTGAAGACTGCCTCGAACCACGGGCGGCCGTCGCAGATCGCCGTGTAGCGCTGCCGGAAGCCGGCCGTCTCGCCGGCGCGCACCGTGAGCGAGCTGGCCGGGAGGTCGGTGTCGGCGAGGATCGGCTCGAGCTCGCGGTCGATCCGCTCGATTGCAACGCCGAGCCGCCCGCCGACGACCTGCATCGACTGCGGAAACCCGATGTGGCCGGTCACGGCCCCGCTGCGCACCCCGGCCGCGAACGCGTCGGGCGAATGCCCGACGCCGATCCGGCGCAGCACCGTCGGCCCGAAGCCGGAGAGGTCGACCACGCGCTCGACGAGCAGCGACTCGACCTCGGCGACGACGCCGGTCGCGGTCAGGACGAGCGCGTCGAAGGCGAAGCCCGGGTTGAGGCCCGCGCCGAGGATCGTGACGCCGCGCTCGCGCGCGAGCGCGTCGAGCCGGTCGGCAGTGGCGGCGTCGTTCGCCCACGGGTACGCCGCCTCTTCCGCTGTCGTGATCACGTTCGACCCCGCCTCGACGGCGTCGCGCACGTCGTCGGCGATCTCGGCGAGGAACGACGTCGTCGCGATCACGACCACGTCGGCGCCGCTCCGGAGCGCCTCGTCGCGCTGCCGGCGGCCGAACGGCCCGAGCACCGAGATGCCGTCGCGGCGACGCAGGATCGCCGCCGTGCTCGTCGAGACCTGGCCGGCGCCGTAGAACGCGACGCGGATCAATACGCGACGCGGATCAATACATCAGCCAGCCGCCGCTCACGTTGATGGTGGCGCCGGTGATGTAGCGCGCATGGTCGGATGCGAGGAAGACGACGGTGCCGGCGAGGTCGCCGGGCTCCGCCATGTAGCCGAGCGGGATCATCGCGATGCTCGCCTGGAGCTGCTCCTCGGTCAAACCGCCGCGCATCATCGAGGTATCGACCGCCCCGGGCGAGACGGAGTTGACCGTGATCGCGTCCTTGGCGTACGTGCGCGCGAGGCCGCGGCACATCGAGACGATGCCGCCCTTCGTCGCCGAGTAGACGACCGAGCCGCCGAACCCGCCCGTCCACCAGCCCTGCGAGCTGAAGTTGATCAGCCGGCCGCCGCGCCCCTGCTCGCGCATGATCCGCGCGGCGGCGCGGTTGAGGAAGAAGGCGGCCTTGAGGTTGACGTCGTGCTGGAAGTCCCAGTCCTCCTCGGTCACCTCGTCGACGTCGTTGCGGCGGATGAGCACGGCGGCGAGGTTCGCGAGCACGCGCAGCTCGCCGAGCTCCTCGGCCGTGCGCCGCAGCAAGCGGTCGTGCGTCGAGAGGTCGCGCAGGTCGACTGCCTCGTAGCGATGCGGTCCGCCTGCGAGCGTGGGGGTGAGCTCGGCGAGCGCGTCCTCCTTGACGTCGACGGCGCAGACTCGTGCGCCCGCCTCCGCGAACGCGCGCGCGACCGCGCTGCCGATGCCGCCGCCGGCGCCGGTGACGACGACGCCCTTGCCCTCGAGCCCGGCTCCGGCCGTCCAGGTCACGACGGCTTGCTCCTGCCGATGCGCTCGTACGCCTCGGGCGGGATCGCGTCGAGCCGCTTGTAGACGGTCCACGTGCACTTCTTCGGCTCGGGCGCGTGCGCCTCGTCGTCGAGCGGCGAGTCGACGATCCGCACCGGGTGCCCCCACTGCTCGGCCGGCCAGAGCTCGAGCGCGAAGCAGCAGTGCGCGCAGTAGTAACAGACGCCGGTCTCGTTCCAGGCCCAGTCGTGGCGCTCCTGCGTGACGCCGAAGCTGCCGGCCCGCTGCTGCCGGCCGCCCGAGCCGCAGGGGTCGAAGGCGATCACGATCTTGTCGTCGTCCTCGGCCACCTCGAGGTCGCCGCGGCGGCCGGGCCCGCAGAGGTGGCCGCGCATCGCCTCGAACGAGAGGTAGGCGTTGCGGAAGACGGTGTCCTCGTAGGCGCGCCGGCGCACGTCGAACGGGCCATACCGCTCGCGGAGGTACGGCTCGAGCACGTAGCGGAAGCACTCGCCGAGCGCGGCTTCGCCGAACCGCTCGGCGACGGACGTCAGCAGGCCCGCCTGGTAGTCGGCGTAGGCGTCGTGCAGCCGCGCCCAGCCGGCCCGCAGCGACTCGAGCTTCGCACGCGCCTCGTCGGCCGTGAGCAGGAACGCCCGCAGCGCGTTCGCGAACGCGCCCGCCTCCGCCCCGAGCGCGAGCCACTGCGCCTCGGGGTCGAGCGCGAGCGACCTGCGCAGGCGCGTCGACTCCGCTTCCGCCTCCACCGACGGCACCCCCTTGTGCCGCAGGAACGCCTCGAAGCCCTCGGACCACGACGTGTAGATGACGAAGACCACCTTCGCCTCCTCCATGAAGTAGTCGACGAGCTGCGCCGCCGGCTCCGACTGGCCGCCGACGATCGCCTGCTCGATCCGCGTCACCGTCGAGACCGCCTGCTCGGCGGCGTCGCCGCGGCGGATGCGCTTGCCGAGCTCGTCCGACCACGTCAAGACGGCCGGCGGCGGCGTGGCGCTACCGGAGATCGCTCGTTCGGGCGTCTGGGTTCGGATCGGTTCCGGGATCGGTTCCGACCTTAGCCTCAGCCGATTTAGGATGTCAATCGAGCGCGAGACCGGAGGTGAGCATGGAAGCGGATGCGTCGTTCGAGGGGCGAGTCGCCGTCGTCACGGGAGGCGCGCGCGGGATCGGAGATGCGATCGCGCAGGCGTTCCGCGAGGCGGGCGCGCGGGTCGTCGTGCTCGACAAGCTCGAGCCGCAGGAACCCCGCGACGGGGTGCGCTACGCGACCGCGGACGTCTCCGACCCCGGCAGCGTCGCCGCGGCCTTCGAGACGGTCGACGCCGAGGAAGGGCGGATCGACGTGCTCGTGAACAACGCCGGCATCCAGCGCCCGGGGCTGATCGGGCAGACGTCGTTCGAGAACTGGTCGGACGTGATCGGCACGCACCTGACCGGGATGTTCCTCTGCTGCTCGCAGGCGGTACCTCGGCTGATCGCCCAGGGAACCGGCGGCGCGATCGTGAGCGTCGCCTCGACCGCGGCGATCGTCGGCTTGCCGGGCCGCGGCCCGTACTGCGCCGCGAAGGCCGGGATCGTGAGCCTGACCCGCGTGCTCGCGCTCGAGGGCGCGCCTGTCGGGATCCGCGCGAATGCCGTCGCGCCGGGCTACACGCGCACGCAGCTCGTCCAGCAGGCGCTCGACGACGGCTCCCAGCGCGAGGAGTGGATGCTCGAGCGCGTGCCGCTGAACCGGCTCGCGGCGCCGGCGGAGATCGCGCGCGTCGTCCGCTTCCTCGCGAGCGACGACGCCTCGTACGTGACGGGGCAGACGATCGTGGTCGACGGCGGCTGGACGATCCAGGGCATCTCGGCCGCCCCCGGCTGGCTGCGGACGGACGAGGCGGCGCCGGCACCGGCTTGAAATCGCGCCGGCGGCGTGGAATGATCGCGCCGCGGTGCTGGAAACGATTGCCGGACGGAACGGGGCGCGGCGAGCGGTCGTCACCGGCGCTGCCAGCGGCATCGGCGAGGCGGTCGCCCGGCGTCTGCTCCGGGACGGCGTCGCGGTCGTCGCCGCCGACCGCGACGAGGCCGGGCTGGAGCGCGTCGCGGCCGAGGGGGCGACGCCGCTCGTCGTCGATCTCGCGCGGGCGGACGAACGCCTGCGCGTCGTCGAGGCGGCCGACGGCGGCGACTTCCTCGTCAACGCAGCCGGGATCATCCGCCTCGTGCCGATCTTCGAGACGACGCTCGACGACTGGCGCGACATCTACGCCGTCAACGCCGAGGCGACGTTCTTCCTCTGCCAGCAGGTCGGCCCTCGGCTTCGCACCGGCGGCGCGATCGTCAACTTCTCGTCGGTGAGCGCGAAGGCCTCCGGCACGACGGAGGCCGCCATCTACGCGTCGTCGAAGGCGGCCGTGATCTCGATCACGCGCTCGTTCGCGTACGCGCTCGCCTCCCGGCCGGTCCGCGTCAACTGCATCTGCCCCGGGATCACCGACACCCCGATGCAGGAGCAGGTGCTCGAGGAGGTCGCCGCGATTCGCGGGATCACCTATCAGCAGCTCGCCGAGGCGCGGCTCGCACAGGTGCCGCTCGCGCGCAGCACGACGCCGGACGAGCTCGCCGGCCTCGTCGCGTTCCTGCTCTCGGACGAGGCGGGCTACATGACGGGCCAGGCGATCAACTTCTGCGGCGGCCTGGTGATGACGTGACGAGCGGAAAGGAGCGCAGAGGATGAGGAAGCCGATGGAGGTCGTCGCGCAAGGGCTCGGCCACCCCGAGGGGCCGTACGCGCTGCCCGACGGCCGCGTCGTCTTCGCGAACACGTACGCGAGCGAGGTCGGCGTCTGGGATCCCGCGAACGGGAAGGGCACCTACGCCCACACGGGCGGCGGCCCGAACGCCTGCATGCTCGGGGCCGACGGCTACGTCTACATCACCAACTGCCCGACCGTCGGCGCGTGGGTCGCACCCGAGCGGGTGCCGCCGTCGATCATGCGCGTCAGGGAAGGCGCACGGCCCGAGATCGTGTGCACGGAGGCGGACGGCGTGCCGCTGAACGCCCCCAACGACCTCACGTTCGGGCCGGACGGCCGTCTCTACTTCACCGACTCCGGTGACTGGGACCCGGTGACGAAGCCGCACCCGGGCTACATCTGCGTCGTCGACCGCGACGGCACGACGCACATCCTCGAGGAGCTCGAGCCGGTCTATCCGAACGGGATCGTCGCCGAGCCGGACGGCTCCGTCGTCTGGGTCGAGTCGTACACGCGCCGCGTCGTCCGCCGGACGACGGACGGCACGACGCAGGTGATCCACGAGCTCGCCGACAAGCACATCCCGGACGGCTTCAAGATCGACACCGACGGCAACTTCTGGATCACGACGTTCAGCTCCGGCGGGCTCGACGTCATCGACCGCGACGGCAACTACGTCGACTTCCTCGAGACCGGCGGCGTACCGCTCAACTGCTGCTTCGACGGCACGACGCTCTACGTCTGCGACTTCGGCACCACCGAGACGACCGATCCCGACGCGACGCCGATGAACGGGCAGCTGCTCAAGGTCGACGTCGGCGTCGCCGGCATGCCGCTGTACCAGGGGGCGATCTCCTGATGCGCATCCACTCGGTCGAGGCGATCCCGGTCAGCTATCCGGAGCCGAACGACTTCAACGCGCTTCGGCATCTCTGCCTCTGCAAGATCACCGCCGACGACGGCCAGGTCGGCTGGGGCGAGTCGATCACGCAGTTCCCGGAGGCGAACTTCGCGACGAAAGCGATCATCGAGGGCATGGCCGACAACCTGGTCGGCAAGGACCCGACGCACGTCGAGGCGCTCTGGCGGCAGAACAAGGACCAGGCCTGGTGGTACGGGTACGGCGGCGGCATCGCCTCCTACGCGGTCGCCGCGATCGACATCGCGCTCTGGGACCTGAAGGGGAAGGCGCTCGACACGAGCGTCCTCGACCTGCTCGGCGGCCCGGTGCACGAGCGGCTGCCGGCGATCGCGTCGTGTCACGCGCACTACGAGTCGATCCCCGACATGGTCGACGAGGCGATCGAGTGGCTCTCGACCGGCCTCCAGGGCGTCAAGACGGGCTTCGGCAAGCGCGGCAACGCGCGCCTCGGCTACGAGCACGACCGCGACGTCGAGTACGTCCGCGCGATGCGCGAGGGCATCGGCGCCGACAAGATGCTGATGATCGACTGCGGAATCGCGATCAAGTGGGACGTCACCGACGCGGTGCGGCGGATGCGCGACATGGAGCCGTACGACCTGACGTGGGTCGAGGAGCCGCTCGGGGCGTGGGACCCGGAGGGGTACGCGAACCTGCGGGCGAAGACGACGACCCGGATCGCCTACGGCGAGAAGGAGTGGACGCTGGAGGGGTTCGAGCGCGTGCTCGCCACCGGCACGGTCGACGTCGTCGGCGTCGATCCCGGGCGGGGGGAGGGGATCACCGGCTTCAAGAAGGTCTGCGACCGCGTCGAGGCGTACCGGCGGCAGGCGAACGCGCACGCGTGGTCGTCGGCGATCGTGAGCGCGGCGAGCCTCGCCATCTCGTTCAGCTCGCCGGCCTGCAAGCTGTTCGAGCTGAAGCCGCTGCGAAACCCGATGCAGCACGACCTCGTCACCGAGCCGTTCGAGCACGTGGACGGCTGGATGTATCCGCCGACCGGGCCGGGGCTCGGCATCGAGGTGGTCGAGGAGGTCGTCGACGGCTTCCGCAGCGAGAAGGTGCTCGCGGCGTGACCTCGCGAAGACCGTCGAATCGTTTCCGGAAGCGATTGACGCCGTGTCGCGACCGAGGAATACTCGTGCGCAGCGCACGTCCCGCCGGGCCCCGGCGGGTCCGACCACGATGGAGGGAATCTAGATGAAAGGATCAGGGATTGGAGGGGGCCCGCGGGCGAGGCTGCGCGTGGCGCTCGCTCTTGCGGTCGTCGGCGCGCTCGCCTACGCGGCGGTGGGCGGCGCCCATTCGAACGCCAGCTGGACGGTGAAGCTCCGGCACGGCGGCACGTTCACGCTCGCGCCGTCGATCCAGGCGAAGGTGAAGGCGGGGAAGCCGATCAACTACGTCTTCTCCTACCAGTCGTGCGTGATCCAAGGCTTCTCGCAGCAGTACCAGGCGGGCTACAAGTACTCGATCCCCGCTGCGAGCCAGATCTACCCGCTCAACGGCAAGATCATCTGCCCGGGCTCGTCGCAGCCGGACGTCAACACGCAGCTGAACCAGATCCAGTCGCTCCTGTCGACGAACCAGATCGACTGCCTCTCGATCGAGCCGCCGACGAGCACGAGCACGGCGCCGATCGTCCAGCAGGCGCTCTCGAAGGGGATTCCGGTCTTCACGGTCGGCGTCTCGACGTTCGGGAACGAGCTCACGAACTTCACGCAGGTGCCGCTGAAGGAAGGGCAGACGGCTGCGAAGGCGGTACTCGACTACATGAAGGCGAACAACCTGCACTTCACGACCTTCGCCGTCTCGGGCGGCGACCCGACGCAGTACTGGGCGCAGAACCGGGCCAAGGGGTTCCGGCTCGCGATCCAGAAGGCGATCCCGGGCGCGAAGTTCGTGACGACGGAGAAGAACATGCTCAACACGTCGTACGACCCGGGCAAGACCTACGACGCGTTCAAGGCCTTCTACTCCGGCGCCGGCAAGGACGTCCAGGTGATGGAGAACGTCGACATCGGTGCCGGCTACGCCGCCCAGGCGGCGAAGGACCTCGGCCGTGCCGGCAAGACCTTCAGCGTCGGCTGGAACGTGATCCCGAACGAGATCACCGCGCTCAAGAACGGCACGCAGATCGCCCTCTTCGACCAGAACTGGCCGGGGCAGGCGGCGTTCGGCGCCTTCGCCTGCGCCACGTTCATGAAGACCGGCAAGGTGCTTCCGAACACGCAGCACCTCACCGTCATCACGAAGGCGAACCTCGCCTCGGCGCAGGCGAAGCTCGCAGACATCAAGTCGTACGCGTTCAGCGCGATTCCGAAGGCGTAGCCTGAGACGAATCTGGGCCGGGGCGGCCCCGAACGAGCGGGACCGGGGCCGCCCCTTTCGACCATGACCGACCTCTCCGAGCGCGTCTACCCGTCGTCGACCGTCGGCTCGCTGCGCCGGCAGCGGCTGGACTGGGCACGCAGGACCCTCGCCCGCATCGGCGGCGTCACGCTCGCCGTCCTCCTCGTCGGCGCCTACTTCAGCGTGCGCACGCACGGGAACATGCTCGTCACCGAGAACCTGCTCACGATCCTGCGCGGTCTGAGCTCGATCGCGATCATGGGCTTCGGGCTCACGCTGGTCATCATCGCCGCCGAGATCGACCTGTCGTTCGCGTTCGTCTACGGCCTCGCCACGAACATCGTCGCCGTGCTCTGGGTGACGCACGACGTCTCGGTCTACCTGTCGATCCTGATCGCGTTCCTCGCCGCGATCGCCGTCGGCGTCTTCAACGCCTTCTTCACGGTGATCGTCAAGATCCCGTCGTTCATCGCGACGCTCGGGTCCGGCACGCTCGTGTTCGGCCTCACCCTCTACATCGGTCAGACGCAGAACATCGCCTACCAGTTTCCGCCGCCGGGCCATGCGGTCCCGCCCGGCGTCGACTTCTTCAAGAACCTCGGCAACGCATCGCTCCCGGGCAAGATCCCGGAGCAGGGGCTGTGGGCGGTCGCGCTGCTGGTCGTGTTCGCGTTCCTCCTCAGCCGCACCCTCTTCGGCTTCCGTCTGAAGGCGATCGGCGGCAGCCGTGCAGCGGCGCAGATCGTGCGGCTGCCGATCAAGCGCTACGTCTTCGTCGCCTTCATCGTCTGCGCCTGCACGGCGTGCCTCGCCGGGCTCCTCGACTTCTCGTTCGTCGGCACCGCGAGCCCGAACGACGGGCAGACCGACCTGTTCCCCGTCTTCGCCGCGGTGATCATCGGCGGCGCGAGCCTCTCCGGCGGCAAGGGCACCGCGATCGGGACGATGACCGGCGCCCTCCTGCTCGCCGTGCTCGCGAACGGCGTTGCGCTGATCGCCGCGGGCCCGTTCGCCCAGCAGCTGCTGCTCGGCACGGTCACGGTCGGCGCCGTGGTCATCGACCGCTTCACGAGCAGGCGCAAGGAAGCGATCGGACCATGAGCGAGGCGGACACCGCTGCCGGGGTTCGCATCCGGGGCGTCCGGAAGCTGTACGGCGAGACCGTCGCGCTCGCCGGGCTCGATCTCGACGCTCGGCCGGGCGAGATCCTCGGCGTGGCGGGGCCGAACGGCGCCGGCAAGAGCACCATGGTCAAGATCCTCGCCGGCGAGGTGGATTGGGACGAGGGTGAGATCCTCGTCGACGGCGAGCCGTGGTCGCGCGAGTTCGGCTCCAACCGCGTCGCCGTCGTGCACCAGGAGCCGCAGCTCTTCCCGAACCTGACGGTCGGCGAGAACATCGTCGCAGGCCACGAGCCCAACGGCTGGCGCTGGCCGAAGCCGCCGAGGGACCAGCACCGGGTCTTCGACGAGCTCGGCATCCTCGCCCTGCGCGAGCAACCGCTTGGCGATCTCGGCCTCGCGGTGCAGCAGCGCACCGAGATCACGCGTGCGCTCGTCCGCCAGGCGCGGGTGATGCTGTTCGACGAGCCGAACTCCGCGCTGACGCCCGCGGAGTCGGCCGAGTTCTTCCGGCTCATCCGCCAGCTCGCGGACGCCGGCCGCGTCGTGATGCTGATCTCGCACCGGCTGACCGAGCTGGCGGCGAACTCCGACCGCGTGGCGGTGATCGTCGACGGCCGCTGCGTCCGCCTGCTCGAGGGTGCCGATCGAACCCCCGAGAACATCGCCGAGACGCTCGTTCGCGGGCTCGGCACGACGCCCGCCGGCGAGGCGGCGACGACGAGCGGCCGCACGGCCGGCGAGCCCGTTCTCGAGCTCGTCGGCGTCACCGACCAGAAGCGTGCGTTCTCGGACCTCGACTTCGCGCTGCCGGCGGGCGTCGTCACGGCTCTCATCGGCGTCGAGGGCTCGGGCGGCCGCGAGATCGTGCGCGCTTGCGGCGGCCTGCGGCGCATCCACGGCGAGCTGCGGATCGACGGCCGGCCCGTGCGGCTGTCGCAGCTCTCCGCCGGCGTCAGCTTCGTCGCCGCCGACCGGGCTGCGAGTCTCTTTCCGAACCTGACGGTCGGCGAGAACCTGGTCGTCCGCCTCGACGGCGAGATCTCGCGCGGCGTGCTCGGTCTGCGTCCGCGCCGCATGCGGGCGATCGCGCAGCAGCTGCGGACGAGCTTCCAGGTCAAATCCGCTGGGATCGACATCGGTATCCGCTCGCTGTCCGGCGGGAACCAGCAGAAGGTCGCGATCGCGGCCGCCGTGGGTGCGAAGCCGCGGGTGCTCGCGCTCGAGGAGCCGACCCGCGGCATCGACATCTCGAGCAAGGCCGAGATCTACGAGATCCTGCGCGGCTTCGCCGCCGAGGGCGGTGCCGTGCTCCTCTTCTGCACCGAGATCCCGGAGGTGTACGAGGTCGCCGACCGGCTGCACGTCGTCTCCGGCGGCCGCCTCTCGCAGCCGCTCGAGGTCGCCCGGTTCGCGGACATGGAGGCGCTCGCGAAGGCGGTCGCGAGCCTCGAGACCCACGGCTCGGTGCTCCGGGAGGCGTCGTAGAGCTCGACGTCCCGGTCGACGTCCGGACAGAGATCCGCGAGGGCCGGTCCGGGACCGCCGCAACCGGCGGCCGCTCCTCGTCGACGTCGTC
>Ga0070739_10004445_pt1 | contig 16570 bp, 13 predicted proteins | sample Coa_R1_7_FD_66445 | JGI IMG/M metagenome (GOLD analysis project Ga0070739, IMG submission 66445) | Surface soil microbial communities from Centralia Pennsylvania, which are recovering from an underground coalmine fire - Coalmine... | ecosystem: Environmental > Terrestrial > Soil > Unclassified ... | reverse complement strand
CGTCATTTCCCTTCTGCATCGACTGGCTTCCCGACGGCCGTCTGCTCGTCGTCTCGGGACGAGAGGGGCGCCTGCTACATCAGGAGCCGGATGGCTCGCTTGCGGTCCATGCCGACCTCAGCGGTCTCTCGAGCTACCCCTGGAACGAGATCGACGTCGATAGTCACGGGAACATCTACCTCAACGGCATCGGCTTTGACTTCCCCGCCGGGGCGTTTTCTCCCGGTATCATTGCCCTCGTCGCGCCGGATGGCGCGGTGCGGCAGGTAGCTGATGGGCTCGCCTTTCCCAACGGTATGGTGGTGACGCCCGATAACCGGAGGCTCATCGCTGCCGAGTCCTACGCCAGCCGGCTCACGGCGTTCGACATTGCCGCCGACGGCAGCCTTTCGAACCGGCGCGTGTGGGCAGCGGTGGGGAACGACCATCCGGACGGGATCTGCCTCGATTCGGACGGCGCTATTTGGTATGCGGATGTTGGGACCGGGCGGTGCGTGCGCATCCGCGAAGGCGGCGAGGTGCTCCAGTCGATCGAGCTGGACCGAGGTTGCTTCGCCTGCGCGTTGGGAGGCGAGAACGGGCGAACCCTGTTCATGCTGGCAGCCTCGTTCGATCCGGCCACCGGCTCCGTCGCCCCACAGACCGGTCAGGTCGTCATAGCCGAGGCGCCGGCGGCGGGTGCCGGTTGGTCCGAATCCTAGTCGAAAAGCGAGCACCATAGATCGTGGAGTTACCATGACAGACACGAATGCCGACCCGCGCGTTGACGCGTACATCGACTCCCTGCCCGAGTGGCAGCAAAGCATCTGCCGCACCATCCGACGGCTGGCGCATGCTGCCGATCCCAAGGTGGAGGAGACCATCAAGCGGACCGACCGTCCCTACTTCGTCCTGCAGGGCAACGTCTGCGCGCTCCAGGCGACGAAAGACCACGTCAACGTCTTCCTCTACGATCCCATCGTCCCGGATCCCGAGGCCATCATCACCTCCGGACACGACAACAAGACGGGACGCACGGTCGCCATTTATCAGGGAGACGCGATCAATGAGAGCGCGCTCCTCGCCATGTTCAAAGCCATCATCGCTCATAACCGGGCCGGAGGATGGCGCAAGCTGGCCCGCGAGGAGTGATGGCAAACAACACGTGATCTGCACCCAGCATCCCATGGAGCTGGGCATGGGTGGGACGCCTCTTTAATGAGCTGATTTCGCGTCCTTGACCGCGCAAGAGTTGCAGTGAGATACTCATAGGGCTGGTGCGGGTGTCGTATGCCCGCGCGACGGCCCAAATGTGCTTTTATGAGGAGCCCGACGTGGGCTCCCGTTTTCATCCGCATCGATTGTTATCGCAAGCGGCATCGCCGTTTAGGAGGATCGACCCCAGAATGCAAACCAGCGAACCAAAGTGGAAAGTGATGCGACGCTTCGGCGTCAACCTGTTCGGTACCCGCTCTCCCGGCCTCGAGAAGCGGCTCGGCGTGCCGCCCGGACAGCATGGCCGGCGGCGGCGTAGCAAGCCGTCTGAATATTCGATGCAGCTCAAGGAGAAGCAGAAGGCGCGGTTGATGTACGGCGCCAACGAGCGCCAGTTCCGGCGCGCGTTCGAGCGCGCGCGGCGCATGCCCGGCCGAACCGGTGAGGCAATGCTTTCCCTGTTGGAGCGCCGCCTCGACAATGTCACTTACCGCATTGGCTTCGCGCCGACGCGCCCGATGTCGCGTCAGCTGGTCTCGCACGGCCACGTCCGGGTGAACGGCCGTCGGGTGACGGTTCCTTCGTATGAGGTCCGCCCGGGCGATGTCGTGACGCTCAGCGAGACGGCGCTGGCGATCCCGGATGTCGAGGAGTCGATGAAGTCCGGCAATCCGGTGCCCTCCTGGATGGAGCGCGCGGGCGCCGAGGGGCGAATCACCGGCCTGCCGCAGGCCCAGGACCTCGAGGCCCATATCGCGCCCCAGCGCATCGTCGAGTACTACTCGCGCTAAGACACGGATACCCAAACGCCGCCGGCACCTGCCGGCGGCGTTTTTACTTTCCGGCCTACCGATTCTCCAGATAGGCGACGTCGGCGTTCTGGTAAAAGCGCTGGGTGTCGAAGCTGGGCTGGCTCTGCCCGATGATCTGCCCGATTTCGCGGGTCACCTCGTCACGTTCCTGCGGATCGCTGATGCGCCGCAGAATCTTGGCGATGTGGTCGATCTGATCCTGGTCCATGGCTTCCTCCTCGTTGTCGTGATACTGGTTTTCGCTCCGTTATGCCAATCATTCAATTACACTGTAGAGATATCCCCACCTGTCGAGGCAATGCGAAGCTTCAATCGCCGGCGTCTATGAATTTGAATACCCCGGTACTGCTCTCGCGGGACGGTCGCCGCGACCACGGTGGAACGGCATGAACGCCGATGTCTTCCTGCAGGTTCTCACCCAGGCGCTCTTTGCGCTGATCTTCATCATCGTCCTCGTCGGGACCATCCGGCACCCGCGGCTGGCGAACGTCGATGCGAGCCTCTTCTTTGGCGCAATTGCGCTCATCCTAGCCGAGACGTGGCTGACGGAAGCCTTCAAGCTCGGCACCGGGCCGATATGGCGGTTCATCGTCGAGGTCTTGCTGATGGCGCTCCCGTACTTGTTGCTGCGCCTGGTCGACGACTTCGCGGGAGTGCGCCAGGAGATCTCGCGGGCGGCGGCCATCGGCCTCGCGGCGACGGTCGTTCTTCTAGCGATCTTCCACCAGGCTCATCCTCCGCGGGTGCTGTTACTGCTCCTGGTCGCCTACTTCGTAATCCTGGCCATGTACGATGCGATCGCGATCGTTCGCGCCGCCGTCTACAGCGGCGGCGTGACACGGCGGCGCATGCAGGCGGTGGCAGCCGGCACGATTTGCCTCGGGTTTCTTATCGTCGTCGCCGGTGCGACAGCTTTTACCCCGAAGGATGCGGGCGGCCTTCTGCGCGGCATCAGTGACGTGGTCTCGCTCTGCTGCGTCCTGGGCTATTTCATCGGCTTTGCTCCCCCCGGCTGGCTACGTCACGCCTGGCAGGAGCCGGAGCTGCGCTCCTTCCTGGGCCGGGCGGCGGAGCTTCCACGCCTGCCGACGACCGAGCAGATCGTCCGCGAGCTGGAACGCGGCGCGGCAGCCTCACTGGGCGTCCGAAGTGCCCTCATCGCCCTTCGTGACGAGTCGACCGGAGAGCTTGCTCCGGTGGGCGAGCCGAACCCGGAAGCCCCGTCGCTAGATACGACCGCTCGCCGCGCGTTTGCCGAGCAGCGCGAGATCTTCGTGAGCAATGCGGCCCGCGAGAATCCGGCCGATGTCGAGACCTACCTCGCCGAGGGCGTTAATTCGGTGCTGGCTGTACCGATCACCGCCGGTGAGGAGCGCCTGGGAGTGCTTGCGGTTTACGCGGCTCGTTCCCCGATATTCGCCGAGGACGATCTCACTCTGGCGAGGCTGCTGGCGGACCAGGCAGCGGTCATCCTCGAGAGCCGGGCGCTGATCGATGAGGCGACGCGGGTGCGCGCGCGCGAGGAGGCAGCGCGGCTGAAGGACGATTTCCTCTCGGCGGCAGCGCACGATCTCAAGACGCCGCTCACCGCGGTCATCGCCCAGGCTCAGCTTCTAGAGCGCCGCGCCCGGCGCGATCCTCTCGCTCCGACGGACGTTGGTGGGCTTCAGCGGATTGTGCGCGAGTCCGACAGGCTCCGCCGCCTGGTGACCGAGCTGCTGGATGTGCGCCGCGTCGAACAGGGCAGCTTGATCGGGCCACGCGAGACGGTGGATCTGTCCGAGTTGCTGCGCGAATCGAGCGAGCGGCTGGTTGCGCCGCGTCATACGATGGTCGTCACTGCCTGCGAGCCGGTGGCCGGCGAGTTCGACCCGATTCGGATCGCGCAGTTGGTGGATAACTTGCTGGAAAACGCCGTGAAATATAGCCCGGAAGGCGGGGAGGTACGAGCCGAAGTCCGGATCGAGGACGGCGCCGCGCATCTCACCGTTACCGACTGCGGGATCGGAATTCCGACCGGTGACATTCCGCATCTGTTCGAGCGGTTCCACCGTGGCTCGAATGTCGACGATCGTCGCTTTTCGGGGATGGGTCTGGGCCTCTTCATATGCAAGGCAATCGTCGAGCAGCACGGCGGGCGGCTCTGGGCGGAATCGGATGGGCCGGGAACCGGTAGTTCTTTCCACGCGATCCTGCCGATAGTGATGTCCCAGACTGAGGACATCGCAGCAATCGCCGGAGCGGGCAGCGTCAATGACTGAGCCGTCGCGCCCGATCCTGGTGGTCGACGACGATCCATCCATTCTCATGACGCTGGCCGAGTTCCTCGACATCGAGGGCTATCCGGTCGAGACGGCGCAGAACGGCGCCGAAGCCTTGGCGAGCATCGAGCGGAAAGAGCCGGCGCTGGTCCTCCTCGATATGCGCATGCCGGTCCTGGATGGCTGGGGATTTGTCGAAGCGCTGCACAGTTCCGGCCGCCGCCTGCCGATCCTGGTCATGACGGCGGCCCGCGACGCCCAGGAATGGGCCCGCGAGGTCAATGCAGTCGGCTTCCTCGCCAAGCCGTTCGATCTGGACGATGTGCTCGATGCCGTCGAGCGCGTCGTTCAATAAGGTTGTGATCCGGGCATCGGGAAAAACGCGCCGCCGTGCACGTACAGCGCACATGCACTTGAACGCATGGTGGAACGGCGAGTCAGCGAGTTAGAGGTTCAGGAAGTTCTCGCAAATCACCACACGGAATACACTGACAGAGTCGGGAGTCCGATCGATATTGGCCATCCGAACGGGCGACGGATCAAGATCGTGGTCAGGAAGGACTCCGACCCGCCGCACATTATTACGGCAGCGGACTAGGCAAGAAGGCACCAAATGACACAATCCCTGAAATATGACGCGGATGCAGACGCAATTTACATTCGGCTCAACGATCTCCCCTACGGCTTCGGTGAGGACATCGATCACGAACGCCGAATCGACTATGCCGAAAGTGGCGAGCCGGTTGGTATCGAGATTCTATGTGCCAGCACGGGCGTGGATACTCGCGGGCTCCCGGATGAAGACGCCGTCCGCCGACTGGCAGAGGGAAACGCTTTCAGGGTTTTTGCATAGAACACATTGCAGGATAACGACGAACTGGTAGGGGCCGGCTCTTGCCGTGCCCGCCTGCGTTGCCCAACCACGATGTATCCTACCACCGAATCGGTCGTAGGGGCGACCAGCGTTCGCCCGCTGATCTGGCCCGGGCACAATGTTTCCCAGGCGGACCATGCCGACATAGGATGCGCTCTCAGAGGGAGGCTGCGAAGGCGGACAGAGACAGGAGCTCAGTCCCTACAGCGCCTCCCTCGGCGCGTAGGGCAATCCATACTAGGCAGTACCGTCGCAGTCCGCTCTAGGTTCGCGCGCTCCCGCGGCTAATTCTGATGGGCCGCTGAAAGAAAGGAACCCCCGAGGTGATTGGCTCCCTTGCTCATCTCATGTACCGCCACCGCTGGTGGGTTATTGCCGCGTGGCTGGTCATTCTCATCGCGGCTGGATCCCAGGCTATGCAGGTCAACTCGATCCTCGGGCCGGGGGATTTCACCCAGAAGGGCAGCGACTCGATCAAGGCCGCGGCCCTGCTCGATAAGCACCTTCACGAGAACGACAACCGCACGGTCCTCGTTCTGATCGCGTCGCGCGCGGAAACTGTGACATCACGGGCTTTCCGACAAACGACAGCGACGATCGAGCGCCGGATCGCTGCCGACCACGGGCTGCGCTCGCCGGCCATCGTCAATCCGCTGCAGGCCGGCAACACCCAGCTCATCGCGCGAGACCGGCATAGCCTGGCGCTGACCGTGGCGACGACACTCAGCGAGCAGAAGCTGGAAGCGCAGATCGATCACTTGCGGACCATCACCCGCGTCCCCGGCTACGCCACCTATGTCCTCGGGACGGCGGCGATCAACCACGACTACGCGATCGACAGCAAGAACGGTCTCACCCGCGCCGAAACGATCACGGTTCCGATCCTCATCGTGATCCTCCTGCTGATCTTCGGTGGCCTGGTCGCGGCGCTGCTGCCGTTGATCCTTGCCATCTTCGCCATCGTCCTCAGCCTGGCCGCGGTCTACGGCTTCGGACACGTGCTCGACACCTCGATTTACGTAACCGACGTGGTGGAGTTCCTCGGCCTCGGCATCGCCATCGACTACTCCCTCTTCATCGTCTACCGCTTCCGCGACGAGTTGCGGCGGTTGGATGGAAACGTCGAAGCGGCGATCGTCCGCGCGATGGAGACAGCCGGCCGCGCGGTGTTTTACTCCGGCCTGGCCGTCGCCGTCGGCCTGGCTTCGCTCATGCTGACCGGTCTCTCCTTCATGCAGTCGATGGGACTGGGCGGGATGCTCGTCCCGATCTCCGCCGTCATCGCGGCGCTCACCCTCCTTCCCGCCCTCCTGGGGGTAATCGGACCGCGCGTCAATTCCGCCCGCGTGCTACCGAGTCGTTTCCTCTCGACCGGCGGAGGCGGGATGTGGCGCTCGATTGCCTACGGCGTCATGCGGCGGCCGGTTATCAGCGGGCTGGTGGTCGGCGCGGCACTGGTTCTCCTTGCCTACCAGGCAACCGGTCTCGCCTTCTCCTTCGGCACGCTGAAGAACGCCAACCATTCGCTGCAATCGGTGCGCGGCTACCTGTACATGCAGTCGCACTACAACAGCACCGTCGATCCGGTTCAGGTCGTCATCGAGAGGAATGGTCCGGGTAGCGTTCTCCAGCCGGCACAATTGCGCGGAATCGCCCGGTTGCAGGAGGCCCTGGCGCGCGATCCCGAAGTGAAAGCCGTCGTCGGTCCGGGAACATTCCTCACCGCCGGAACACTGCCTCCGACGGCGCTCAAGCAGGTGATTGGCCGCTACGTCAGTCCCGATCGGCGGATCGCGGTCATCGCGGCGGTGCCGAAGGACGGCGTCGGCACGAAGCAAAATGAGGATATGGTCCGGCGCTACCGGACGGTGACGAAGCGGTTCGAGGCCTCGGATTCTCTCCGCGGCGACGCGATCTACGTCGGCGGCGCGCAGGCGCAGTACACCGATTTCAACGATGCCATCTACGCCCACTTCCCCGAGATCATCCTGCTGGTTCTGGTGCTGACCTATCTCTTCCTGTTCGTGGCGTTCCGTTCCGTCTTCCTGCCGCTCAAGGCGGTCCTGCTGAACCTGCTGTCGGTTGCCGCATCGTACGGGATCCTCCAGGTCGTCTTCCAGCGTGGGTTCCTCTCCGGACCGATGGGCTTCTATCCGGAAAGCGGTGTCGCGTCCTGGGTACCGATCTTCCTCTTCGCGTTTCTATTCGGCCTCTCGATGGACTACGAGGTGTTCCTGCTGAGCCGGATTCGCGAGCACTGGCTGGCCACACGCAATAACCGGGCGAGCGTGGCCTTCGGGTTGGAACGAACCGGCCGGCTCATCACCTCGGCGGCGCTGATCATGATCGTCGCCTTTAGCGGCTTCCTCATCGGCCACGAGATCCAGCTCAAAGAGTTCGGCTTTGGGATGCTGGCCGCGGTCGCGGTCGACGCCAGCCTGATCCGGATCGTCCTGGTCCCGTCGATTATGGAGATCATGGGCGACTGGAACTGGTGGGTCCCCGGCTTCCTGCGCGACTTCGCGGCCCGTGGCACGAGCTTCGATGCCGAGGACACGATCCCACCGGACGAGGAACGCGAAGCGGTTGGGGTGTAACGGCGTGCGGGTCGCGATCGTCAGCGATTTCCACGGCAACCTGGCGGCGCTGGATGCGGTAGTCGCCGATGTCGAGCGGCAGTCGCCGGATGCGGTCTACCATGCCGGCGACCTCGCTCATCTCGGGCCGCGACCGGCCGAGGTCGTCGATCGAATTCGAGAGCTCGGCTGGGAAGGTGTAACCGGAAACTGGGACTGCATCTACAACCCAGGGCAGGCCGAGCGAATCACGTCGCTGCCGGAGAGGAATCAGAAACTGTTCGTCCCCCTCCTATCTTGGACGCAGGAGAGATTAGGACCGGAGCGGATTGACTGGCTGGGCCGGTTACCGCGGGTCGTGACCCACCCCGATTTCACGCTTGTGCATGCCGGCCCGAACGATCTCTGGACCGCTCCACCCCGCGATACCCCGGACGATACACTCATCGCGACCTACGGCGAAGCCGGAACTCCAACCGTCATCTACGCCCACATCCACACGCCCTTCGTCCGCCAGATCGGCGATCAGATCATCGCCAACACGGGCAGCGCCGGCATGCCGTTCGACGGCGACTGGCGGTCGTCATACCTGCTGCTCGAAGACGGCATCCCATCAATTCAACGGGTCGAGTACGACATCGAACGCGAAGCAGCCGATCTGCGGGAATCCGGCCACCCCTTTCCAGAATGGCTGGAGGGCGTGCAGCGAACGGGCAAGTTCTCCGTGCCGGAATGAGACAAGTAACGTAGCGGAGCCCTCTGTGGCTACGCGGTACTTGGGATGACGTGCAGTGAGTAAAATGCCACTGGTACAATCTCGGTTATCACGCGCATTGTCAAAACACGGGTGCGAAACGGTGAACGCAGTGACGCGGGCGGTGGTCACGCCTTTGGTCACCCTGTCGCTGCTTGTCCCGAGCGCAATGGACTTGCGCGCGATGCACAGGCACAAACTGTTACTTCGTCCCGCACCTTACCTGGACTAGCCCGGATCCCCCAATGGACGATCGTGATACAGAATCGCTTCGACGGGAAGCCGAGCGCCTATACCAGCAGATGGTCCGGCTTGAAAAGGATCTGGAGACAGCGGCGCCTATCGATCGGCCGTGGACCGAAGCGGTGAGGCGTGACGTGGATCGCATTTTTGCCGAGATGGGTAGGGTCGCGAGGCCATACAGCCGTGTTTGGGCCATCGGCCCCGTCCGAAAGTATCTGTGTCTGTGCTGCGGTCTCCACACTCTGGACGAGGAGTCTCCGGGTAGCTACGATATTTGTCCCGTCTGCGGTTGGGAGGACGATCCGGTCCAATTCGACGATCCGACTTTCCGCGGAGGCGCGAATCACGAGAGCTTGAGTGAGGCACAAGCCCTATTTCGACTTCGGGAGATAATCGATCGTGGGTGAACTGCGAATGGACGAGAGTGTCGATGTAGATCGCGAAGTCCAGAGGTTAGAAGGTCTTCGCCAGGACTTCTGGGACCGGGTAAAAGCGGAGGACCGAGAAGGAGCGGAACAGGTCCAGAAGACTGTCCACGAGTATCCGAATACACTCGACTTCGACATCAACGACTTCCCTCCAATTGAGGAATCCTGGGGCGAGATATCCGAGGAGGTAGACATTCCGCTCGTCTTCATGAAGAAGGGGAAGACACCGGAGGTCGTCTGGGAGGCAAAGGCGGAGATCAATCGGATCGGTGAGCAACTCCGTGCCCTACGGGACGAGAGCTTGCGCGAGGAGGATATATTAGCGCACCTGGACGAAGCGGGACCGCTCGTCGACGAAATGAAATCCTACTATATGAGCCTCGATCCCGCGCTGCGGCGTCACCCGATCCTTCTCAAAGCGATGTCGTACAAGACCTATGGCTTTGCCACGACATCCGACGATTCGTCTCCTGGACTCTCTGATGAAGAAAGGGCCGACCTCAAGCGCCGCAGGATGCATCACTGGGCGCTCCAGCAGAAACGCATCCTCTACCTCGCCCGGCTCACGCCACCTTCGATCGAGGAGGCGAAGGAATGGTTCGCGAACTTCCTGACGACCGAGCAGCGCGTCGAGGAACTGGTCGAGAGCGTGGGAGAGCGCTTCGTAACCCTGTACTGGGAACTAGACGAGCAGCATGCCGCTTTACTGCTTGTCTCCGGCGTCGATTCGGAGGGCGGTCAAGAGGATATCGCCAACGCGCTCGCAGCCTCAGGCCTGTTCACGGTAGAGCGCTCGACCCGCATATACACGACCGACGAACTGTGGATCGCCAACACGCCATCGTTTCCGGGCAACGATGTATGGCGCGAGGGGGACATGGATGAGGAGGAACTGGACGCCTACCGTCGGTTCCGGAGACGCCGGGAAGAAGAAACGCGAGCGATCCTCGCGACGACTCCCTGCCATGTCTGCGGTCGCTTCGTCGACCCGGGCGAGTCCTATTCCATAAACAGGGTGGCGAAGGGGAGTTCACTGGTGGAGGACGACGGGACGGTCCTCGTGGAAGGACCGGCCGTGCTCGTATACTGTCCCGATCATCGCGGGGGACAGCGCAGGAATCGTCAACAAGGCTGAACCGTCAAGTCTCGCTAGTGTGGGAGGTAACCGATGGCCACCAATGAGCGCGCCGCACGGATGACGGTTGACCTAGGAAGCCGCAGCCTCTTGCGGCAGCTCAAGATGGCGGCAGTCCAGAACGATATGACCATTCGAGAGGTCGTGGTCGAGGCGATCGAGTTCTGGCTCAATCACCAGGAGCTAGTTGAGGACGCTCTGGCGGGTGAAAAGGCACAACGCGTCGTGGCGGAATCACAGGGGGGACTACGTTCCCCATTCGGCAGTCACGGGCCATCAAGTGGGGCAAGATAGCGGTTCATAAAACCGGGCCATGGCATCCTGTGCCGTGTACGCCTCGGTGCAAGTTGGTAGCACGGGTCACCGGCGATCATGGACAAACCGCACCGCCAGAAAGCATGCGATTACCAAGATTGCAAACACGATCCAACTTGCGACACCAGAATTGATATTGCCCTGCAGCGCCGCAAAGTAGAGAAATGACAGGGCGAAGTACACAAGGACGAGTCCCAGGCATCCAAGAGCGCTTCGCACCAGTAAACGCATGGGCTAACGCTAGCACGACGCAGAAACACTGCACCATGTAGGCGAGCGCAACACCAACTCCCGGTTGCATGCGTATCGTGTTGTAACGCACCTGGTTCCCCGTCAGGGCGTGTGATACCATCTCTAGCCCACCTCTCCAAACCACCCGGCGACAGCCGGATGCAAGCCTGCCCGCGCAGCAGAAGAGAGGGTCGAATGCCCGAGTATGCTCCCGGCGTTCCCATGTGGGTCGACGTCTCCAGTAGCGATATGGATCAAACCCGCGCGTTTTACAGCGGCCTGTTCGGCTGGGCTCCCGATGTCGTTCCCGATCCTGAGGCCGGTGGCTACACCATGTTCATACTGGACGGCAAAATGGCCGCCGCCGCGACCCCGACGTTCAGTCCCGATCAGCCACCGGTCTGGTCGACCTACGTCCACTCGGCCGATGCCGACGCGACGGCGCAGGCGGTGCAGGATTCCGGGGGAACCGTGGTCATGCCGCCGATGGACGTGATGGGCCAGGGACGCATGGCCGTTTTCCAGGACCCGACCGGCGCGTTCATCTCGATCTGGCAGCCGCAGATGCACCAGGGCGCCGAGGTCGTCAACGATCCTAATTCATTCAGTTGGAGTGAGCTGTACACGCGTGACATGCCGGCTGCGCAGGAGTTCTACCGGAAGGTATTTAACTGGGAAACCGAGGAAGCGCCGGCGGAGTTTGGTGCCTACACAATATTCCGGGCAGATGGCCGCTCAATTGCCGGCGGCCTCGACATGACGCAGATGCTTCCCGATTCCGTGCCGCCCCACTGGCTTGTGTACTTTACGGTTGAGGACGCGGCCGCGGCAGCGGAGAAGATCAAGGAGCTGGGTGGAACGGTCGTTGACGGGCCGCATCCGACGCCGATGGGGCCGATCGTCATAGCGAAGGACCCGGTCGGGGCGCTGTTCGCGCTGGTCCAGTTCACGAACGAGAGCTAACCTGTTTATTTACGTAGCGTGGTGGCAGGCGGTAAAGCCGTGGCAGTTCCGCGGTACCGTTTGCCTCCGCGACTGCGCGAATATATTGCTACGGAGTCGATACCGGAGCGGCCGCGCTCAAATATGATTCGCGCCCCTGCGCGTCTACCGCCGTGACCGCGTAGCGAAGGGACGTTTTCGCCGGGCTGGTGGTATCGACAAACGTCGTGCCGTCGGAGAGTCCGACCAGTTCAAATGTCCCGGAGCCCGCGGCTCGATACACGCGGTACTGCACGACGTTCGAATCACTCGGCGTCTCCCAGGTCAGCGTGACGCCGGCCGGAGACGTGCCGGCCGTCAGTCCAGCCGGTGTAGGAGGCAGCCCGAGCTGGATGGGACTTGTTGCCGCAATCCCGTGCGCCGCCGGCGATATTGCCGCAGGCGGCGCGGCAAAGGTCGCGGTGGCTTTGTAACTGCCATTGGCGGCAAGACGCCTGGCTATTGTGAGCGACGGTAGACTGGCGCCCGTCGCCGATACCGAAATCGTTCCATGGAGACGTCCGGCGACGAGACCGATGTTGCGAATGGGAACCGTGAGGACCACGGATGTGCCGGGAGCGGGGTGGGCAATCGACAGCCGCGCCTTACTCAGGTCGGCCACCGGGTGGGCCGCGAGCGGCACGGCCGATGTCACGATACCTCCGGATGGATCGAGCACTCGTTCTGCCGGGTTGAGAGCCAGCGTCCAGCCTCCCGGCGGCGAGAGTGGCGCCGGTAGAGCCGATGGAGTACGGGAGTAAACGATCTGCAGCGAGGTGTTGGACCGGTTCGCGACTGCGACCGGATTGCCGAGGCTCAGTGGCCGGCCGGTAATCAGCCCAACCTTCGAGAACGGCCGGCCCGCCGGCGCGACTGCATCGGCGATCTGACTCGTTCCGGCCGGCGTTCCCATCAGGTCCGGGCGGCTGAAGATAAGGATCGCCTCTCGCTTGTATGAGGCGAGCGACGGGGAGTACCCGTTCCCGGTCACGCGCTGCCGTCGCCACGCGCTGCCCGCCTGAGTTGCGGCCCAGATCGCCGATCTACCCTTCCTCCGCGAGGTAACGACGCCGGCGGCCAGCACCAGTTCCCTGCCGACGCCGGACACGGCCACCTGTGTGGCTCCCGCTGGGAGCCGTGGCGAGGGAATACTGGTCCACCGTCCCGGGGACCCGGCCAGGATATGGACGATGCCCTTCTGAGCCGGCCCACTGATGTACGCCAGAACGTACCGCGTTGCCTGCCGATACAACGTCGCCCCGCGCGGAAGGATACCCCGGCTCCCGGCAATGACGGCCGGCCGTGTCCACGTCTGCCCGCGAAGACCGGAGGCGACCAGAGCGATGCTGCGAGCGTTGGCGCCTCTACTCCAGACGACGAGGGCCGAGTGATGAACGGTGTCGGCGGCGATTGTCGGAGCGTTGTCCAGTAGCGCATCATGCGTGAGCCGGCGTGGCTGCCAGGCATGGCGGTTGAACGTCGCGGCGTAGAGTTCCTGGTGGCGTAGCATGGCCGAAATAATCTTCGGCGCCTTGGCACGATGGAGCGCGCGAGCTTCCTTCTGGGTCAGCGTGTTCTGGATCCAGACGGCGGCAACGTGACCGTTACCGAGCTCGGCTATGCCTGGCGAGAGGATGGCAGCCGCGCTGGTGGCGATCGATCGCGGCCGTCCCCACCGTCCGTTCCTGCCGGTCGCGACCATCAGGAGATCGCGCTTCCGGGAGGCGTCGTGTCGCACCCAGATCGCGGCTTCGCGGCCCGCGGCGTCGACGCTGACGCGCGGAGATGACGCCGCGGTGGATCCGGATGCGGCGACACTACTTGCGCCGGCTGCCGAGCCGGCATGAGCCGCCAGATCTCGCGCCCGATTGCGCAATTCGGTACGCAACGACAGCCAGGCAGCGTTGGAGCAGCCGTTCGGGATGTGAATGCTTGCCAGCGGCGTTTTGATGAAATCGCCGCTATCCGAGGCGAACCAGACGTTGTACCACCAGTTGACCACGAAGTCGATCTCGCCGCCGAGGCACGGGCTGACACTGACCGGAGGGGAGCTTCCCGGTGCGTAACGGACGGGAATGGTCAGCGTCAGAGTCGCCGAAATACCGGCGCCCACCCCACCGACCCCCGCATCGATGCCTCCTGTCGCGGTAAGGGTGAGCTGTCCCTCGCCGGTGAGGGTCAGGTTGTTGAGCGAAAAGTCCGGATTGACCGTGCCGTCGAGATAGGCGTCGAGGTCGGCGTCGAGCCAGACATCGGCCGTAAACCCGACCGAGATATCCACCACCGGGATGGAAAATCCGAAAATCGGGAACGACACAATCGGCGAGTTGGGGTGGTAATGGAGGCCGCTGCCGAGCTCCGTCCGGTTGAGCACGATGCTGGGTGCGCTCGGATCGTCGTAGCTGGGGGACAGTGGAAGCGACTGGTCGAAGATCGTCTGGTTCACGAGCACGGCTTTCGCCACCGCTGCGTCGGAGGCAGTCCAGGTACCGTCAGCTGTGAACGTTTCATCCACGTTGATACCTGCCTGCAGCGAATTATCCATGTGGTAATCGAACTTGGGGATGATGCCGTGCTTGGACCAGCCAAAGTCCTGCGGCCAGCTGTAATCCAGCGCCTGCTGGGGAACCGTTCCGCTCGAGGTGTACGAACGGGTCGAGGAATCGAAGCTCGGCCCGCTGTCGACGTGATACTGCGAGCTGCCCCAGTAGGGATCGATGATTTGAAACGTCGGCGATATCAACGGTGTGCCGGACATGGTGAGGACGAGCTGGCCGGTCCCCGCCGAGAACTTGCCGGGATCTAGAGTGATCAGGTAATTCAGCGACGAGCTGGAGAACGCCGTGAAGATTTCCTTGATCAGCTCGGGCACGAGGGTATTCGTCCCCATCGCCTCCTGGATGGCATCCGCGCGCGGGAAAAGAGAACTGAGGAAATTGTCCACATCCGGCTTGAGCGGCGCCGGCGATATCGTCCCCAGCGATTGCTGGAACGGGCCGCCAGTGTCGCGGATCGAAGCCTGAAGAGTGGGTTGGCAGTTTGCCGGTATGGGCGAGCCGTCCTTCGTACCAATCGTCAGCAGGACAGTTTCGGGAACCGAGACGCCGTGGAGGAAGTAGCCGAACGGGCCGATCCCATCTTCGACATAGCGGTTGCCGCTGAGATTGTCGAACAGACCGAGAAACTCGAGATTGGAGGCGCAGGCCGCGGGAACGTTGCTGGTTATGCCGGCCAGCGCGCCCAGGTCCACGTGCGAGATTTCCCCGGGAAGGCCGAGGATCAAGTGATCGCCCGGCGTTCCGTCGTTTCCCAGCAGATGGATCGTGCCCAGACCGATCGGTCCCTTGACCAGGACGGTGCCGTTCGAACCGGTCGTCGCCGTGCACGAGCCAGAGGACTGCGTCGTGCCGAGTCCCGGGCTGACCGTGAACGTGGTATTGGCCGGGCCGGTCACATCCAGCCAGGGGTCGTGCGGAGCGGTGTCCACCAACCAGGTGTAAAGCGGTCCCGACCGGATGTCGGCGCGGTTGAAAGCTTCGATGCGCGCCGTGCCGAACATCGCGTCCGCCGGGAGCGTGACGTCGGTTGTGAGGTTCCCGCCCGCGTCGGTCATCGCGACGCCGAGCTCGGCCGAATACGGAATCTTGGTCGCAACCGTTCCCTGAATCTCCCAACGCGGCCCGTCGAAGACGAGCAGGAGAGACGCGCTCGCGGGAAGGTTGCTCGCCTCGAGGGATATGGTAGCGCCGCCCTGGAGCCGCTGACCGCCGGCGGTTCCGCTCGTCCCGATGGTAATCGGCGACGGCGAAGGAGTTGTGCACGGCGAAGCGGCTACGGCGGTGGCCGTGGGCGTCGGAGCCGGAGTCGACGTCGGGATCGGAGTCGGCGTCGCCGTGGCCGGTGGTGTCACGGTAAACAGGGCCCTGACCGAGTTCCGCAGCGGGTCCGATACCTCGAACGTGTGCGAGCCCGGAAGGGCGGCAGTCGGAACGGTAACGTTCACCGCAACGCCGTTGCACGCCTGACCGAACCCGAGCCCGGTAACTATCCCAGGTTGTGGATTGCACTGCTGGAACGGCGTGGTCATGATCGCCGTTCCGTCGAATGAGATGGTCGCCGAGTTGGGAGTGTCATCGGCCGGAAATCCGTACGCCGAAATCGAGACGCTGCTCCCGGCCGGGCCCGTGTTAGGTGAGAGCTGGAGCGCCGGCGTGGCGGTCTGGAATGCCGGCGCCGACAGGGCGGTGCTCGATCCAAAGGGACCGGTCAGAACCAGGAATCCGGCTACGGCAAGCGCTATCCGCGGGACAGCCGTCCCGTTTGGTCCGCGCTTCAGAGATCGCATCGTCGCATCCTGCCCACCGCGGGGGCTCGCCGGAACTGAAAGCGACAACCGGATGACCAGAAGTATAGAACAAGTTGTATAGGCGGTGCCGCCCTGTAACCGGAATGAAACCTACCGGCCCCTGAAGTCCGCTCTACGAAGCGTATCGCTGGATGAGGCGATCGATGTAGGTCACGCAGGTATCGGCAAGCGCGCCGCTCTCGATGCGGAGCAAGTTTTCGGCATTCTCCTCGCCGCTATGCGAGAAGTTGTAGCTGCCGGTGAAGACGAGGTCGTCGACCACGATGATCTTCACGTGCATGTAGTCGTGGACGCTGCCCGGCGCAAACGGGGTCGAGCGCTTACCGGAAAAGGTGCTGCCGCTCATGACTGAATGAAACGCATCCGGTTTCCACGATTCCTGCTGCTCCTCACCCCATTG
>Ga0070739_10004442_pt1 | contig 16580 bp, 9 predicted proteins | sample Coa_R1_7_FD_66445 | JGI IMG/M metagenome (GOLD analysis project Ga0070739, IMG submission 66445) | Surface soil microbial communities from Centralia Pennsylvania, which are recovering from an underground coalmine fire - Coalmine... | ecosystem: Environmental > Terrestrial > Soil > Unclassified ... | reverse complement strand
AAGTCGCGCACGATCGCGGCCGGCTAGGCACCGCCCTACATGTCACGGCGGCAGGTGCCGATATCCGGCTCGTGGACGCACGTCGCGCCCGCTCGTTGCTCGTCCTGCTCGTCCTCGTCTCCGCGTGCGCGAAGTCGGCGCTCGCATGGCTGCAGGCGACGCCGGTCTACCTCCCGGACGAGTACCTCTACGGCGCGCTCTCCCGCTCGCTGCTCGAGTCGGGACGACCGCTCGTACAGGGCGGGCCGGCGCACTTCTGGGCGCTCCTCGTCCCCGTGCTCGAGGCGCCGGCCTGGCTCGCGGGCTCGGTCGGGACGGCGTACAGGCTCGTCCAGGCCGAGCAATCGCTCGCCGTCTCGCTGAGCGCGCTTCCCGTCTACTGGCTCGCCTGCCGGCTCGGCGTCGCCCGCGGCGGCGCGCTCGCGGCTGCCGCCGTGACGCTCCTCGTCCCCGACACGGTCTTCTCGTCGGTCCTGCTCAGCGAGTCGTTCGCGCTGCCGCTCTTCCTCGGCTCGGTGTGCGCGGCGGTCGCGGCACTCGACCGCGGCGGCCCTCGCCGCTGGGCAGCGTTCGCGGCGCTCGCGCTGCTCGCGACGGCGGCGCGGCTCCAGTTCGTCTTCCTGCTCGTGCTCGCGCCCGCGGTCGGCGTCGTGCTCGAGGCGCGCAGGCGCCGTGTCGCGGCCGCGGCCACGTACGCCGCCTCGCTCGGCGCGCTGGTGCTCGTCGGCGCCAGCGCCGTGGCGCTCGAAGGCATCTCCGTGCTCGCCGGCCGCTACGGATCGCTGTTCGCGCACCACGTTGGCGTCGGCGGCCTGCTCGTCTGGGCCGGGTACAACAGCCTCGCGCTCGCGTTCGCCTGCGGCTGGGTCGTCGTCCCCGCGGCCGCCGTCGGTCTCGCGCGGATGACGTGGCGGCCGGCACAGCGAGTCGACGACGCGTTCGCGCTCGTGACGCTGCTCTCGCTCGTGACGCTCCTGCTCGAGGCGGCGCTCTTCGCACAGGACGGGCTGCAGGCGATGGAGCGCTACACCTTCTACTCGGCGCCGCTGCTCGTCGTCGCGTTCGCCGTCGGCTGGCAGCGACGGCTGCTCGAAGGCCGCCCGCACGCGGCGCTCGCGCTCGGCCTGACCGGCCTCGGCCTGTTGCTGCCGCGCTTCGCGCAGTTCCTGTTCACGCGCGCCGACGCGGCGCCGTCGCTCCTCGCGTACCGGGCGCTGCTCCACGTCTCCGGCCTGAACGGCGGCGTCTGGTGGGGAATCGCGGCGGGGCTCCTCGGCGGCGGGGCGCTCGTACTCGGGCGGCGCGGCGAAGGGCGGGCGCTCGCCGGGCTCGCGATGACCGTCGGCGCGCTCTTGCTCGCCGGCGCCCAGTTCGAGTTCCACGACGCCGCCGCGCGAACGGCGCGACTGGCCGGCGGCCCGCTCTCGTTCGCCGACGAGGCCGGCGCCCGCGACGCGGCGTACCTGACGTTCTCGGACACCGCGGCCGCGGACGCCGAGGAGACGGCTTTCTGGAACCGCAGCGTCACGCAGGTGTTTCGCCTCGGGAGTCGCAGCGCCGGCGACGGCTTCCGGGCACCGCACGTCGAGGCGGGCCCGACCGGTCGCGTCCTCTTCGAGGGCCGCCCGATCCGGAACGAGCTCGTCGTCGACCGGACGGCGGCCTACGCGCGCTTCGACCGGCCGCCGCGGGCGCAGACGGCGAGGGCAGCCCTCCTGCCGCCGGCCGCCGCTCTGCGCGAGCTCGTCGACGGCTCCGTCCGCTCCGGGTCGTGGCTGGCCACCGCCGGCAGCTTCCGCGCCTGGCCGGCGAGACCGGGCGGCCGGGTCCGCGGCTCGCTCGACCTGCGCCTCTGGGGTACGAATCCGGTGCTGGAGCTGCGTGGGCCGGACTGCAGCGGCAGGGTCGCGGTCACGCCGAGGCCGGTCGACGTACAGATCCGTTTCGACGCCGCCGGCCCCTGGAGCTGCCGGTTCGTCGTTCCCGGGTTCGGCACCATCGTCGGAACGCACGTCGTCGGCGTGCACGCGAGGATCCTGTGCTTCGAGCAGGCGCCGCGGGCCTGCCCGCCCCACCCAGGCCCGAAGCCGGGCGGCGACGCATTCCGGCTCGAGCTCGCCGCGGCCGTCGACTGATCTTCGCCGCGCTGGGCTACGCTGTCGGTCGTGATCGTGTGGCTGAGGGGTAAGGCGGCGTCGCTGGCGGCGGTCGCGACCGTGGCGGGCCTCGCCGCGGCCGCGCCGACGGCGGCGCCGGCGGCGAAGAGCGCCCCGGTCGTCAAGGCCGTCATCTGGCCGAACCTGAACATCACGTTCTCGCCGAAGACGCTCAAGCGGGGGACGTACGTGATCAAGGTGACGAACCGCAGCGTCCAGGACCACAAGTTCCTGATCGGCGGCGTGACCTCGGCGATCGTCGGCTCGCACGCGACGCGGTCGGTGAAGGTGACGTTCAAGAAGGCGGCGCTCTACCTCGCGACGCTCTCCGACTGTGGCTACCTGAGCCTCTGCGTCGGCGGCAACCCGGACATCGGCCCGTCCGGGTACCTCAAGGTCACCAGGTAGCGGTTCGCGGCTTGCGCCCGTCGCGCCGCTCGCCGAAACTCGGTGCGTGGCCGGGTACCCGTGGCCGATCGAGCCGTTCGAGCGCCAGCACCCCGTGCGCGCCTTCTTCCGCGACCCGCGGATCGGCGACGCGGGCGGCTCGTCCTTCCACACCGGCGTCGACGTCTCGGCTCCGGACGGCACCGCCGTCCACGCGGTCGCAGCGGGCCGCGTGTCGATCGAGGGGACGCAGAACGTCGCCGTCGCCGCCGGCGGCCGCGACTTCGGGTACTGGCACATCATCCCGGCGGTCGAGCAGGGCGAGTCCGTCGGCGTCCACGGGCTGCTCGGCCACGTCGCACCCGGCTGGGGCCACGTGCACCTCGCCGAGCGGACCGCCGACCCGGCGCCGCAGGGGACCTACTGGAACCCGCTCCGCGCCGGCGGCCTGACGCCGTTCGCCGATTACGGCGCGCCGGTCGTGGCGCGGATCGTCACGTCGCAACCGGCAGCGGCGCTGCACGGCCGCGTCGACCTGATCGCCGAGGCGTTCGACCGGCCGCCGATCTCGGCGCCGCCGCCGTGGCAAGGGATTCCGGTCACGCCGGCGCTCGTGCGCTGGCGGCTCGTTCGCAGCGCGGCCGAGGTCGTGCCCTGGCGCGTGGCCGCCGACTTCCGCGTCTCGTTCCGGCCTGACGTCGTCGGCAGCTCCGACGTCCACTTCGGCGACGTCTACGCCCCGGGCACGCGGCAGAACCACCCGAACGCGCCCGGCCTCTTCCGCTTCTGGCTCGTGCGCGGCTTCGACACGCGCGCGCATCCGGACGGCACGTACCGGCTCGACGTCGAGGCCGCAGACGTGCGCGGCAACGCCTCCCGAGGCCACCTCGCGGTGACGTTCGCGAACGCGCCGGTCTGATGAGCGCGCCGGAGTGGCCGTACCGGCGCACGCGGCCGTGGCTCGTGCACTACCTCGCCGGGGACGGCGCGACCGCGCGGCAGGCGTGGATCGTGCTCCCGGGCGGCTGGGGCCCGACCCGTCCACCGGCGCCCGCTCCGCTCGTGATCTCGCCGCACGGGCGCAACAACCTCGGCTTCTCGAACGCCGTCACCTACTGGCGCGACCTGCCGGCGGACGGGTCGTTCATCCTCGTCTGCCCGGACGGGCTCGGGCGCGCGCACGACCGCGCGAGCGATCCGTACGACCAGCCGCCGAGCGATCCCGGCCGCTTCAGCTACGGCTACCGCCGCGAGATCGACGACCTCGCGCGGATGCCGCAGATCGTCGAGGCGACGCTCCCGTGGCTGCGCGTCGACCGCTCGCGCGTCTTCGTGCTCGGGAGCAGCATGGGCGGCCAGGAGACGTTGCTGCTCGCCGCGCGCTACCCGCACGGGCTCGCGGCCGGGACCGGGCGACTCGCCGGCGCGGCTGCGTTCGACGCGCCGTGCGATCTCGTCGCGCAGTGCGCGTACCTCACGCACCAGCCCGCGACCGGCAGCGCGAATCCGCCCGGCGTCGCGGCGCTGATGATCGAGGAGGTCGGCTCGCAGCCGGCGAGTCTCGGCGCGTTCGCTCTCGCTGCACGTTTCTACGACCGGAAGACGAACGGCCAGCTCACGATCGGCGAGCTGCTCGCGAAGCTACCCCGCAACCAGGCGCTCTGGGACGAGCGCAGCCCGCTCCACCACGCGGCGGCACTCGCCGCGCTGCCCTTCCCGCTGCGCATCTACTGGAGCTCGCACGACACGGTGGTCGGGAACCAGGCGACGGCGCAGAGCGGGAAGCTGTACGCCGCGATCAAGGCGGCGCGCCCGAGCGCCGACGTCGTGCAGGTCGAGGGCACCTGGGCCCACTCGGCCGAGTTCGTCCCGAGCGGCAAGCTCGGCGAAGCGCTTGTCGCACTCGGGCTGATCGCGACGTGAACGCCGCTAGCCGACGACCACGCGTCCCTTCATGTGGTCGTGCACGGTGCAGATGTAGTTGTACGTTCCGGCCTTCGTGAAGGTCAGCTTGTAACCCTCGACGACCGGCGGGCCGAACGAGTTGACGAAGACGCCGGAGCTGTGAAAGCCGCGCCCGTTCCACGTCGAGGACGCGACGACCTTGAGATGGATGCCGCTCTTCGGGCCGCCGGTCGTCGGCGGCGGCTCGCCGGGCCCGCCCGCGGGGCCGACCGCCTTCGGGTTGAGGTGCACCGTGCCGTCAGGAGCGTTGAGCCGGACGTCGTCGTCCGTCTTGTTCGAGTTGAACGTTATCGTGTGGTCACCGAGGAAGTACCAGGTCACCGAGCCGCCGACCGGGATCTTGATCGTCTTCGGACCGAACTCGTCGACCTGGGCGGGAACCATCGCCCCGGAGCCCGCGAGGACGGAGTCCGGCGGCGTGCTGGCATTCGGCACCGGCGGCTTGCCCCGGCGTAGCGCCGCAACCGCCGAGTCGAGCCCCGTCTCCATGCCTGCGAGCTGTTTCTGTCCGAGGGCATACTGGGCGCTCGGGCTCGGGATCGAGGTGCTCGACGGGACGACGTTGAGCTTGCCGTTCATGAACTCGCGGTGCAGCAAGCAGAAGAAGCGGTACGTGCCGGGCGGGGTGCCGCTCGAGATGTGCACGCTCCACCGCTGGTTCGCGTCGAGCCAGCCGCTGTTGTAGTACGACTGGCCGCCGTCGAACGCGGGTTGCTCGTGCTGGCTGCGGGCGCAGAGCGCGGTGCCGGGCGGACCGCCCCGCACGTAGCAGGGGTCGGCAGCCGAGGCGATCGCGTCGCCGGGGCCCTGCGGGAAGAGCTGGGGCAGCGCCGCGTCTGCCGCCTGCAACGCGGGTGGTGGCGTGTTCGCGTGCTGCTGCTTCGGCGTCAGCTGGACGTAGGCCGCTACGGCCTTGTCGGCCAGCGTGCCGAGCGTGACCGTGTGCGGCTCGCCGACGCCGACGTAGTGGAAGACGACGGTGTCGCCGGGATGCACGGTGCTCGATCTCGGGAAGTAGGCGAAGAAGGTCTCGTTCGCCTTCGGGTTGACGCCGTCGACGTTGACGGTGAACGACTGGCTCGCCGACGCATTTCGTGACGCCGACGTCTTCGCGAGACCGATCGCTCCCCCGCCCAGCGCGCAACTCGCAAGGGCCGAAACGGCAGCCCACCTCAGACCAGCCCTCATCGCTTCCCCCTCCGGCCTCGCTCCGCGCCTGCGCCGGCGCGATCATACCGATCGGCCCTTCAACCGCTTCCAGCGACACGTCGAGGCATCGGCTCTTCGCCGCTGGGTATCGGTAGCGCGTGCAGGCGGACCCGATGCGCGTGTTCGAGGAGTGGTGGCGCGAAGAGCAGCTGCCAGTCGTGCTCGCGACCGCGTCGACGGAGAGCCGGCCGTCGGCGCGCACGGTCGTCCTCGAGCACTTCGACGACCGTGGCTTCGTCTTCTGGACGAGCTCGGAGAGCCGGAAGGGCAAGGAGCTCGGCGCGAACCCGCGCGCCGCGCTCGTCTTCCTGTGGGAGCGGCGGCGGCAACTGGCGTCGAGGGCCGCGTCGAGCGCGTGTCGGAGGAGGAGAACGAGACTGACTGGAGCGGGCGTGAGGGCAAGCGGCAGATCGCTGCGTTCCGCCGAGGCGCGCCGGTCGCGGACCGGGACGAACCCGAGAAGCTCGTCCGCGAGACGCTGGATGACCCACCCCGGCCGCCGTTCTGGGTCGGCTACCGCGTCGTGCCCGACGCGATCGAGGTCCGGGTCGCGGACGAGGAGTTCGTCCACGACCGGATCCGCTATGAACGCGCCGCTGACGGGTGGCAGCGAACGCAGCTCCAGCCCTGACTCACGAGACCGGTCGCTCCCGGCCTCGGATCGACTTGAGGAAGCTGCCCTTTGCCTCCCAGTACGACTCGGCGCCCTCGGCTGCCGCTGCAACCTTCACCGCGTCGTAACCGCGCAGGAGAGCGTGGTCCGCGCGGAACCTCTCTCGGAGCGAGAGCAGGAAATCATCGTCGGATGCCGGGAGGCCGGGCTTGGCCCGGCCTCGCTAGCTTCCGCTCCTGGTTCGCTCCGGCGCGAAGACGATGCCGCGCGAAGCGCGGCTGTTCTTCGCGACGCTCCTACTCGGGCTCGCCGTCGACGAAGTCGAGCGAGCCGCCGTCCTGGCCGATCTCCTCGAGCGCCTGCAGCAGCGTCTCGTCGGCCTGGTAGAGCTCGCGCGCGACCGGCTCGGTCGGGCTGATCTCGATCGTCCGGTAGCGCTTGAGACCGGTTGCCGCCGGGATCAGCTTGCCGATGATCACGTTCTCCTTCAGCCCGAGCAGGCGGTCGACCTTGCCCTCGATCGAGGCGTCGGTCAGCACCTTCGTCGTCTCCTGGAAGGAGGCGGCCGAGAGGAACGACTCGGTCGCGAGCGAGGCCTTCGTGATCCCGAGGATGAGCGGCTCGAACGTCGCCTTCTCTTTCTTCTCCTTCTTTACGCGCGCGTTCTCCCGCTCGAGCGCGACGCGGTCGACGAGCTGCCCGGGCAGCAGGTCGGTGTCGCCGGCGCTCTCGACGCGGACCTTCTTCAGCATCTGCCGGACGATCAGCTCGATGTGCTTGTCGTGGATCTCGACGCCCTGTGACTTGTAGACCTTCTGCACCTCGGCGACGAGGTACAGCTCCGTCGGCGTCGAGCCCTTGAGCGCGAGCAGGTCGGCCGGGTTGCGCGAGCCCTCGTTGATCGCGTCGCCGGCCGCGATCTCCTGGCCGTGCGTCACGAGCAGGCGCGTCCGGCGCGGGAGCTGGTACTCGACGGGGTCGCCGAGCTCGCCCCCCTTGCCGAGCTCCGTCGGGACGACCGTGACCTTCGGGCCACGCTCGGTGTTCTCGACCTCGACGCGACCGCCGACCTCCGCGAGCGTGGCCGCGCCCTTCGGGTTCCGCGCCTCGAAGATCTCGACCACGCGAGGCAAGCCGTGGGTGATGTCCGCGCCGGCGACGCCGCCGGTGTGGAACGTCCGCATCGTCAGCTGCGTGCCCGGCTCGCCGATCGACTGCGCGGCGATGATCCCGACCGCGTCGCCGATCTCGCACATCTCGCCGGTCGCGAGGAAGACGCCGTAGCAGTACTGGCAGACGCCGGTCTCGGCGCGGCATTTGAGCACCGAGCGAACCGGGATCTTCGCCTCCGGCCCGAACTCCGCCTCGAGCTCCTCGAGCAGGTCGAGCGTGACGATCCAGTGCTGCTCCGCGACCACCGTCTTCCCGGGCTTGCCGGTCGCGAGCGGTCGGTGGATGTCCTCGGCGACCAACCGCCCGAGCAGAGACTTGTTCAGGCCCTCGCCCGTGCGGATCGGCAGCTCGATGAACTCGTGCGTGCCGCAGTCCTCCTCGCGGACGATCACGTCCTGGGAGACGTCGACCAGACGGCGCGTCAGGTAGCCCGAGTCGGCCGTCCGCAGCGCCGTGTCGGCGAGGCCCTTGCGAGCGCCGTGCGTCGAGATGAAGTACTCGAGCACCGACAGGCCCTCCATGAAGTTCGCCTTGATCGGGCGCTCGATGATCTCGCCCTTCGGGTTCGCCATCAGCCCGCGCATGCCGGCCAGCTGGCGGATCTGCTTGAACGACCCGCGCGCACCCGAGCTGGCCATCATGTAGATCGGGTTCAGCTCGTTCAGGTTCGCCTGCATCGCGTCGGCGACGGTGTCGGTCGCCTCCGTCCAGATGTTGACGATCGTCTCGTGCCGCTCGTCGTCCGTGATCAGGCCGCGGTCGTACTGCGCGTGCACCTCGTCGACGCGCTTCTCGTACTCGCCGAGGATCTTCTCCTTGTCGGGCGGGATGACGATGTCGTTCTTCGAGATCGTGATCCCGGCCACGGTCGCGTAGCGGAAGCCGAGCGCCTTGATCGTGTCGAGCGCAGGCGCGAGCGTGTGCGCCCCGTAGCGGTCGGACAGCGCCAGGATGAAGCGGTCGGTGTCGGGCTTCGCGAGCGTCTGGTTGACGAACACGAAGTCCTCGACGTTGCCCTCCTCGTCGCCGATCAGCTCGGCGAGCTGCCGGTACACGGCCGAGTTGAAGAGCACGCGTCCCGGCGTCGTCAGGTAGAGCTCGCCGCGGAAGCGGAACTCGATCGGCTCCTGGAGGCCGACGCCGCCGCCCTCGACCGCGATCTCGACCTCGTCCGCCGAGTCGAACCGCTTCGGGCGCGGGTCGAGCGTCGCCGCATCCGTCTGCTGCAGGTCCCGCTCCGAGTAGGTCAGGAAGTAGATCCCGAGCACCATGTCCTGCGTCGGTGTCGCGAGCGGGCGCCCGGAGGCGGGCGAGAGGATGTTGTTCGACGACAGCATCAGGACGCGCGCCTCGGCCTGCGCCTCGGCCGAGAGCGGCAGGTGGACGGCCATCTGGTCGCCGTCGAAGTCCGCGTTGAACGCGTGGCAGACGAGCGGGTGGACCTGGATCGCCTTGCCCTCGACGAGCACCGGCTCGAACGCCTGGATGCCGAGACGGTGCAGCGTCGGCGCCCGGTTCAAGAGCACCGGGTGCTCCGCGATCACCTCTTCGAGCACGTCCCAGACCTCGGGCGTCATCGAGTCGACGTACTTCTTCGCCGCCTTGATGTTCTGCACGGTCTTGCGCTCGACGAGACGGCTCATGATGAACGGCTTGAAGAGCTCGAGCGCCATCAGCTTCGGCAGGCCGCACTGGTGCAGCTTCAGGTACGGCCCGGCCACGATCACCGAGCGGCCCGAGTAGTCGACGCGCTTGCCGAGCAGGTTCTGGCGGAAGCGGCCCTGCTTGCCCTTGAGCATGTCGGAGAGCGACTTCAGCGGTCGGTTGCCGGGCCCGGTGACGGCGCGGCCGCGGCGGCCGTTGTCGAACAAGGCGTCGACCGCCTCCTGCAGCATCCGCTTCTCGTTGTTGACGATGATCTCGGGCGCGCCGAGGTCGAGCAGCCGCTTCAAGCGGTTGTTGCGGTTGATCACCCGCCGGTAGAGGTCGTTCAGGTCGCTGGTCGCGAAGCGGCCGCCGTCGAGCTGCACCATCGGGCGGAGCTCGGGCGGGATCACCGGGATCGCCTCGAGGATCATCCACTCCGGCTTGTTCTCCGACTTGATGAACGCGTTCACGACCTTCAGCCGCTTGATCGCGCGCTGCTGCTTCTGACCCTTCGAGGTGCGGATCGTGTCGCGCAGCGAGCGCGACTCCTCGTTCAGGTCGAGATCTCGCAAGAGATCTCGAATCGATTCGGCGCCCATACCACCCCGGAAATACACCCCGAACCCATACGGGGAGCCGAATCTGTCCTTGAGCTCGCGGAAGAGCTGCTCGTCGTTGACGACCAGCTTCGGCTCCAGGTCGCGGAAGAGCTGCCAGGTCTGCTCGAGCCGGCGCACCGAGTCGACCGCCGCCTCGCGCGTGTCCTCCCGGCGCGACTCGATGTCGAGGTACATCTCGCGCACCTTCAGCGACCACTGGATGATCGCGTCCAGGTCCTCCTTCTGGATCTTCCCGTCGGTGCGGAGGCAGAGATCGTTCGTGAGCTCGCGGATGTCGGACTGGCCGTCCCACCCCGCGATGACGTCGTCGAGCAGGCCGTTGCCGAGCTCGCGCGCCCTCTCCAGGTTCTTCATGTCGACGTCGGCGACGAGCTGCTGATCCTCCTCGGGCAGCTCCTCGCCCGCCTCGAGCGCGTCGATGACGCGGTTGATGTGCTTCGAGATCGCGCCCTTCTTCGAGCCGGTCGCCTTCTCGTGCTGCTTCAGCAGCGGCTCAAGCGCGGCCAGCACCTGCTCGGCGGCGACGGCGACGATCTCGAGCTCGCGCGGCGACAGCTTGCGGTCCTCGCGGATCGCGGCGTTGCGGACGAGCTCACGGATCTTCTTCGAGTCCTCGGTCGTGATCTGGCCGACGAGGTCCTTGAAGAGGCCGCCGACGAGCTCGCGCGCCTGCTCGAGCGTCGGCAGGCCCTGCTCCTCGGCCCACGTCGCGAGCCCGCGGGTCCAGAAGTCGTCGTCCTCGTCGAAGCCCTTCTCGACGCCCTTCGCGAAGTACTCGCGCCGGCGCTTGAGCCGCTGCTCGAGCGCGGCGAGCTGCTCGTCGCGGTCGACGTAGATGTGCTCGGACTCGGCCTTGACCTTGTCCTCGAGCTCGTTCAGGTCCTTCGCCCGCGCCTCGACGTCGACGTGGGTGACGATCGACGCCGCGAAGTAGAGGACCTTCTCGAGCTCGCGCGGCGCGATGTCGAGCAGGTAGCCGATCCGGCTCGGGACACCCTTGAAGAACCAGATGTGCGAGACGGGAGCGGCGAGGTCGATGTGACCCATGCGCTCACGGCGCACCTTCTGGCGCGTCACCTCGACGCCGCAGCGCTCGCAGATGATGCCCTTGTAGCGAACGCGCTTGTACTTGCCGCAGTAGCACTCCCAGTCCTTCGTCGGACCGAAGATGCGCTCGCAAAAGAGGCCGTCGCGCTCCGGCTTGAGCGTGCGGTAGTTGATCGTCTCCGGCTTCGTCACCTCGCCGGACGACCAGTCTCGGATCTGCTTGCTCGACGCGAGGCCGATGCGGATCGCGTCGAAGTCGTTGATGTCGATCAACGTCCCTCTCTTCCTATTCCTCTAGCTCCAGGTCAATGTCCTCGATCGCCCCCACCGGCGCGTCCTCTTCGCCTTCGAGCTCCTCCTCGATCTCGTCGAGGTCCTCGAGCGACTCGTCGGAGGGCAGCGCGAGCTCGCCGTCGTTGTCGACGCGCTCCTGGCCCTCCTCGACCTCCTGCCCGGTCGGCTGTCTGGCGGCGGCCCGCAGCGATCCGGGCGAGAGGTCGATGCCGAGCTCCTCGGCCGCGCGCAAGAGCTCGTCGTCCTCCTCGCGCACCTCGACCTCGCGGCCCTCCTCCGAGAGCACGCTGACGTCGAGCGCGAGCGACTGCATCTCCTTCAGGAGCACCTTGAACGACTCGGGAATCGACGGCTCGGCGATGTTCTCGCCCTTGACGATCGCCTCGTACGCCTTGACGCGGCCGACGGTGTCGTCGGACTTGATCGTGAGCATCTCCTGCAGCGTGAACGCGGCGCCGTACGCCTCGAGCGCCCAGACTTCCATCTCGCCGAAGCGCTGGCCGCCGAACTGCGCCTTGCCGCCGAGCGGCTGCTGTGTCACGAGCGAGTACGGCCCCGTCGAGCGAGCGTGGATCTTGTCGTCGACCAGGTGGAGCAGCTTGAGGATGTACATGTACCCGACCGTCACCTTCTGCTCGAAGGGCTCGCCGGTGCGGCCGTTGAAGAGCCGCACCTTGCCCGAGCAGCGCCGGCCGACCGGCCGCTTCGGATCGACGAGAATCTTGATCGGGCTGTCCGGGTTCTGCTCCGCCCAGGCGACGAGGGCGTCGTCGACGTCCTCGACGGTCGCGCCGTCGAAGACGGGCGTCGCGACGGGCGTCGGCGCGGGCGCGTTGATCACGCGCATCGCCCTGCCGTTCATCGGCTCCACGTCCTCGCCGGCGAAGACGCCGTGCGCGGCCGCCCAACCGAGGTGCGTCTCGAGGATCTGGCCGATGTTCATCCGGCTCGGCACCCCGAGCGGGTTGAGCAGGATGTCGACCGACCGCCCGTCCTCGAGGAACGGCATGTCCTCCTCGGGCACGATCTTCGAGATCACGCCCTTGTTGCCGTGGCGGCCGGCGAGCTTATCCCCCTCGCTGATCTTGCGCTTCTTCGCGACGTAGACGCGGACGAGCTCGTTCACGCCCGGCGACAGGTCGTCGCCGGCGGAGCGCGAGAACGTCTTCACGTCGATGACGACGCCGCCCTCGCCGTGCGGGACCTTGAGCGAGGTGTCGCGGACCTCGCGCGCCTTCTCTTTGAAGATCGCGCGGATCAGCTTCTCCTCGGCGGTCAGCTCGGTCTCGCCCTTCGGCGTCACCTTGCCGACGAGCAGGTCGCCGGAGCCGACCTCGGCGCCGATGCGGACGATGCCGCGGTCGTCGAGGTTGCGCAGCGACTCCTCCGAGCGGTTCGGGATGTCGCGGGTGATCTCCTCGTCGCCGAGCTTCGTCGAGCGCGCGTCGATCTCGTACTCGTGGATGTGGATCGAGGTCAGCACCTCTTCCTTGACGAGCCGCTCCGAGATCACGATCGCGTCTTCGAAGTTGAAGCCCTCGAACGGCATGAACGCGACGAGCAGGTTGGCGCCGAGCGCGAGCTCGCCGGCGTCGGTCGACGAGCCGTCCGCGAGGACGTCGCCGGCCTTGACGCGGTCGCCGAGCTTCACGATCGGCTTGTGGTGGATCAGCGTCCCCTGGTTCGAGCGCATGAATTTCGTCAGCTCGTACTCGTCGCGCGTGCCGCGGCCTTCGACGACGATGTGGGTGGCGTCGAGCTCGACCACCTGGCCGGCGTTCTGGGCGACGACGACGTCGCCCGAGTCGACCGCCGCGCGGTACTCGAGGCCGGTGCCGACGAGCGGCGCCTGCGGGATCATCAGCGGCACGGCCTGCCGCTGCATGTTCGCGCCCATCAGCGCCCGGTTCGCGTCGTTGTGCTCGAGGAACGGGATCATCGCCGTCGCGACCGAGACGATCTGCGCCGGAGAGACGTCCATGAACTGGATGTCCTTCGGCGAGGCCATCACTGCCTCGCCCTCGCGCGAGCGACAGAGGACCTGGTCGTGCAGGAACCGGCCGCTCTTCTCATCGACCGGCTCCGAGGCCTGCGCGATCGTGTACTGGGCCTCCTCGGCTGCGTCGAGGTAGACGATCTCGTCGGTCACCTTGCCGCCGACGACGCGCCGGTACGGCGTCTGGATGAAGCCGAACTCGGACACGGTCGCCATCGACGCGAGCGAGCCGATCAGGCCGATGTTCGGCCCTTCCGGCGTCTCGATCGGACACATGCGGCCGTAGTGAGTCGGGTGGACGTCGCGCACCTCGATCGGGGCGCGCTCGCGCGTCAAGCCGCCCGCGCCGAGCGCCGAGAGGCGCCGGCGATGCGTGAGGCCGTCGAGCGAGTTCGTCTGCTGCATGAACTGCGAGAGCTGCGAGGAGCCGAAGAACTCCTTCAGCGCCGCGACGACCGGGCGGATGTTGATGATCGTCTGCGGCGTGATCGTGTCGACGTCCTCGGTCGTCATCCGCTCGCGGACGACGCGCTCCATCCGGTAGAGGCCGACGCGGAACGCCTCCTGGATCAGCTCGCCCGTCGTGCGCAGGCGGCGGTTGCCGAAGTGCTCGTACTCGTCGAGCTCGGCGCGGATCGGCCCGCGGTCGAGCCCGATCGCGTCGGCGGCGAAGTCCTTCGAGTCCTCGGGCACGCCGATCTGGTGCGGCAACGAGACGAGCTTCTGGACGAGCGCGAGGATGTCCTGGGTCGTCAGGACGCGTACGTCCTCGGGCACGTCGACGCCGAGCCGCTGGTTCAGCTTGTAGCGGCCGACCTTCGTCAGGTCGTACCGCTTCGGGTCGAAGAAGAGCGAGCGGAGCAGGTTGCGTGCGTTGTCGAGCGTCGGCGGCTCGCCCGGCCGCTGCTTCTTGAACACCTCGATCAGCGCTTCTTCCTCGCGCGTCGTCGTGTCCTTCTCGATCGTCGTGCGGATGAAGTGCGAGTCGTCGAAGAGCTCGAGGATCTTCTCGTTCGAGGAGGTGTCGAGCTGGAAGCCGGTCGACGGGTCCTCGGCCGGCAGCGCGCGCAGCAGTGTCGTGATCGGCAGCTTGCGCTTGCGGTCGATGCGCGCGTAGACGACGCCCTTCTTGTCGATCTCGAGCTCGAGCCAGGAGCCGCGGCTCGGCATCAGGTTCGCGGTGAAGACCTGCTTCGTCGGGTCCTTGGGCTCCATCAGGTAGGCGCCCGGGCTGCGGACGAGCTGCGTCACGATCACGCGCTCGGTGCCGTTGATGATGAACGTGCCCCATTCGGTCATCATCGGGAAGTCGCCCATGAAGACCCGCTGCTCGCGGATCTCGCCGGTGTCCTTGTTCACGAAGCGGACCGTCATCGACAGCGGAGCCTGGTAGGTGAGGTCCTTCTCGCGGCACTCCTGGATCGAGAACTGGGGCAGGCCGAACTCGTACTCGCCGAACTCGACCGCGAGCGAGCCGGTGTAGTCCTCGATCGGCGAGATGTCGTCGATCGTCTCGCGGAGCCCCTCGTTCAGGAACCACTCGAAGGACTCGCGCTGGATGTCGATCAGATTCGGGAGGTCGAGGACGTGCTTGAGGCGGGAAAAAGACTTGCGCGCGCGAGGCGCGATGACCGTGTTGGCCAAGAAGAGCGAGCCTCCTTAGGAGCTATGTGGTTGCAGCGGCGGGAGCGAGGACGGCAGGCAAGTAGCGAAGCGAGACGCAGGCGTCGGCGAACCTCCCAGGATAGCGAAGGCAGCCCTCAAGCCGCAACGCGCGCGGCGAGGGCCTTCCGGCCGACACCGCGATGGTAGCAGGAAAGCGAGGGCCGCCCGCCGGGCGGCCCTCCGAGCCCTCGGGCGTTTCGAGGCAGCGGACCGCGGTCTGGCAGGAGAGCTACTTGAGCTCGACCGTCGCCCCGGCTTCCTCGAGCTGGGACTTGATCGACTTCGCCTCCTCCTCGTTCACGCCCTCCTTGACCGTGTTGGGGGCGCCGTCGACGAGGTCCTTCGCCTCCTTGAGGCCGAGGCCGGTGACCGCACGGACGACCTTGATCACCTGGATCTTCTGGCCGCCTGCGCTCGAGAGTACGACGTCGAAGGAGGTCTTCTCCTCCGCCGCCGCGGCGCCGTCGCCGCCCGCGGCAGCCGCGCCCGGAGCCGCCACCGCGACGGGTGCCGCCGCCGTGATGCCCCATTCGTCCTCGATCTTCTTCTTCAGCTCGACGAGCTCGAGGACGGTCATCTTCCCGAGCTCGTCGAAGACGGTGTCAACTCCCGCCATCGTCTGTCTCCTCCTGCGTGTCGTCGGGTTCAGGGTTCTCTTCGGGGGTGTCCGACACCGCCTCGCTGTCGGACACTGCGCTTCCGATCGTCGCCGTGCCCTCGCCGCCGAGCTGCTCGATGCGGGCGTCGATCAGCCCGATCAGGTTCTGCAGCGGGGCGTTGATCAGCGCCGCGAGCGACGAGAGCGGCGCGATGACGGCGCCGAGCACCTGGCCGCGCAGCGCCTCGAGCGGCGGGAGCTTCGCGAGCTCGTCGACGTCCTCGGGCGAGATCTGCCGGCCCTGCATGAGGCCGCCGCGGATCGCGAGGACGCGCGTCTCCCGTGCCGAGTCGGCGAACGCCTTCGCGACTGCGACCGCGTCGCCGTCGCTCTCGATGAACGCGATCGCCGACGGGCCCTCGAGCAGGGCGAGCAGCGCCTCGACACCGGCGGCCTCCGCCGCGCGCCGCGTCAGCGTGTTCTTGACGACGCTGAACCTCGCCCCGTGCTCGAGCAGCCGCCCGCGCAGGGCGTCGATCTGGGGCATGGTCAGGCCGCGGTAGTCGGCGACGATCAGCGTCTCGGCCGTCCTGAGCTTCTCCGTCAGCTCGGCGACGACACGTTCCTTGTCCTCTCTCTGCATGATTCTTCCTCCGGAAAAATCCAGGCCCGCCTTTGGCGGGCAAGAGGACGCAGGCGTGCTCCAGCTTGACCGCCTACACCGGACTTCTGCCTCTTCGGCCGCCGATGGTCTTCGGCGAGGGACTAGTCGCCGCTAGACGGTAGCAGCCTCCACGGAGGAGTCCGCGTCGGCGGATTCCTCCAGCTCGTCGACGATCCCCCGCGTCCTCGCCGGGTCGACGTGGATGCCGGGGCCCATCGTGCTCGTGAGCGTGATCTTCTTGATGTAGCGGCCCTTGGCGGCAGCCGGCTTGGCGCGGACGATCTCGTCGACGAGCGCCGCGTAGTTCTCGACCAGGGCGCGTTCGTCGAAGCTCTTCTTCCCGATCGGGACGTGGACGTTCGCGCCGCGGTCGGTGCGGTACTCGAGCTTGCCGGCCTTGGCGTCCCGGACCGCCTTTGCGATCTCGAAGGTGACGGTGCCCGTCTTCGGGTTCGGCATCAGGCCGCGCGGGCCGAGGATGCGCCCGAGGCGCCCGACGTTGCCCATCTGGTCGGGCGTCGCGATCGCGACGTCGAAGTCGGTGAA
>Ga0070739_10004439_pt1 | contig 16582 bp, 15 predicted proteins | sample Coa_R1_7_FD_66445 | JGI IMG/M metagenome (GOLD analysis project Ga0070739, IMG submission 66445) | Surface soil microbial communities from Centralia Pennsylvania, which are recovering from an underground coalmine fire - Coalmine... | ecosystem: Environmental > Terrestrial > Soil > Unclassified ... | reverse complement strand
CTCGCTCAGCCCGTCGCGGAGGATCCGGCCGATCGTCCCGCCGCCGCCCGTGATCGCGATCCCGGGCCGCGACCCGCCCAGGGGCTCGATCCTTCCGAGCCGGTGCGAGACGCGGATGCCGAAGTGACGAGCGCGCATGAACGACGACCGAACGAATCCGGTGGACCGCCTGCCGGGCATGGGCCTGCGGATCGTATGCGGGCGCGGCGCGGGCGGGAGTCGCGGACAAGGGCCGGCGCTTGACCGCCCGCACCGACGCGACCTCGAACCCTCCCGACGGCGCGCCTCCGGTCGCCGCCGAGGAGGTGGGCTCGATCGAGGCCACGGGCGGCATGACCTCCGCCGTGCTGAGCGGGTTCGGCTGGAAGACGCTCACGATCGGCGTCTCCGAGGTGACGCGCGTCGTCGTCGCGATCGTGCTCGCGCGCCTGCTGATACCCGCAGACTACGGCGTCGCCGGGATGGCGTTCGTCTTCTCCGGCCTCGTCACCCTCTTCTCGGACCTTGCGCTCGGAGGCGCGCTCGTGCAGCGGCGCGAGATCACGGAGGAGGATCGGTCGACGGTGTTCTGGGCCTCGCTCGCGTTCGGCGTCTTCGTGATGGGCGTCTCGATCGCGCTCTCGGGGCTCGTCGCGGACTTCTTCGGACGACACGAGGTGCGCAACCTCGTGATCGGTCTCTCGTTCTCGTTCCCGCTCGCCGCGCTCTCGACGACGCAGGTCGCGCTGCTCACGCGTCGGCTCTCGTACCGCAGCCTCGAGCTCCGCGAGATCGCCGGCGTCCTCTGCGGGGGGGTCGCCGCGCTCGCGCTCGCATTCGCCGGCTTCGGGCCGTGGGCGATCATCGGCAACTCGCTCGTCGCGTCGGCGGCTTCGACGCTGCTGCTCTGGCGTCTCTCGTCGTGGCGGCCGCGGCGCGTGTTCTCGCCCGCGCACCTCCGCCACCTGAGCAGCTTCGGCGCGCGCTTGTTCGGCATCCGCCTGCTCAACTACGCGAACCTCAACGTCGACAACGCGCTCGTCGGCCGCTTCGCCGGCGCGTCCGCGCTCGGGGCCTACTCGCTCGCGTACAACGTCGTGTTCACGCCGATGATCCGGATCGCGAACCCGATCTCGGGCGTGGTCTACCCGGCGCTCGCGCGCATGCAGGACGACGTGCCGCGCATGCGCAGCGCGTGGCTGCGCAGCAAGCGCCTTTCCGCCTCGTTGCTCGCGCCGGCCTTCATGGTCATCGCCGTAACGGCGCCCGATCTCGTGCGTGTCCTCTTCGGCCAGAAGTGGCACGCGGCGGTGCCGGTGATCGAGCTGCTGGCGGTCGCCGGCGTCGCCCACTCGCTCGTCACCCTGAACTGGACCGTGCTGCAGGGGACGGGGAGGGTGGGGATCGCGCTCCGGCTCGACTTCTTCGTCACGGCCGTAACCCTGGCGGCGTTCGCGGTCGGCGTCCGCTGGGGCGCAGTCGGCGTCGCCGCCTCCTACGCCGCCGTCAAGTGGCCGCTCGTCCTCGTCGACACCTACGTCACCACGCGCGTCATGCGCTTCAGCTTCCGCGAGGCCCTGCTCGCCGGGGGGACGATCCTGCCGCTCGCTGCGGTCGCGGCGGCCGGAGCCTGGGGCGTCCGCCACGGCCTCGAGGTCGCGGGCGCGCCCGCGGCCGCCCAGCTCTTCCTCGCCGGGGCGGCTGCGCTGCTGCTGTACGCGGTGATCCTCGTCGTCGCCGCGCCCGCCCTCGTCGCAGAGGTGCGAGACGTGCTCCGGGAGCGGATCCCCCTGCTCGCGCGGCCGCTGCCGACCCTGCTCGAGAACAGGCTCGGCCGCGACCACGGGCGGCGAGCCGCCGCGACCCGCGACACCGGCCGCTACCGGCCGACCCGTCTCCAGGAGCAGCTGTTCGCCGTTGCGCTCGGGGACGCGGCCGGCGCACGGCTCATCTGGCGGCGCCTGCCGGAGACCTTCTCGGTCACCGACCTCGAGCCCGGCTCGTTCGAGCTCCTGCCCCTCGTGTACCGAAACCTGTCGGGCGCCGGCGAGGACGACCCGCGCCTGCCGCTGCTGAAGGGGATCTACCGGCGCTCGTGGGTGAAGAACAACCTCCTGCTCGAGCAGACGAGCGAGATCTCGGACGCGCTTCGCGCCGCCGGTATCGCGACGCTCTTCCTCGAGGGCCCGACGCTCGCAACGCGCTTCTACGGCGACCTCGGCCTGCGCCCGACGTCGTCGATCCACGTGCTCCTCGCCGGGAACGACGTCGCCGAGGCGACGAATCGGCTCGAGCGCCTGGGGTGGGCGGCCGGGCCGGGGAGCGACGCGTTTCCCGGCTGGCGCGTCCTCTTCGACCAGAACGGCAGCATGTGCATCCTGCGCTCGTCGCTCGCGCTCGACTTCCTCGGCCCCGACGACGAGCCGGCCGAGGCGCCGCTCTGGCGCGACGCCCAGCGCTACAGCGTCGGCGGGACACGGGTGCTGGTGCCGACGCCGACAGACGCGCTGCTTGCCGTCTGCGTCGCCGGCGCCCGCTACGGGCCGCTGCCCCCGACACAGTGGCTCGTCGACGCGGTGATGATCCTGCGCGGTCAGGAGGTCGACTGGGACCGCCTGATCGAGCTGGCGGTGACGCGGGGGCAAGCCCTTCGGCTGAGAGAGGCGTTCGACGTGCTCCTCGGTCTCCCGCTCCGGATGCCGGAACGGCTTCGAGTCGCCCACGACTGGCTCTGCCGCTGGACGCCGACGCGCCGCGAGCGCCTCGCCTTCGAATTCTCGTCCGGGAGGCTCGCCGGGCACGGCGCGCTGGCCGAGGTGCTGTCGTCGCTCCTCGCCGCCACCTCGGGCGCCTCGCTCGCTCGCACCGCCGCGGCGCTGCCGGCGCATCTGCGTGCGCGGTGGGGACTTGCCCACGCGTGGCAGTTGCCGCTCGCCGCCGGCCGCCGCGTTCTCGCAGCGGTTCGGAGACCGTAGGTGGCGCAGATCGCGATGACGTTCGACGACGGCCCCTCCGCGTGGAGCGAGCCGATCGCCGAGATCTTCGCGACGAACGGCGGGCGGGCCACTTTCTTCGTCATCGGCAGCCTGGCAGGCGAGCGCCGTGGCGTCCTGCGCCGGCTCGTTGCCGCCGGGCACGAGGTCGGGAACCACACCTGGTCGCACCCGTGGCTCGCGCGCGATTGCGACGACGACCGCGTCCGCGAGGAGCTGAGCCGGACGAACGCGGCTCTCACGCGACTGCTCGGTCAGACGCCGCGGCGTTTCCGCGCACCGCACTACGACGTCGACGCCCGTGTGTCGGCGATCGCGGCCGAGCTCGGTCTCGCCCACACGCGCGCGGACATCACGCCACCGGACTGGCTCCCGACCGCTTCGGCGGCGGTGATCGCCACGCTCGTGCTCGCCCGGGCGAGGCCGGGCGCGATCGTCGGGCTCCACGACGGCGTGCCGCCGGCCTCGTCGACCGCGAGCAGTGACCGGCAGCCGACCGTCGATGCCGTCGCGACCGTCGTCCCGCGTCTCCGTGCGAGCGGCTTCGAGCTCGTCACCGCGTCGGAGCTGCTCGGATGAGCCGCGCCCACCTGGTCGTGTACGGGCGCCCTGGAGCGACCTTCGGGATCACCTCGACGAGACGCGCGTAGACGATGTACCGATGCGTCGCGAAGAAGCGGGGGTGGCAGGCCTGCAGTGCGAGCAGCTCGCTGCGGCCGGAGCGAAGCACGGAGAGGTCGGTTGCGGGAACGACGACGTGCCCGGTGACGCGGTAGGCGAACGTCGCGTACGGGAGCTCGAGCGTGATCGGATCGCCGCGCCTGAGCGCGTCGATGTGGGCGAAGGGCGCGAGGAACGTCGTCCGGTGCCCGGCGATGTAGACGAGCCGGTCCTCGCCCGGCATGAACGTCTGCAGCGCGCGGCCCGGACCATGCTCCAGCGACGCCTCGCCGGTGCCGTCGACGAAGATCATGTCGAGCCCGAGGCGCGGCACGACGATCCGCCCCAGCGGCTCGCCTTCGCGGGACTCGAGCCGGTAGCGCCGCGCGTCGGCGGCGATCACCCTCGCCTCGGCGGCGGCGATCGCCCGCCCCGACGGCAGGCGACCGGTCCTCGGGCTCCCCGCGAAGACGCTGCGCACGGGCGGCTCGGCGACGAACGCCCTCGCGCGGCGCTCGTAGGTCTGCGCGAGCCGATGCTGCTCGTAGAGCGTGTACAGCGCCGTGAACGGGTCCTGCCAGCGCCAGACGACGACCGCCCAGGCGACCGTCAGAGCGCCTGCGACCATCAGGAGCAGACCGACTCGGCGCGCCCAGCGCGTCGGCGAAGTCGACGCTGTTCGGATTCGCGACAGGTACCCTCGCAACGTGCGCGGTGAACTCGGCGCTCGCCGCCGTCGCGGACGGGCTGCCGCGGCCGCCGCCGCGCTCGTTGTCGCGGCGGTCGCCGTCGGAGCGTACCTCGTCGTCGGGAGAGCGTCATCCGGCCTCCGCGCCGTCTCGCAGCCGTTCGCACCACGTCCCTCGCGCCCGGTCCCGGGGATCGGCGCGGTGCGGTACGGCCTCGACTCCTGGCGGGCCGCGTCGACGTACGGCGCGTATTCGTACCTGATCGTCAGTCTCGATCTCGCCGCCCGGGCGGCGCGGGAACCGGGGCGCTCGCTCGTCTACTTCGCAGGCACCGACGTGAACACGAACTGGAACACAGGCGTGCCGTACGCGCAGGCCCGCCGGCACGGCTGGCTGCTCAAGGGCCGTGACGGAGATCTGCTCGTCAACCAGGGGTATCCGGCGAATTACGTCGGCGACGTCGGCGATCCGGAATACCAGCGCGCGTGGCTCGCCAACGTCACCCGCCTGCTCCGCGCCTACGGGGACGACGGCGTGTTCATCGACGACGTGATCCCCGACCTCGAGCCGCTCGCCGGCACCGAGGCTGCGAAGTACCCGAATGCCCGGGCTTGGGCCGCCGCCGAGCTTTCGTTCGTTCGGGCGGTCGGCAACGGCTTACGCGCACGAGGCTTCTACGTGCTCGTGAACGCCTCCGCCTTCACGCGCGGCTCGCCCGAGAGCGACGACGGCACGACTACGCTGCGGTGGTGGCGTCGCCTCGCTCCCTACGTCAGCGGTCTCACCAACGAGTTCTACGAGCAGACGTCCGACGGGCGCAACACCCTCCGCGCGTCGGGCTCGGCCTGGAATCAGGCCTGGGACGGTTGGGCGCGGCTGCAGGAGACCGCCCAGGCGCTCGGGAAGGACTTCGTCGGCCTCGCGTACGGGCCGCGCGGCGACGCGCGGCGAATGAGCTACGGCCGGGCGTCGTTCCTGCTCGAGTGGGACGGGCGCGGGGGGGCGTACATCTACCAGCCGACGAGCGGCGTCGATCCGTGGGACGGTGCGTGGACGACGGATATCGGCCTGCCGAAGGCTCCGAAGCGGCGCCTCGGGAACGGCTGGCTCCGGCGCTACAGCCGGGGAGTTGCCCTCGTCAATCCCGACGGGTCGAAGTCGCAGCGGTTCACGCTCGGGGGCGCCTACCTGGCGCCGGACGGCCGCGTGGTCTCGGAGGTCACGCTCCCGCCGACGACGGGGCTGATCCTGCCGGCGGCGACGGTGACCGACGTCGCCGCGGCGCAGGCGGCGAGCTCGACTGGACGCAATTGACCGCCCGTCTGCGTTCGGCTGCGGGAGATCGAACACGGCTGAGACAATCGAGGCGGCGACAGCCGGAGACTCGCCCATGAAGTTCGAAGCCGTGCAGCGGGGCCTCGCCGAGCTCGAGTACGAGCCGCTGACCTCGCCGAGCGTGGGGCGGCTGCTGTACGAGCTCGCGTGCAGGGACGGCATCGACGATCTCCTGGAGCTCGGCTTCGGCCATGGCACCTCGACCGCCTACCTCGCGGCAGCGCTCGACGAGAAGGGCAGCGGCCGCGTCACGACGATGGACAGGACCGATGCGCTCGACCGGGTCCCGAACGTCGACGAGGTCCTGGCGCATCTCGGCCTCGGGCGCTGGGTGCGACGCGTCGTCGCGGCGACGTCGTACAACTGGGAGCTGCTGAAGATCCTCGAGGCGCAAACCGCTGGGACGGAGACCGAGCCGTGCTTCGACTTCTGCTTCGTCGACGGCGCGCACACGTGGGAGATCGACGGGTTCGCCTTCCTGCTGGTCGACCGCCTGCTGCGTCCCGACCGCTGGCTCGTCCTCGACGATCTGCGCTGGTCGTTCGCGACCAGCCCGACGCTGCGCGAGTCGGAGAGCCTCCGCGACCTCGGCGAGGACGAGCGGGTCGCGAACCAGGTCGGCAAGATCGTCGACCTGCTCGTTCGCCCGGCCGGCTACGACGTGCGTCTGGTCGGAAACGTGGCGGTCGCGTTCAAGCCCGGCGCCGAGGGTCACGAGCTGCACCGCGGCGACTTCGACCGCCTGGTGCTGTCGAGCGACGGCTTCATCTCGGAGCTTGCCTTTCCTCACTCGATCGGCGGTGCGCGGGACGCGCCCGCGTCGACGGAGCCTGCTGCGAGCCAGGTTCAGGAGCGCGAGGCGGAGACGACCTGACCTAGGACAGGGCTGGTCGGCGCACGGGCGGACGGTGCGCAGTCCCGACGACGAGCGGGCTGAGCTGCGGGAGAGCCGACAGCCGGAGGGTTTCCTCGATCCCCACCGCTCTCCCGACCAACGCAGAGTCGGACGTACGGTGGAAGGGGAACCATGCGGCACCTCTCGCCCGGTCGACGAAGAGACCGCGTTTCGACAGGCGTCGTCGGAACGACGTGTAGCTCTCCGGGTACTCGCCCGGCGCGTTGTGCTTCAGCGCACGCCACGAGCTTCTGTTGTTGATCGAGAAGACGAGCGCACCGCCCGGCTCGAGCACTCGACCTGCCTCCCGCACGAACCAGTCCGTGTGCGCGACCGCCGGTACCTGGATCGCGAGCAGCAGGCGCACCGAGCCGGCGGCCGCAGGTAGCTCGTCACCGCCGGCTTCGACGAACAGGCCCCGCGGCACCCGGCGCCTCGCCACGGCGAGCGCGGTGGGGTTCACGTCCGTTCCGACGATGTTCCACCCGCGTTCGGCGAGGAGCGTGCACCAGCGTCCGCCGTCGCAGCCGACCTCGAGAACGAGACCGGGCTCGAACTCGGCCGCGGCCGCGAGAATCTCCCGCTCCTCGAGAGCGGACAGATAGCGTCCCCACCTGCACGTCGAGCCGACCTGCTCCCAGTACGTCTCGGCGAACCACTGGGCGTTGCCGCCGGACGAGTCGACGCCCGCAGCAGACGCCGCGGTCCGAGTCAGCGGCGACTCCGTCTCCTGGGAGGTCGGACTCATGGGCGGCGCACGCTCGTCTCGGGGTCGCGAGAGGAGATCGTACAACCCAGCGCGCCGGGGACGACTCGCTCCGGAACGGGATCGGCCTCGTAGGGCGACGAGGCCGATCACCTGGAACGCGGGACGCTGTTCAAGAACGCCGGATCGTCTGCGGCACCGATCCGGCTCACCATCCCGCGACGTCAGCATAACGCCTACCGCTCGTGTCTATCCACGCAAAGCACGCCGAGCGCGCGCGGCGGACGATCATCGTCGCGGCCGCTACCGCCCGCGCGTCTTCCTCCCGGCGGTCTTCCTCCGCGCGGCGCCGCCGCCCTTTGCCGAGGCGCCGCTCTTTGCAGGCCGCCGCCTCGCCGCCGTCTTCTTCGTCGCCGTCGCCCGCTTCGCCGTCGCCTTCTTCGCGGCCCCGCGCCTCGCGGTGCTGCGCTTCGCCGTCGTCTTCGTCGCGCTGCCGCGCTTCGCGGTGCTGCGCTTCGTCGCCGTCTTCTTCGCAGTCGTCTTCTTCGCACTGCCGCGCTTCGCTGCAGCGCGTTTCGCGGTCGCCCGCTTCGGGGTGCCGCGCTTCGACGTCGCTCGCCTCCCGTTCCGACTGCGCGCGGTGTCGATCGTGGCCACCTTCTCGATCGCGGGCGGCGGGCCGGCGGTCGAGTCGAGGCCGTGCAGGCTGGGGATGACGTAGCTCACGAGAAACCGCTCGTGCTCGGAGCGCGGGTTCCGGAGCAGGTCTTCGAACGACCCCGCGGCCTTCTTCTGGTCGACGCCTTCCCAGACGAGCACCACCATGTCGCCGGCGTCGCCGGACTGGTGGAAGATGTGCTCGCGGTCGACGCCGAGCCGGCTGAGGAACTGACGGTGTGCCTCGGCGCGCTCACCGCCGGAGACGCTCTTGCAGAAGCTGCGCCACTCGTCCGGCCGCTCGACCGGGAGAGTCGCAATCGCAAACGAGTCCATGTTCGCTTCCTTTCAGCAGTCTGGTTTTGCCGGTCTGCGCGATCATTCCACGTCGCGGCACTGCGGGTCGCATGCCAAGGCGGTGCTCGCGTGTCGCGCGCGGCTGCTCAGCCGGCCGCGGCGAGGGCGGTGCCCGCCGACGGCTCGAGCTCGACGCACAGCTCTTTCGCAAGCTCGACGAACGCCGCGGCGGCGGGGGAGCGATGACGGTCGCGGTGCCAGGCGATCGCGATCACCCGCGGCGGCACCTTCGGACCGAGCTCGATCACGGCCACGCGCTCGTCGTTCGGGTTCACCGCGAGCTTCGGCGTGATCGCGACTCCCGCGCCGGCCGCGACGAGACCGTGGACGGTCGTGTTCTCGTCCGACTCGAAGACGTAGGTTGGACTGAGGCCGCGAGCGCGGAAGTGCGAGTTCAGCTGCTCACGGCTGCGACAGAGCCGCGAGCCGATCAGCGGCAGATCCGCGACGTCGCGCAGCGAGACCGGCTGCCGCCTGGCGGCGAGCGGCGAGTCCGCAGGCACGAGCAGGACCCACGGGTCCCGGAGCAGCTCGGTGATCGCGAACGGCCCGTCAGGGAGGGGCGGCATCACGAAGCTGAGGTCGAGGTCGCCGCGCTCGACGTAGCCGAGGAGCTCCGGGTCCGAGACCGATTCGATCAAGCGCACCTCGACGTTCGGCCACGCCTGCTTGAAGCGGCGCACGAGCTCCGGCAGGATCCGCGCGCCGGCGCTCTGGAACGTCCCGACGCGGAGCGTGCCGGCGCCGCCGTCGAGCATCGTCGCGACGTCGGCCTGGGCCGCCTGGAGACGGGCGATGATCGCCTCGGCGTGCCGCAGGACGAGGCGGCCCGTCTCGGTCAGGGAGACCGCCCGCGGCCCGCCCGGGCGCTCGACCAGCTTCGCGCCGACGATCTTCTCGAGCGTCGCGATCTGCTGGCTGATCGCGGACTGGGTGTAGCCGAGGCGTGCCGCCGCGCCCCGGAACGTGCCTTCATCGGCGACCGCCTGGAGCGCGGCGAGATGCCGCAACTCGATCCCGAGCCATTGATCGAGTCCCATGATCGAACTGAATACTAACTCGATTTGCGCTTATCGTCTAGGCACGGCATGCTCTGTCCATGACAGGCCTCCTGATCCTCCTGATCGCGCTCGTGCTCGTGCTCGTCGCGCCGCTGAAAGGCGTCGACTCGCGAACCCACGACGACCGTGACCGGCGCGGCTGGTGGCCCGGAACCCGGGCTCGCTAGCTCCCGCGCACGACGGGTGATCGATCCCGCGCCGGCGGCTCGCGGGCGCGCCGGTCACGACTACGGCCTCAGCCTCGCGCGTACTCCTCGGCCGTCCGGGAATCGAACTCGAAGCCGACGACGGCCTCGTCGCCGACGACCCACGCGTCGTGTCCGGGCTCGATGACGTAGGCCTGGCCTGGCCCGATCTCCTGCTCGGTGCCGTCGTCGTGGACGACGTGCATCCTGCCCGCCTGCAGCAGGCCGACATGGCGGGCCTGACAGCGCTCGCCGCCGACGACCGGCTTGATGCAGTCCGACCACCTCCAGCCCGGCTCCAACCGCATCCGAGCCGCCGTCGACCCGGCCATCCGAACGACCTCGACCGTCGTCTTGTCCGGCGCCCGCGTCTCGTCGGGCGAACCGAAGTCCCGCACTTCCACCCCTGCCATCTCAGCCTCCTGTCTCTGGCGTACGGGCGAAACCGATGCGATCCTAGACCACGGAGGCCCGGAGACGCGTCAGGGCTCGGCGGTCGCGAGCGGCGCGTCGCGGAGCGGTCGCCGAGCCCAGACGGGCGCCGCGTCGGCGCCGGTCGCGCGCGGCGCGGCGTCGAGCGGCACGCAGCGGAGCCGCTCGCCGTACAGCCCACGCGTCTCGTCGTCGAGGCCCTCGTCGGTCAGGATCAGGCCGACCTCGTCGAGCGAGCAGACCGGTGCGAGCGCGCGGTGCCCGAACTTGCTCGAGTCGGCGACGACGACGACCTCCCGAGCGGCGGCGATCATCGCCCGCTTCACCTCGACCTCGACGAGCGTCACGTTCGTGATCCCCGCTTCGTGGTGAATCGCGTCGGCGCCGAGGAAGGCGCGGTCGACGTGCAGGTCGCGTAGCTCCTCCACCGTGCGCGGGCCGACGAGGGTATAGACGGACTCGAGCAGGATGCCGCCGGTGACGACGAGGCGAATGCCCGGCGACTCGGCCAGGCACATCGCGACGTTGAGGTCGTTCGTGACGACGGTGATCCCTCGCCGGTGCCGCAGCGCCCGGGCGACCGCGAACGTCGTCGAGCCCGAGTCGAGCAGCACCGCCTCCTCCGGCTCCACGAGCTCGGCGGCTCGGGCGCCGATCGCCTCCTTCGCCGGCATGTGCGCGCGCCGCTTCGCCTCGTACGGGATATCGGCGTGGCCGCTCGCGGGGCCGGCGAGCGCGCCGCCGCGCGTCCGGCGGACGAGCCCCCGTCGCTCGAGCGCCGCGAGGTCGCGGCGGATCGTCGACCGGTCGGCGCCGAGCGACGCGCTCAGGCGCGCGATCTCCACGAAGCCGTCCTCCTGGAGCTGCTGCACGATCCGGGCCTGGCGCTGCGCGGGATGCACGGGTGCCTCAATCTACCGCACCGCGGCCGACGTCATGCTCGATCGTGCGCGATTCTGATTTGACATGCCGCAAAGCGCGCGGCTATGGTCGCCGGGCGACGGCGGACGGAGGATCGGACCATCCACACCTGGCTCACAGACGTCTTCGGACGCGACAAGGTCGCGATCGGAATGGTGCACGTGCCCGCGCTGCCCGGCTCGCCGCTGTACGACGAGGAGGGCGGCATGGCGCTCGTCCGCGAGCGCACGCTCGCCGACCTGCGGGCGCTGCAGGCGGCCGGCTTCGACGCGGTCATGTTCTGCAACGAGAACGACCGGCCGTACGTGTTCGAGGTCGGCGCCGAGACGGTCGCCGCGATGGCGGCCGTGGTGGGCGGGCTCCGCGAGGTGATCGCCGTGCCGTTCGGCGTCGACCTGCTCTGGGACCCGAAGGCGGCGCTCGCGGTCGCACACGCGACCGGCGCGGCGTTCGTGCGCGAGATCTTCACCGGCGCCTACGGGTCGGACTTCGGCTTCTGGAACACCGCGCCGGGTGAGGCGCTCCGCTACCGGCGGCAGATCGGTGCCGCCAACGTCCGGATCCTGAACAACATCGTCGCCGAGTTCGCGGCGCCCGTCGCGGCGCGTCCGATCGACGTCGTCGCGCGCGGCGCCGCGCTGATCTCGCTCGCCGACGCGATCTGCGTCTCCGGCGTCATGACGGGCAGCGTGGTCGACCGTGCGCAGCTGCAGGCCGTGCGGGAGGTGCTGCCGGACACCGTGCTGTTCGCCAACACGGGCGTGAACGAGTCGAACGTCGGCGACATCCTCGCCGTCGCCGACGGCGTCGTCGTCGGCACCAGCCTGAAGGTGGACGGCATCACCTGGAACCGGGTCGACGAGGAGCGCGCGCGCAAGTTCATGGCGTCCGTGGACGCTGCGCGCACGCCGCTGCTCAGCGGAGTTTGATGGCGGACCCCCGCGCCGTCACGTGGGGCGTCGGCGTGACGCAGAGCCACGTCCTCGCCGACGTGACCGCAGCCGTCGACGCGGCGGAGCGCGCCGGCTTCGACTACTTCCTCTACGGCAACGAGAAGCTGCACGCGGACATGTGGATCGGCTTGACCGCCGCGGCCCTCAACTCGTCCCGGATCGGGATCGGGACGTTCGTCGCCGATCCGTACGTGCAGCACCCGGCGGCGACGGCGGCGACGGTCGCGACCCTCGACCACTACTCCGGCGGGCGCGCGCTGGTCGTGCTCGGCGCCGGCGGCTCCGGATTGCACGAGCTCGGCCTCGAGCGGAAGCGGCCGCTCGACGCGGTCGCGGCGGCGGTCGAGATCGTGCGGGCGCTCTTGCGCGGCGAGCGCGTCGAGCGCGCCGGACCGCTCTTTCCGGCAGCGGCGCAGCTCCATTTCCCGCCGTTGCGCGAGGTGCCGATCTGGATCGCCACGCGCGGCCGCCGCCTGCTCGAGCTCGGCGGGCGCATCGCCGACGGGGTGATGATCGGCACGATCGCGCGCAAGGACGACATCGCCGCCGCGGTCGACACGATCCGCGCCGGCGCGGCCGCCGCGGGACGCGATCCGGACGAGGTGACGATCTCCGCGCGTGTCGACGTCGCCGTTGCCGAGGACGCCGGCCGCGCCCGCGACGCCGTGCGCTCGTTCGTCGCCGGCGTCCTCTCGGCCTCCTACCCGGACCGCGGCTTCGTCGAGCGGGCAGGCGTCGAGGTGCCGCCCGAGCTCGAGGAGATCTGCCGCGCGAAGGACCTGCGCCTCGCGTGGGGCTCGGCGCACCTCGTCACCGACGAGCTCGTCGAGGCGTTCACCTGGGCTGGACCCCCGGACCGCGTCGCGACCTGCGTCGCGGGCGCGGTGGAGGCGGGCGCCGGCAACGTCACCGTCGTCTTCCACGAGGGTCTCGGCTCGCCGGCGGAGCAGTTGTGCAGGTTCGCCGAGGAGGTCGTGCCCCGGGTGCACGCGCTGCTCGCCGCGCCGGCAGGGGCAGCCTGATGCGGCTCGAAGGCATCGTCGCGATCGTCACCGGCGCGGCATCCGGGATCGGCCGCGCGATCGCACAGCGCTTCGACGCCGAGGGCGCGGACCTGACGCTGACGGACGTCGACGCCGACGGGCTCGAGGAGACTCGCGCCTCGCTCGGCCGGCCCGCGGAGGTCGCCGTCGCCGACGTCACCGACGCCGAGGCGGTGGACGCGCTCGTCGGCAGCGCCGTCGACCGCTTCGGGCGGCTCGACGTGCTGAGCCACAACGCGGGGCTCGACCAGCCGGTGATGCAGGCGACCGAGATCGGCGACGCGCTCTGGCAGCGGCTGCTGACGACGAACGCGAGCGGCACCTTCTTCACCAACCGCGCCGCGCTGCGGGCGATGCTCGGCGGCGAGGGCGGCTCGATCGTGAACACGGTCTCCGACCTCGGCTGGGTCGTCGTGCCGGGCCTCGCCGCCTACTGCGCCTCGAAGGGAGCCGCCCTGCAGCTCACGCGCGCGCTCGCCGCCGAGGCGGCGCCGAGCGTTCGCGTGAACGCGATCTGTCCGACGATGGTCGACACGCCGATGGCGCGGCGGAGCGTCGCGAGCCGGCCGGACCCGGAGGCGTATCTGGCCGAGATCGCGGCTGAGATCCCGATGAAGCGGATTGCGAACGTCGACGACGTGGTCGGCGCGGCGGTGTTCCTCGCCTCGTCGGAGTCGTCGTACATCACCGGCATCGCCCTTCCAATCGACGGAGGCCGGACCGTCGTCTAAGGCCACGACAGGACCCGAGAGAGCACAAGGAGGAGACGTATGCGCCCAAGAGTTCCGATCATGCTCGTGACGGCGGCGGCCGCGTTGGCGCTGCTCGCCGTCGCGGGAGCCACCGCGTCGCCGGCCAAGCAGGCGACGGTCGCCAAGCGGTCGGCGGCGTGCAACGCGAACAAGATCGTCGTCACCTACTACTCGGAGCCGAGCATCATGGACTTCCAGCAGTTCGGCACCGACGGCGACAACGACGTCCGGGCCAACATCGTCGGCACGCTGCTCGGGCGCAAGCCCGTCAAAGGCCAGTACCCGCAGACGACGAACGGCGTCACCGGCCAGTACGTCGGCCAGCTCGCCCAGAGCTGGACGCTCAGCAAGTCGCGGACGACGCTCACGTTCCACCTGCGGCAGGGCGTCAAGTTCGCCGACGGCTCGCCGTTCACGAGCGCCGACGTCAAGTTCTCGTTCCTGCGCGGCCTCAAGGATCCGCTGTCGTACCTGCCGTCCGTGATGAAGATGCTCACGATCACGAGCCCGAACCAGATCACGACGCCGGACGCGAACACGGTCGTCTTCCACTTCACGAAGTTCAATCCGTTCACGTACGAGCTGATGTCGATCTGGGCGACCGGCATCATGAGCGAGAAGGCGGTCAAGGCGCACGCGACCGCGAAGGACCCGTGGGCGAACACGTGGCTGAAGACGAACATGGTCAGCACCGGGCCGTACACGCTCAGCCGCTCGACGCCCGGCGTCGAGTACGACTTCACGCCGAACCCCAACTACTGGGACAGGTCGCAGTACCCGTGCAACGGCGGGATCGTCGTCAAGGTGACGCCGAACGCATCCGACCGGCTGCTGCTGATCCAGCGGGGCGGCGTCGACGTGGCGCGCAGCCTCGACTACAAGGACATCTCGAAGCTCAAGGAGAACTCGAACCTGCAAGTCCTCCGGTACTCGACGCCGGACATGCGCGAGCTCGGGCTGAACAACAACGTCAAGCCGTTCGACAACCAGACGGTGCGGCAGGCGATCGCGTACGCGATCCCGTATCAGCAGATCCTGCAGACGCTCTGGAGCGGCTACGCGTCGCCGCTGAAGAGCATCGTGCCGCCGGGGCAGCCGACGTCCGATCCCTCGACGTGGCCGTACAAGACCGACCTCGCGAAGGCGAAGCAGCTGCTCGCCAAGGCCGGCTACCCGAACGGCTTCAGCACGACGCTCTACACCCGCTCGGAGGACAACGAGGACCAGCAGGCGGCCGTCCTGATCCAGGAGTCGCTCGCGAAGGTCGGCGTCAAGGTGACGATCCAGAAGATGCTCACCGCCGCCTACGCGGCGAAGGAGTTCGGCAAGCGCGACATGCCGATGTTCTTCTGGAACTGGATCTCGTTCGTCAACGATCCCTACTACGGGTTCACGTTCCTGTCGCAGTGCAAGCAGGGCACGAACTTCGCCAACTACTGCAATCCGCAGGTCGACACGCTGATCGCGAAGGGCATGTACGAGGCGAACCCGTCGAAGCGGGCGGCGATCAGCCGGCAGATCCAGCGGCTCGTCGCGCAGGGCGCCGCGGACATCGGGCTCGGCACGCCGGACTCGATCGTCGTCATGAGCAAGAACGTCCACGGCTGGTTCCAGCAGCCGGACCTGAACGCTCGCTACTACACGCTGTCGAAGGCTTGATCGCAGCGGCAGCGGGCTCGACGAGGTGGGCGCCCGGCGCGGGGCGCCCACCTCGCGCGTGCAGGGTTGCCGCGTGAGATTCGCCGCCTATCTCGGCAAGCGGACGCTCGCCTCGGTGCTCGCCGTCCTCGGCGCCCTGTGCCTCATCTTCTTCGTCGCGCACGTGCTGCCGGGGAACCCGGTGCTGTCGCGGGCGACGAACACGTCGACCGACACGATCCACCAGATCGAGGACCAGCTCGGCCTGCACAAGCCGCTCGGCACGCAGTTCCGCGAGTACTTCACGGGGCTCGCGCACGGCGACCTCGGCGACAGCTACGTGACCGGGCGGTCGGTCGGCTCGGACCTCGCGGCGCGGGCGCCGGCGAGCATCGAGCTCGCGCTCTACGCGACGCTGCTGGCGCTGCTCGTCAGCATTCCGCTCGGCGTGTACGCGGCCGTGCGGCACGGCCGCGCCGCCGACCGCGTGGCGCGCGCGATCAGCTCGCTCGCGGTCTCGATGCCGTCGTTCTGGCTGGCGCTGCTCCTGATCTACGTCTTCTACTTCCGGCTTCAGGTCGGCGCCGCGCCGCTCGGCCGCCTCGACGCGACTGCGACACCGCCGCCGCACGTCACCGGCCTCTACACCGTCGACAGCCTGCTGCACGGCCGGTGGGGCACGTTCGCGAACGCGGCGTGGCACCTCGTCCTGCCCGCGGTGACGCTCGCGATCGTCGTGATCGCCCCGCTCGTCCGCATCACGCGCGCGACGATGCTCGAGGTCCTGAACCAGCCGTTCATCACCTGCGGCCGCGCGCTCGGGCTCTCCGAGCGGCACGTGATCATGCGCGATGCGCTCCAGAACTCGCTGGTCTCGATCCTCACGGTCGCCGGCCTCGTGTTCGGCTACCTCGTCTCCGGCAGCGTGCTCGTGGAGCAGATCTTCGCCTGGCCCGGCATCGGCCAGTTCGCGTTCACGGCGCTGACGAACAACGACCTGCAGGGAATCGAGGGCTTCGTTCTCGTCGTCGCCGTGACGTACGTCGGCGTCAACTGGCTCGTCGACCTGTTGTACGGCGTCATCGACCCGCGCGTGCGGGCCTGACCGGATGTCGATCGCCGCAGAGATCCGCGTCCGGCGCCGCATCGTCCTGCCGTCCTGGGCGAGCGGTCTCGCGGGCGAGCACGCGCTCCTCGTCGGCGTCGCCGTCCTCGGCGTGCTCGTGCTCGCGGCGCTGCTCGGGCCGGTGATCGACACCGACAGCGCGACCTCGACCGCCTACGGAACGCTGCACAGCCCGTCGGGGGCACACCTCTTCGGCACCG
>Ga0070739_10004438_pt1 | contig 16582 bp, 18 predicted proteins | sample Coa_R1_7_FD_66445 | JGI IMG/M metagenome (GOLD analysis project Ga0070739, IMG submission 66445) | Surface soil microbial communities from Centralia Pennsylvania, which are recovering from an underground coalmine fire - Coalmine... | ecosystem: Environmental > Terrestrial > Soil > Unclassified ... | reverse complement strand
GAGAACTCACGTGGGCGAGTAGCTCAGCTGGGAGAGCACGGCGTTCGCAACGCCGGGGTCGTGGGTTCGAATCCCATCTCGTCCACCATTCCTGCGCCGGTCCGACTTACCCCGCACTGATGACCAACAGCTCAATCGCTGGGCGTCGCGTCCGTGCGCGCTTTGACGTATTTGTCATAGCACGCGAGATAACGCTGAAAGCGGTCCCGAATAAATGACGGGCGCGTGAATTCGTGGTACTCGCCCGGATAGACCACGAACTCTGTCGGCACACCGAGCACCCGCAGGGCTTCGTACATCTGCTCGCTGCCCACGATCGGTACGTTGAAGTCCTTGTCGCCGCCCATGAACAGTGTGGGGGTGTGAATGCGGTCGGCGTGGAAGAAGGGATAGGAGACCTTGATCCAGAGGTCCGGGTTCTTCCAAGGCGGGCTGATCTCGTTGTCGTACTGAAAGACGTACTCATCGGAGCCGTACATAGAGATCTGGTTGGCGCTGCCCGCGCCGGCGATGGCGGCCTTGAAGCGGCCGTCGCGCGCGATCGTGTAGTCGGTGAGGATGCCGCCGTAGCTCCAGCCGCCGATACCGAGACGGTCGGGATCGGCGATGCCCATGCCGACCACGTGATCGACGCCGGCGAGCAGGTCATCGACTTCTTTGTTGCCCCAGTCGGCGAAGATGGTTTCCGAGTAGGCGTGACCGCGGCCCGCGCTGCCGCGGTAATCGATGGAGATGACCACGTAACCGGCGGCTGCGAACAACTGATGATCGAAGCGGAAATCGTGTGCGTCCTGGCCGTTCGGGCCGCCGTGAATTCGCAGCAGCGTGGGGTATTTGCGGCCGCTCTGGAAATCCGGCGGTTTGGTGATGTAACCGTGGATCTCGGATCCATCTTTACTGTGAAAGCTGATATCCTTGACGGCGCCCAGCTGCAGCTCGGACATGAGCGCGTCGTTGTGACGGGTTAACCTCCGCAGTGCGCCGCCGTCGAGGGCGAACACTTCGGCGGGACGATCGTCGGTGCTCGCTGTTGCGGCGATATGGCCACCGCCGATCGATTGCGCCTCGACGACGAGATTGCCGCCGATCAGGCGCTCGGCGCGGCCTCCGGCGACGGGCACGCGCGCGGGATATTCATTGCGATCGTCGTGCACGAGCACGGTGATGGCGCGTCCGTCGGGAGAGAACAGAGGAGACGAGGCGCCGCGGTCAAGCTCAGCGGTGAGAACGCGCGGCTCACCGCCGGCCGCTGGTATGACGGCGAGACGGTCGGTATTGTAGGCCGTGTACTTTGGGTCGCTGCCGCGGAAATAGGCGATGGTTTTGCCGTCCGGGCTCCAGGCGAGTTTGCCGGTATCCGGGCCGGACCATGTCGTCACGCGCTGGAGCGGAGCGCCTGGACGCGCTTCGGCGACGAATACATCGGTATTCAGCGTGCGCTCCCAGTCGTTATCGCGGTTGCTGACGAAGGCGAGGCGCGAGCCGTCGGGGGACCACGCGGGATCGTCCTCCTCGAATTTGGTGTCCGTGGTCAGAGGCTTCACGGATTTCGTAGCGATGTCGTAAAGGAAGATGCGGCGCAGCGAGCCGCTCAGATAACCCTCTGTGTCCTCCTTGAAGTGATAGCGATTGATGACGATCGGCTTCGGCGGCTTCTCCTTCGCGCCTGGCTTGTCTTTGTCGTCATCTTCGTCGTTCGCATCCTTCTCGCTCATGACCAAAGCCAGCGTTTTCGCGTCCGGCGACCATTCATAGGAGGAGATGTGGCCGGTGACATTGGTGAGCTGAAAGGCCTCGCCGCCGCGCCGGTCGAGCGCCCATACCTGCTTGCCTTTGGCCGGGCCGGGGCGGGAGGAGAGGAACGTGATCCAGCGATTATCCGGGCTCCAGCGCGGTTTGCTGGCGGAGTGGTCGCCGGTGCTGTAGGTGAGGCGCAGATCCTGAGCGCCGTCCCAGCTCACCATCCAGATGTCGGTCATCTGCTTGTCGGCAGCTTTGTCGACGGTGCTGACGGTATAGGCGATCCATTGCCCGTCGGGCGAGACCCGCGGATCGTCAATTTCCTGAAGCCGATCGAGGTCGTCGAGGTTAACCGGCCGGCGCGCGGCAGCCGCGATTCCACAGGTCAGGAGCGCGACAAAAAGGGCGATCCTCAGCATAATCGGAATGAGTTTACCAATTAAGCGAGCAGGTCGAGACGGACGACCGTCTCGAGATGGGAAGTCTGCGGGAACAAGTCGATGAGCGTCATTTTGCTGATGGAGTAGCCACCCGCGAGGAGGGCCTTCAGATCCCGGGCCAGCGTGGTCGGATCGCAGGAGACAATCACAATGCGCGGCGCGCGGATGCGCAGCAGTTCGTTGACCGCCATTTTGCCGAGGCCGGCGCGCGGCGGATCGGCGACGATCAGATCAGGCGGGGCATCGACGATCAGCAGGTGTGCGTCGGCAGTTTCCTGCCGGACTTCGATGTTGGCCAGGCCGGCGGATTCAGCATTGGCCTTAAGATCGTGAAACGCGCTGCCCGCGATTTCAATGGCCGTGACATGCTCGAACGCGCGGGCCAGCGGCAGTGTGAACAGCCCGACTCCGGCGTACAGGTCGATTGCCGCGCGCCCGCCTTCGCCGTCGATCACGGCCGAAACAATATGATCAATAAGAAACCGATTTACCTGGAAGAAAGAGTTGCGGCTGACGCGAAGGCCCTCGTAGGAAATGGGCTCGCTGGTCCCCAGCTCATGCAGGAGGGCGCGGAAGTCCGCGGGCGCGCGATCGCGAAGATTGAACTGCAGCTCGGTTTCATTCGTGAAGAGCTCCAGGTCGGCGTCGAAGGGCCGAATGCGCGGTAATTCAGCCGAAAGGCGAGCGATGGCCTCGTTCAGTCGTGGTGAGGAGATCGGGCAGTGGTCGATGGGGCACAGGGTGTGCGAGCCGTGCTCATAATAACCGATGCGGCCGCCGCTGATGTGCAGCTGGGTGCGATTGCGATAGTGCCAGTGATCGGCAGAGATCGTCTCGATGGTGCGGCCGTATTCGATTTGGCCGATGCGCCGCAGGACCTCCTGCAGAATCGCGCTCTTTTGGGCCAGCTGATATTCGTATGGGGCGTGTTGATACTGGCAACCGCCGCAGCGGAAGAAGTACGGGCAGGGCGGCTCGACGCGCTCGGGCGCGGGGACGTCGACGTGTGTCAGACGGCCGCGCAACAGGTCGTTTTTGGAGCGAGTCAGCTCGGCCGTGACGCGCTCGCCGGGAAGGACGAAGGGCAGAAGCACCACCCGGCCGTTGTCGCGCGCCAGCCCGTCGCCGCCGTAGACCAGCTTCTCGATGGTGAGTTCCGTTCCCGCCACTCCTTCCATAGTAGGGGGCGGGTAGCGGGATGTAGCCGCTGCTATGCTGTAGGTGGCAGGGCCAGGTAGCCCGGCCAGGAGCGAACATGGACGACAATAAATTCTCGTACTTTTTTCTCGGACTGGGGCTGGGCGTCGCTGTAGGTCTGTTGTTTGCCCCCAAGAGCGGCCAGGAGACGCGGCAGCTGATTGCCTCCAAAGCGGGCGAGGGGAAAGACTATTTGAAGCGGCAGAGCTCGACCATTCGCGATACGGCGAATGACGTTGTCGAGCGCGGGCGCAGCGCTCTGGCGCGGCAGCGCGATCAGCTGAACCAGGCGGTGGAGGCGGGCAAGCAGGCCTATCGCGAAGCCGTCGGCGGCGCGCCGCAGGAAGAAGCCGGCGAGAACGCCTGATCGCCGTTCGCAACCGCCATGGATAACACGCTGCTCCTCGTGTTCACCGGCATTGCCGCCGCGGCGCTGGTGATTCAGGCTCTGATGCTGGTGATGATCGGTGTTGCGGTTCTGAAGATGCGCAACACCGTCATGGAGATGCTGCCCAAGGTGGAGGACCTGGTGGCGGCATCAAAAACAACCGTACTGCAGAGCCGCAAGCAGATTGCCGAGGTCACCGGAAAAGCCAATGAAATCCTCGACAGCACGAAGGTGCAGCTGGGCAAGATCGATGCCCTGATCACGGACGCAAGCGACCGGGCGCGCGTGCAGATGGATCGTGTCGAGCTGGTGCTGGACGAGACCATGGACCGCGCGCAGTCCGCCGTTTCGGCCGTGCATCGCGGCGTGACCCGGCCGTTAAAAGAGTTGCACGGGATCGCCGTTGGCATTCGGGCGACTTTCGCATATCTGCTGCGCGGAGGCCGGCCTAATGTCGACCAGGTGACCAGCGACGAAGAGATGTTTATCTGAAGATGTTCAGCGCCGTCCGGCGACCTGTTCACCGACCAGCGACTGGACCAGCTTCTCCAACTCGCCCACCCGCCTTGTGAGTTCGTCGATTTGCTGGCCTTCAGGGTCGGGCAGCCGTCCGTGTTCCAGATCTTCCGGCTCAGTCAGGGAGCGCACGATGCGTCCGGGCACGCCCACAACGGTCGAGTGATCGGGTACCGACCGGATCACAACGCTTCCTGCGCCAACCTTGACGTGCTCACCGACCACAATATTCCCGAGCACCTTCGCACCGGTGCCGATCACGACGTGGTTGCGGATGGTGGGGTGGCGCTTGCCCTTCTCCTTGCCCGTGCCTCCCAGGGTCACGTTCTGATAGAGCAGCACGTCGTCGCCAATTTCGGTGGTTTCGCCGATGACCACGCCCATTCCGTGATCGATGAAAAAGCGGCGGCCGATTCTAGCGCCGGGATGAATTTCGACTCCGGTGATGAAGCGGTTGGTTTGGGAGATAACTCGGGCCAGCAGCCGCCAGCCGCCCCGCCAAAACGAGTGCGCCAGCCTGTGCATCAGGACGGCGTGAAAGCCGGGATAACAGAGAATGATTTCCACAACGCTGCGCGCGGCCGGGTCGCGCTCAAAAATGGTGTGGATCTGCTCTCTTACGGCTCGGAACATTGCTCCCTCATTATCACGCGCAAGCGGCCACATCGGGGCGCGCGATAGTATCAGGTACCTTGGATTCATGGGCAGATTTGCGGGATTCGCGATTCTGGCTGTATTCCTTGGCGCGTGCTCTGGTTCTGGTACTAAACAGGCGTCGGCGGCCCCGGCGCCCAGGCCTCAACTCGTCCCCGCGTCAAATCAGAACCCTGTGGCAAAGTACCTGGAACTGGCCGGCTTCCGCCTCGACGAGAAAGGCCCCGGGAAGGTGCAAATCCAGTTTGCGGTGATCAATCACTCCGATGCCGACATCGGCGACCTCGGACTGCTGGTGAATCTCAAGGCAAAGGGCGCAGGGCCGAAGGACGCACCGCTGTTCACTTTTCCGGCCAGCGTCCCCGATCTGGGGCCCGAAGAAGTGAAGCAGGTGACCGTCACCGTACCGACCAAGATGCGCGTTTACGAGCTTCCCGACTGGCAGTTCATCACCGCCGATTTCACCGTCACCTCGCCGAAGTAATGACCGAGCGCCTGTACTACAACGACAGCCGCCTGCTGGAATTCGAGGCGCGCGTGATCGAGCGATCTGAAGATGGGCTGCGCGTCTGGCTTGACCGCACCGCATTTTATCCGACTTCGGGCGGGCAGCCGTTCGATACCGGTACCCTCGCCGGCGTGGCCGTGGTGGACGTAATCGATGAAGACGACCGGATCGTGCACGTGCTGGAACAGCCGATCAGGGGAGACACGGTGACCGGCCGGATAGACCGCGTGCGGCGCTTCGATCATATGCAGCAGCACACCGGCCAGCATCTGCTCTCCGCGGTCTTCGTTGAGATGCTGAATGCGCCAACGGTCAGCTTTCACCTCGGCGCGGACAGCTCTACGATCGACCTTGGAATTGCCGCGCTGTCCCCGGAGCAGGTGCGAGCCGTCGAACACCGCTGCAACGAAATCGTGCAGGAGAACCGGCCGGTTACCATTTCGTTCGAGCACGTTTCGGAAGCGAGGGACCTGCGCAAAGCGTCCGAGCGCGAGGGGGAGATTCGGATCATTGCCATCGCAGCGCTGGACCGGAGCGCCTGCGGCGGGACGCACGTGCGCTCGACGGGCGAGATCGGCCCGATGCTGATGCGCCGCCTGGAGAAGATTCGCGGGAACATTCGAGTCGAGTTCCTGTGTGGTTTCCGGGCGCTCGATCGCGCCCGCCGGGATTACGAGGCCCTCGCCGCGGCCGCCCGCGCGTTCTCCGCTCCGCTCGACGAGGTTCCCGAGCGGGTGGCAAGCCAGATATCGGCGCTGCAGGAGGCGGAAAAGGCCCGCGTCAAGCTCGCCGCCGCTGTGGCCCGCGACGAAGGGCGGCGGCTTTATGGCGACAGCGGCCCATTTGTGAGTCGCGAGGTCGCGGTCATCGACGACGAAGCTCGCGCGCTGGCGCAGGGATTTACCGCCGGGCCGAACGCTCGGTTTATGGTCACTGCGGCGAGTCCTCCGTCGATCCTGCTGGCTGTTTCCGCGGACTCGGGCCTCCACGCGGGCAACGAGTTGAAGGCGATCCTTACTCAGTTCGGCGGCAGAGGCGGAGGAAACGCCACCATCGCGCAGGGCAGCCTGCCGGATGCTGAAGCGCTGAAAAGCGCGGCAGCCGCTCTTTCGGAGAGAGTCGGCCGGTGATTCGCACGCGGTTAACCGAACTGCTGGAACTGTCCGTCCCGGTGATCCAGGCGCCGATGGCCGGCGGCGGGGATACGGTCGAACTCGTTGCCGCCGTATGCAACGCTGGCGCGCTTGGATCGGCAGGCGCCGCGTACCTGACCCCCGAACAGATCATCGAGCGGGGCCGGGCGATTCGTGCGCGAACATCCCGGCCGTTCGGGATCAACCTCTTCGCTCCGCAGCCGGCGCCCGAGCCCGACGACGACGCTATCAAGCGAGCTGTCGATGCCGTGCGGCCGTGGTTCGAGGAACTGGGACTCGCGCCGCCGACCCGCCCCACAGCGCCGGCATCGCGGTTCGAGGATCAGATGGCCGCATGTCTCGAAACGGGCGCGGCGGTATTCAGCTTCACCTTTGGGCCGTTGTCGCGCAGCGCAGTAGACGAGATCAAGCGGCACAACATGATCGTCATGGGAACGGCGACCACTGTGGCCGAGGCTCGCGCGCTCGCAGATGCTGGCGTCGATGCAGTAGTGGCGCAGGGGAGCGAAGCGGGGGGCCATCGGGGGACGTTCCTCGGCGACTTTGCGTCGGCAATGGTCGGCAGCATGGCGCTGATTCCGCAGATTGCCGATGCCGTGTCGGTTCCTGTGATCGCGTCAGGCGGCATCATGGACGGGCGCGGGGTCGCGGCCGCGATCCTGCTGGGAGCCTGCGGCGCACAAATCTGGAACAGCTTTCCTGACGTGCAACGAGGCAGGGATCGCGCCGGCTTACCAGGATGCGATCGTGTCGGCCCGGGAAGATGGCACGGCCATCACGCGCGCTTTCTCCGGACGGCCGGCGCGCGGGATCGCAAACCGGGTCCTGCGGCATTACGAGCAGACCGGTGACGCCATTCTGCCTTTCCCTCTGCAAAACGTCCTGACGCGACCGATGCGCACCGAGGCGATGCGGCAAAACCGCGCGGAGTACCTGTCGTTGTGGGCGGGGCAGGGCGTTCGCATGGCGCGCCGCTTGCCGGCATCGGAACTGGTGGCGTTGCTGAAGATCGAGCTGCAAACGGCGGTCAATGCTGTGGGGAAGTTGCGGTAGTCGGGCGTCCGCGGCCTGCGTGCGGGTCCGGGGGCTGCACGAGGCGGGCTGAGAGCCCGCCGCAGGGCGAGGCCCTGCCCCCCATCGAGCGAGCCGCGGTGCAAGCCAGAGGCTTGCACTACGGGGGTGGCTAGCGGGCCGCTACTGCCGGGCTGACCACGCGCCAGATCTCGGCAGCGACGCTCTCCGGGTCCGACGCGCCGTCGATGCGCCGCACCCGATCCGGCTCGCGGTTTGCCAATTCCTGATAACCTTCCCACACGCGGCGGTGAAAGTCGAGAGCCTCTTCTTCCATACGCGTTTCCCTGGAGCCTGGTGTTTCCAGGTCGCGGGTGTGCGCTCGCGCAAGACCCGTTTCGACGTCGATGTCGATGTACAGCGTGAGATCGGGTGTGAGACCTCTGGAAGCGACGGCGTCAACGGCCAGCACTGTCGCGAGTCCCAGCCCGCGCGCGATGCCCTGGTAAACAACGGTGGAATCGGTGAAGCGGTCGCAAAGGACGATGCGGCCCTGATCGAGCGCCGGCAGGATGTATTCTTCGACATTCTGCGCGCGCGCGGCGAACATGAGCAGCAGCTCGGCCGCCGCGCAGAGCTTGCGGTTCGCCGAATCGAGCAGAATGCGCCGGATCTGCACGCCGATGTCGGTGCCACCCGGCTCGGCGGTTTCCAGCACCTCGTGACCGGCGGCGCGCAGGCGCTCGGCCAGCAGCTTCAGCTGGGTGCTCTTGCCGCTCCCATCGATGCCTTCGAAGGTGATGAAGAGCCCGCGCCTGCGGCCGATGCCGTCCTGGAGACGCTCCGGCTGGGGAATGGTGATGTCGATGTCGGAGAGGGCGGGAAGGACCTCGACCTCAGTCGTAGACATAGTGCAGGACCTTCTTCAGGTCTTCCCAAGCCTCGCGTTTTGCGTTCTGATTGTAGGGGCGCAGCAGATACGACGGATGGTAGGTGACCATCACCGGGATGTCGCGCCACTTGTGCCAGTTGCCGCGCAGGCGCATGACGCCTTCCTTGGTGCCGAGCAGCGCTTTGGCCGCCGTGGAACCGAGGGCGCAGATCGCTTTCGGGCGAATGGCCATGAGCTGGCGAAACAGGAACTCGCCGCAGATTTCCATTTCGTCCGGCTGTGGCGTGCGGTTCTCGGGCGGGCGGCACTTGACGACGTTGCAGATGTAAACGTCGGGGCGCGTGAGCGGCAGGCCTTCCTTGCGGGCCGTGCCCTCGATCATCTGCGTGAGCAGCTGGCCGGCCCGGCCGACGAACGGCAAGCCCTGCTCGTCCTCGTCGGCCCCAGGGCCTTCCCCGACGAACACGAGCTTCGCCTTTTCGTTACCTGAACCGAAAACAAGTTGGTTCCTTCCCTGGTGAAGGCGGCAGCGCGTGCAGTCGCCTATATCGTGACGGATTTTCGCGAGGGTGTCATCGGCGGGATGCAGGCTGGGGAGGGGGGAAGGCGCCTTAGCAGGCTCGGGAATTGGACCTGGGGTGATTCCAGCCGCGCTTCGCGCGGGAGGCGGCGGAAGCGCCTGGTCGACGACGGAGGCGGGCTGGGAGCCCGCCGCCGGCTGAGAGCCTGCCCCCCATAACATTGTGATGCCGAGGTCGCGGTAAAAATCGAGGTATTGACGCAGCAGTTCCTGATCCATGTTCAGCTTGCCGCGTGGAGGGCGAGGCGTAGGCGCATTAGCTCATCGAAAATGCGGTCGGCGATTTCGCGCTTGGCGGCGCGCTCGACGGGAATGGTGGCGCCGGTGCGCGTAACCAGCACGACCTCGTTGTCCTCCGCTTCGAAGCCGGTCCCCTCATGGCCCACGAGATTGCCCACCACCATATCGCAGTTCTTGGTGACCAGCTTACGGCGGGCTTCTTCGACCAGGCGGTCGGTTTCGGCGGCGAAGCCGACCAGCAGGCGATCGCCCTTTCGACGGCCGACTTCGGCGAGAATGTCCGGCGTGGGATCGAGATCGAGCGAGAGGCGCGCGGCGGTCTTCTTGATCTTGTGCTGTGGCACGGAGGCGACGTGGTAGTCGGCGACGGCCGCGGCTTTGATGATGATGGTGGATTCGTTCAGATGGGCGATGACCGCGTCGTGCATCTCATTGGCGGTGTACACGCGCACTACTTCGATGCCTGGCGGATTGGGAAGCTGGACCGGCCCGGCGACCAGGACCACGCGCGCGCCGCGATTTCGCGCTGCTTCGGCCAGAGCGTATCCCATGCGACCGCTGGAGCGATTGGAGATGAAGCGAACCGGGTCGATGGGCTCCTGAGTGGGGCCGGCGGTGATCACGACCGTTTCGCCGTCGAGGTCGTGCCTGGCGGGAGAGAGTGCGCGAAGCACGGCATCGGCGATGCGGTCCGGTTCGGCAAGACGTCCCGGACCCACTACGCCGCAGGCCAGCAATCCCTCCTCCGCTTCGACAATGATGTGCCCACGACGGCGCAACGTCTCGATGTTGCCGCGCGTGGCCTCGTGCTGCAGCATGTTCGTGTTCATCGCAGGCGCGATTACCACCGGACCCGTGAAGGCAAGGTAGGTGGTGGTCAGAAAGTCGTCGGCGAGGCCGTGCGCGAATTTGGCGATCAGATCGGCAGTGGCGGGCGCCACCACAAGAACATCGTTGTCCTGGGCGACGGCGATATGCTCGACCGCGCTGGACAATGTTTCCTCTCCGCCGGCGCCCGCGAACAGACCGGTGATAACTTTCCGCCCGGTAAGAGCGGCGAAGGTCAATGGGGTCACGAACTGCTGCGCGGCGGAGGTCATCACGACGGTCACCTGGTATCCGCGCTCCATAAGCGCGCGGGCCAGTTCCGCCGACTTGTAGGCGGCGATGCCGCCGCCGACTCCGAGTACCGCGTTCATCCGCAGCGGCGTGCTATTCGACTTCGGCGGGTTCAGCTTCCTGCCGGTTGGGGTCGTCGTACTTCACCAGACCGCGGCGTACTTCCTCCATCGCCGTGACGGTCGGCTTTCTGGAGGTCGTTGGCAGCACCGTACGGGCGCCGTTCTGGAGCTGGCGAGCTCGCTTGGCGGCGACGATGATGAAGCGATAGGTGCTTCCCTCGCCATCGTCCGGAATCGTGTATGCGGCGTTGACGCGTTCAGGCATTGCTGGTGGTGTCTCCCTGTTCGAAACTCTCGAGTATGGGGCGGATTCGCGGCTCCATTTGTGTGCGCCTGGCTCGTTCCGCGCGAACGATGCATTTCAGCCGTTCCACGGACTCCTCCACGTCATCGTTGACTACGACGTAATCGTACAGGCGGTAATTTCGGATCTCGCCCGCTGCTCCCCGCAGCCGCCGCCGAATTACTTCCTCCGCATCTTCGCTCCGCGCACGAAGGCGCTCTTCGAGAACCTGGCGGGATGGGGGAAGGATAAAGACGGTAACAGCTTCCGGAAGCCGCTCTTTCAATTGTGCCGCACCCTGGACGTCGATGTCGAGTACGAGGTCGCGGCCGGATCCGACGGCCTCGTCCAGAAAACGGCGATGAGTGCCGTAGTAGTTGCCGAAAACAACTGCATGTTCGAGAAACTCTTTATTTTCCAAGCGCTTGGCGAACTCTTCCCGGCTGATGTAGAAATAGTCGTGGCCGGGCTTTTCGTGACCGCGGATGGGCCGTGTGGTGTAGGACACTGAGAAGGACAGGCCTTCGAGCTCCTTCAGCAGGCGGCCCACGAGGGTAGATTTGCCGGAGCCGGACGGTGCGGAGACGATGAAGACCGCGCTCATGCCACGAGTTCCCAGTTGACTACTTCCGGAGCGAGGGCCCGAGGGCGGCGCCGCGCGAGCAGTGCTGAAGGCAGAACGCGGGTCATTCGAGGTTGAGGGCCTGTTCGCGGATCTTCTCGACATCCGCTTTGGTCGCCAGGGCGAGGTCAGTGATGCGCAGGCCGAGATCGCCGATGCCGCTGGTCTTTGACAGGATGGTGTTGGTCTCGCGATTCATCTCCTGAAGAAGAAAGTCGAGCTTCTTGCCGATCTCGCCGCCCGCGTCGAGCAGCGCGCGAAGCTGTGCGGCGTGGATCTTCAGGCGAGCGATCTCCTCGCCGATATCGCTGCGGTCGGCGATAATCGCCGCCTCCTGCATCAGCCGCTGCGGATCCGGTGCGGCGCCGCGGAGCAGCTCGCGCAGGCGCTCCAGAAGCCGGTTCTCGATCAGCGGCAGCGCCTCCCCGCGCAGTTGCTCCAGTTCGGCGGCTCGTTTTTCAATGGCTCCGTTGTGCGCGCGCATGACGCCGACGAGCTCTGTTCCTTCACGGGCGCGAAACTCGTTCAGCGCCGCGAGCGTTTCGCGCAGCGTCGCGATCACGTCCGCTTCCTCCAGACCGCCCTCAGCCTGGCCGGTCAGCATTCCGGGAAGGCGCAGCGCGGCATTTGGATCCGGATTGACGGAATGCCCCACTTCGTTCGCCGCCTGATGAAATGCGGCCAGCCACGCCCGGAAGAGAGGCACGTTCAGCGCTCCTTCCTGCTGAGCGCGGGGGGTGAAGGCCGCTCGGATATCCAGGTGTCCGCGCACCACGGCGTCGCGAATCGCGGAGCGCATGGCGTTTTCGAAGGCGTCGAACTCAGGCGGCAGGTGGAAATGGAGGTCCAGGCCGCGGTGGTTGACGCTCTTGATGCTCAGGGAAATGTCCCCGTTGCGCGTGCTTTTCTGCGCACGGGCGTAGCCGGTCATGCTGCGGGTCATGGGTTGACCAGGGGGTCGGCCTCCAGGAATTGCAGTTCATGCAGGCGCTGATAGATGCCCCCGCGTCCGATCAACTCCTCGTGCGTTCCGATTTCAGAAATGCGTCCGCCATCGAGCACGACGATGCGGTCGGCGCGGCGGATGGTGGAGAGCCGGTGCGCGATTACGATGACGGTGCGCTTTTCCATCAGCCGCTGGAGCGCGCGCTGCACCAGCACCTCGGATTCGGTGTCCAGATGCGAGGTTGCTTCGTCAAGGATCAGGATTGGCGCGTTCTTCAGCAGCGCTCGCGCGATGGCCAGACGCTGGCGCTGGCCGCCGCTGAGTTTGTGCCCGCGCTCACCGATGATGGTGTCGTAGCCATCGGGCATTGCCAGGATAAACTCTTCGGCCAGCGCGTCGCGGGCGGCGGCGCGAATCTCTTCCGGTTTCGCATTCTTCTTCCCGTACGCGATATTGTTCGCGACCGTGTCGTTGAACAGGAACGTGTCCTGCGCGACGATGCTGATCCGGTCACGGAGTGACGTCAGCTGCACGTCCCGAATGTCACGGCCATCGATTCGAATCGCGCCGCCGGTGACGTCGTAGAAGCGCGGCACAAGGTTGGCGATGGTGGATTTGCCCGCTCCGCTCGGCCCGACGATGGCCACCACTTCGCCGGCTTTGACGGTGATCGTGATGTTCTCCAGCGCGAAGCCGTTGGGCGCGTTGGGGTAGCGGAAACAGACCTTCTCCAGCGCGACACCCTTGTGCAGACGCGGCAGCTTCACGGCGTTCGGCTTCTCCCGCACCTGCTGCTCGCCGTCCAGGTATTCGAATACCTTCTGTGATGCGCCGATCGCCTGCTGGAAGATGTTGTGGATCCCGGTGAGGCGCTTCACGGGTTCATACAACAGCAGCAGCGCCATGACGAAACTGGTGAACGCGCCCGTGTCCATCGCGCCGGCTTTGATCTGCAGACGCGCGTAATAGAGCAGGCCAACGATGGTGAGGGCGCCGAAGAACTCGATGAGCGGCGATGCGATGGCCTGCTGCGCGACATAACGAAGTGTGGTCAGCTTCAGGCGGCGGGCGGCGGTTCGAAAGCGGTTCGACTCGATCTCCTCGGCCCCAAACGACTTGACCACCTGCTGCCCACTTATGGTCTCCTGCAGGATTTGGTTCAGCTCCGCGGTGTCGTCCTGGGCGCGGCGGCTGGTGCGGCGAATGCGGCGGCCCAGCCGGCGGGTGGGCACCAGCACGAAGGGGAGTACCGTTAGGCTCACGATGGCCAGCTTCCAGTCGGTCTGGATGACGACGAACAACATGGCCATGGCCGTGAACATCTGGCGCAGGAAGTCGGCCAGCATGCTGGAAACCGCGAGCTGGATCTTGTCGATGTCGTTCATGATGGACGACATGAGACGGCCGGTGGCGTTCGATTCGAAAAAGACCGCGTCCTGATGCAGGACGCGGTCGAACGCCCGCTGCCGCAGATCGGTAACCGCGGAGAGGCCGACGTAATTGATCAGATAGTTGCCGGAGTAATCGCACAGCCCCTTGGCAAGGAATGCGCCAATGATACCGAACGCTACCAGGGTCCAGATATTGTGAATGCCGCTGGGAAAGATGTCCTGCAGGTAAATGGTGTGATGAATGACAGGGATGGTGTACAGGGCGACCGCCTTATCGGGCGTGTTCGGCTGAAGGACGCGATCGAAGATGGGGCCGATGAGCAGTACCGTGACCATCTGCGCAATGCCGACGCCGGCCATGAGGATGACCGACGCGATCAGGGCCGCGCTGTAAGGGCGCACGTACCGCAGCAGGCGCGAAACTTCGTTCATGCCTTTACCCGGAGCTGCTCGACGGCCTCGAGCGCGCGATTCACGTCTACGTGTGCGATGCCGCGCGCGTGATTGAGGAGCACGTGCTCCGTCTTCCACGGGCCCCATATGGCGGGATCGGAGTTGCCCCAGAAAACGAGCACCGGAAGGCCGAAAGCGGCGGCCATGTGCGCAGGCCCACTGTCGTTGCCGATGAACAGCGAGGCGCCGGCCAGCAGGGACTTCACTTCTTCCAGATCGCTGCCCTGTTGGACGCGCCAGGAGCGGAACGGAGACAGATCGTCTTCCGCGGCTCCGATGAAAACGGGCTCAATGTGCGGTGCGAGTGCGGCGGCAAGGGCCGCGAATTTTTCGACTGGCCACGCTTTGTCGGGGGCGGACGCGAAGGGGTGGATTACGACATAGTGTCCGGCGAGCGGCGAAGGAGCACCGGGGAAGAGGCGGGCGCGGGGGACTTCGGTCTGCGGGACGCCAAGCCAGAACATGGCCGATGCGAGATGTTCGGCGGTGTGGACCGTACGATGGACATCGAGGATGACCTGCGCCGCCGGGATCGCCGCGTTGTACAGCGCCTGGGCGGGGAAGTGGTCGAAGCCGGCGCGCAGCTTCGCTCCTGAACACAGGGTGAGCCACATGCTCCGCGTTCCGCCGTGGAAATTCAGGCAAAGATCCGGAGCCCAGCGGCGCAGGGCCGCGCGCGACGGCGGCAGGATTTCGTCGAGAGCAGGATTTCCGGTAAATACGGCGGCGAACCGCGGCTCGACGACAACCGCCACCCGCAGATCGGGGCGCGCCTCGCGCAGGAGGGCCAGAGCCGGCGTAGTCAGTACGCAGTCGCCAAGCGAGCGGAGCCGGATGACGGCCACGCGGGCGCCCCAGGGCAGCTGCGGCATGGTGCTCATCGGGGGCGGGCGCTAGTCTTCGATAGTCGCTTCATCGACCAGCATGACCGGGATGTCGTCGCGGATGGGATACACCCGATGGCACTGGACGCATTTGAGGCCGCTGCCATCGGCGCGAAGCTCGAGGTTGGCCTTGCACAGAGGGCAGACGAGGATATCCAGCAGATCCTTGCTGATGGCCATGATTTAACAACAGTTTATCAGCTGGCTGGATAAAAAAATCGCGGGGCGTCTGGCAGTGGCGCCCCGCAGGGAGTGTGTGCAGTCGAGCTTTGAAACGGGCGCTGGTTTAGAAATACCCCTGCGCGAGTTCGGGGTTGCACGCCAGCGCGCGCTTCCAGAACATCCGCGCTTCCTCCGTCTGGCCTTTGTCGTTCAGTGCGTGTCCCAGGTTCAGCAGGGCTTCGGCGAACTCCGGCTTCTCGGCGAGTGCTTCCTTGTACAGGCGAATGGCGTCATCCACCTGTCCGGACTTGTGCAGCAGCAGGCCGGTGTTGTAGAACAGCTCCGGCGAGCGCTCACCGTGTTCGATCAGCTTGGCCTGCATTTCGAGTGCGTCCGGGAAGTTCTCCCGCTCCACTGCGATTGCCGCCAAACCCCTGAGCGCTTCCACCGATTCCGGCTCGGATTCAAGCACGGTTTGGAAGGCCGTCGCGGCCTTGTCCAGCTCGCCGACATTCCAGCAGGCCAGGCCGTAGTTCATCTGCGCTTCCGGCCACGGGCTGCGCTTGTCGATACAGGCCTTGAAGGCCTCGGCGGCGGCAACGTAGTCCCCACGTTCCAGCCGCAGATAGCCCAGCCGGAAGCGAGCTTCGAGTACGTCGGGATCGCGCGTCAGCACCTTCTGGTACATCTCCTCGGCATCGGCGCGGGCGCCTTCCTGCTCGAGCACAGAGGCCAGGTTGTAGATGACCTCGCTCAGGTCGGGATTGAGCTGCAGGGCGTGTTCATAAGCGGCGCGCGCTTCCCGCGTCTCTCCCCGCTCCTGATAGGCTACGCCCAGGTTGACATAGGCCTGCACGGCCTCGGGCTGAAGCTTCACCGCCTGCACGTATGCCTGCGCTGCCTCTTCATGCCGTCCGGTTTTCTGCCGGGCGACGCCGAGATTGAACCAGTGCTCATACTGACCGGGCGCGAACTCCGTCAGCTTGCTGGTGAAGGTGGCCGCTGCTTCGAAGTCTTCGCGCGCGAACGCCGAGGCAGCGAGTCCTTCAATCGCCGGTGGCGAATTCGGCCGAATTTTCAGCAGCTGCTCCGCACACTCCTCGACGACGCCGAAATTGCGCCGCGCAGTCTCGAGGCCGATCAGATTGATCAGGCATTCCTCCGCCTGCGGCTTCTTCTCCAGAACCAATCGATAGAGGCGGGACGCCTCGTCGGCGTGACCGAGCATCTGTTCCGCAACAGCCTTGCCGAAAAGCGCGGTCTCGTGGCCGGGGTCTCTGGCCAGAACGGCATCGAATGCCTTGAGCGACTCGTCCGCCTGTTTCAGGTGCAGATGGCAG
>Ga0070739_10004435_pt1 | contig 16597 bp, 14 predicted proteins | sample Coa_R1_7_FD_66445 | JGI IMG/M metagenome (GOLD analysis project Ga0070739, IMG submission 66445) | Surface soil microbial communities from Centralia Pennsylvania, which are recovering from an underground coalmine fire - Coalmine... | ecosystem: Environmental > Terrestrial > Soil > Unclassified ... | reverse complement strand
ATCCAGCTTTTCGTGCAAACCCAGCAGCAGCTCGCGCGAGAGGGCATTGCGTTTCTCGGGACGATTCAAGGTCAGATACAGAACCTCCTCGCGTAATTCGCTGAGGAGAACAGAAGCACCAGCAGCAGTGTATGGCATAACATCTCGCTCCCAACGATGAAGGAGACCTATTACGGATTGCAGTACTGCGAATGATACTGCTTGGCGAGCGGGGGGCGTAAGCCCCCTGATGGCTCCTATCAGGGGGCTTACGCCCCCCGCTCGCCAGGAACATTTGCTAGCAGAATCATCGGGCGCTCCGCGAAGCGATACCGCCGACCGCTGGGCTCGCCTTGACCGCTCTACCGTCCTGGCTACAGTTATAATAGCTGCTTATCTATCTCGCTGGAATTCACTATCCGACCCATGCTTGCACCGAAGGGTAGAACCAGAAATACCCAGTCCCGATGCCGGAGGACGTGACGATGATTCGGCGTGGTTTCACCCTGCTAGAATTGGTGGTGGTGCTCGGCATCCTCGCCTTCCTGGCGGCGCTGTTCTTTCCCGCCGTACAAATGGTCCGTTCCTCGGCCTTGCGTATGTCCTGCGCCAGCAATCTGCGGCAAATCGGCCTTGCGGCCGTGATGTACGAAGATGTGCATGGCGTTATCCCTTATGCTCGGTTGTGCCCGGCGCCTTGGCGCGACGGCAAGGATCTCTATTGCAGTACCTTGCCCTCGCCGAACACCTGGACAGGACCGAACGAGATCTGGTGGGCGCCCTACGATAATCGGCCCGGCACCGATCCAACACGCGCTCTGCCCGGATACGTTCCCCAGGGTCTCCTGTTGCCCTTCGTCGAGAACAATCCGCATCTTTTTCAGTGTCCTGTCGGTAGCGATACCACTCTCGGCAGTCCGACGTTTGGCCAATCGTTTCAGGTCGGCTACGCCACAAATCCGGCCAGCGGCGGTCATCGGCGCATTGAGGGCTGGACGTTCACTGCTTGGGACCATATGGACCTGCCGGTATGCGCTTCGGCCGACGTTCACTGGACGGAATGGCCGACGGACCACGAAACCGTGGCAGCCCGGCACCTCCCACCCCGTCATGCCGGCGTCTACAACATTTTGCACGGCGATGACCACGTTTCTGCTCGCCGCTCTGACTGAAGGGGCGGCCGCCGTACCCCTGTTACTGGCAGGCAGAAATCCTTATCGCAATCCGATCACTGGGGCAATTCCCCAATACGTACCACCGCTGCTCCATCCGTCGCAGCGCACACATAAAGGACCGGCGCGATCTCTGTTTTCGCCTGATAACTCGCGGCCACGGCGGAGGTGAACGATTTGGCTTGCTCGCTGTGAACGAGGGCGACAGCGCAGCCGCCGAAACCGGCGCCTGTCATGCGGATGCCCAGACACGCCGGATGCCTTCGACCGCACTCGACCATGACATTTAGCTCCTGGCTCGATACCGCGAAGTCGTCTCGCAAGCTCTCGTGGCTGGCGTTCATCAACCGGCCCACAGCGACGGCGTCGCCGCGACGCATGGCGTCGGCGGCTTGCAGAGTGCGCTCATTTTCGGTGACGACATGCCGCGCTCGGCGGCGCGTAATCTCGTCGAGCCGACCGCACTCCGCCTCGAAGCAAGCAGACGATACGTCGCGCAGAGCGGAGACGCCGAAGGCGCGAGCAGCCGATTCGCACTGGCTGCGGCGCTCGTTGTACGCTGAATCGACCAGGCCGCGTCGGGTTGCTGTGTCCAGCACAACCACCGTCGTTCCCGGCGGAAACGGTACAGTTTCGGTGTGCAGCGAACGGCAATCGATGAGCAGAGCATGGCCGGCGCGGCCGGCGGCGGAGATCATCTGATCCATGATGCCGCAGCGCACACCGACCCATTCGTTCTCGGCTCGCTGTCCTAGCAGGGCCATCTTCGCCGCATCCCAGGGCAGATCCGATACGGCAGCGAACGCCCGCGCCACGGCCATCTCCAGCGCCGCCGACGATGACAGCCCGGCCCCGACCGGCACATCTCCCGCGATCACGCCTTCCCAGCCGTGCAGTCGGTGTCCCGCCTCCTGCAACACCCAGGCCACGCCCTTGACATACTCGGCCCAGCCATCGTCGCTCCGCGTCAATTCGTCAAGGGCAAATGTCGTCGAGCCGGCGAAATCGAGCGAGTGAGCCAACACTTGCCGATCCGCGCGCGGCCGCAACGCAATCCACACCGCCCGGTCGATGGCCAAGGGCAGCACGAAACCGTCGTTGTAGTCGGTGTGTTCGCCGATGAGATTGACGCGCCCCGGAGCGCGGACAACGAAGGCCGGTGGTGTCTGAAAACGCTGTTCGAACGCCCGGCGGATGACCGACTCACTGACCCTCATCTGTGTCTTGCTCTCTTTCGCTCAAGAAACGCTCAGCGATTGCGATTTCCTCATTCTCCTCGTTCCCAAATTCTCGACATCTTGCAAGGGTGACGTAACACACAAGAAAAAAGGAGTTCGCGCTTCTTGGTACGATACAGCTGGATGAATCGGCTGAACAACGAAGTGTACCATGGAACGCGAACTCTGGCCTGTATTGTATCACCACTTGCAACAGACTGCGAAGGAAGTCCAACAGAAATTACGTGCAACTGCAACCTTGGGTCCTCGTTGCCACAGGACTTACGTCATCCTTGAAAGGTGTTGAGAGTTTGGGGAGCAGAGAAATCGCTCCGAGGCTTCTGCAAAGCGGAACGAAACGAAATACAATTGCCGATATTGTTCCCTCCAAGCTGGATTTCGCAAGGAGAAAATGCCATGATTCGCTGTCTGAGCGCCTGCCTGCTCGGTCTGGTCTGCGTTTGGCCCAGCGCCGCCGACACACCTTCCTCCACAGCTCGCCAAAAGCTCTACGTCACCAACAGCGCCGGCGATGATGTTACCGTCATCGATGTCGCCACCAACAAGGTGCTTACCACCATCCAGGTCGGTCCCAATCCGCACGGCATCGCGGTGCCCGCCGCGCAAAACTTCATCCTCGTCACCATCGAGGGCAAGAAACCCGGTGAGCTGCTGTGGATCGATCCGCGCACCGACAAGATCACGCAGCGCATGGAGGTCGGCCCCGCCCCCAATCAGCTCGCCGTCACGCCCGACGGCAAGACCGCCTACGTCCCGTGCAGCGATGGGTACTGGGATGTGGTCGATCTCGATCAACGCAAGATCGTCAAACGCATCTTCACCGGCGGCCGGCCGCACAACACGCTCTGCTCGGCGGACGGCAAACACATGTATCTCGCACCGATGGGCGCGCCCAAGCGCGTGACCATCACCGACGCCGTCACCCATGAGATCGTCGGCGAAATTCCGTTCAGCGACTCGGTGCGGCCCATCGCGCTGACGGCGGATGAAAAACGCTTTTTCGCCAACGTCGATGGCTTGATCGGCATTGAGGTCGCCGATGTCGGCCAGCGCAAGAAGACTCATCGCATTGCTGCCGAGCTGCCCGACGAACAGCGGAAGATCGCCAGCCGCAGTCATGGACTGTGCATCCGTCCCGATCAGAAGGAGATCTGGGAATGCGATGTCGAACATCACGACGTTCACGTTTACGACATCCGCAGCGATACGCCCAAGCAGATCGCCACGATTCCCATTGGCACACGCATCTATTGGCTTACCTTCTCCCCCGACGGCAAGACCTGTTATGTCGCCGCGCGCGGCGCGAACGCGGTGGCCGTGGTCGATACCGAGACGAAGAAGGTGACGGCACGCCTTCCGGCGGGAAAAGAGCCTAAGCGCCTTATTGTGGTGACGCTGAAGGAGGAGAAGTAACCACAGAGACACAAAGGACACAGAGGACAAAAAACGGAAAAATAGATAAAAGGATCAGGATCATGGGTCGAATCCTCATCGTCGCCTGTGCTGGGGTTTCACTATCGGTATTGGCCTTGTTTTTCTCTGTGTCTCTGTGTCTCTGTGGTGAATCCCTTCAGCCCCATCGCAGTCCAGTGGACGTGGTGTTGCTGCCGGGCGGCCGGCTGGCGCTGGCAGCCAACCACACAGCGGACTCCGTATCGCTGGTGGATCTTCCTGCGGGCAAGGTATTGGCCGAGCTGCCGTGCGGTCGAAAACCGGTGGCGGTTGCCTGTTCGCCGGACGGACGACATGCCGCTGTCAGCAATCTCTGGTCGGGCACGCTCTCGCTGTTTGATGTAGAGGGCGCTACAATCAAACCGGTCGGCGTCGTCTCGGTCGGCATCCAGCCGCGCGGGCTGGTGTTCTCGGCGAAAGGGCAGGTTTTTCTCGCTCTGGCCGGTAGCGATGAAATCGCCGCCCTGGACTGGAAGCGTCGCCAAATCGTGCAGCGCTGGCCGGCTCCGCGTGAGCCGCGTCATCTGGCGCTGTCAGCCGATGGCCGATTTGTCGCTGCCGCCAGCAGTCGTTCGGCGCAGGTGCGGCTCTGGGACACGGCCTCCGGCAAACTGATCTGGACGCGAAAGTGTGAAGATGCCTTCAACCTGCGCAGCCTCGCCTTCACGCCGGACGGCAAGGCGTTGATCCTTGCTCATGTCGTCAAGCGTTCCTTTCCCGTATCGCGCGAGAACATCGACAAGGGCTGGGTGACAGATAGCCGGCTCACGCGCTTGCCGCTGGATGCGCGGGCGGTGCCGCCGTTGGAACAGATCGCTCTCGACAAGCACGGCCAGGCTGTCGGTGATCCGCATGGCGTCGCCTTCGATCCCTCCGGGCGCTATCTGGCCGTTACGGCCGGGGGAACGCATGAGATGCTGGTGTTCGAGGCGTCGGCGCTGCCGTGGACCGGCGGTGATCCCGGCGATTTCATCAAAGACAGTCTGACGCAGAACGACGGCAAATTGCGGCGGCTTCCGCTGGAGGGCCGGCCGCTCGCTCTGGCTTTCCTTCCGGACAGCCAGCAAGCCGTGATCGCCAATTATTTGCGTGATGAGTTGCAAATCGTCGATGTCCGTGCTGGGAGCATCGTGCGGACCATTCGGTTGGGGGGTCCCGAACATCCAGCGTTGGCGCGGCAGGGGGAAGCGCTGTTTTACGATGCCCGCCGCTCGCACAATCAGTGGTTCAGCTGCCACACCTGCCATGTGGACGGCCACACCTGCGGCCTAGCCTTTGACACTCTCAACGATGACTCCTACGGCAATCCCAAGCTGACGCCGAGTCTGCACGGTGTCGCACGGACTGCCCCCTGGACGTGGCACGGCTGGCAGAAGGATCTCGGCGCTGCCGTCGAAAAATCCTACACGGAAACCATGTTCGGGCCCAAACCCAACGCGGAGGAAGTCCGCGCCGTCGTCGCATTCCTGGGTACGCTGGAGCATCCGCCGAATCCGCATCGTACCGCTGACAACGAGTTGTCAGCGGCGGTGAAGCGAGGGCAAGCCTTGTTCACCGGCGCAGCCCAGTGCAGCCGATGCCACACGCCGCCGGAGTACACTTCTCCTAACACTTACGATGTGAAATTAGAAGACGACGGCAGTCCGTATCGACGCTGGAACCCACCATCGCTGCGCGGCCTGTGGCAGCGCGGTCCGTATCTGCACGATGGCCGCGCCGAAACACTCGACGAACTGTTGCAAGGTCCGCACGCTCCGGAGAAACTCGGCGGACATGCGCTGACGGCTGAACAACGGCGCGACCTTATCGCTTTTCTAGAATCGCTGTGATTGCAGGAAACGAGATCGTTATCCCATCTTTAAATGCGCTCTTTTCGAAAACGCTGGAAGAATTGCTACAGAAGGGAGGACAATTCGAGAAAAATCGCCCTATGCGTTTTGACATGAATAATCCCAAGGGCATAATGCAAGTGTCCCTGGCGGAAACACGGGTGCGGGTCGTAGACCATGGACCTGATGGTTACGGGATTGCCAACCAACCGGCATGATGCCGGCGCTTTCCCGATTACCCTAAAGGGCACCGCCAGTGGCCCACCAGGGACACTCAAGATGAGGGTAACGAACTATGCTCGAAGGATCAAGATTATCTCTGGCGGATACCATCAAGCAAGCCATCCTTGCCACCGGCAAGAGCGTCAACTCCGTCGCTTCCCAATCCGGAGTGTCTCAGCCAATCCTGCACCGCTTCCTCACTGGTCAGAGGGGAATCACGCTGGATACGGCGGAGCGAGTGTGCGCCTACCTCAAGCTCGAACTTCGACCTGCCCCGAACGATTGACCGTCCGTATACGAAACGAGATGCGCAGCATCAAGTCGGCACCGAAAGCTCTGCGACCATGCTGCGCATCTCGCTCCATCAAGGACGCACTCGACCGGGCACCAGAGACCCAGCAGACTCGCCTACTTCTTCGTGGTTTTCTTCGAGCGTGATTTCGTGGACTTGGCGCTCTTCTTCGCACTTTTGCCGTTGGAACGGAACATGTCGGCAATTGGTTCCACCACGTTCTTGTCTACCTTTCGTGCCAGCTTCTTGGCAGTAGACTTTACCGTTTTCGTGGCGTTTTTTAGCTTCTTGGCCGCAGTCATGGTTGTCCTCCTCGTGAAAAGTACAAATACCCAGTCGATGGGTATTGCAATCAACTACTCATCTCAATAGATGCAAGTTCCGTGCCTCATCAATGCACTGGAATCGGAAATAGAACGCGGATGGTACATAGAATAATCGTTAGTCCGGGCGTCGCCGGAATGGAGGAATTACCGAGGGAGTTATGAGAGCAGCATTGATCGCAAGACTGGTCATGGTCTTTGTGATACTAGGTTTGGGTAGGACGATCTGCTCCGCGCAGACGGTCATCAACACGGACTTTTCCAAGGAGGACTTCGCGGCCCTGGGATGGAAGGCGAAGGGCGGCTGGGATGTGTTCCAGTATCCGAAAGAGGCCGCCAACAACCCCGGCTTGGTGGCTCGTTTTGCGGCCAATAAACCGGCTGGCTCTCTGACGAAAAATTTTGCGGAGGTCAAGAACCCCAAAAAGCTGACACTCTCTCTGGACTACGGTTGGGGCTGGGGAGATGCCGGCCAGGCTGCGGATGTTGTTTCCTTTATGCTCCTAGATGCCAAGGGGGATGGCTATCTCTTTGAGGTCCACCGCGCGAAGGCGAAGTGGGCCGTCCAGTGGGGAAAGGTTATCAACAGCGCTCCCGCCAAAGACAGGGTCTGGGCGCGCGAGGATATCGACGCCACTCATGCTGCTGTTCGCGATGGCGGTGGTTTGTGTCGCCTGACGATCACCCGCGAAGGCGACGGAACGTGGATCATCACGAGCAAGGACTGGAACAAGGGCGCGGGCGCGTCGATGCGGTTCATCGATACCACGACCACTTCGTTCAGCCATCTGGTGCTTCTGGGAACTCCGAACTTCGATGAACAGCTCTTCAACAAGATCGTGTTGGATCTACAGACGGCCGCCAATGCGGGACCGACGACCGCCCTTCCGGCGACGGCCTTTCTGAACAGCATCGGCGTCGGCAGCACTTTTCCCGATCGTGGGCAACCTCTGGACAAGACCATCCAAATGGTCAAGTACGGCGGCTTCCGTTGGGTACGGGGTGGCATTGAAGGTCTGACAACCAACGGGCCGACAACCATTCAGACCTATCTGGACCTGCACCGACAAACCGGGGTCCGGTTCAGTTGGTGCCTGGGCAGCGGCGGCACCGATGTCAAAAAACTCATCGAAACCGCCCGGCAAATAGCGAAAGCCGATGCTTTGCTGGCCTTTGAGGGCAATAATGAGCCGAACAACTGGGGCGTGACCTACCAGGGCACTCAAGGCGGCGGCCGAGCGCCTTCGTGGTTGGCCGTCGCCAAGTTGCAACGCGACTTGTACAACGCCGTCAAAAGCGATCCACTATTGAAGGAATATCCCGTCTGGTCGATCAGCGAGGGCGGCGCCGAATTGGATAATGTCGGGTTGCAGTTTCTGACCATCCCGCGCGGCGCTGGTTGCTTGCTGCCCGAGGGGACAAGGTTTGCCGACTACGCCAATGTTCACAACTACATTTATCATCCCGGCTCGCCCGGATTGGAGGACAACAAGACCTGGAATGCGGCCGACCCTACCTCCACGTGCAAGGTTGATGGTCTGTACGGTAACTATGGCATCACCTGGGCGAAGCACTTTCGCGGCTACTCGGAAAGCGAGTTAGTAACGCTGCCGCGCGTCACCACGGAAACCGGCTGTACGATTGGGGGGCTGATCACGGAGGAAATCCAGGCCTTGAATCTACTGACGATGTATCTGGATCAGTTCAAGCGCGGTTGGAGCCACACCGCTGTGTACCTGCTGCGCGACCGGACGGATGAAGGCGGCAATCAAACATTCGGTTTTTTCAAGCCGGATTACACGCCGCGCAAGGCCGCTGTGTATTTGCACAATCTCACGACGATCCTTGCTGACCAGGGGGCGCTCGCCAAGCCGGGCCAGCTTCATTACTCCATCCCGGAGCAGCCGGAGACCATGCACGACATGCTGCTGCAAAAGAGCGATGGCACATTCATGCTCTTGGTGTGGAACGAGCGGCTGAAGGGTTCCGATGAGGTGATGGTGCATTTGGGTCGTACCTATCCAACGGTGAAAGTCTACAATCCGACGATTGGGACGCAACCTGTCCAAACCCACGGCAAGGCGGATGTGCTCAAATTGACATTGAGCAACCATCCACTGATTATCGCCATCGGCCCGAAGTAGGGACATGGGGGGTTACAGATCGTCAGGCCAGAATCTCCTTTACCACGTTGCCATGCACGTCGGTCAGCCGGTGGTGCCGTCCCTGGAACAAAAATGTTAGCCGGGTATGCTCGATGCCCAGACAGTACAGCATGGTGGCGTGCAGATCGTGGACATGCACCGGATCGCGGGTGATGTTGTAGCAGAAATCATCCGTTTCGCCGTAGGTCAGGCCGGGCTTGATACCGCCACCCGCCAGGAAGACGGTGAAGCAGCGCGGATGGTGGTCCCGGCCGTAATTCTCCGCCGTCAGCGTGCCTTGACAATAGACGGTTCGGCCAAACTCGCCGCCCCAGATGACGAGAGTATCGTCGAGCAGCCCGCGCTGCTTCAGGTCCGCGATCAGGGCAGCAGTCGGTTGATCGGTGTCTCGGCACTGTCCGGCGATCTGTTTGGGCAGGTTGGTATGCTGGTCCCAGCCCTTGTGGAAAAGCTGAATGAAACGGACGCCACGTTCGGCAAGTCGACGCGCCAGCAGGCAGTTGGCCGCGTAGGTGCCGGGCTTCTTGGCATCGGGACCGTACAGATCGAAAATGGAGCGCGGCTCGCTCGACAGATCGGTTAGCTCCGGCACCGAAGTTTGCATGCGATAAGCCAGCTCGTACTGGGCGATGCGCGTGGCGATTTCGGGATCGCCCTGCTCCTGCAGCCGGAGCTGATTGAGTTGGGCCAGGTCGTCGAGCATGCGGCGGCGCGCGGCGTTGTCCAGCCCCGGCGGATTGGAGAGATACAGGACCGGCTCCCCGCCAGAGCGCAGCTTGACGCCTTGATAGCGCGTTGGCAGAAAACCGCTGCCCCACAAGCGATCATAGAGTGGTTGATCCGCCGGATTGCCGCTGCCCTGCGAGACCAGGGCGACGAAGGCAGGCAAGTCGCGGTTGTCGCTGCCCAGTCCATACGAAACCCACGCTCCCATGCTCGGTCTGCCGGCCAACTGAGCGCCGGTCTGGAAAAAAGTGATGGCGGGATCGTGGTTGATCGCCTCGGTGTACATCGATTTGATGAAGCACAGTTCGTCGGCTACCTTCGTCAGATGCGGCATCAATTCGCTGATCCATGGGCCGCTATGGCCGTGGCGAGCGAAACGAAACTTGCTCGGCGCAACGGGGAAGTTGGTCTGCGTCGCCGTCATGCCGGTCAGCCGCTGGCCCATGCGGATCGAATCGGGCAACTCCTTGCCGCGGAGGTTTTTCAGCTCCGGTTTGTAATCGAAGAGATCCATCTGCGAGGGAGCGCCGGACTGAAACAGGTAGATGACGCGCTTGGCCCGCGGCTTGAAATGCGGGAGAGATTGTTCCCCAGCGGCGAATAGCTTCTCGTTCAACAGCGATGCTAGGGCGAGGACGCCGGGGCTGAGGCTTGCGCGCCCGAGGAACTGGCGGCGGGTCAGCAAGGCAGCATGTTGAAGTAGTGGATTCATCGCATTCCTCAGCGGCCAGATTCGGTTAGCAGGGCGTCGAGACGCTCCGCCAGTTCGTGGGGCAAATCTTTGAGAAAATCGCGTGTGACCAGTCCCACTTCAATGAGATCGCGCAGATGCAGCCGATCTTGGTCGCGGTTGGACAACAGTTTCATCAGCACCAGCGCCGATAAGGAAACGACTTGCGTACCTGGTTCGAGGGCTTGCCTTTGGTCGATGGACGGCGCGGGCAGCGGATACTCCGGGCGAACCTTCTCGCCGGCCCAGACCAGATGCACAGCCTGGCGCGGATTGGGATCGTCGCGTTCCAGGAACATGCCGACGCCGACGACTTCAAAATAATCCATGTTGGCGGCCAAGGCGGCGGCGCGAGCACGCGGCAGATCCTCTCGTTGCAGAAGAATGTCCACGTCCTTTGTGGTGCGCACGGCGGCGGGGTCGCGCGTAGCCACCCACAGAGCCACGGCCTGGCCGCCGACGAGAGCATACGGCACTCCGGCCCCTTCCAACGCCGCCGTGATGCGGCGTAGACGTTCCGTCACGCGATCAAGTGCCATCAGGTAGCGCTCCCAAGGGCCAGCGACAGAAGAAACGACAGCAGTGGACATAGAGCGTTGCCCCCAAACTCCAGCTGTATCTGTTCACGGACTACCTGAAGGGTTCCGATGAAGGATTTCGTTGATGCAATCGTTCCATCCCTCCCCCCTTGCCTGGCTTCGCCTGGCGCAATGACACTAATTATTTCTCTCTTCTCTTTTCTATGTCCCAGATCCGGACGGTCCCGTCCCAGTATGCGGCAGCCAGCCGATCGCCACTGGGACTGAAGGCAATGCCTTCAACTGGCATGTGGTTTTCTCCCGCATAACGAGGCGAAACCAGTTTAAGAATCTCATCGCCTGTCAGACTATCTCTAAGTATGACTGTACCATCATCCTCGCCGCTGGCTAGGATCGCGCCATCGGGACTGTAGGCTATGGAGTTGACTTCCTCGGAGTGAGACTCGCGGCGAAAAACAAGCTTTCCGGATGAGGCATTCAACACCTCAATCTGACCTGGTTTCCAAGCCTTGTATATTCCAGTTCTATAGCAAGCAAGATGCTTACCATCTGGACTAAAAAGAGCTTTCCCGATGAGGAAGTCGTGTGGAACGGTCAGCACTTGCTCTTCGGATACCGAATCCCAAATTCGTATTTCGCCCTCGTGGTCTCTATCTCCGCCGCTACCGACAACGCGCTTACCATCCGGACTAAATGATACGTACAAGACTCCTTTCGGATGTCCTTTCAACGTGTGAAGGCAGTCCGCTGTCTGCGCGTCCCAGACCTTTATCGTACCGTCCAAGGACGCTGTAGCCAGCCACTTGCCATCGGGGCTGATATCCAAATCGCGTATTACGTCAGTGTGCCCCTTAAGCGCGTGTTTCTCTCTTCCCGTAGTTGCATCCCAGATCCGAACGGTGTTGCCGACGGCGCCGGCCAAGTCCTGGTTCTTCGGAAAAAAGGCGATGGCGCGTGTGATATTTCCCTTATTAATCGACATTAGTTCCTTCCCTGTAAAAGCATCCCAGACCTTTACTTCGCGTCGAACATCGAATTCTTTGGGACGATCTGACGGCGGAATTCGCGGATTATCGGTGTGGCTACCGTCTTCTTCGTAGCAGCTCGCGATCAGCTTTCCATCAGCGCTATAAGCCACATGTGTCGCATTTGTCCACTTCTCCTTATTGCACTCCAAGGTTAGTAGGAGTCGCTTTGAGTTAGATGATGAATCGCAGGAGCTAGTAATAGACAGCAAGGCAAGGCTTGCCACTCCAAGAAGGTGTCGTCTGGGAAGCATAATAAACCTCGCGTAATCGCCCGCTGCCCATATGGGAAGTCGTTCACTCAAAACCAAACGGCTGACAGAACGGCGGTTTTGGTAGCAAAGCTATGGACATAACACATTTCAAATGAAGCTAATTCTCTTGTTTCATTCCCTGGTGATTGTTTCATCTAGGTTGAGGATCAAGTTCGCCACGGCGGTGTACGCTGCTAGCTCGGCCGTATCCAGTCGTTCGTCGCGCTTCGCTTCGCCGACGCTCAGGAGCTTTAATGCCGCCTCCTGATCGCGCCGATAGCGAGTCCGGTGCTGCTCCAGGTCCGCACAAAGAACCTTCAGCTCCGCCTGCCGTGGCGGGCGGGCCGTGAGCAGGCGGAACATGCGCGTCAACCGTTGCTCCGGCGTCGCGTCGTCTTCTCGCAGCACTCGCTGGGCCAACATACGCGATGCTTCTACATAGGTGACATCGTTCATGAGGGTCAAGGCTTGCAGTGGCGTGTTGGTGCGTGTTTGCCGGACGATGCAGGTTTCGCGGCCGGCGGCGTCGAATGCGATCATGTTCGGCGGCGCCACGGTGCGCTTCCAGAACGTGTACAAACTGCGGCGATAGAGGTTCTCGCCGTGGTCCTGTTTGTATTCGGTGTCGCCTAATTCCTTCCACAAGCTCGCGGGTTGGTACGTCTTGACGGAGCGACCGCCGAGTTTCTCGACGAGCAGACCGGCGGCGAAGAGCGCTTGATCGCGCACCATCTCGGCGGGTAGCCGGAAGCGCGGGCCGCGCGCCAGCAGGCGATTCTCCGGATCGCGGCGCAGCAATTCGGGGCTGACTTTCGACGATTGCCGATAGGTCGCACTGGTGACAATCGTTCGCAGGATTGCTTTCACGTTCCAGCCGCTGCGCACAAACTCGGTCGCCAGCCAGTCAAGCAACTCCGGGTGACTAGGCCATTCACCCTGCGAGCCGAAGTCCTCGACGGTCTTGACCAGGCCGACGCCGAAGAGCATCTGCCAGTAGCGATTAACCGTCACGCGCGCCGTCAGGGGATTTGCCGGATCGACCAACCAGCGCGCCAGGCCGAGACGATTGTTCGGCACACCGGCGGGCAACGGCGGCAGTCTGGCGGGTACTCCCGGCGTCACTTTCTCACCATGTTTGTCGTACTCGCCGCGGATCAGAACAAAGGTATCGCGCGGCACCGGCATCTCTTGCATCACCATCGTCGTCGGGAAGCTCTCGACCAGTCGATCGCGCTGGCGGCGCAGCGCGAGAAGCTGCTCGCGCGCTTGCCGGATGTCCGGCGGCGCAGCGTGATCGAGGAAATAACGGCGGAGCTTTAAGGCCTGCGGCGGCGTTCGCTGATCGGCGCGTTGAGCGGCGATGGCGTTGATGGTATCCGTCGTCGCCAGAATGCGGGCGTCCTCCGGTGACAGGGCGTTGTCATAAATGCGCACATCGTCGATAGTGCCAAGAAAGCGACCGTCGGGACCGTGCCCTGCGCCGATGCGCAGCGGCTCCTTCGTCTGAAAATCCTGGTTGAGATCGTCCAGATCGACCACTATCTTCGCGGGCCGGCCGTCGAGGTAGACCTTGACACCCTCGGCGACGCGGGAGCCGTCATAAGTGACAACGAGATGACACGCGCGATCCGCGGCGATGCGTTCCTCGGTGTGGACACGAATGGCATCGTCCAGCCAGCGCACGACGAGATGGACGTGAACTTGACCGTTTTTCAGAACGACGCTGTAACCGGCTGCTTCCGGCGAATCGATCATGCGCGAGAGGATGGTTCCGCCCTGGGTGCTGTGCGGCCGCACACAGGCCGTGAGCGAAAACTTGTCGTAAAAGCCAAAATGCGCGACACTTCCGGCGTCGAACGAGCGCTGGCCGTCAAATCTGCCCTGCTCGCCAGCAAGCGGAAAATGTGCGATCATGCCTTCGGTTATCGCGCCATCGAGAGCGGGGGAAGGGGATAGCGATTTCTCCCATTCCGCCTGCGCCGTCGCAATGCGGGACTGCAAGGATTGGTAGCAGCATTCCGCAGCCGCCAACTGTGCCTGTAACTTCTGGAGCTGCGCTTGCTGCTCGCGGGTGGGTGCCTTAATCATCGGCGGTGAGTTGCCGAACTTGATCGCCTTGCCGCGCTCGGGGACGTTGTTGAAGTAGGCGAACAGCCGATAGAACTCCTTCTGCGTGACCGGATCGAACTTGTGATCGTGGCAGCGAGCGCAACCGAGCGTCAGGCCAAGCCAAACCGTGGCCGTGGTATCGACGCGATCAACGACGTACTCGACGGCATATTCTTCCGGGATGATGCCGCCCTCGGCATTGCCGCGATGATTGCGGTTGAAGCCGCTGGCGATCCGCTGATCGAGCGTGGCATTGGGCAGCATGTCGCCGGCAATCTGCTCGATAGTGAATTGATCGAAGGGCATGTTGCGATTGAACGCCTCGATCACCCAGTCGCGCCAGCGCCACATGGAGCGTTCGCCGTCGGTCTGGTAGCCGTTGGTGTCGGCGTAGCGGGCGGCGTTGAGCCAGGGCACCGCCATCCGCTCGCCATAGCGCGGCGAGGCGAGGAGACGATCCACCACTTTCTCGTAGGCATCCGGCGAGGCATCGTTGAGGAACGCATCAACCTCCGCGGGAGTGGGCGGCAGGCCGGTCAGGTCGAGCGTGACGCGGCGGATGAGCGTCGTTCGATCCGCCGGCGGTGAGGGCTGCAAGCCCTCCCGTTCCAGGCGTTCGAGGATGAAAAAATCGATGGGATTACGTAACCACTCCGCGTTCCCACGTTCCGCGTGGGAACGCAGGCGAGGCAGCGGCGGGCGCTTCGGTGCGATCAACGACCAGTGCGCCTGCCACTTCGCTCCCTGCTCGATCCAGCGACGCAGGAGTTGAATTTGTCGCTCGGTCAATCGCCGGCCCGACTTCGCCGGCGGCATCCGTTCGCGTGGATCATCTGTGGCGACGCGGCGTAGCAGCTCGCTTTTGTCCGGATCACCGGGCACCAAGGCGTGGTGGTCTCCCAGGTCGGCGAACGCTCCGGCCTCGGTGTCCAGTCGCAAGTCCGCCTTGCGCCGCGCCCGGTCAGGGCCGTGGCATTGAAAACAGTTGTCCGAGAGGATGGGTCGAATATCGCGGTTGAACTCGACGATGGCCGGCAGCGGTTCGACGGCGCTCAGCGGCCGCGGCGCCAACAGCGCGAGCAACAGCAAAACCGCGATCGACAAACGCCCCATGATGCAACCCGTGGATGCGGCGACGGGAACAGCGGCGAGTTCCTGCTCAATGATTTGATTGTAAAGGCTGGAGAGCGGGATGCAACCACAACAGAAACGCGGATAACGCAGATACGGGGATCAGCAGTATCCGCGCTCCTATTCTGGGTCGTTCTATGCCAGGTCGAACAGCATGATCTCGGCATCGTTCTGGCCTCGGATCTCTAGCTGCTCCTCTTGGCTAACGGCCACACCATCGCCTGCGGAAAGAGCATGGCCGTTGAGCGCAGCTTGGCCTCGCAGTACTTGCAGCCAGGCGTGACGGCCAGGTGTCAGGGTGTGCGCGACCGACTCCCCGGCCTTGAGAATCGAGAGGTAGAGCCGGGCGTCCTGGTGGATGGTGAGCGAGCCTTGTTCGCCGGTGGGCGAAGCCACCAGCCGGAGCTTTCCTTGCCTCTCTTTCTCCGGGAAGGCTTTTTGTTCGTAGCTCGGCTCCAATCCCTTCTGATCCGGCAGGAGCCAGATCTGGTAGAGATGGACCCATTCCTTGTCGGAGGGATTGAACTCGCTGTGCCGTACTCCCGTGCCTGCGGTCATGTGTTGCAGCTCACCTGGTCGCAGGACGGAACCATTTCCGAGACTGTCGCGATGTTCGAGCGCTCCTTCGAGGACGTAAGTGACGATCTCCATATCACGGTGGCCGTGCATCCCGAAGCCCTGGCCCGGCTGCACCCGGTCGTCGTTGATGACGCGCAGAGAGCGGAAGCCCAGCTGGGTGGGGTCGAAGTAATCGGCGAAGGAGAACGTGTGGTACGTGTCGAGCCAGCCGTGGTCGAAATGGCCTCGCTCGGCTGCTTTACGGATACGGATCATGTTGCCTCCTATTCTTTACGTGTAAATGGTTAACATATCAAGTTTCTGCACAAAAGAAAAAGCCTCAATCGTCCGCCGTCAGCGGCGCACGGACCTTCTCCAGCAACCGAATCAACTCCATAAGCTCGGCCTTGGAGAGATGGCCCAGAAGGTTCTGGTGCAGGGCAGCCATCGGCTCGTCCAGGACGGCCAGCGTCTGGGTTGCCTGAGCTGTCAGCGCCACGTAGATGACGCGCCGATCCTTCTCGCAGCGGACCCGATTAACGAAGCCGGCCTGTTCCAGCCGGTCGATGAGGCCCGTGATGCCGGGTACAACCGTGATGGTGCGGCTGGCGATTTCCAGGATGGGCAGCGGCTCCCCTTCGCCCCGCAGGATGCGGAGGACGTTGTACTGCGAAGGGGTCAGCCCGTGCTCCCGGAGCAGCCGGGCGAACCGAATCTGAAGCTGGTCGCTCGTTCGCACCACGCCCAGGGCAGCTTCTTGTTCGAGGGACTCGAAGGGGCGCTTCTTCTTCAACTCGTGCTGTAACTTCGACATCGTCATGGCTGACCTGTGCCTGTCTTCCTATCCTCAATT
>Ga0070739_10004434_pt1 | contig 16599 bp, 10 predicted proteins | sample Coa_R1_7_FD_66445 | JGI IMG/M metagenome (GOLD analysis project Ga0070739, IMG submission 66445) | Surface soil microbial communities from Centralia Pennsylvania, which are recovering from an underground coalmine fire - Coalmine... | ecosystem: Environmental > Terrestrial > Soil > Unclassified ... | reverse complement strand
CAGCGCGCTCCGCAGATGCGCGAAACCGTTGTGGTCGCCCCAGCGGGCGTTGTGCGCGTAGTTGTCGTTCGCCGGGGCGATCCGCTCCAGCGCGCGCCGCAGATCGGCCACGGCGCCGGGCTCGTACTCGATGGTTGTGATGCCGAGGGTCGATCCCCGCCCGGCCACGCTCACGATGCCGCACCGGATGCCGCTATCGGCGACTATCGATGCGACGCGGGAAGTGAGATCGATCACGTCGCAATTGCCGCGCGTGCTCAGGCGAATCGGCTTCTGGACAACTGGCATGCTCTTTAGAGATGCTCAGGCGGGCGTCACAGTGGCAAAACCGGGCGAACATTTGTCCGCAAGCTCGCGTATCACGTGACTTGGAGGGCTGAATGTTCTCAGGTCTGAGGCAGGACATCACTTACGCGCTGCGGAGTTTCCGGCAGAATCCCGGGTTCACGGCTGCCGTCGCCGTTTCGATCGCGCTGGGAATCGCCGCAAACACGACCGTCTTCACCATCGTCGACTCCATGCTGCTGGGCGAGCTCGGCGTGCGCGAACCGGGCCGCCTGATGAACTTCAGCCATGGAAACTCATTTTCCTGGCCCGATTACGTCGATCTCCGCGAGCAGACGAAGGCCGTGTTCACCGACATTACGGCGCGTTTCATTCTCGTGCCGGCCAGCGTGGGCGGGCGCGGCGAGCCGGAACGCGTATGGGGACAGCTGGTTACCGGGAACTTCTTCAATACGGTTGGGGTTCCCATGGCCACGGGCCGGGGCATCGGGCCGCATGAAGACCAGGTCCCCGGGCGCGATGCCGTTGTGGTGCTCAGCTATGGGCTGTGGCAGCGCCGGTTCGGCGGCGATCCCGCGCTTATCGGGCGTGACGTGCTGCTCAACGGTAACCGCTACACCGTGCTCGGCGTGACCGCCAAGGGCTTCCACGGCGTGGACCGGGCGCTCATCGCCGACTTCTGGGTCCCCATGGCCATGGCCGAACAGATCATGCCCGCGCTGAGCGTGGCGAAAAACAAGGAGCAGCGCACTGCCCACTGGATCATGCTCATGGGCCGGCTGCGGCCGGGCGTTTCGCGCCAGCAGGCCGTGACCGCCGTGAATGTCGTGGCCAAACGGCTGCACGATTCGTACTACAAATCCGAGCAGCTCCGGCCGGTGACGCTGGAGGAGGCGGGCGGCCTGCCCGGTCCGGTGGACACCGGCGCCACGGCGCTACTGGCGGTGCTCATGATTGTGGTCGGCATGCTGCTGATGATTGCTTGTGTGAACGTCGCCGGACTTCTGCTGTCGCGCGCGACGGCCCGCCAGCGGGAGATCGGAGTACGGCTGTCGATCGGTGCTACGCGCGGCCGCCTCGTGCGGCAGTTGCTGACCGAGAGCATACTGCTGTCCTGCTTCGGAGCGATCCCCGGATTCCTTCTGGCGTGGGGCGCCACGCGCGCGATCGCGGGTTTCCAGATGCCCCTGCCGGTGCCGGTAGGGCTGGAGTTTCGCCCCGATTTGCGCGTGCTCCTGTTCACCGCGGCGCTGGCGGTCCTGACCGGTCTGGTCTTTGGCCTTGTTCCGGCGCTGCGGGCCACGCGGCCCGACCTGGTTTCCTGGCTTAAAAGCGAAAACCGCGGCTTCGGCCACATGCGCCAGTTCGGCATTCGCAATGCTCTGGTGCTGGTACAGGTGGCGCTTTCTCTGGTGCTGCTGATCGGCGCGGGCCTGTTCCTGCGCAGCCTCCAGAATGCTTCATCGATAGATCTGGGCTTCCGCGCGAACGGGGTCGTGAGCATGGCCTTCCACCCGTCGCTGCACCACTACACACCTGAGAGAACGCAGACGTTCATGCGCCAGTTGCAGGAGCGGGTCGCGGCGCTTCCAGGGGTGCAATCGGTCGCGTTCACCGATGTGCTGCCGCTGAGCCTCGGCGGGACATCCATGGACTTCAGCCGCCCTGGCGCGCCGCCCTCCAGCCAGTTTGAAGCGGACATGTACGAAGTGGGCGGAAACTATCTCGCCACCACGGGCATTTCCCTCCTGCGGGGGCGCTGGTTCCGGCCGGAAGGGAATAACACCTCGACGGTGGTGATCGACGAAGCCATGGCGCGCCGGCTCTATGGGACTCAGGATCCCATCGGCCAGATGCTGCGCTATACCGGTTCGCAGACCAAAGACATACAGGTGATCGGCGTGGTAAGCAACTCGAAGTCGCGAACCCTTGGAGAACAGACGGCCATGGTCGCGTATTTCCCGATGGACGCGCCCGGTGACGCAACACTATCATCCTTCTTCGGGACGACGGTTCTGGCCCGCAGCACGGTTCCGGCCGCCGCGCTCGAACGCGCGATCAAGGAGCAGATCCGCGCGCTCGATCCGTTGATGCCGGTGTCGAACGTCGAAACCCTTCAGGAGCACGTAAACAAGTCGCTGTTGCTGCCGCGGCTCTGTGCGCTGCTGCTGGGAGTGTTTGGAGTAACGGGTGTGGTGCTGGCCTCGGTGGGCCTGTTTGGTGTGATGAGCTACGCAGCGCGAGCGCGCACGAAGGAGATCGGCATTCGCATGGCCCTCGGCGCGCGTCCGCGCGGCGTTCTGGGTTTGGTGGCGCGGCAGGGGCTGGTGGTGACCGGCGTGGGACTCGTGGTCGGGCTGCTTATGGCCTTCGCGCTGACTCGCTTTACCGCCAGCTTCCTGTACGGCGTCAGCGCGACGGATGCGGTGACGTTCGTCGCCGTCCCCGTTCTGCTGCTGGCCATCGCGCTGGTGGCGGTCCTCGGGCCGGCGCACAAAGCCTCGCGGGTCGATCCTTTGCGCGCGCTGCGGTATGAGTAAGGCGCGCGCGGTGGTGTCCATGCTGCGGGGCGTCAACCTCGCGGGACATAACCGTATTTCGATGGAGTCGCTGCGCGGCATCTACGAGTCACTCGGCCTGCGCAATCCACGCACGTACGTACAAAGCGGGAACGTCGTGTTTCGAAGCGACGCCGCTGATCTGGCGAGGCTCGCTTCGCGGATCGAAAGGCGGTGGAGCGTACGGCGGGCTTTCGCACCCCGGTCATCCTTCGCACCACGGCGGAGATGCGTGACGTGGTCCGCAGGAACCCGATTGCGGACCGCAGCGAGGTGCATGCTGCGAGGTTTCTGGTCACCTTTCTGGCGAGCATGCCCTCGCCGGAGGCCGTCGTGAAAGCACGAACACTTAAGTCGGACACGGAAGAGGTCTGGATCGACGGCCGCGAGGTCTATGTGTACTTTGCGAACGGCCTGGCGCGGCCGAAGCTGTCGTGGACGACCGTGGAGAAAGCGCTCGGGGTTTCCGGAACGGGACGGAACTGGAACTCGGTGTTGAAGCTGCTGGCAATGGCTGAGGAGATGGAGGCGTCGGCATAGCGGAAGACCTCGAGCGGAGCGCAGGCCGATGGCCTGCTCCACAAAGGCATATAGTGTTTAGCGGCGCCTATGCCTGTACGATGCTGGCTGTCGCTTGCCCTTTTGGCCTCATCCGCGCTGTCAGCTGCGGCTGCGGAGCCGTGGTGGAAGCATGCCCTGATTTATGAGATCTATCCCCGCAGCCTTCAGGACACCGACGGCAACGGCATCGGCGATCTGCGGGGCATCACGCAGCGCCTCGGTTACGTAAAGTCGCTGGGCGCCAACGCCATCTGGATCGCGCCCATTTATCCGTCGCCCGAAATCGACTTCGGCTACGACATCTCCGACTACACGGCCATCGATCCGATGTACGGCAGCATGGCCGACTTCGACCGGTTAGTAAAGGAGGCGCACGGGCGCGGCATTCGCGTGATTATGGACCTGGTCCTGAATCACACCTCCGACCGGCACAAATGGTTCGTGGAATCGGAGAGTTCGCGCAACAACCCCAAGCGTGACTGGTACATCTGGCGCGACGGCAAGGGTCCCGGGAAGCCGCCCAACAACTGGCAGTCGATCTTCGGTCATTCGGCGTGGAAGTACGACGCCAAAACCGGCCAGTGGTATTACCACAAGTTCTACGCCGAGCAGCCGGACCTGAACTGGTGGAACCCGCAAGTCCGCAAAGCCATGTACGACGTGGCGCGGTTCTGGATGCGCAAAGGCGTCGACGGATTCCGGCTGGACGCCATTACGACACTCTTCGAGGAGAAGGATCTCCGTGACGAGAAGGCGCTCGGGGGAAAGAACGCATATGGCGATCCGCTGATCGCGAACGTAGTCACGGATAATCTTCCCGAAGTGCATGAGGTGCTCCGCGAGCTGCGCAAAGTAACGGACGAATTTCCGGGCCGCATTCTCATCGGCGAGACATATCTGCCCAACTCCGAAGAGCTGATGAAGATGTATGGCGCGCACAATGACGAGCTGCAGCTTCCGATGGACCTGCACGTCGGCATCATCAACAAGCTCGACGTCGGCGAATTCCGCAAAGAGATCAATGAGGCGGAGACCCGGCTTCATGGCAACATGCCGCTGCTGGTGTTCGATAACCACGACAACCCGCGCAGCTGGGACCGTTACGGCGACGGCAAACACAACGATGCCATCGCCCGCGTGATCGCCACCATTCTGCTCGGCAGTCGCTCGGTGGCGATGATGTACTACGGTCAGGAGATCGGGATGGTGACCACGCCGCCGACGCGGAAAGAGGACGTGAAGGACCCGGTGGGTCTGGTTGGATGGCCGAAAGATAAAGGGCGCGACGGCGAGCGCACGCCCATGCAGTGGGACGCCAGCCGCAATGCCGGGTTCACTACGGGCACGCCCTGGCTTCCGATCCCGCCGAACTATGTGAGGGTCAACGTGGCCACCGAATCGAAAGAAGCTGGTTCGCTGCTGCTTTGGTACGAGCGGCTCATCCAGCTTCGAGCATCGAATGCGGCGCTGCGCGACGGCGATGAAACGATGCTGGACACGGATAACAACGACGTTCTTTCATGGGTGCGGAAGGCGGGCGACTCATCCGTGATCGTGGCGTGCAACTTTACCGATCGCGAGCAGACGATGAAGTTCGATATCGGACCAGCATCGGCCCACGTCCTGGCGGCAAATCCGCAGCGCGGCGGCGAGGTGGATCTGAAGGAAGTAAAACTCCCACCGTTCGGGGTGTTGGTGGCGGACGTCGGCAAGTGAAATCGTTTTAACTCCCACTGCGCGCAACTTTCGTGCAACAGCGGTTTTTATCCGTTCAGAGAGCGCGATTTCGAACGAGGCGCTCCCGAGCGAGGAGAACCGACATGAGATTAGTAACTGTATCAGTGCTGGCGCTTGCGCTGGCCAGCGCCGCGTTCGCGCAGGAGAGCGTGGCCGGGCAGCGGCGCGAGAACCAGCAGGAGCGCATTGGCAACGGCGTGGCGAACGGGTCGCTTACGGCCGGTGAGACTACCCACCTCGAACGGCAGGAGGCCGGAATCAACCATGAGATCCGCCACGACCGGCTGGCCAACGGCGGGAAGCTTACCAATCAGGAGAGGCGGCAGATCAATCGCCAGCAGAACCGTATGAGCCGCGAGATCTACCGCGACAAGCACAATGCCGCGCGGCAGCGCTATGGCAACAACGAGGTCGGCGCACGGCGCGAGAACCAGCAGGACCGGATTGCAAACGGCATCAAATCAGGACAGCTCACCGCGGGAGAAACGGCGCGGCTGGAAGGACATCAGGCGGCCATCAACCGCGAGGTGTACAGGGACCGAGCGGCCAACGGCGGCCGTCTGACGGCCGGCGAGCGGGCTCGGGTGAATCGCCAGCAGAACCGCCAAAGCGCGAACATCTACAGAAAGAAACACAATGGCGTGGTGGGGAGCCGGTGAGGGGGCGGGCTGAACGCCCGCTCCACTCAGGCCGCCTGCTGAACGTCTACCGCGGTGGCCTCCAGTTCGTATCCTTCGTCGTGCGCGGTCTGCACTGCGGCCGCGCGAACGGTTTCCGGGCCGGCGCCTTTCGGCTCGTTGCACCAGCGGCGAATCACCTCTTCACCCACCTGCAGGCGGATCAGCCACTTCGATTTGTCTTTATCCCATGAGACCTGGGCTCGGTCGGCGCGAAGCAACGGCATAAGGTAAGATCCTCCCTTCGGCTCAATTAAAGCATGTTGGTAGCCCAGGGGCGCACGAAATCGGTCCGGACTTTATACCCCCAAAAGTCTGAGGGGCACTGAGGCTCGTTTTCGGGGGTGGGTATTGAACTTCGCTGGTATAATGAGGCTACAGAGAGCAAGCTGGTCGTTCGATCTGACTCTCGGAGAGCTATTGCGTGAAACGAGCTGGTTCCGACGATTCCCTCCGTTGTTCCTTTTGTCATAAATCGCAGGATGTCGTCGGGAAGCTGATCTCGTCGCCAAGCGACTATCCGCGCGCCTACATCTGCGACGAGTGCATCTCGGTCTGTAACTCGATCCTCGAGGACGACCGGCACGAGCAGCCCTACGGCAGCCCCCACAAGCTTCCGAAGCCACTGGAATTAAAGGAATACCTGGACCAGTACGTGATCGGGCAGGACGCCACCAAGAAGAAGCTGGCGGTGGCCGTCTACAACCATTACAAGCGCGTCCAGATGAACAAGCAGCGCGGCGCCGATGTTGAGCTCTCCAAATCGAACATCCTGCTGATCGGGCCGACCGGCACCGGTAAAACGCTTCTGGCCCAGACCCTTGCGCGGATTCTGGACGTCCCCTTCGCGATTGTGGACGCGACCACTCTGACGGAAGCGGGCTACGTCGGCGAAGATGTAGAAAATATAATCCTTCGGCTGCTCCAGAACGCCGACTGGGACGTGCAGCGGGCGCAGCAGGGCATCATTTATATTGACGAGATCGACAAGATCGGCCGCAAGGACGAGAACCCGTCGATCACCCGCGACGTATCCGGCGAGGGAGTGCAGCAGGCGCTGCTCAAGATCCTCGAAGGGACGGTCGCGAACGTGCCGCCACAGGGAGGCCGCAAGCACCCGCACCAGGAGTTCACCCCGGTGGACACCACCAATATCCTGTTCATCTGTGGCGGGGCGTTCGTGGGACTGGAGAAGATCATTTCCCGGCGCGTGGGTACGCGCTCGATGGGCTTCGTGAGCCCGGAAGAGGAGAAACCAGACGGTCGCCGCAGCAGCCGCCGGGACGTCGACATGCTGCAGCAGATCCAGCCGGTGGATCTGATCAAGTTCGGCTTCATACCCGAGTTCATTGGCCGTATGCCCGTGGTCGCCGTCCTCGAAGATCTGGCCAAGGACGCCCTGGTCCAGATCCTGACCAAGCCCCGGAACGCCATCATCCGCCAGTATCAAAAGCTGTTCGAGTTCGAGAACGTGCGGCTGAAATTCAGCGACGACGCGCTGGAGGCAGTGGCTTCTCTGGCTCTGGAGCGGAAGGTCGGGGCGCGCGGGCTGCGCATGATCCTCGAGGACCTGATGCTCGACCTTATGTACTATCTGCCTTCGCACAAGAAGGTGCGCGAATTCCTGGTGACGCGCGAGATGGTACTGACCAGGAACATCAACGTGCAGTTACTGGAGAAGGCCGGCTGACCGGCGGAAGTCTTAGTACTGCGGACGTAATACGGAGCAGCGACACCGGCGGCTGATGCACAGGCCGCCTGAGCGGTGCTATACTAAGGACAGTTCGTGTACAGGTAAAACCCCAGCCGGGACCGGACAGGCTCAACTAACCCGGCATTCGATCCTTTCTTTTCCATGCTTACATCCAGGGAGAAATCCGACACGCGGCGGCTGCCCATGATGCCGATCCGGGACGTGGTCATCTTTCCGTTCATGATGACCCCGTTCGTGGTGGGCCGGGAGTCGAGTGTGCGAGCGCTGGAGGAAGCGCTCGCCGGAGACAAGAAGATTTTCCTGGCGACGCAGCACGACGCCTCGGTGGACGAACCCCGTCCGGACGAGATTTACAGCGTCGGCACCATCGCCAACATCGTTCAAAGCCTGCGCCTGCCCGACGGGAACATCAAGGTCCTGGTCGAAGGCATCGAGCGCGGGAAGGTTGTGACCGTCAGCGAAGACGAAGGGTTCTTCCGCGCGGTAGTGAAGACCTTCGGCTATCGCGTGGAGGCGGGCGCGCAACTCGATGCCCTGACCTCGCGCGTGACCACGCTGTTCGAGCAGTACGTCAAGCTCAGCCAGAACCTGAATTACGAAACCATGATCGCGGCTATCCGCGTGGATGAGCCGGGCAAGCTGGCCGATACCGTCGGCGCCAACCTGCAGCTCACCATCGAGGAGAAGCAGGAGCTGCTGGAGATTTTCGATCCGGTGGACCGCCTGACGCGGGTGGCCGAAATGCTCGACATCGAGATCGAAAAGCTCAACGTCGATCGCACCATTCAGGGCCGCGTCAAGCGCCAGATGGAGAAGGCGCAAAAAGAGTATTACCTCAACGAGAAGATCAAGGCCATCCAGAAAGAGCTCGGCCGCGGCGAGAAGAGCGAGATCGACGAGCTGAAGAAGAAGATCGAAACCGCGGGGATGACCAAGGACGCCTTCGAAAAGGCCATGGCGGAGCTGAAGCGGCTGGAGAATATGCCGCCGATGTCGGCCGAGTCCACCGTCAGCCGCAACTACCTCGACTGGATGCTCGCGGTGCCGTGGAAGAAGAAGTCGAAGGAAATCCGCGATCTCAAGTTTGCGCAGCAGGTGCTCGAGTCCGATCATTACGGGCTGGAGAAGATCAAGGAGCGCATCCTCGAGTTTCTGGCCGTGCGGCGCCTGGTAAAGAATCCGAAGGGCTCCATCCTGTGCTTCGTCGGGCCTCCTGGCGTGGGCAAAACCTCGCTCGGAATGTCCATTGCGAAAGCCACCGGCCGCCGGTTCGTCCGCCTGTCGCTCGGCGGCGTGCGTGACGAGGCGGAGGTACGCGGCCACCGCCGGACTTACATCGGAGCGCTGCCCGGGCAGATTCTTCAGATGATGAAGAAGGCCGGCACGCGCAACCCGGTGTTCATGCTGGACGAGGTGGACAAGATGTCCACCGATTTCCGCGGCGATCCATCGGCGGCGCTGCTGGAGGTCCTCGATCCGGAACAGAACTACATGTTCATGGATCATTACCTCGATGTCGAATACGACCTCAGCCAGGTGTTTTTCATCGCCACCGCCAACGTGCTGCACACCATTCCGCCGGCGCTTCAGGACCGCATGGAAGTGATTCGGCTTTCCGGCTACACCGAGCTGGAAAAAATGGAAATCGCCAAGCGGTTCCTGGTTCCGAAGCAGATGGCCCAGGCGGGTCTGGACGACGAAAACCTCGATTTCGCCGAGAGCGGCATTCAGCAGTTGATCCAGTACTACACGCGTGAAGCCGGGGTGCGCAATCTGGAGCGCGAAATCGGGAACGTCTGCCGCAAGGTGGCCCGTAAGGTTGTCGATGCGGAGACGCCGGACGCGGAAGGCAAGGTCCACAAGCCGGAGAAGTCGACCCTGAGCGAGCAAACCGTGGCCGACTACCTGGGGCCGCAGAAGTTCCGGGACCTCGCGGCGGAAAAGAAGAACGAAGTGGGCGCCACGACGGGGCTGGCCTGGACCGAAGTCGGCGGCTCGATTCTGACCACGGAAGCGGCGGTCATGGAAGGCCGCGGGAAACTTGCAACCACCGGCAAGCTGGGCGACGTCATGCAGGAGTCAGCGCACGCGGCCATGAGCTATGTGCGGTCTCGCGCTCAAATGCTGGGACTCCCCCGCGACTTTTACCGTAATATCGACATTCACGTGCACGTCCCCGAGGGGGCCATTCCCAAGGACGGACCCTCGGCGGGGATTACCCTGGCCACGAGTATCTCTAGCGCGCTCACCGGGATACCGGTACGCGGCGACGTGGCTATGACCGGCGAAATCACGGTTCGTGGCCGCGTTCTGCCCATCGGGGGATTAAAGGAAAAGATCATGGCGGCTCACCGGCACTCAATTTGCGAGGTGATTCTGCCGAAAGACAACGAGAAGGACCTGCCGGATATTCCAGAGAACATCCGCAGGGATATGAAGCTGCACTTCGTCACCTCCATGGATGAGGTGCTGAAGCTGGCGCTTGAAAGGGAGATCGTGGCGCTGCCCCTGGCGGCCACCGCCCCTGCCGTGGAGATAGCGCGGCAGAGTGAAGAGAACATAACGCATTAATTCTGTTGCAGGCTTCCGAAGATCGGCTGGGTCCGATCCGGGGGCTGACTCGCCAGGACGTCTCAGCCTCATGGAAGCGGAGTTTGTGGTTAGTGCGGCGCGGCCGGAGCAGTTTCCGGCCGAGAGCCTCCCGGAATTTGCTTTTCTGGGCCGGAGCAACGTCGGCAAATCGAGCCTGTTGAATGCTTTGACGGGCAAACGGGGGCTGGCGTTCACCAGCGCGAAGCCGGGCTGTACGCAGGTCATCAACTTTTACCGGGTGGAGAATAACCTCTGCTTCGTGGACCTGCCGGGGTACGGTTTTGCACAGGCGCCGGCCGCGATCCGGGCGAGCTGGAAGCAGCTCATTGAAAGTTATCTCGAAAAGCGAAGAAACCTGGAACTCTGCTTCCTGCTGCTGGACAGCAGGCGTGGGTGGATGGACCAGGATGTGGAACTGAAACAGTGGCTGGAGTTCCACCGGCGGCCGTACCTGGTGGTCGCCACGAAGACGGACAAGTTGAAGTCGCAGAAAGAGCAACACCACGGCATGGCAGGCATCCGCAACGAGCGGCTGGACCACGAGCCGGTGCCGTTCTCGGCCATCACCGGCCGGGGAGTGAGGGAAATTTGGCAAGCGATATGGAACATCAGGAACAGCAGCAACCGGCCCCGGTAGCTGCTCCGCCCACGGAGACCAAGCCGGAGGGCAGGTCTGAGAAGCCGGCCGAGGCAAAACCAGCCGGCGACGGAAAGATCACCGAAACAAAGGGCGACGGCAAGCCCGAAGGCGCTCCCGCGCCTCGCCGCACAGCAGCGCGCGCCGCTGCACCTCAAGCGGCGGATGCAACGCCGAAGGCGGCTGCTCCCCCGGCAGCAGAGGCCCCGGCTAAACCCGCGGCGCCGCCGGCCGCCGCGGAAAACGGCGCCGAAACGCGTCCGCCACAGCAGGCGCAGCCGCAGCAACATCCGCCGCAACAGCAGCATCCGCCGCAGGGACGCGGGCAGCACGGCCGCCACGCCGTAGGCAACACGCCGCAGGCCGCGCGCAACGGCGCGAGCACGCTCGATCTGGTGGAGCTGAAGGACATGAGCATTCAGGCGCTCAACCAGGTCGCCCGCGATATGGGCGTCCAGGGCAGCGCCGGCCTGCGCAAGCAGGAACTCATCTTCAAAATTCTCCAGACTCAGGCGGAAAAGAGCGGGCTGATTTTCTCCGAAGGCGTGCTGGAATGCCTGCCCGACGGCTTTGGCTTCCTGCGCGCTCCCGAGTACAACTATTTGCCCGGCCCCGACGACGTGTACGTGTCGCCGTCGCAGATCCGCCGTTTCGACTTGCGTACCGGAGATACGATATCCGGCCAGATCCGTCCGCCCAAGGAAGGCGAGCGGTATTTCGCGCTCATCAAGGTCGACGCGATCAATTTCGAGCCGCCCGAGGAAGCTCGTAACAAGATCTTCTTCGACAACCTCACGCCGCTGTATCCCAACGAGCGGCTGAAGCTGGAAACGGCGCGCGACAACTACTCCGGACGCGTGATGGACATGCTCACGCCCATCGGCAAGGGGCAGCGCGGTCTCATTGTCGCTCCGCCGCGCACCGGTAAGACGATGCTGCTGCAGAGCATCGCGAATTCCGTTACCACCAATCATCCGGAAGTCACGCTCATCGTGCTGCTGATCGACGAGCGTCCCGAAGAAGTCACCGACATGCAGCGCTCCGTGCGCGGCGAAGTGATCAGCTCCACCTTCGACGAGCCCGCTTCGCGGCACGTGCAGGTCGCCGAAATGGTGATCGAGAAGGCCAAGCGGCTGGTCGAGCATAAGCGGGATGTCGTGATTCTGCTGGACTCGATCACGCGCCTGGCGCGCGCCTACAATACCGTGGTGCCGCCGTCGGGCAAGGTCCTGTCGGGCGGCGTCGACTCCAACGCGCTGCAGCGTCCCAAGCGCTTTTTCGGCGCGGCGCGCAACATCGAAGAGGGCGGCTCGCTGACCATCGTGGCCACCGCGCTGATCGACACCGGCAGCCGCATGGACGACGTGATCTTCGAAGAGTTCAAGGGCACCGGCAACATGGAAATCCACCTCGACCGCAAGCTGGTCGACAAGCGCGTGTTCCCGGCCATCGACATCAACAAGAGCGGCACGCGCAAAGACGAGCTGCTGCTGCCCAAGGAAGAGCTCAACCGCGTCTGGGTGCTGCGCAAGGTGCTCAGTCCGCTGTCGCCGGTGGAATCGATCGAGCTGCTGCTGGACAAGCTGGGCAAGACGCGCACCAACGCCGAATTCCTGGCCTCGATGAGCGGCTAACCTGCGGCTCCGGCGCGCGTCAACTATACTGGACAACCGGGCTCACCGATTGGTGAGCCCTTGTCATTTCCCGGCATTTATGAAGAATCTACCCCAGGTGTGCGGCGCCGCCGCACTCGTTATCTTTTGTACCTGCGCGCGCGCCTCGGTTACGCCGCCCGCGCTGCGGCTGGACGAACCGGCGAGGCCGGTGCGCTACGCGGCGGAGCTGACCATCGTTCCGAACCAGGACACATTCCAGGGCGCCATCGACATTCAGATCGACTTCACGCAGCCGCAATCGTTGCTCTGGCTGAACGCGCACCAGCTGAAGGTCTCGAATGCCGTGTTGCGGAGCGGGGCGGACCAGATCGCGGCAAAGATCGTCCCCGGCACAGACGAGGTGATGGGCTTCGACTTTGGGCAACCCATTTCGGGCGAGGGCACACTGCACGTCGAGTACACGGGTGTAATCCACCGCCGCAACAGCGACGGCGTTTTCCAGCTGGAACAGGACGGCCGCTGGTACGTTTATTCGCAGTTCGAGGCCATCAGCGCGCGGTGGGCCTTTCCCTGCTTTGACGAGCCGTCCTACAAGACGCCATGGCAGCTCACCTTGCGCGTGCCGAATGAGCAGGAGGCTTTCAACAATTACCCCGCCGTATCGGAAGCGCCGGCGCCGAATGGCATGAAGGTAGTGAAGTTCGCCGAAACGCGTCCGCTGCCCAGTTATCTGGTGGCCTTTGCGGTCGGGCCGTTCGACATCGTTGACGCGGGTAAGGTCGGTAATACGCCGGTGCGCATCATCGTGCCGCACGGGCGCAGCGGCGACACGAAATATGCCGTCGAAACAATCCCGCGGCAGCTCGCGGCTCTGGAGCGGTACTTCGGTATACCGTATCCGTATCCGAAGCTCGACAGCGTCTCCATGCGCGTGGGCGGATTCGCAATGGAGAATGCCGGCCTCATCACCTACGATGAGAGCCTGCTGCTCTCCAATCCCGCGACCGACACGCTGGCCCGGCAGCGCGAAGCTGCCGAGGTGACCGCGCACGAAATGGCGCACCAGTGGTTCGGTGATCTGGTGACCACCGCGTGGTGGAACGACATCTGGCTAAACGAGGCGTTCGCTACCTGGATGGAGCGCCGGATCCTGGCTGAGCTGGAGCCCACATGGAAGATGGATGTCGCGGAAGCGAGCGAGCGGGCCAAGGCCATGGCGCTCGACAGCCTGGTTTCGGCGCGCCGCATCCGCCAGCCCATCGATTCCTACGACGACATCGCCAACGCTTTCGACAACATCACGTATGAAAAAGGCGCGGCCGTCATCGCCATGTTCGAGCGCTGGGTCGGACCTGACAAGTTTCGCGCCGGCGTGCATTTGTATATGAAGCGCCACGCCGACGGAAATGCGACCGCGGCCGACTTCACTCGCGCCGTCAGCGAGGCGGCGGGGAAGGACATCACGCCCGCGTTCGACAGCTTTCTCGATCAGGCGGGCGTCCCCGTGGTGTCCGTCGCCCTGGACCGTGATTCGGTCGATTTGCGCCAGAACCGATCTTTGCCGCTCGGCTCACCTGCCGCGCCGCCGCAGACTTGGGACATTCCTGTGTGCATGCGGTATGGCAGCGCGGCCGCAAGCCGTAGTGAGTGCTCGCTGCTGTCGCAGCCCGCCGCGCGAATAACGCCCGTGACTTATTCCCGCCCCGACTGGATTGTCGGGAATGCCGGCGACAACGGCTATTACCGCGTCAATTACACCCCCGACCTGCTGGCGAAGATCACCGCGGATAACGGCCGTCTGCTCACGGAACCGGAGCGTGTCGGCCTGCTTTGGGACGTTGATGCGGAGATGCATTCGGGAACCATTTCGCCGAAAACAGCGCTGGCCCTCGTCCCGAGGTTTGCGGAAGATCCGGCGCGACAAGTGGTGGAAGCCGATCTCCACCTTGCCGGGATTCTGGAAAGCCCCATCGTCCCGGCTTCCCTCCAGCCGAAGGCGGAGCAGTTCATTCGCGACAACTTCGGCAGGCGCGCGGAGGAACTCGGATGGCAGCCGAAGCCCGGCGAGAGCGAGGATGAGCGGCTCCTGCGCGAGACGCTGGTGCCCGCTGTCGCCAGTCAGGGCCGCGACCCCGTATTGATCGCGCGAGCGCGCGAGCTTGCGCTTGAATGGCTGCGCGATCACAATGCGGTCAACCCTGGAATGGCCGGCTCGGTGCTCCGGATCGCGGCGGAATTTGGCGATCGCCATTTCTTCGACCAGCTGCACGCGGCAGCGAAGAAGGAGAAAGACCAGCGCTTCCGCGAGGAAATCATCGACGCCATGGGTTCTTTTCGCAATCCGGAAATCGCCCGGGCGGCCCTCCCCATTCTGCTGACAAACGAATTCGACCCGCGCGAATCGGAACACTTGTTCCGCGGACCCCTCGAGTATCCGGAAACGCGCGCGCTGCCGTGGGAATTCGTCCGGCGGAACTACGACGCTCTGGTCAAACAGATGCCGACAGCGGCCGGGCTCGACGACGCTGCCGAATTCCCCCAGGTCGGCACGGCGTTCTGCGACGCCACGCATCGAGACGAGATCCGGGAGTTCTTCGCGCCGCGGATGGCCGGCCACGCTGGCGGTCCACGCATTCTGGCCCAAACGCTGGAGCGCATGAATTCGTGCATCGCCCAGAAGGAGGCGCTGGGTCCGGAGCTGTCCGCGTTTCTGGAGAGCTACGGCCGATAGCCGCGTTACGCTCTATCCATGGGTCGCATTCGCGTCCTCTCGGACGCGGTCGCTAACAAAATCGCGGCAGGCGAGGTTGTGGAGCGGCCGGCGTCCGTCGTCAAGGAACTGCTGGAGAACTCCCTCGACGCCGGGGCTACCGAACTGCGCATCGACGTCGAAAGCGGCGGGCGAAGACTCATTCGCGTGGCTGACAACGGCTGCGGCATGCTGCGCGATGACGCGCTGCTGGCCTTCGAACGGCATGCCACCAGCAAGCTGAGCGACGTCCGGGACCTGCTCGCCATCTCGACCCTCGGCTTCCGCGGCGAGGCGCTTCCTTCCATCGGCTCCGTCTCGCGCCTGGCGCTTGAAACGCGGTCTGACGAAGAGAGCACCGGAACGCGCATCGAAATCGCCGGCGGCAGGCTGCTGTCCTGCGACGAATTCCCCTCCGCGCGTGGAACCGTGATCACCGTCCGCGACCTGTTCTTCAACGTGCCCGCGCGGAAGAAATTCCTCCGCTCCGAGCAAACGGAACTGGCGCACATCGCCTCCCTGGTGACGCATTACAGCCTCGCCCACCCGGACAAGTCGTTCGAGCTGTGCCATGGCGCGAACGAATTGCTGGACGTTACCCCGGTTGCCGAGATCCGCGACCGCGTTTACCAGGTGTTTGGCGCGAGCGTGCTTGACGAGCTGATCGATCTCGGCATGATCGAGCGCGAGTTGAACGTTGCCGAGCCGGAGGAGATGGCCAGCCGCGTCTTCGCCCTGCGCGGATTCATATCCGGTCCGCAGGTGCAAAAGCTCAACCGCAACTCCATCTACCTGTTCGTCAACGGCCGGCTCATTCGCGACCGTCTGCTCATGCACGCGCTCTCGTCGGCGTATCACAATCTGATGCCGCCGTCCTGTTACCCCTTCGCGCTTCTGTTCCTGGACTGCGACGCGGAGGAGGTGGATGTGAACGTGCATCCGTCCAAGACTGAAGTGCGCTTCCGGCACGGCACATTCGTCCACGATTTTGTTCGCGACTCGATCCGCGACAGGCTGATGCAGGCCCGGCCGGTATCGAATCTCTCCCCGGAGTGGCGTCCCCAGCCCGCCGCCGATCTGCCGTTTTCGGATTTCACGCAGCGCATCGAAAACCAGCGGTTCGAGCCCATTCCCGATGCCGCAGCCACGGCGGAGCGATTCGAAGATCTGCCGGCGTTCACGCTGCACGCCTCCTCCGGCCCCGCGCCGCGCCTCGATTTCAGCGGAGAGCCGATCCCGGTCGCGGCCGTGCTGCCGCAGCCCGCCGCTACGCGAATGCCGGTCCCGGATACGCACGGGCCTCTGCCGCCGGGCGCCGCCTCGAGCGTCGTCCAATCTCTGGCCGCGCTGCCGGACCTCCGCCCGCTCGGCCAGATTCACGACAGCTTCATCGTCGCCGCCGGCCGCGACGGTCTGTGGATCATCGACCAGCACGTGGCGCACGAGCGCATCCTGTTTGAAAAGGTGCTGAAG